>Ga0070734_10000060_pt1 | contig 316322 bp, 293 predicted proteins | sample Coa_R1_8_FD_66444 | JGI IMG/M metagenome (GOLD analysis project Ga0070734, IMG submission 66444) | Surface soil microbial communities from Centralia Pennsylvania, which are recovering from an underground coalmine fire - Coalmine... | ecosystem: Environmental > Terrestrial > Soil >...
CTGCCGCCTCCCTCTGCCGGCGGCGGCGTAGTCGGCGGCGTCGCAGGCGGCGTGGCCGGTGGTCTTCTCGGCGGGATTCTGGGTGGAACCAGCGCGGCTCCTCCGCCTCCTCCGCCCCCGGTGAAGAAGGAAGAGAAAGCCGCCGTGCCGCAGCGCATCCGCGTGGGCGGCCTGGTGCAAGGCGCCAAGCTGATTCGCCAGCCGAAGCCGGTCTACCCCCCGCTGGCGAAGCAGGCACGCATTCAAGGAGTAGTGAAGCTGCACGCGCTGATTTCCAAAGAGGGCACCATCGAAGAACTCAAGGTAATCAGCGGTCACCCGCTACTGGCCCCTGCCGCCGTCGAAGCGGTGAAACAGTGGGTCTACCAGCCGACCACGCTCAATGGCGAGCCGGTCGGTGTGGAAACAGAGATTGACGTCAATTTCACGTTGAGTCAATGACGGAGCGGAGCGCGCCACAGGCACGTTCCGCCCAAAAGTGAAAAATCAACTCGCAGGAGAGAGAAGAAAAAATGTTTTTGCAATTGCAAGTATGGTCGCTTATGTTGTTCCAGGAAAGCGCGGGCGTGGCATTCGATCCGCGTTCCATGTGGAACCAGATGGGAACGCTCGCCAAGTGCGTCGTGATCCTGTTGTTCATCATGTCCGCTTATTCGATCGGCGTGATGATCGACCGGTTTATGGCGTATAGCGCGGCGCGCAAGCAATCGCGGCAGTTTGCTCCGGCAGTGGCCGGCGCGCTCCGTGAAGGCAAGCTGGATGAAGCGGTGAAGATCGCGGACCGTTACAAGAAGAGCCACCTGGCCAAGGTCGTCGTAGCCGGTCTCCAGGAGTTCCAGGCGCATCAGATCAGTACCGATATTCCGGGTGAAGAGATCGATGCCTCGAAACGCGCCCTGGATCGCGCGGAAGCCATCGTGCGCGCCGAATTGAAACGCGGCGTCAGCGGCTTGGCAACGATCGGTTCGACGGCTCCGTTCGTTGGACTGTTCGGAACCGTGGTCGGCATCATCAACGCGTTCAAGGGAATTTCGACCGAGAAGTCGACCGGTTTGGGCGCGGTGGCGGGCGGTATTTCGGAAGCCCTGGTCACTACGGCTATCGGACTGTTTGTGGCTATCCCCGCGGTTGTGGTCTTCAACTACTTCACCAACAAAATTGAAGCCTTCGACGTGGAGATGGGCAACTCCAGTTCCGAGCTGATCGACTACTTCCTCAAGCGGACGCAGCGCGGCGCGGGCGCCCGTAAGTAACAGAAGCAATCCGGCGAGTTGATTGGGCGGGGCGGGCTTGAGCCTGCCCTGCCTGTCGAGTTCCGGGGAGGATCGCAATGAAAATTGAGTTTAAGAAGGCAAAAGAGTCGCACCCCGTCTCTGACATCAACGTCACTCCCATGGTCGATGTGATGCTGGTGCTGCTGATCATCTTCATGGTCATCACCCCCCTGCTCTCGAAGGGCGTTCAGGTGGACATGGTGAAGACCAAGAATCCCATCCCGATGCAGGCAGCCGACAAAAGCGACGCGATCATCGTGGCGGTTACGCGCAATGGCTCTACGTTCCTGAATAGCACGCAGATGCAGCCGGAAGATCTGCCGGCAAAGGTAAAAGATCTTCTGACGAACCGGCTCGATAAGACCGTGTTTATCCGTTCCGATGCGCGGGCCAAGTACGAGAAAGTGGTGACGGTAGTCGACAACCTACGCGCGGCGGGCGTGGACCAGGTCGGTCTATTGACCGAACAGATCCAGCAGGATAAGAACAGGCCGAACACGCCGAAACCCGCGGGGCAATAGGAATCAGAGCCGCGGCCGTCAGGGCGCGGAAAGTATTAAGGAGCAATTTTATGGCATTCACAACTGGGGGCAGGGGCGTTAAATCCGACATCAACATGACGCCCATGATTGACGTGTTGCTGGTGCTGATCATTATCTTCATGGTGATCACGCCGCTGACGCCGCATGGACTCGAGGCTTTGGTGCCGCAACCGCCTCCGCCGAACCAAAAGCCGAATCTGGCCGACCAGCGCACCGTAGTGATCGTGATCAACAAAGACAAGTCGCTGGAGATCAACAACGAGCCGACTACGGAAGACAAGCTGGGATCGCGCCTGGAAGAGATTTTCAAAACGCGCGCCGAGCGGGTGGTATTCGTGAAGGGCGATCCGGACCTGGAGTTCGCTCCCGTGGCGCGCGCCATAGATATCGCGCACGGCGCCGGGATCGACAAGGTAGGCCTGATGACACCTAAGTCGGAGGCGGGTCAATAATGCGCACCCTGACTCTAATGTTGGCCGCCTGCGCCTTGGCAATTCTCAGCACAAGCTGCCAGAAGCTGCAATCGCGCGATCAGCTCAATAAGGGCGCTCAGGCATTCCGCAATGCCCAGTATGCCGAGGCGGTGGAACACTTCAAGACGGCGGTGGAACTGGATCCCAACTTTCCGCCAGCGCGCCTTTACCTGGCCACGGCCTACATGCAGCAATACATTCCCGGCGCCGAATCGCCCGAGAATCAGCAGATGGCGACCGCGGCATTGGATAATTTCCAGAAGGTGTTGGAACAGGACCCCAAGAATACGGTAGCGTTGGCCTCCATCGCCTCTTTGAAGCTCAATGAGAAGAAGTGGGACGAAGCCCAGCAATGGTACGAGAAGCTGATCTCCGTCGATCCCAACAATGCCGATGCCTACTACAGCTTAGGCTTTATCGCCTGGTCGAAATGGTATCCCGCTTATGGCACGGCCCGCGCGGAACTCGGCATGAAGCAGGACGATCCTGGTCCTCTGAAGGATAAGAAGGTCAAGGAAGAGCTCAAAGCCCAGTGGCTTCCCGTGATCAACGGTGGGCTGCAGGCGCTCGACAAGACCCTGCAGATCAACCCCGAGTACGACGATGCCATGGCGTATGAAAACCTGCTGATTCGCGAGCGCGCCGATCTCGCCGACAGCAAGGACGAATACGAGAAAGAAATCAAGGTCGCCGACAACTGGGTCCAGAAGAACCTGGACACCAAGAAGCTGAAAGCCGAACGCAAAGAAAAGAAGACCGGCGGCGGCATCGTAGCCGATCCCAACGCCAAATAGAACCGCACCCTTTGGCAGGACGGGCCCTCGCGGGCCCGTCCGCCGGGCGCCTTCCCTCCATCAATTTTCCTGTACGCTGATATCAGATTCCTCGCATCCACCCGTAAATCGCACTCGTGTTATCCTCATTTGAGGGCAGGAGCGGAGTGGCAGCAGGCCTGCGCCGGATTTGGGCGCAATCAGAGGCCCCTCAGCAAGCACCATACCCAGATTGCAGCACCGGATGGCGATCTACGGATGCCTTCCGATGTCGCTGCCCTTGAGACGTTCAAGTTTTTTCGATTAGGAGGAGTTACCAGCTAATATGAGTTCCCCAACCAAGAGCACCCCCAGTCTGGAGGCTCTGCTACAAAGCGCCGGCAATCCGGTGAACCTGCTCCGCAATTCGCAAATTGGAGCCTATGTTTATCCCGTCGTTCCGCCGGAGTATTCCAACTGGCGCAATGAGCAGCGCGCGTGGCGCGAAAGCTGCGTTCTATTCGACCAGTCTCACCACATGGTGAATCAGTATGTGGAAGGGCCCGATGCGGTCAAGCTGTTTTCGGACCTGGGCATCAACTCGTTCGCCAAGTTCCCGGTGGATCGCGCCAAGCAGTTCGTTCCGTGCAGCTACGACGGCCACGTGATCGGCGACGGCATCCTGTTCCACCTGGAAGAGAACAACCTGGTGTTCGTCGGCCGGGCGCCCGCCGCGACCTGGATCCAGTATCATGCCGAATCCGGCAAGTACAACGTCAAGACCACGAAAGATGACCGCTCTCCCGGCAACCCGAAGGGCAAGGCGGTTACTCGCACGTGCTACCGCTACCAGGTGCAAGGGCCGAACGCCTGGCAGGTGCTGGAGAAACTGAACGGCGCCAAGATCCCCGAGATCAAGTTCTTCAACATGGGCTACATCAACATCGGCGGCCGGAAAGTGCGCGCCCTACGCCACGGCATGGCCGGCGCGCCTGGGCTGGAAATTTGGGGACCGTACGAGGAGCGCGAGGAGATCCGCGAGATTATCGTAGATGCGGGGAAGGAGTTCGGCCTGACGCAGGTGGGCGCGCGGGCTTACGCCACCAACACGCTGGAATCAGGCTGGATTCCGTCGCCTCTCCCCGCCGTTTACACGGGCGAGAAGATGAAGCCGTACCGGCAGTGGCTCCCCGCGACAGGCTACGAAGGCACCGGTTCGCTGGGTGGCAGTTTCGTTTCGGACAACATCGAAGACTACTACGTGACGCCATACGAAATGGGTTATGGCCCGTTCGTCAAGTTCGACCACGACTTCATCGGCCGCGAAGCTCTGGAGAAGATCGCCGACAAGCCGCACCGCAAGAAGGTGACGTTTGCCTGGAACAGCAAGGATGTAATGAAGGTGTTCGAGTCCCTGTTTGACGGCGGCGACATCTATCGCAACATCGACCTGCCGCTATCCAACTACGCATCGGCATCCTGCGACAGCATTCTGCTCAAGGGCAAGAACGTCGGTATGTCGATGTTCGCCGGATACAGCTACAACGAGCGCTCGATGCTTTCGCTGGGCATCGTGAACCCGGAGATCGAGCACGGCACTGAAGTCACGCTGGTCTGGGGCGAGCCGAACGGCGGAACCAAGAAGACCACTGTGGAACGACACCGGCAGATTGAGATTCGGGCCATTGTCAGCCCCGCGCCGTATTCCAGGGTGGTCCGCGAAACCTACGCGGAAGGCTGGCGCAGCCACCAGTCGTAAACACAAACCACTCCCTAGCGGTCGTGGCTCAGCAACGCTTGCCTACAGAGCCGCGACCGTCAGAGAGCGAGCGGCTCCAACACCAGCTCCGTCGTCATCTGAATTGCGTTTTTGAGGCTCCGGTAGACCGGGCACTTGTCCGCGAAGAAGCCGTGGACCCGCTGCGCAGTCTCCCAGTGGGTTGCATCTGCCTTGAGGCGCAATTTCGTATGTATGCGACGGATCACCAGGACGTGGTCCTCGGTTTCCACTTCTCCCACCGTTTCCGATATCAATAGTGCATTGCCGGCGGGGATTTGACGCGCTTCCAGCGCGCCTCCGAAGGTTCCGGTGAGTCAACCGGCGGCCGACGCGATGATGTAGTCGAGCGTAGTCGCACGCGGCTCGATGGTTCCGGGCGCGACTTTGTAGTGCTCGGCGATTTCGTCGTGCACGCCGAAAATGACCGGCTCCTTTTCCGCCGGAAGATAAGCGCGCCGCACAGGGCCTTTCACGCGCTCGATACGCACATGGGAACGATAAACAACCTCTGCCATAGGGTCCTCAAAAATTCACGATGGATGCGAACGACACCGGGTCCAAGCTTGCTCCACCCACCAGCACACCGTCAATCTCCGGTTGCGCCATGAGCGATTTCACGTTATCGGGTTTGACGCTTCCGCCATATAGGATGCGTACGGAGTCCCCGGCGGTGCGGCCGAATTTCGTGCGAGCCTGGTTGCGGATGGTGCGGTGCGCATCGGCAGCGATTTCCGGCGTCGCGGTCTTGCCAGTCCCGATAGCCCACACCGGTTCGTACGCGATCACGATGCGCGCGAATTCCTGCTCGGTCAGCCCGGCGATCCCCGCCTGAAACTGGCGGGTCAGCACTTCATCGGTGTGCCCGGCTTCGCGCTCTTCCAATCGCTCGCCGACGCATACGATCGGCGTCAGGACGAATTCGAGCGCCGCCTGCGTCCGCTGGAGCACGGTCTGGTCCGTCTCGCCGAAATATTGCCGGCGTTCGCTGTGGCCCACGATGGCGTGCGTGGCACCGATGGCGCGGAGCATCGCCCCCGAAATCTCGCCGGTGAATGCGCCTTCGCTGGCCCATCCGATATTCTGCGCGCCGACACCGATCGCGGTGCTACGGGCGCACTCCACGGCGGCCGCCAAGTCCACGAACGGGGGACAGATCACGATCTCGCAATGCTGCGATTGCGCCACCAACGGCCGGAACTTTTCGAAGAAGGCCGTGGTTTCCGCGGGCGTCTTGTACATTTTCCAATTGCCCGCCATGACTGGTTTTCTCATACGATTTGCGGTAAGAAGCTCGTGCCTTTGGCGATGCTCGCGCCGAAGTTCGCGGCTACGCTCTGGCCGATGTCGGAAAGGGTCGCGCGCAGCCCGAGGTTCACACCGGGGCGCACCCTCGGCCCCGAAACCAAGAGGGGCACGTACTCACGACTGTGATCGGTGGAAGGCGTGGTTGGGTCGCAGCCGTGGTCAGCGGTAAAGATGGCCAGGTCGTCCGCGGCCAGGGTTTGCTCGAAGCGCGGCACCCAGGCGTCGAACTGCTCCAGCGCCGAGCCATAGCCTTCGACATCGTTGCGATGTCCGTACTGCTGGTCGAAATCCACGAGGTTGACGAAGATCAGGCCGCCGGGAGTGGATTGCATGGCGTCCAAGGTTTTGGCCATGCCGTCGGAATTGCTCTTGGTCTTGTCCGACTCGCGAATACCGCGTCCCAGGAACACGTCCGAGATCTTGCCGACGCTATGCACGTCCACGCCGCGCGACGCAAGCTGATCGAGCAGCATCCCGGGTGGCGGCGGCACGGCGTAATCGTGGCGGTTGGGCGTGCGGGTGAAATGGCCCGGCGTACCGACGAACGGCCGCGCGATGACGCGGCCGACCTCGTGGGGACCGCGCAGAATCTCGCGCGCGGTCTCGCAGATCTTGTACAGTTCGGCGAGCGGGATCACCTCTTCGTGCGCCGCCACCTGGAAGACGCTATCGGCCGAGGTGTAGACGATCGGGGAGCCGGTCCTCATATGCTCCTCGCCAAGCTCCTTGATGATCTCGGTTCCGGAGGCCGGCTTGTTGCCGAGGGCGTGGCGTCCGATGCGCCGCTCGAACTCGTCCATGATTTCGGCGGGAAAACCGTGCGGATACAGCGGGAATGGCTTTTCCAGGTGAATGCCCACCATCTCCCAGTGCCCCGTGGTCGTGTCCTTCCCAGGAGAAGCGAGCGCGCAGCGTCCAAAGGAGCCAGCGGGAGCGGACGAGGCGGCAATGCCGGTTAGCGGCTTGATGTTGCCCAAGCCGAGGCGCGCCAGGTTCGGAACGCGCAAGCCGCGCAGCCGGGCGATATTGCCGAGCGTATCGCTGCCCACATCGCCATATGCGGCGGCGTCTGGCATCTCGCCGATCCCGACGCTGTCCAGAACAATCCAGATGACCCGGCGGAACACATCCTCGACTGTAACATCACTCTCTCCGCGCTGGTTGGGCCTTCGTTGACAATAGGACTGTGGCGGACTGGAGCTTCGCGGTACGCGCCCTGCGCTCCCGCAATTACCGGCTGTTCTTCACAGGGCAAACCGTTTCCCTGATCGGCACGTGGATGACGCGCATCGCCACGAGCTGGCTGGTGTACCGGCTGACGGATTCGCCGGTGCTGCTGGGCATCGTTAGCTTCGCGGGCCAGGTGCCCGCCTTCTTTCTGGGGCCGTTGGCGGGAGTCTGGGTGGACCGCTGGGACCGGCACAGGGTGCTGGTGGTGACCCAGGTGCTCTCGATGATTCAGTCGCTGGCACTAGCGGCCTTGGCGCTGCCGCACATCATTACGATCTGGGAGATCATCCTGCTGGCGCTCGGCCAGGGCCTGATCAATGCGTTCGACATGCCGGCGCGGCAATCGTTCGTGATCCAGATGGTGGAGAAGCGCGAGGATCTGGGCAATGCTATCGCGCTCAATTCGTCGATGGTGAATGCCACGCGCCTGATCGGGCCGGCGATCGCCGGAGTCCTGATTGCGGCTGTGGGGGAAGGCTACTGCTTCCTGGCGGATGGTCTCAGCTACATAGCGGTAATCATTTCGCTGCTTGCCATGCGGATTACGGTTCCCCAGGCGCGCTCGCAGGCGCGGCGCATTGCCGCAGAACTGCAGGAGGGCTGGCGGTACGTGGCCGATTCGGTGCCGATCCGCTCGATTCTGCTCTTGCTGGCACTAACCAGCCTGGTGGGGATGCCGTATACGGTGCTGATGCCGATCTTCGCTTCCGAGATCCTGCATGGAGGCGCGCACACGCTGGGATTCCTGATGGCGGGGTCGGGAGTGGGCGCGCTGATCAGCGCGATCACTTTGGCGCTGCGCCGGAGCATCCTGGGCCTCGGGCGGATGATCGTTATTTCGGCGGCGCTGTTTGGCGCATCTTTGGTGGGGTTCTCGCTATCGCACACGCTGTGGCTCTCGATGCTGCTCATTCCCGTAAGCGGCTTCGGGATGATGCAGCAGATGGCGGCCAGCAATACGATCTTGCAGACCATCGTTCACGACGAGAAGCGGGGGCGCGTGATGGCCTTCTATTCCATGGCGTTTCAGGGCATGGCTCCGTTTGGCAGCCTGCTGGCCGGGGCGGCGGCTGCGCGGATCGGGGCGCCAGAGACGCTGATTATCGGAGGAGGGCTGTGCCTCATAGCCAGCCTGTGGTTCTCGCGGGAACTGCCGGCGATTCGGGAAGTGGTGCGGCCAATTTACCGGGAACTGGGGATACTGCCGATTTCGGTGGGAGTGCAGCAGGCATCGGCGTTGCAGACGCCGCCGGAAAATTAGGGACGCTCCCTGGCGGTCGCGGCTCGGAAAAGCCCCGGCCTGCGGCCGGATAGCAGGCCAAACGGCCTGCTCCACCAAGTACAAGCGGCAGTTCCTCAAATATCCAGGAGGAGTTTGCCGGTGGTTTGGCGGGACTCCATGGCGCGGTGGGCCTGCGACGCTTCGGGCAATGGGTATTCACGGTCGATGCGGAGCTTCAATTTGCCTTCGGCGATCCAGCGGAAGATGTCGGCGGAGCGCCAGGCCAGTTCGGCGGGGTCGGCAATGTGGGTTGCCAGAGTGGGGCGGGCCAGAAAAATCGAACCTTTGCCGGTGAGCGTGCGGGTGTCGAAAGGGTCGATCTGGCCGCTGGAGACGCCGAAGTGGACCATCATGCCGCGTGGCTTCAAGCAGTCGAATCCTTTGAGGAAGGTGGCCTGGCCCACGGAATCATAAATCACATCGACTCCCGCGCCGGCAGTCAGGCGCTTGACCTCGGCCACCCAATCCTGTTGGTCGTAGAGGATGGTATCGCTGGCGCCTGCTTCGCGGGCGAGTTCCGCTTTCGCAGCCGTGCCCGCGGTGCCGATGGCACGGGCTCCCAGTAGCGTGGCTACTTGCACCAGGAGGCGTCCGGTGCCGCCCGCTGCTGCGTGGATTAACGCGGTGTGGCCCGGTTTCAAAGGGAAGGTGGAATGGGTCAGGTAATGCGCGGTCATGCCCTGGAGCATGGCCGCGGCGGCGTCGCGAAAATCGAGAGCGGGAGGAAGGCGCACGAGCATTTTGGCCGGGACCGCCGCGTATTCGGCATACGAGCCGCGCACCATGCACCAAGCCACACGATCGCCGGTCTGAAAGCCGGTGACGTCTTCGCCGAGGCGCTCGATCGTTCCGGCACCTTCTGACCCGAGGATGGCAGGCATGGGAATCTTGTTGATGCCGCTGCGGGCGTTGAGGTCGGTGAAGTTCACTCCGGAAACCGCCACCTTTACCAACACCTCGCCCTTAGCGGGCTGGGGCGCGCGGCGGTCGCCATAGCACAGCACTTCTGGACCACCAGTCTGCTCGATATAGACAGCTTTCATCATCATTTCCCCGAGAATACAGGCTTGCGCTTTTCCAGGAAGGCTCGGCGGCCTTCCTGGTAGTCGCTGCTTTCAAAACATTGGCGCACCAGGCGATCGCAGGCGGCGGTATCGCGCTTTCCATCTTCGCGCAGCAATTCGCGGACGATGCCCTTCACGGCGCGGATCGTAAGGGGCGCGTTGCCGGCGATGGTTTCGGCCATTTTGCAGACGTATTCTTCGATTTCGGCATCGGGCACAACGCGGTTGACGAGGCGCATGTGCAGCGCCTCAGCGGCATCGAACTGGCGCGCGGTAAACAGCATTTCGTTGACGAACTGCGGGCCGACCAGGTGCATGAGGCGGCTGATGTTCTCGAGGCCGTACCCTAGACCCAGCTTGGCGGCGGGCACTCCGAAGCGCGAGTCTTGGTTGGCGATGCGGAGATCGCAACAGACCGCGATGCCGAGGCCGCCGCCGATGCAATAGCCGCGGATCATGGCGATGGTCGGCTTTGGATAATCCACCAGGGTTTGGGAAAAGCGCTCGACGGCGGCGTTATAGGTGGCCACGGCGCCGGTGGTGGCGCGCTCACTTTCGAACTTGGAGATATCGGCGCCGGAGACGAAGGCTTTGCCGCCCGCACCGGTCAGAATTACGATGCGCACGGCCGGGTCGGCGGCGAGGTCGTCGAGCACGCGCGCGGCTTCGCGCCACATCTCGAGCGACATGGCGTTGTGGCGCTCGGGATGGTTAAAGGTCAGAGTGCCGACCGCGCCCGCGGTTGCCGATAGAATCCTGTTTTCCATGTCTACACCACGCCTCGCTCCCGCAGTTGCGCGATTTCCCCGCCGCTGTAACCGAGCGAGCCGAGGATTTCATCCGTGTGCTCGCCGCACTCCGGTGGCCGCAGACGGATTTGGCTGGGCGTGCGCGAAAGGCGCATTCCCTGGCCGACCAGCCGCAACGGGTCGTAATGCGGCGAATCGACTGTCTCCACCATGCGCAGGGCCTGCACTTGCGGGTCCTGGAACATTTCGTCGATGGCGTAAATACGGCCGCAGGGGACGCCGGCCTGGTTGAGGCGTTCGATCCACTGCGCGCTGCCCGCTCCGGCCAGGCGTCGCTCGATCTCCACGGTGAGGGCGTTGCGATTTTGCGAGCGCAACGCATTGCTGGCGTACGCCGGCTCGCCGATCAGTTCCTCGCCGCCGATAGCGCGGCACAGCCGCTCCCACATCTCCTTGCCGCTGGCGCCGATGTTGATGTAGCCATCGGCGGTGCGGAACACCCCAGTCGGGATGTTGGTGGGGTGGTTGTTTCCGGCCTGGCGCGGCACTTCGCCGTCGTTGAGCCAGCGCGAAGCTTGAAAATCCAACATGAAAATCTGCGCTTGCAGCAGCGACGTGGTGACCCATTGGCCCTGGCCGGACTTCTCACGCTCGAACAGCGCCAGCAGGATTCCCTGCGCGCACAGAATGCCCGACGCGAGGTCGGCGATCGGAATGCCCACGCGGACGGGGCCTTGGCCGGGCAGGCCGGTGATCGACATCAGGCCGCCCATTCCCTGCGCGATCTGGTCGAACCCGGGCCGATCGCGGTAGGGACCTTCTTCACCGAAGCCGGAGATGCTGGCATAGACGAGCCGCGGGTTGATGGCGCACATGGCAGGATAATCGATGCCCAAGCGCACCTTGACGTCCGGACGGTAGTTTTCCACCAACACGTCGGCGGTGGCGGCCATCCGCTGCAGAATGGCGATGCCTTCGGCGCACTTCAAATTGAGAGTCATGCTGCGCTTGTTGCGGTGCAGATTCTGGAAATCCGGGCCGCCCCGCTCGCCGCCAATGGGGTCGGCTTCCGCGCCGCTGGCGGGCGTTTCTATTTTGAGGACGTCTGCGCCCCAATCGGCCAGTTGGCGCACGGCCGTAGGCCCCGCGCGCACGCGAGTGAGATCCAAAACGCGGACAGAGGCAAGAGGGCCAGGCACGAGATCCTATTATAGAAAGCCGCCGAAACGGGAAGACGCACCAGCCGCGACCGGAGCGGCCGGCGTGCGGAATGGGTGGCGGGATGCGAGTGGTTTTTGCTCCTTTCTGTAGGTTGGCGGCGCCGGTTCAGAGGCGCAACGCGGGATTTTCGAGGGGCGGACGGGTTTGGAGGATGGCGCCTCCGCGTACGGGGATCAACCCGTTTGGAGGAGCACAGAACGAAGCCAGTGCGGCGATGCGCTCTTCGCTGGACATAGCTTTTGCGGGATTGTCCACGGGCGCCTGAGCTTCCTTCAATGCCTTGTGCGCATGGTAATAGGAGCGCTCCAGGGCGGCGATTTTGCGGTGAACGAGAGAGAAGGCTTTCTGGCGGCGCTCGAAGATTTCGGCGAGGTTATCGGTGGGGTTGGGATCCTCGGACGCGAGAGCCCAGAGCTGGGCTTCCACTTTGTGATAGCGCCGAAGCAGCCAATCGGCGTTGATCAAGGTATCGACCAGGAAGCATTGCTCGGGAGTGGTGGGCCGGAACTGCTGGTGGTAGCCGGCGGCGAGTTGTTCGAGCTCGGCGGGGTCCTCGCCGGGGATGACCTGGGACTTGGCGTGGATGCCCGTTTTTAAAGCATTAAAGCGAGAAACGGCGAGTCCGGATTCCGTAACAGGACCGGTCGATAAAGCAGCATTGCGACGGTTGGCGTCGATTTGCGATTGAGTGGACATGCGATTTTCCTTCCTCAGCCACACAGTAGCAGGCGGGCAGGCGGGTGCCGGCGGACGGAATCGGATTTAGGGAGTATTTTCAATGAAATAAAAATTTTCTGCCCTGGTGACTGAGAGAATGGGGCGGAGGCGAAAGGGCGGGTGGGGGCCGGAAGTGGAAGAGAACATGGGAGATAGGGCCGGTAAATTCGCAAGATAATACCGGTCGCGACGTAGGCCGCCGGCTTGAAAGCGGCGGTCCTATAAGGTTCGGGCTGGCTCAAGCCGGCCTTCGGCCGGTGGCCGGATGGAAATCCGGCCAGCAGACTGAAAATCTGCCCCACAAAACCTTGAGGACTGGCTGTAGAAAGTGCAGCCTGTCAGGACCAAGCCCGGTCGGGGGGCACGCTATAGTAAAGGAGTCGTTTCGAGACTCTGACGCGCATGGCTTCCTCGGCGTTGTTGAAGAAGAATCCGTATGTAATCGGAGTTCCGATTCACGACCGGCACCTCTTCTTCGGCCGTGAGGAACTGTTTGCCTTCATCCGCGACAACCTGCTGCAAGGCGCCCGCGTCATCCTGCTTTCGGGCCAGCGGCGCATCGGCAAGAGTTCGGTCCTGTTACAGATTCCGGAAGCGGTAGCGCTGCCGGAGTTTTGCTTCGTCAGTTTCGATCTGCAGGCGCTGACCCGGGCACCCTTGGCTGAGGTGCTCTCGGAGTTGGCGGAGCAGATTGTGAATCGTCTCCAACTCGATCGCGCGATTCTACCCGTGCCGGCAAAGGCGAACCTGGAGAGCGATCCCAGCGCGTTCCTGATCTTCCTGGATGCAGTGCTTACTTCGCTGCAGGGAAAACGGCTCGTTCTTCTCCTCGACGAATTTGACGTCCTGGATGGCAATGGCGGCGCCACATCCAATTTCTTCCCGTTCCTGCAATCGTTGCTTGTGAAAGAGTCCCGCCTTTTCTTGATTCCGGTGGTGGGCCGCAGGCTGGACGAGATCCCGCGCCTTTTGAGCCTGTTCAAGGGCGCGCCTCACCGCGAGATTGGACTGCTGAACGAGCAGAACACCAGCCGGCTGATCACGGAGCCGGTAGCGGGTCAACTCGATTACACACCCGAAGCGATCCGCGCCATTCGGGAATTGACGGCGGGACATCCGTACTTTACCCAATTGCTGTGCCATGTGATCTTTCAGGTGGCGCGCGACGAGAACGCCAGCGAAGTAACCGGGCAAATGGTGGAGAACTCGATTCCCGAAGCGATGGAAAGCGGCGAAGCCGGACTAGCGTGGTTCCGGGATGGCCTGCCGGTTGCCGAGCGGGTGGTGTTTTCCGCGATTGCCGAGGCTCAGGAATTGCGCAAGTCGCGGCCGGAGCCGGATTTTCTGGCGCTCCTGGAACAGAACGGAGTCGTGGTGACGGATATAATCCGCTCCGCCGACTCACTCTTGCACGAATGGGGTTTCGTGGCAGGAACACCACCCACCATCATGGTGGAATTCGTGCGCCGATGGCTGGTCGTCCGGCACCCGGTTCGGCGCGCCATCTGGGAATTGGAACAAGTGAGCCCGGAGGCACTGCAGGCCTACGACCAGGCGGTCCAGGCGCGGCAGGCAGGCGATATCGCAAAGGTGTTCGACCGCTGCCAGGCGGCATTGGAGTGGAATCCGAACCACCTGCGCGCGTTGTTCGATGGGGCCGACGCCGCGCTGCAGTTAAAGGAATACCGGAAGGCGCGCGAGTATTACGAGCGTGCGGCCAAGGTGGACGCGCGGCGTGCTAAAGACGGACTGTTGAAGGCGCTGGTGGAAGAGGCGGCGCGCACGCAGGACGTCCACGAAGCGGTGACTCTGTTGCTGCACGCCGGGGCGCTGGCCCCCGGCGACCTTATCCAAGAGAAGCTCGCGGCGGCTCAGGCAACCGAGCGGCGATCGCTTGCACTGCAGAACCCTTTCCGGGCGGGCGATGGCACTCCGGCAGAGTTGTTCGTAGGCACAACCGAGGAACTGACGGATCTCTTGCAGACGATGCGCGGCGGGGGTTCGGTGTGCGTCTACGGGGAGGCCGGGATGGGCAAGACGTCGCTTCTGCAGCGTGCGATCGAGCTGAACGCCCAGGATCCTAAACGCGCCGTCACCCCGTACCTGAATTGCACGGTGCTGACGCCCTTCACTCCGCAGCGTTTCTGGCAAGCGGTGTTGCGCGAGCTGGGGGTCACACCGGCCGATGAAGCCGGTGGTTTCGAGATCGAAGACCAGATGAAGAAGGCCGCCGGCAATCGAAGCGTCGTCCTGGTTTTGGATGACTTCGACACACTGTTGCCGACTGACCTGGATGCGACAGAAGCTATCCGCTTTTTCCAACAGTTCCGTTCGGTTCTGGCGCATAGTGACCTGAGCGCGATCATCTCGTCGCGGCGGCCTTTGCAGGAATTACAGTCCAGCGCCGCGTTACCAAACGGATCGCCTTGGTTCAATCTCTTCCGCCAGACCCGGCTGGCGCCTTTCGATGACGCCGAATTAGGGCAGTTGGTGACGAAAATGCCGAGCACATTTGCGCTCGAGGACGGGGAGCGTAGATGGATATGCGATGTTACCGGCGGCTATCCTTACCTGGCACAGAGCGCACTCTCGATCCTGTTCCGCCGCAAGGCGGGTGGTGTTTCCTTTGACCTTCGCGCGGCGACAGAAGAATTGCTGGCGCAATCACAAGGCCTGTTCACGGCGATTTGGGCGGGCGCTTGGGAGGAGGAGCGGGACGTGCTGGCGATCGTTTCCCTGCTCAATCTGGCGCGGCGCGTGCGGAGCCAGGTGCTCCCACCCCCGACCCACCGGGCGCGCCGCAGCTTGGAATCCCGCGGGCTTATCAGCGAGCAGCGTGGCGGGCTCGAACTTACCTCGCCTCTGTTGGAGTGGTGGATCATCCAATGGCTGCAAGGGCTGACTGAGGAAGAACTCCTGGCGCGCGCGGAGCGGCTCTCGGGATTGGTGCCCTACAAGAACGAGTTGTTCGACCTGCTTTTCGGGACGTGGTCGTACGCCGGGGCGAAAATCGAGCTATGGGCTCGCCCGGCGGCCTCCATGGGAGCCGCTTAAGACCATGACTCCTCAGAACCCATTCTTTGTGGGCGCCACCGTGCCTGGCCGATTCTTTGTGGGACGGCAGACGGAAATCGCGCGCGCTTTCGACCAGATCAACAATCGCAGCCACCTGGCCTTATACGGCAGCTCCGGGATGGGGAAATCGTCGCTTCTGCAGGCGCTAGCAACCCCACAACTCTGGCAGGACCGAGGGATGGACTTCACCGAGGCTGTCATTATCTTCGTAAACTGCCGCTCCATACAGCCGTTTCGTCCGGATGGGTTGTGCCGCGAGGTGCTGCATCAGTTGAGAGATAGCTCCGCGGCCGATGCGGACTTGAAAGACACGATCGATACCGCCCTGGGTGACAAAATTGTGGGGCAGGACCACCTACGCAGGCTGGTCAACAAAATTGCCGACCGGAATAAGTTCCTGCTCCTGCTGCTGGACGACTATGATGCGGCGCTGGAGACGAGCGAGCAGTACAGCGAAGCGGACATGGTGGCATTCCTTTTCGGCGTGCGCAACCTGGCAGTACACAGCGGGGTGGTCCACTTTGCGAGTGTAGTGGCCACTTCGCGCCGCTTGAACGAACTCGGGCCGAAGAACACGCCCTCGGGGTCTCCGTGGTACAACCAGTACCGGTTCATGGCTCTGAAGCCGTTTGCGGGCCGCGAGGTGGAGGAGTTGTTTGGGAAAATGTCGGCCCTGCGTCCCTTAACGGCGGCACAGAAGGATGCTCTTCGGGAAGTGGCCGGCAGCAATCCCGCGCTGCTGCAGGCGGCTTGTTATCTGCTGTATGAAAAACTGCGGGACGGCTCCCCATTCACGGCCGAGGAGTTTGCACGGGACCTGGAAACGGATACGCGCCAATACTACAGCGGGGCCTGGAACTTCTGCAGCGAAACCGAGCAGATGCTTCTGATGCTGATTGCGCTCTCGCGGCTGGACGGGCGGCTCTCCACGAAACGCAGCTATGACCTGGGAGACGTGGATATCATCTTCAGCCAGATGGATCGCGAGCTGCGGGACCTGGAAGATCGGGGATTAATCACGCGCTCGCGCGAGGATGAGCGCGAGGTCTTCCGCTTTTCCTCCTCGCTGATGGAATGGTGGATCGTCAAGGAAATCGAGAACAGCACCGCCGCGGACCTGGAGAAACGCCAGAAGATTCTCTTGAACATCAACCGCGATCAGGTGGAAAAGATCAAAACGGCTTTGACTCAGGTCTGGCAGCATAAGGACGTGATCAAGTCGATTGTGGGGTATGCCGGGCAACTGGCCCGCGCGTTTGTTGCACAAGCGCCGTGAGGGAGACACCGGCGCGGCTACTGCCGCGCGTCCTCGTTGGGCGGCAGGTCGAGCGCGGGGTTCTTGGCGAAGAAGCCCCAGGGGATCAGGCGGAAGCCCGCGGCGTGGATGGGCATGACGGGCCAGTCTTCGGGGCGCGGGTTGTGGGTGATGCCCATGGTGTACCAGAGCACGATATCCTGATTGTCAATCGCACGGTTCGCGGAGGCCCATTTCGCCAAGCCATCGGCGCCGCGGCTCTGGTTGGGGTAATCGCCGCCGGCGTATAACTCAGAGGCATCATACGGCGTTACCCAGACATGCGCATTGAGGAATCCGGCGCGGCGGCGGACCCAGGAATCGGCGGCGGCGAATGGTTCGGCGTTCTCGCCGGGATATAACTCGTAGCCCGTGGGATGGCCGAGTGCGTTCCTGGCGGTAGCGCTTTCGACGATCCAGCGGCGGCTGCTGGCCAGGTTGAGATTGCGCTCGGCCTCGCGCTCGGTGCGGAGCGGTGTCTCTTTCATGGTGAAGGCTCCGCCGTAAGGGTTGTCCTTGCCGGCGACCGGAGCGCTGTTCAACTCGACGACGCGGTTGGAATTTGCGCCATCCACATCCATATCCAGCCGGAACGTGAAGAAGTGCTGATGGTGGGGGGCGGCGATGTTGCGCGCCACCATGTGGCTGTAGGGATCTTCGTGGCCATCCGCCACGGCTTTCACCGCCATAATGCCGGTGAGCTCGACCCGCATCTCGAGCGCGCCATCCTGATGGAAGATCCAGTTGAACCCGTAGTCGTAGTTCCCGACGGTGCTTACGAACGAAAGCACCAGATCGCGGGCACGCCGCGCTTCGTCAGCATGCTTCCACGCCATACCGGCATCACGCTCGTATAGGGCGATCGCGCCGGAATGGATGCGCGGAACACCGGCGTCATCGGCGAGGACGGCATTGAAGACGGAGCAGTTCGTGGGGCACTCGATGCCGGGGCGTAGCTCGCTGACATTGATCCCCATGCCTAACTCGCCGGCGTCGAAGCTGTTGCGGAAGAACCAAGCGCCCCCGGGATCGCCGTACGGAACCACCATTTCGGAAAGGGAGGCGCGATAGAGAACCGGGCGCAGCTTACCGCCATCCTCATAGCCGACGGTGTACAGCACGAGCCCTTCGCGGGCATTCATGCCGAAACGGAAGCGCCACTTCTGCCAGCGCACTTCGTCGTCTTCCATTTGGAAACCTGGATGCGGCTGCGTAATGGTGAGCGGAGCGGGAGGCATCCGCCAGGGGCGCTGTGACTGGGGATCGAGATCGGCATTCTCGCGCGGGATGGGAACGTTGCGATCGATATCGAGGAAGTCGATGATCTTGCCGGTGGTGAGGTTCACATGGGCAACCACGCCTTCGATGGGATGAGCGTCGAAGTTGCGATCGACAGCGCCGTAGTAGGAGAGCGCGCGGACAATGCGGCCGCGGTCTGTCTCGGGCAGGGCGAAATAGCCGGCCGACCAGGCCACAATTTCAATGGAACGGAGATCGCGGACGCCGCGCTCGCGCATCGCGTCCCGCCAGCGCGGATCGGCGCGGACGATGCGGCCGGCCTCTTCCGAATCCTCCGAGCTGATGGCGGGTTGCGCGCCGGGGATTTCTTTGATCGAGTCGAGCCGGGAGGCGGAGAGATCGGCGATAGCTTCCCAGGTGCGATTCGAGGGACGGTCGTAGATCACCGCGAACGCGCGCCGGGGAGCGGATGCGCCGCGCAAGACGACGTCCTTCGGCGGCTCTTGCAGTTCGAGGAGGCTGAACCGGGAACCGGCAGGCACGCGCCGCGAATCGCGGATGATGCGCACGGCTGCGCGGATCTCCGGCGCGGTTAAGGGGGCTAACAGGTTCGCGCCGTGACTACAGAGGGGGGCAAGCGCTACGAGCAAGACGCCGCGCAGAAGCACGGCGGCAGCCCAGAAGGGCTGACCCCACTTACAAGACATCTTCCGACCAGTCTTCGAGGACCTGCCTCAGCCTGGTCATGAATTGATCGGCCAGCGCACCGTCGATGAGCCGATGATCGAACGTCAGGGAGATGTAACTCATCGAGCGGATGGCTATGGCGTCATCGATCACGACAGGAGTCTTATCCACGGTGCCGACGCCCAAGATGGCCACTTGGGGCTGATTGATGATGGGCGTGCCCATCACGCTGCCGAAGCTGCCGAAATTGGTGATGGAGAATGTGCCGCCTTGCACCTCGTCGGGCTTGAGCTGGCGGGCGCGGGCGCGAGTGGAGAGATCCACGATGGAACGCTGGAGGCCGAGGACGTTCTTCTCATCCGCGCCGCGAATGACCGGAACGATGAGACCATTTTCCAGGGCCACGGCAATCCCGATATTGATTTCGTTGTGATAGATGACGTTGTGCCCGTCGATGGAGGCGTTGACCAGCGGAAATTGACGCAGGGCCACGACGGCGGCACGGGTAACGAATGGCAGATAGGTGAGCGAGAAGCCGTAGCGGGCCTGCACATCGGGCTTGTGGCGCTCGCGCATCTTGGCGACCTTGGTCATATCGACGCGATGGACAGTGGTGACATGCGGCGAGGTGTGCTTGGACATCACCATGTGTTCCGCGATCTTGATGCGCATGGTGCTCATGGGCTCAATGCGCGTTTTAGCGGCGCCGGCGGTTGGAACGGGAGCAATTTCGGAGGCGGCCGGCGGCTGAGGCGCGGGCATGGAGACGGGCGGCGGAGGGGGCGCGGCGGCGGGTTTGGGCGGGGCGGCCGGTTGTGGGGCCGGGGCGGCTGGCTGCGCCAGGTAGGCTTCCACGTCCTGCTTGGTAATGCGGCCGCCGGCGCCTGTGCCGGAGATGCGGCTCAGATCGAGGTTGTGTTCGCGTGCCATGCGCCGCACCAGCGGAGAAATGGGGCCGCTAGGTTCGGCGGGAGCGGTATCTTCGATCTGCTGGGGCGCCGCGGGAGTGGGCTGGATGGTCTCTTGCGCCGGAGGTTCCGGCTGGGGTGGAGCGGCCGGCGGTGGAGGCGGAGGAGCCGCCGCTTTGGCCGGCTGTGCAGGCTTGGGTGAGGGCCCCGCGCCGTTGCCGCCTTCCTGAATGCGGGCCACGATGGTGTTGATCCCCACCGTCTTGCCCTCTTCCACAAGCACTTCGGAGAGAGTTCCGGCAGCGGGCGACGGAATTTCGGTATCCACCTTGTCAGTGGAGATCTCGAAGAGAGGCTCGTCGCGATCGACGTGCTCACCGGGCTTCTTCAGCCATTTGGTCAGAGTGCCTTCGACAATGCTTTCCCCCATTTGGGGCATTACGACGTCAGTCATAGAAGTCTCACTTTAGGGTGGATGTCGTGCAAGCTTCCGGGCTGCTCGCTAACGGGGCTGTGAAGAAATGCGGGGACACTACTGCCGCATTCCGTAGTGACAGGACTTGTTTGAGGCTGGCCCGTAATGTCCCCGCATTTTTTCACAGGCGGCTCGGTAACATGCGGTTCGATCTGGCAATCGAAAATCCGGGCGAAGTGCGCGGCGAGATTATGGGAGACCGACTGCAGATCGGCGGCGCAGCCTAATTCGGCCATGGAGGTGACGGGTTTGGTTAACCCACAGGGAACGATGTACTGAAAATAGCTGAGATCGGTGGAGACGTTGAGGGCGAATCCGTGCGAGGTCACCCAGCGGCTGATGTGCACGCCGATGGCGGCGATCTTCCGCTCGCCTACCCACACGCCGGTGAGCTTGGGAATCCGCCCGGCCGAGATCCCATAATCCGCCAGCGTATCGATGATCACCTGCTCGATGCCGCGGACGTAAGCGCCCACGTCGCGCTTCCAGTCACGCAAATCGATAATCGGGTAGCCGACCAACTGACCCGGACCGTGGTAAGTAATGTCCCCGCCGCGATCGGTGGGAAAAAACGAAATGCCGGCACGGTCGAGCACCTGGGCGCCCGCCAGCAGGTTCTCCATGTGCCCGTTGCGCCCGAGCGTGATCACGTGCGGATGCTCGAGCAGGAGAAGTTGATCGGGGATGAGGCCCAGCTTGCGTTCGGCGGCAAGCTGCTGCTGTAGCTCGAGCGCCTGCCCGTATTCCACACGCCCGAGTTCGCGTACCTGACAACTACGCATTGATGGAAAGACCGTAGACGGCGTTGAATGCCTCGCCCACCGCTTCGTAGAGGGTGGGATGGGCGTGAATGGTCGACATCATGGTCTCTACCGTGGCTTCCGCATTCATGGCGGTGACGGCTTCGGCGATCAACTCGAACGCCTCGGGGCCAATGATGTGGACGCCCAGGATTTCGCCATGTGTTTCATCGGCCACCACTTTGATAAAGCCGTCGTGTTTGCCGAGAATGGTGGCGCGACTGTTGCCCACGAAGGGGAACTTGCCGATCTTGACCTTGTAGCCCTGGGCTCGGGCTTGGGCTTCCGTGAGCCCGACGCTGCCAATACCGGGCTCCGTATAGGTGCAGCCCGGAATGCGGTTCTTGTTGATGGGCACAGCCGGTTTGCCCGCCATGTGGGCCACCGCGATCATGCCTTCCATGGTGGCGACATGCGCGAGCTGGGGCGTTCCGGCGACTACATCGCCGATGGCGTAGACGCCTGGCTCGGCGGTGCGCTGCATGGAATCGACCTTGATGAAGCCGCGATCGAGCTCGACCTTCGTGTTTTCCAGGCCGATGTTTTCGGTATTGGGCTTGCGGCCCACTGCGACCAGAAGCTTCTCGGCTTCCAATTGCTCCTGCTTGCCATCCTTAGTGGTGAGCTGCAGGCGGACGCACTTGCCGATCTTCTGGATGTTCTCGGCCTTGGCGCCCGTTTCGACCCGAATTTTTTGCTTGCGGAAGGCGCGGTCGAGCTCTTTGGAGATGTCTTCGTCTTCGACCGGCACGATGCGGGGCAGCATCTCGATCACAATTACTTCGGTTCCGAAGCGCCGGAAAATCGACGCAAATTCGACCCCTACCGCGCCGGCGCCGATGATGATCAGGTTCTTGGGGACCTGCTGGAGGTCCAGGATCTCGATATTGGTGAGGATCGTTTCGGGATCCGGCTGAAGGCCGGGGAGCATCCGCGCTTCCGAACCGGTGGCAATCAAAATGTTCTTCGCTTCAATGGTCTGCGAACCGGATTCGCCCTTCACTTCCACCTTGCCTTGGCCTTTGAGCGTGGCGTAACCGGTGAGCCGCTCGACTTTGGCGCGCTTGAGGAGGAAACCGACGCCGTTGGAATGCTTGGTGACGATGCCGTCCTTGCGCTCCTTCACTTTGGGGTATTCGAGGCGCGGGTTGTCGCAGGCGATTCCTTCTTTATCCGAATGAACGAACCGTTCCCAGACGTCGGCGGTCTGGAGCAGCGCCTTGGTAGGGATGCAGCCGACCAGGAGGCAGGTTCCTCCGAGGCGGGGCTGCTTTTCGACCAGGGCCGTTTTGAGGCCGTACTGGCCGGCGCGAATAGCGGCGGAGTAGCCGCCCGGGCCGCTCCCAATCACAATGAGATCGTATGGCACTTGTTCCATTCTACTAGCAGGGACAAAGCAGATCGGAACCTTTCAGGGAGAGTGGTGTCTCGCTCGTGCCGATTCACCGCAGAGGCGCAGAGACGCGGAGAAAATACAAAATGCGGGCCGGCATGCCTAGCGCGGCCCGCGATATACTGAAAAGGTTCGGTTTTCGATCCCCTAAGCTTCAGGCTCCCATCGCAACCGAGTCTCTGTAAAGCAATTTTCTGTTGAGAGGATTATTGACGAGAACGTTGCCAGCGGTGCTGTCGCTGCTGATCTACTTCGGTGCGATCGGCAGAGCACAGGACATTACGACGGCCAATCCGGTCAGCGGGCCGGCTGCCGAAACGAGCGCTGCGCAGCCGGCTGCGGAAGTTCCGGCCACCCTCCCCACCCGTCAAAAGCCGTTCTATAAGAAGGTCTTTAGCTTGCAGGCGCTGTACTCCACCGTGCCCAGCGCGATCGTGCAGCAATGGCATGATTGGCCGGATGAGTGGGGAACGCGGCGGATCGGTTTCGAGAAGCGCGTCGCGTCCTTGTATGGCCAGTTCGTGATCGGCAGCATTCTGGAAGATGGCGTCAAAGCGGTGCATGCTGAAGACACGCGCTACACGCGTTTGAGTCACGGCAATTTCTTCCAGCGTACGGGGCACGCGGTGGTACACACGTTTTTGGCAACTAACCCGAGGGGGCGGCTGACACCGGCGTACTCGCTGCTGGCTAACTCGTATGGCAGTTGGGCGATTGCGACTTTATGGTCGCCGCGCGAGTACCGGACACCCGCCTCCATTGCGGAGTGGGGAACGGCCGGCATGGGCGCCACGGTGTCGACGAACGTGATTCGCGAGTTCTGGCCGGATATCAAAGGGCTGTTTCACCGTAGTAAGTAAACGCGGGCGTACACGGCGCGCGATTTAGCAACGACGGCTCCCTGACGGCCGCGGCTCGGTAATACGTTACAATTTTCAGAGTTCATGCCAGCACATGCTCGTTGGCTCGCCAAAGCGGCGTGGGGAGTTGCGATTCTCGTGGGGACAGCCGGCGGCTCGGCACGGAGCCGTCCCGCCGCGATCACCGGAACCGTTACCGGTCCGGACGGCCACGCTGTTTCCGGTGCAGCGGTGGAAGCTCGCGACCTCGCAACGAAAGCCCTCTATCAGGCGACCAGCGCAGCTTCGGGAGAATACGAGTTCGCCGGATTGGCCGCCGGGGCCTACACGATCACCGTTCCGGAGATTGGGGTGACCTACAGCAAATTTGCATCGAACCGCCTGGTGCTCAAGCCCTCGCAGATTCTCCACCTCGATATCCGTCTCGATTGGGGAGTCAGCCTCGGCACTGCCGGAGACGACGCGCACGCCGTGGTATCTGCGGTGCGCCGCCGGGCGCCAGCACCGACCGGTCCTACGCCGCGAACGCCGGAAGGGCATCCGGACCTGTCTGGCGTGTGGCTCGGTAGCGACGACCCCAAACCCGAAGAACCTACGCTCCTGCCATGGGCAGCGGCGGTGATGCAAAAGCGGAAAGCGCTCGACAAGGTGACGGACAACCCTGGTTCGCGTTGCCTGCCTACCGCGGTACCGCTCGCGGGCGTGGGCGTCTACAAAATCGCGCAGACCCCAGCGCTGTTGCTGCAAATGTTTGAAGATGTGGTCGGGTACCGGCAGGTCTTCCTGGACGGACGCCCCCATCCCAAGGACGTCGGCCCTTCCTGGGCAGGTCACTCGATCGGCCATTGGGAGGGCGACACTCTGGCCATCGACACCATCGGTTTCAACAACCGTAGCTGGCTGAATCTCTACCCGCACACCGAGAAGCTTCACATCGTGGAAAGCTACCGGCGCGCGGACCTGGGGCATCTCCGGGTGCAGATCACTATTGAGGACCCGGACACTTTCCTGCGGCCGTGGAAAATTCAGAACGAATGGGTTCTCGCGCCGGATGACGACGTCCTGGAATACGTCTGCAATGAGAACAACAAAGACCTTCTGCGCCTCACAGCGAAGTAAATTCGGTGCAGTGCTGGTTTGCGCCCTGCTGATTCCCGTTTTGCGCGCGCAAGACACCACGGCGCGCATTACCGGCGTGGTTACCGATCCTGAACACGACGCTGTGCCCGCCATCCCGGTTCAGTTGAAGAATACAGCTACCGGAATGAGCTACTCGGCTACCACTTCCTCAGCGGGCGCCTACACTCTCGCAGGCCTGCCGGCGGGCGCCTACGAGCTGCACGTCGCCGCCGTCGGCTTCACACTCGATCCCTTCGACAAGAAAAACCTCTCGCTTCGTGCGGGCGAGGATCTAAGGCTCGACATTGAGATGCCCTATGCGGCTAACGGCAACCTGGGCACGCCCGGGGACGACCCGTCTATTTATCTGCGAAGCAAATATGCCGCCACCAACGGCCCCGTGCCGCGAATGCCGGGTGGCAAGCCGGATCTCTCCGGCCTCTGGAATGGCAACGACGACCCGAACCCGCAAGACCCCGAAGCGCTGCCGGCGGCTGCCGCGATCGCCAAGCAGCGGCATGAGAATAAAGGAATCGAGAACCCTTCCGCCTTCTGTCTGCCCAGCAGTACACCGCCGATAGGCCCGCTTCTGTGGAAGGTGGTGCAGACCTCAAAGCTCCTGGTGCTGCTGTTCGAAGACCTTCCAGGGTATCGCCAGATCTATCTCGACGGGCGCCCTCATCCCAAAGATCTCAATCCGACCTGGATGGGGCACTCGGTGGGCCACTGGGAAGGCGACACCCTCGTGGTGGATAGCGTCGGTTACAACAATAAGAGTTGGCTCGGCGACTATCCTCACACCGAGCAGTTACACGTGGTGGAGCGTTACACGCGCCGCGACCTTGCCCATCTGGACGTGCAAATCATCATGGAAGACCCCGGCACGTTCCTGAAGCCATGGATTGTGAATGCCACGTGGAATCTCGCGCCGGGGGAGGAGATGATGGAGTACGTCTGCACGGAAAACAACCGCGACGTGCCGCACCTGGTCGGGAAGTGAGCAGACGCGGTTACCACCGCGTGTCCTTGATCCATGCGGCTTCGGCCGCGTGTCCGTAATGATAAGATCTGGAGGCGAAATGGCTGCCACGGCAAGCGGCGGGTTGCGGGTTACCCCTACGGGCGCAGCGTTGGGCGCGGAGGTCGGCGGCGTAGATCTGCGCGCCATCAACGATGCGGAGTTTGAGCAGATCCACCGCGCCTGGCTCGATCATCTGGTCCTCCTGTTCCGGGGGCAGAGCCTTACCGATGACGACCTGATCGCATTCAGCCGGCGGTTCGGAGAACTGGACTGGGCGCCGGTGCAGGAAACCGGGCGGCGGTTCGTGGAGGGCCACCCCGAGATTTACGTGGTCTCCAATGTGATTGAAAATGGCGTGCCGATCGGCAGCCTGGGGGCGGGCGAAGCGGTCTGGCACACGGACATGTCGTATCTCGAACGGCCTCCCAAGGCCAGCATGCTGTACGCGCTGGAGATTCCGCCGGATGGCGGCAACACCTATTTCTGCAACATGTACCGCGCGTATGAGTCGTTGCCCGCAGCGCTGCGGCAGCGGATCGCGGAGCTGTCCGGGAAGCACGACGCGACTTATAACAGCGGCGGGTATGTGCGGCAGGGAGTGCAGGCGGTGGACGATCCGGTCGCATCGCCCGGTGTCTACCATCCGCTGGCGCCGCGCCACCCGGAAACCGGCCGTCACGTGCTGTATTTGGGCCGGCGACGCAATGCGTATATCGAGAGCTTACCGCTCGCCGAATCGGAAGCGCTGCTGGACGAATTGTGGTCGTATACCACTCGCTGTGAACTGGCGTGGGGCCATGAGTGGCAGGTGGGGGACGTTGTGTTGTGGGACAACCGGTGCACCATGCATCGGCGCGATCCTTTCGACCCGGCTTCGCGGCGCATCCTGCATCGCACGCAGATCCAGGGCGAGGCGGCTCCCGCCCGGTGATCCGACTCAATCCGTCCCGTGCCGTTCTCGGGCTGCTGTGCGTTCTGTATCTGATCCTGTTCGTCAACCGCGTCAGCATCTCGACGGCAGCGCCTCTGATGCAGGCCGATTTGGGCCTCACCAATACGCAGTTTGGCCTGGTGATCTCTGCGTTTGCCATTCCGTACGCGCTGTTTCAGCTCATCGGCGGGATGATTGGGGACAAGTTCGGGCCGCGACTCACGTTGAGCGTTTGCTGTGCAATCGTGGTGATCGCCACGATCCTCATGGGGGCCGTGGGGGGTATGGCAACGCTGTTCCTGCTGCGTTTGACCTTGGGCTTCGGCGAGGGCGCGGCTTTTCCCACGGCTACGCGGGCGATGTCCACGTGGATACCGGTCGCCGAATGGGGGTTCGCGCAGGGCATCACACACTCGTTTTCGCGCATCGGAAACGCGCTGACTCCGGCGCTGATGGCGGGCTTATTGGCGTTCCTATCGTGGCGGCAGTCGTTCGTATTACTGGGGGCCGCAAGTGCGCTGTGGATCTTTGTATGGGCCTGGTATTTTCGCAACGACCCGCGGGAGCATGCCGGCTTTCGCGCTGACGCGGTGGGCAGGCCGAAGGCGCAACCCAACATGCCCGTCCCGTGGCTGCGGCTGGCGCGGCGAATTTTGCCGGTGACCGCGGTGGACTTCTGTTACGGCTGGACGCTGTGGCTGTTTCTGAGCTGGATTCCGCCGTTTTTTTTCCGGAACTACCATTTGAACCTTGGGTCGTCGGCGCTGTTTACGGCCGGGGTGCTGTCTGCGGGAGTCATCGGCGACACGGTGGGCGGCGTGGTGAGCGATCGTCTGCTCCGCGTCACCAACAGCGTGAAGCGGGCGCGCTGCTCCGTGCTGGTTGCGGGATTTGTGGGAGCATTGCTTTTCCTGATTCCGGTAGTGCTGGTTCACAACCTGACGGTGACCGCGGTCTGTCTCTCGCTGGCTTTTTTCTTCGCCGAGTTGATTGTGGCGCCGATCTGGTCGGTGCCTATGGATATCGCTCCGCAGTACGCCGGCACAGCCAGTGGCATGATGAATTTCGGTTTTGGGGTGGCCGGGCTGGTATCGCCATCGACCTTCGGATACCTGGTAGACCGCACCGGAAGCTGGGTGGTTCCGTTTATCGGGTCGATCGGTTTGCTGTTTGTGGGCGCGGTGCTGGCGGCGCGGCTACGGCCGGACGAAAGGTTCGTGTAGGGGGACGCGGGCGGGGTTCTGCGCCGCCTGGCTCAGGTGCGCGCGAGCCATCGTTGAATTCGGCGGCATCCACGGTGCTAGTGAACGTGCGGTGATTTGGTTAGGGAAGGACCGCTCCCTAGCGGTCGCGGCTCGGTAACCCTGCTCGATGGTGGTCGGAGCGGACCAACTTTCCGAAGCCATACTAGAATTGGAATGCATTTCTATGACACCCGCACAAGCATTTAATGAAGAGCAGCGCTCGCGCTGGAATGGAGCGGACGGTGAATTCTGGGTCAGCCAGCAAGAGCGGATGGACCGCACGCTGGCGCCCGTTCTGGAGCCGCTGCTCGCCTTTGCCGCGCCTGCACCCGGAGAAGCGGTGATCGACGTGGGCTGCGGCTGCGGCGCCACGACGATTGAGTTGGCGCGACGGGTGAGGCCGTCCGGACGAGTCACCGCCCTCGATATTTCCGAACCCATGCTCGGCCGCGCGCGCGAGCGGTTGCGCGAGTATGCCGATGTTCGCTGCGTGCTGGGCGACGCGGCGGAATTGCCGCTCGAAGATCTGCGGGCCAACCTGATCGTTTCGCGGTTCGGCGTGATGTTTTTCGGCGACCCAGTGGCTGCTTTCCGGAACCTGCGTTCGGGAGTTACCGCGGGCGGCCGGCTTCGTTTTGCCTGCTGGCGGCCGATTAAAGAAAACCCATGGTTCCAGATTCCGCTGCACGCGGCCTATGAGCACGTGCCACGGTTGCCGACTCCGGCGCCGGGCGAGCCGGGTCCTTTCTCATTGGCCGACCCGGGGCGCGTCATGCAGGTGCTGACGGAGGCGGGGTTCACCACTCCCACTCTCGATCCCCTGGACGTGCATTTCGACCTCGCGGCGGGAGGAACGCTGGATGACGCGGCCCTTCATGCAACCGAAACCGGACCGGCGAAGCGGGCGCTTGCCGGGCATCCGGAGGACGTGCGAGCGGCGGCGATCGAATCGATTCGGCGCGCTTTGCGACCCTATGCTTCGGCGGAGGGCGTGAAGCTTGCAGGCGCGGTGTGGCTGGTGGCGGCGCAGCGCGCGGATTGAGCCTGAGCTAGGCAGACCCGGTTTTTGCAAACAACGCCTGAACCCGGCGTTTGAGTTCATCAATCTGAAACGGCTTCGGCAAGAAATCGATGCCCGGAAATGCCGATTCCTTCATCGTGCCCGACATGAGCAAGACCCTGATCCCAGGCCGTTCCATGAGGATCTTTTCGCGAAGGGCTATGCCGTTGAGCTTGGGCATCATGACATCGCTGACCAGTGCGTGAATTTCTCCCGGAAAAGTTCGAGAAATCCGAAGCGCTTCTTCACGGTCGCACGCCACCAGAATGATATACCCGGCACGCTGTAACGTAAGGCGGGCAAAATCCAGAACCGACGCTTCATCGTCGGCCAGCAGAATAACAGGCTGCTCCCTTTGCGGTTGCAAATCATGAGGAGCAGCCATGGCGCTTTTTCCCTGGACGCGGTCTTACAAGAAGTCTATATGCAATATCAGTCGATAGGAACTAGGGATTTCACGAGGCTGCTCGGATGCTTAATGAAGTGTCGAAAATCACTTCAGGCCGACTTCCCCGGCGCCACTCCACCGCAACCAGGTCAGCCCCGCCGTGGAAGCTGTTTAGCGCGCGGCTGTGCAGACCTGCGAAGAGTTCCTCAGAGCACAACGCGGATACCAACCTCGTGCTTCTCCGTGCTTCTCCGCGTCGCCTTCATTTATAGCGACGGCTAAGCTAGGATATAAAATGTCACCCCCCGGCGCTCATATGACCCCTGAGGAATTGGAGCGATACTGCTCGGGGGACGCGCCGGGCGATTTGATCCGTCGCGTCGAAAACCACATCCAGGATTGCTCCGAATGTGCACGGGCCATAGTGGCGATCGTCAGAAGGCAAGCTCTCAAGAAGCGATCCGAAGCCGGTTAGCGTCCCGGTTTTCCCCGCGCTATGTCTCCCGGAACAAGCGCCCGTTTGGAATCGATCGCCGTATCGGGGCCGGCTGCGCGGCACTGGCGGCTCAGGCACCAGTTCTAAAGAGCCATGCGGCTTTTCACCGATTGTGGGTGGGGCTTTCTGGAATAATTGGGTCCGAATAGGGCCTATTCACGCTGCGACACGTCCAGTTGGCGGGGCAGGCACCGTATGCCATACAAAATAAAAGCGGAATTGTCTGGCACCTGAATTGCCTCCTTTGGCTGCCAGGAGGCTGTATGACTACGCTTTATTTGATGCTGCTGGCGTCTGCGATCACTGGTGTCGCGGCTCTCTTCATCCGTCGCTTGTTCGTGATGAAGCTGGATTTCATCCGCATCTCACCCGATAATCAGCATGCCGTTGCGCAAGAGGAGATGGTCAGGGAGCGGTTGTCGCGTATCGATTTTTGGGGGAAGACCTTAACGGTTTTGTCGGCTGGGCTGGTGGTGATTGCGGGCCTGGTAATGCTCCTCCGAGCGGCCCAGACCTCAGGCTTGCTCAGCTAGCAGCGGACACACTACCGAAAGGACATGTTCGATTGCGGGGATGCTGGAACATTCCCGCGCATGAAGCCTGTTTTTTAGGGAGCCAGTATGCCGGGAACGGTTTTGGTGTTAGAACACGAGCCAGGTTGCATGGTTTTTCTGAGAACGGCCTTAACGAAATTTGGCTACACCGTTCAGGAGGCGGTTTCCTCGGACGAAGTGATCCGGCTCTGCAGTTCCCGCAGCAGCGCAGTCGAACTGCTCATCATGGATCTTAGCTTATGGGTGCGCTCGGGAATTCAAACGGCGCGGATGCTGAAGCAGGTCTGGCCATCGTTACCGGTGCTATACATAAGCGGGTTACCGTTGGAGTATTGGTCTAAAGAGGGGCTCTATGATTTCCGGGGTACGCCGGGATGCCTGTTCCTCGAAAAGCCATTTAGGGCGGCAGTGCTGCGCGAATACGTGACTTCGTTGATAGAGTGCGGCAGATCTGCCGTTCTGAGCGGGTAATATCGAGGTGTGCGCCTCACCGTCAAAACCGTTAATGCGGAGTTGGCCAAACGCGGCCAGGTCGCGCGGCTGGCCAAGGGGCCGGGATATTTTTACTTCCAGTTCGGCGAGGCCGCTGATTGGCTGGATAAAACGGTGAATGTTCCGACAATCAACAGCCTGACCCTAGAGCAGTGGCTTGGGGAATTTGAGCGGCTGAAGAAGCTGAATGCGGAACTGTTCCGGCTGGCCAAAGCCGGAAAGAAAGTGGCTGGGCGCAAGCGGTAGACTGACGAGAGCCAGACCGGTGGGAGGGACGACGTTACAAATAGTGTGGGGCAACTCCCGTTCCTGAAAACCGCTTGCTGGACTCTTAGCGGCAATTTCTGCCGCAGTGCTGAACCGTAGGTGCGGATATCAGCAAGTCGGACTGGACTAGAAGCGGCGCCATGGTTGGGGAGTTGCCCCGGTCTATGCCACGGTTCGATTTGAGTGTTACCTCCTTTCGCCCTGCTATGCTTCAGAAATCCTAAACTCAAATTACAAAATCTTAGAAGAAGAGTCAATAGTCTTTGATTCCGTCTGCGGTACTGCAAGTGCGGGACACGTACCATATCCGACGATGACTCGTAATTACGCAATAAAGGACCTTATAGTCGTTAACATCTTACTCCTTTGGGAATGTCCCGCCGGGGTGGTTAGTGGTGAAGGGAAATTGCACTACTTTCCGCCCCGGCTTCCCAACGCGACGTGGACGAAAGCATATGGGTCCAGAGGGCCGCCTGGACGTTTCAGTCCTGATCCGGACTACGGCTCTGGTAGCTCTCCCAATGCCAAATAAGTAGAGAGCCGCCGAAAGGCAATGCGCATCGGATCGAGATGCGAGGTGATTCGATACGCAAGAATAGGCCAAAGGGGAACTCGCAAGGGTGAGCAATCGGACCTGGGATCGCTCAGCACTTCGCGACTTTTCGTCAGCGTGGCCAACCGCTCCGCGTACATTCGAATTAAGATTGGGCCATGGCGACTACAAACGACACCCTCGGGCGGCCAACCACCTTCTGTCTGATGCACAGCAGCGGACAAGGGCCACAGGGCTGGAAGCTATTGGTGGAGGAACTACAGCATCGGGGTCAATATGCGCTGACGCCTGCCTTCGATGTTGCCAAGACTGACGAAGGTGCACTATTCCATGCTGAGACCATCGTTCAGGCGTTGCGGGAGTCTGGTCAAAAACCAACGGACGTCGTTTGTGTCGCACATTCAGCTAGCGGCATGTATCTGCCAATCGTCGCCCAACAATGGCGTCCACGTCGCATGATATTTTTGGCAGCCCTTATCCCACAGCCGGGTCGCAGCATCATCGAGCAGTTTAACGCCGATCCGTCGATGTTCAACCCTGCATGGATCGGGAAGAATCCTATGGATGACAGTGTTGCATTGGAATTCGTGTACCATGACTGTCCTACAAATCGGGTCGAGTGGGCGTTGTCAACGCGCGTACTTTTCTATGCGAAAAAGGCGATGGAAGAACAATGCCCTCTCTCGGTTTGGCCTCCGGTACCGGCATCGTACATTGCTTGCCTCGATGACAGAACCATCTCTCCGGCTTGGCAGATGCGGGCGGCGCGCGAATGGCTAAACGTGGAACCCTTCGTCCTTCCCGGCGGGCACTGTCCGAATGTCAGCCGTCCCGAGGCGTTGGCAAAACTGTTGATCGAAATCGCGGCTTGAGAACAATCGCTCCGGACCAGCGCCCTTAGCGCTGGTCACTGGATAGATCGGCAGAAACGCGCTCGCGTTGAGGACCGGGTGAATGCAATTCGGAGCGCTGATCGCGCTCCGGGTCTCTCCAGCGCTGAGCGGGGACAAGGGCTGCCGCCCCTTTCCCCGCACCCCTTTCTCCGCTAGCAGTATCCTTCCTTCGCTGCGCTCCGGATAGTTTTCCTTGACGAAGCCGAACACTTTACCGCACAATCGAGTTGCCAGCGTCGCTACGCTCCGATGGTGTTCGGGATTATCCCGGAATGCCGTTCGGCTTCCTTTCGGAAACAGTGTTCAGCTTCGCCGGAATCCCCACCAACGCGACGTGGACGAAAGCATATGGGTCCAGAGGGATGCCCGGACGTTTCAGTCCTGATCCGGACTACGGCTCTGGTAGCTCTCCCAATGCCAAATAAGTAGAGAGCCGCCGAAAGGCAAGCCGATAGCGCCAGAAGGCGTAGCGGTGAAGATACTCCGCCTCCCTTAGCGTTACGACACCATCAGCGATCCTTCCCTCGCTAGCATAAAGCCGATTCAGTTCCTGCCGCCTCTGGATTGCGGAATCGAGTGCCGCCCGAGCTTCGGACAATTGCGACAGTAAGCCTTCCTCGATCTCACGCTGACTTCGCAGCATAATGGGACTCATGCCTATACCCCCATGTGCCAAACATTCAGCATTCAGAGCGATTGCGAACTTGCTTGCACGCTACCGGCCCGGCATTCCGAGCCCGGTATCGCGACTGAGATGTGCTCCGGGACTGTCCGATATCTCCGGAGATGACGAAGGCTGAGAACTGTCGTAATGCCATCCTGAACCGTTGAAGCGCGTGGCGGTGATGGTATTCCGCCCAAAGCAGCGATTCCATTGCGTCTGGCGTGATTCCATTTCGAACACACTTCCAGGCTAGGTCCCGACGTTTCTCGTCGCTGCTGTCCAACGTCATGCGCGCTTCGTCCAATTGGGCACGTAGCTGCTCCTCAATTACCTGCTTGCTATTGTTCGGTTGGGGATACATTCACTTGCCTCACTGAGCCGCACGCCCGGTGCTTTGAAGCTGACGGATCTTGCCCTCCTCCTCAAAGCCGGGCGGGGGAGCATCCTTCCGATCACCTTCCAGAGCACCTTGATCGATCCACCGCAGGAGCGTATCCGCATCCCTCGCGAATAGCCAATGACCTCCTGGAGTTGCCCCGGTCCAGGGTGGCATTTTCCCGGTGGTAATGACATAGCGGATTGCGTCCAACCATGGCCGCGTCTGTCTATACGAGATGAACGACATGGGAGCAATCTGGCCTGGGCGATGGCAGCTCAGGCAGTGCTCCTGCAAGATCGGAAGCACGTCGCGGTAGTACGTGACAGGGCCCACCCCGACGGTCGCAACCAACGGCCCGGCGATCATACCGGCCAGGAGTAAACGTCTCATCGGATTATCCACCTCGTCTTCTCGATTTCATCTGTTGTGATGGCCTGATTCTGTGCCGGGGCAAACAGTAGCGGGGCGTGAAAGCGTCCAATCTCCCCGGCGACTGGCACTTCGATCATCAGCTCACCGGTTTGCAAGATGGTCCACACCTCGATGGCGCCGGTTGCCTCGTCACGGAAAACCGTCCTGCCCGTGGTGCTGCTGCCGAATGGCTCGTAGCGGCGCTGTTCCAGGTGTTGTCCTGCGGGATCAGTCCATAAGCGGGATACGGCGATTTCACCAGGTGCACCTATGGGGTCCACATGGAGTGCCAGCTTGGACGCGCGATGCTCATTCCCCAAATCGACCCTGCCTGGTTTCATGATCCACACGCCTGTAAAGCCGTGCCGTGGTAGGGCGTGGCAAAGTATTGCAGCCGAAACGAGGGCCAGTGCTAAACGCATATACCGTCCCTGAAAAGGGCAAGGAGGCCCATGGTCAAGCCTCCCTGCCCAACCCGCTAAGGCTTAGGAACTGCTCTGCCCCGATAATATCCCTGGTTAATATAGGAGTCAATAGCCCTAATATCTCAGATATCTCCGATGTCTCATTTCAACGGACTTCCCGGTGGCGGTCCCTAGCCGTTATTGGAAGCATGTCCAGATGCATGGCTGCAGGTCAGTAGCCGACCCGGAGCTAAAACCGATGGCTCCCTTTCAAGATAATTGGGGCACATTGGCCCAAATGTGGGCCATGTAGCGCGTTCACCGGGGAACAGAGGGGGATATACCCCTACGTGGGTACGGTATTTCCTGGTAGCAATTTTTCTAAGGGGCTTTCTTATATGAATTTTGGCCGGAAGCGTCCGCATGGAATGACAGTTGCACGACAAGTTGGCCATGCTTACCCAAGAGAGGTTGTTTAACGAACAGCTCGAGCGGATTCGGCAGACTGCCGAGCTCTTGAAAATAGCCATAGCCACCGATGGCGATCTTGTAAGCCGGGCGCATGCCCATATAGCCACCCTGCGGGCCTACTGCCGCATAGTGCAGAGTGCCGTGGAATCGGAACCTCGTGCCAGCCGAACAATTCGACGTGTTAGTTGAGCAGATGCATCAGGCGGGTGAGCGGTTGGTCGCAGCATTGAAATCTGAGAACGAATGGGCGGCGCTTGCCTGCCAATCGCCGTATGATGACGAACTGTTCGATCAGTGGGCGCGGGCCCGCCAGCGGGTCGAAGAGCGCCAGCACGAATACGCTGACGCTGTGGCCTGTTGCATCTCCCCAGCTAAGGAACCCGGTCCTGGACGCACTCGAAGAGGCATAACGGAGTGTGGAGAGAATTATGGAACTTGCCGATCCTGAAGTGATTACCGCGCTGTTGGAAGAGAATGAGCGGCGAACGCCGAAGCCCCGGCGGAGCCGGTATTCCGGGCTGGGTGAATCCCGGCCTGTTCGGCCGAGGCGTTGCCAATGTGGAGCGTGCGCCTTCTGCGTGGACAATGCGCGATGGGAACGAATATTCAATGAGAAGTTTGCGGACCCCAACTATTACCACATCACCGTCCCGCAGGGTAGCTCTCTGGGCTGGCTGGGCTACGGGAGAAGTCGATGATTCTTACTGCCAACCACGTAACGGCCCGATCGCCGAGCCGCCAAGCGTCGCTTACGCCCAGCTCCGGGTCAATTCAGAAACAACTTCAGAACTTATTGGAGGCTCTGCTCAGACGGGAGGTCGCTGTGCACCCTGGGATCTGGACTACTCCTGTGGAATCCAATTTCGTCGAGGGGGTCTACACATCCGATGATGGTGAAGTCCGCGCTGTGTGTCACTGCGAGTTGTCCCTGGCGGCCCACTCAAGCGCTGCCTTAAGCCTGATACCTGTGGGAGTTGCCGGCGCCGCCGTGGGGAGCGGGAAGTTAGACGAAGAACTTCTCGAGAACTTTCAGGAAGTCTTAAATGTTTGTTCGAGGCTATTCAACGACAACTCGACAAAGCACGTTAGGCTTGCGAACGTTGCGTTTGGTCGAGGGGCGGTGTTCGCGCTGAAGAACCAAGAAGGCGTTCGCGATTTCAAATTCGACGTTACTGTGAGCGGGTACGGCGGCGGGCGATTAGAGCTTCGGGCGCTTCGTGATGATACCGCCAACGCTCTCTAGAGGAACGCAAAGGTCGGGAACGTGGAACGGATAATCTGTAGCGAAGCGAGGGAGAGGCTCGATAGCTACCTGGCGGCGTTGGCCGCATTTCACCATTCGCAAAAGGTGTTCTTAACGGGGATTCCGCTGAAATATCCGGATGCCAGGCGAGCACGCGAACGAAAAAATGAGGCATTTGAATTACTCTTGCGAACTCGAAAGGCCTATTGGCTACACATCAAGAAACACGGTTGCCGGGAACGCGCATGCTCTGCGGCTTCGATTCGAACCGTTGGGGAATCTCCGCGGGCCGTCCTCCAGTGGGACGCCTTCGAGCGCCCGGTTATCGGGAAAGGTGAAGCTGATATACATATGTGAGTCTCTCGTTGATTCGCGATTGTGCCGCCGGTGATCCGGGCAAATAAGTCTGGCATTGGAGTATGAACACTCAGGTTTGGAACGTATAGCTCCAAACCGGAAGCGATTAGCCGCTGATCAGGGAAATCCGCCCCCGTTCCGTGCTGCGCACACATCACTTCGTACGGCGCGGCAGACGCGGTTGCCGCCGCGTGTCCTAAAGTACCGCGGTTTACCGGAAGCGCACCTTCACATCGGGGCGATTTTCGAGGTGCGTGGTTTCGATGAAACGGACGCGGGCGGGAGCGGAGGTCATGACCACGGTTTCGGTGTGGATGCCATCGCTGCTGTAACGGACGCCGCGGAGCAGGTTGCCATCGGTGACGCCGCACGCGGCAAACACCAGATTGCGGCCGGGGGCGAGTTCCTGCGTGGTATAGGTCTTGTTCACGTCGCGAATGCCCATCTCCTGCATGCGTTCTTTCTGGGCATCATCTTTGATGACCAGGCGCGCCAGAATTTCGCCGTTCAGGCAACGCAAGGCGGCTGCGGTGAGGACCCCTTCGGGCGCGCCGCCGGAACCCATGACGGCATGGACGCCCGTGCCGGCTACCGCGGCCGCAATTCCGGCGGACAGATCGCCATCGGAGATGAGCCGTATGCGCGCGCCGGCCTCGCGAATGTCGCTGATGAGTTTCTGGTGACGGGGCCGGTCGAGCACTACGATCACCAGGTCATCGACGCCGCGCTGGAGGCGGCGGGCGATGGACTTGAGGTTCTGCTTCACGGGGGCGTCCAAATCCACCGCGCCTTTGGCCGCGGGACCGACAATGATCTTCTCCATGTAGCAATCGGGCGCGTGCAGCAGGCCGCCATGCTCGGAGGCCGCCAAGACGGTGATCGCACCCGCGCCGCCCGTGGAACAGAGATTGGTGCCTTCCAAGGGATCGACGGCGATATCGACGCTCATGGGGGTGCTGCTGTTATTGGCGGCGCCGACCTTTTCGCCGATGTAGAGCATGGGGGCACTATCGCGCTCGCCCTCGCCGATGACGATAGTGCCATCGATGGGGATGGTATCGAGGCAGCGGCGCATGGATTCGACGGCGGCTTGATCGGAGATATGGCCGTCCCCCATGCCCATGGTGCGGGCCGAGGCGATGGCGGCATCCTCGACTACGCGCAGAACTTCAAGCGACAGGTCTAACATGTGGTAGCTTTCTCCTCATGGATGAACAAACGGTTCTGGTGCTGGCGAATCCCACCGAACCTCAACTGGCGAAATTGGAAAGACTGCCGGGCGCAACCAGCATTGCGGTGGGGCTGAGCCCCGAGGCGTTCGAACGCGCCGCGCCGGACGCCACGGTAATTCTGAGCTGGGCGTTTTCGCGCGACCTGTTGCGCGCGGTGATGGCCATGAGCCCGCGCCTGCGGTGGGTACATACGCGCGCCGCCGGAATCGACAACCTGTTGTTTCCGGAACTGGTAGCCAGCCCCGCGGTGCTGACCAACGGAAGCGGGGTATTCAGCTCGTCGCTGGGGGAATGGGTGATCGGCGCGATCCTGTATTTCGCCAAAGATTTCCGGCGGCTGGTGCGCAGCCAGATGGAAGGAAAGTGGGACCCCTTCACGGTAACGGAGATTTCGGGCCAAACCTTGGGAATCGTGGGGTATGGCGACATCGGGCGTGCGATCGCAGCGCGGGCGCGGCACCTCGGAATGCGAGTGCTGGGGATGACGCGGCGCGGCCCCCTGTTGTACAACGCCGATCCGCTGGTGAACCAGGTATTCGGCCCCGCCGACCGGCTGCGCATGATCGAGCAATGCGACTACGTGGTGGTGGCTGCGCCGCTCACGGCCGAGACGCGCGGCATGATCGGGGAGGAGGAGTTCGGAGCCATGAAGGCGTCGGCCGTAATCGTCAACATCGGCCGGGGGCCGGTGATTGAGGAGGCAGCCCTGGTGCGGGCGCTTTCGGAGAAGCGGATTCGGGGCGCCGCGCTGGACGTTTTCGATTGTGAGCCGTTGCCTCAAGGCCATCCATTTTACCTAATGGACAATGTTTTATTGTCGCCGCATTGTGCGGATCACACCACCACATGGCTGGACGATGCCATGGAGTTTTTCGTGGCCAATTTCGAACGTTTTCGCAAAGGCGAACCGTTGCTGAACGTGGTGGAAAAGCAGCGGGGCTATTGACTTAGAGCGCCGCCAGTGTTCTGAACACGTCATCCAAGAGCGCGGCTTGTGGGACGCTGCCCTGCGCCAGGCGGGGCGTGCCACCGCCGCGTCCGCCCACGGCCGAGACTGCCTGTTTGAGCGCCTGGCCGGCATCAATGCCGGAATCTTCGGATACGGCGTAGAGAACCGAAGGAGGGTTTTCGAGAGCCGCTAGAAAGATGGACTTGGGGAGCGCGGTAAAGTTCTGGGCCACCGCGCGCAGGGTTTCTATGGACCCGGTGGCAGAGGGGACGGCGTGGCGGCGAAGTCCATCCGGCGCGGGTTCGGACGCGTGATAGAGTTCCCTGCCTTGGTAAGCGGCCAAATCGAGCTCCAGTTTGCGGCGAGCCTTATCGGCGGCCCGGGCCGTATCCAGGTGTGAGGCAACCAGGGCAGGGACGTCATCGAGCGGCGCAGAGAAGAGTTGGGCTGCCTTGGAAAGAGCGTCATAATCCGCGCGGGCCCGGCGTATGGCTCGGTGACCGCAGAGAAACTCCACGCGCACGGCTTGGCGGACCTTCTCAAGCTTGCGGAGGAGGATCGGCCCGATTTCGCCGGTGGCTCGCACGTGGGTGCCGCCGCAGGCGCTGCGATCGAGGCCTTCAATGCCGATAATGCGCAAGGTGCCAGCGCGCTCGGATGGCTTGCGCAATCCCTGCGCCTCGGTGGCCTCTTCGAACTGCACCGAGACGGGGAGGTTTTCGCAGACGATCCGGTTGGCGCGGAGCTCCACTTCGGCGAGGGCGGGGCCGTTCAACGAGCCGCCTTCGAGATCGATGGTAGAACTTTCCTGGCCCAGGTGAAAGCTGGCGGTGCGCAGCGCGAGTGCCTCTTCGAAGACCGCGGAGAGCAGGTGCTGGCCGGTGTGCTGCTGCATGTGGTCGAAGCGGCGGGTCCAATCGACGGAGCAGACGACCGGGCCGGGCGGCGCGGCGCCGGCCAATTGGTGGGCAAGCTCGTCGCCTTCGTCACGGACCTCGAGGACGGGGATGCCGGCGATGGAGCCGGTATCGAAGGGCTGGCCTCCAGAGGTGGGGTAGAAGGCGGAGCGGTCGAGGTAGACGGTGCTGCCATCGGCGGAGGTGCGCACCACGCGCGCGGCAAATTCGCGGAGATAGGAATCGTGGTAATAGAGGCGCTCGGTCATGGGCTCCAGCCCATTGTGGCAGAAGGGCGGGCAGCGCGGCTTGCACAAGGGCGGCGGGGTTGGGTACAGTGAAAGGGTCAGGCTTCCCGCAAGCGCCCGTAGCTCAGTTGGATAGAGCGTCTGGCTACGAACCAGAAGGTCGGGAGTTCGAATCTCTCCGGGCGCACCATCGAACAAACCACTTACAAATGCGGCAATGTTCCGCGGAATCTGTCCGTCTTTGACGGCGACGGACAGGCCGCCGCGAAGCGTTACGAGAAGGTGCCTTACAGTTCGCGGGCTGAGACCGGCTGCCAAAAAGGCACGTCTCGCGGTCGAATGAACAACCACTCGATCCGTATAGACCAGGAGATCTTCGATCCATATTCGAGCGGAGACGACTATGGGTTTACGAAGACCGTGGTGCCAGTCCGGCTCGCGCAATATGGCGACGACAAACTCGTCTCCAGATCTCAAGCCAAACGGCTGGTCGCGAGGGTGGATCGGTTCAAAACTGTTCTATTCGACTTCAAAGCTGTCGAGAGCATCGGCCAAGCGTTTGCCGGCGAAATTTTTAGGGTATTTGCGCAGGGACATCCAGAAATTGAAATCGTCCCTATCAACGGCAGCACTCAAGTGCAGCAAATGATCAATTCAGCGCGAAACAGTTGGGCGCACGATATCAAGGGGATTTAATAGGGCGGCGCGCATAGGACTTACCCAAGTACGGGATAGCAGATCTCCTACTTTCGGTAGCAACCTTTGGTAGCACCGCCTTTTGTCCCGCCCGTGATTTGGTGTTTAGCACCTTTGGGAAATGCGACCAAACAAATGCCAGCGGAAACAAACGGACGAAGCCCTTTCGAACTACGAACCAGGCGGCCGGGAGTTCCAATCTCTCGCGGCGCACCACTCAAGGGCAGGTTCCTTAGTCATAGCCGACCAGGTGATCGCAATCTCCATTCGCATTGAACTCGACTGCGACTTGCGCGGAGGTCGCGGGCAATCCCTTTAATCGTTTGCGTATTCCGATGAAATCGATCACTCATTCCGATCTCGACTCGATCACTATTCCGAGCCGAAATCGATCAGCCCGTGATCGGCGAGGCCACTGTATTCCTCTTTTGTCGGGCGCCGGCCTGAACATTTCTGACTCGAAGTTTAGCACCAGCCGTCCAGAATAGACATGGTTTAAAGGCAGCCAAGGCAGCCAACGACTCAGGTAGCCATGTCAGCACATCAGGATTTCGAACAGCCAGTCGGAATCGGCGGCGTTATCGGGGTTGTTCTCTAATTTCCAAGGCTCGGCGGCGATGGAATCGGTGTGCTCAACGGCCTCGATTTCCTCTTCGATTAACTCAAGTGTGGGCATAGTGTAGTCTCGGGTAAGAAGACGGGTTCCGATATGGGTGGGGTGGCCGCCAACGTTCGCAATATGGTGCCGGACACGCGCCACCAACCCTCGAAGACTTTCCCTCGAAAGCGCGCGCGGAAGGTTTGCCAGAGGCCGTTGGGAGCGTCGCATAGTTTGCCGGGGTCGATGATGACCGAAGGAGTGCTGGCGCGCAGACCCATCCTCAGGGCTTTCAGGACGCTCTCTTTGGCGCTCCAGAGCAGGGCCGCGAGGCGGAAACGCGCGGCAGGCGATCGATCAATCAGTTCCTGCTCCGGACTGGAAAAATAGTCGGAAATGAAGGCATCGCTGCGCGGCTCGATCACTTCGAGATCGCAGCCGAGCGTGATGGCCGCAGGCGCCACGGCACAGGCGGCGATTCCGTTGCGATGGGTGATGGAGATGGCAACGAGGCCGGGGATGCCGTTCCAAAATAGCTCGGGCGCGCCATCCGGCGCGGGCCGGATTTCCAGGGCCGCCAGGAGGGTGCCTGTGACCGGCAATCGCAACCAGGAGGCCGCGGCGGTCTTGGCTGTCCAGCGGCCGAGCAGCCAATCGGAGCGGCGCTTCGGAACACGAAGGCGCTCGTAGGTTTCCCGCTCCGCCCTGCTCAACCAGCTATCGTTGCCCGGCAGGTCGGCTGCTGTTTGTTCGAGCCAATAGGAGGCCAGCATAATCACACCAGGACCGCGTGCAGCGCCTCCAGCGGGGCGACATCGATGGTGTCCGGCATAGCTATGGTGCGATAGCCGGTAAGCTGCGCGACGCAAGCGCCGGTTGCGGCCCTCACTTCCACGTCGAAGCTGCCGGAATCGTTTGGCGTAGCGATGGCGGTGAGCGGGCCAGCGTCTCCCGGCACCCCCCACCAGAGGAGGCGGTCAATGTGCTGCGGCAAGGCCATGCGGGCATGGAAGGCGAGGTCCCATAATGCGGCGGTCTGGAAGCAAAGTTCGACCACGCGGGGGTCCCATACCAACGGTGAGGCGGCGGGTTGATGATTCGGTGGAAGGCCCATTGCCATCCTTCCGAACAAACGCTGGCCATCCCACCAGGCCAGGTCGAGGACGCGGTAAGCCGGCCCATGGAAGAGGACTTTATAGATATCGGCCGACGGGACGGTCGCGCCGTGGATCGGCGGCATGGCTGACGCGGGCACGGCGGGAAGGGCTTCCCGCGAGAGCCGAACGCGCGCCGTGAAATGGGTGGTGGTTTGCGGAGCGGGCTGGTTGGGAACGCTGCGGTCGCTCAGCAGCCGGCAATCGGCGGCCAAGCCGCGGCCTTCCGGCCGGAACACCGCTTGAACGGCCAGCGGCCGCGGCTCCGAGCGATAAAACTTGAGCGGCGCCAAGAAATTGACGTCTTCCAGTTCGCTCGCCCGCCATCCCGGCATCGGACAAAGGGCAGCTTCGGCGAAGCCCTCGATGCCCATGACCCCGGGCAAGACGGGCGCGCGATCGATTTGATGATCGTACAAGAAGGGCTGCACCGCGGGATCGAGCGTGGTTTCGACAGTGAGGCCGTGTTGCACATCCATCGCGGTGCATTTGCCAATCATGGGTCCGCGGAATTCCACGCGGGCAGGATCCAGGCCGCCGCTGGGATCCCACTCGTTTTCGAGACTCCCAAGGCGCTGCGCGATGACAACTTCGCCGCGGGTTCCCCCGGCGCAGAGCTCGTGGCGGATCACGGGGATTCCGGCTTGAGCAGGCAGCATCTCGATTCCGGCCTGTTCCATCATTTTGGGAATCGAGCCGCGGGTGGCCATGCCGATGCCGCTCCATGCGGTCCAGTCGATCGCGATGGCTCGGGTTTCCGGACGGGTGTGGCGGAAGTACGAAACGGTTTTGCAGAGCAGGTCATTGGCGGCAGCGTAGTCGGCCTGGCCCGCATTGCCGAAGCGCGCGGCCACCGAGCTGAACACGACCGATGCCGCGACCGGCATGTCGCCAATGGCATGCCACAGATTGAACCAGCCATCGGCCTTGACGTCGAACACCAGGCCGAATTCGGCGTCATCTTTATCGGGCAGCATATGGCTGCGCTCGACGCCGGCGGCATGTAACAACACATCGATCCGGCCGTGGCGTTGGCGGATTTCTGCAATCGCGTGGGCGACGGATTGCGGGTCCGTGAGATTGACGCTGCGGTAGTACGCCTGGCCGCCCGCCGCGCGGACGGCATCCATGGCGCTTTGCGCCGCTTGCGCGCGTTCCAGAGCCGCGAGCTCCTTTTCAATTCGCGCCGGAGTGGGGCGTTCGCCGCGCGCCTGGATGCGATCGTGCAAGTCGCGCTTGAGGCCTTCCTTATCCGTAGTGAAGCGGGCCAGGTCGGGATCTCCAGCGCGCGGCTCGGGCACGACGTCGAGCAGATGGAAGGTTCCACCCGAGGCTGCGGCAAGATCGGCGGTGATGGCGGAAACGATACTACCGGCCGCGCCGGTGATTACGAAGACGCTGGTCTTGTCCAATGTAAGGCCGGGCCGGCCGTCTTCCGGGGGCTGCTCTTCGAGGCGCACGGTCCAGCGCAGGCCGTCCTTGTATCCGATCTCGACCGCGCCTGGATCGCGCAAAGTTTCCTCGAAGAGAGCCTTGGCCAGTTGTTCGGCTGAGGCCTCCGGAGCGAAATCGATGGTCTTCCCGAGGACGTCGGGGCGTTCCCGGCGGTAGGTCTTGACGAAGCCGGTAATGGCGCCGGCCAAGGGCTCCAGCGCTCCGGGTTCATCGTAGCCGTGCTGTCCGCCCATCCGGGTGGCAGCGACCAGAAATGCGCCGTAGCATTCGCGCATCAAGGCGTGTAGGAATTTGACGCGAACGCGCAAGCTCTCGCTCCACGCGGGAAAATCCATTTTGGTGAAATCGGCTTCGGCGTCGAGCGCGGGAAGCCAATAGACGCCGTGGACGGGGCCGGGGAGGGCCTGCCTGGGCAAGGTTGGATCGAGGCGGAGGACTTCCACTCCCGACGCTGCGAGCCGTTCTGCGAGAGCATCCGCGATGCCTCCGCGGTCGGAGGCGATGACCACGCGGGTACCGGCACCGAGTGTGACACCGGTTGGCTTACAGAGGCCGAGTGGAGGACGGAGGGCGGGGACGGGGACTCGGCGGGGGATCGTCGTAGTGGGAACGGGGACCGCTCCCTGGCGGTCGCGGCTCGGTAACGTCGCGTTCGGTAACGGCGCGCTCGGTAACGGCGGCTCGGGCGCAGCCGTGGCCATTGGCTGACGTTCACGGGCGAAGCGGATGACGTGCGCCAGGGTGGGGAAGTCGCGCAGCTTCAATTTCTCGTCGCGCGGGATACCAAATGCCGCCCGCACGGAAGCGAACATTTCCGCCTGCTTGACCGTGTCGATGCCCAGGTCGGCTTCGAGGTCCAGATCGAGATCGAGCATATCTTTGGGATAGCCGGTCTTCTCGGCGACGATAGCGAGGACCTTCTCCTGGATGACATCTTCCGAAGGCGCGGGTGCAGGCGGCGGGGCTTGAGCGCCCAGGTCGGGACGCTTCTCCTGCACGAAGCGGATGACGTGCGCCAGCGTGGGGTAGTCGCGCAAGCGGCGGGTGGTGTCCCGGGGGATCTTGTAGATCTCGCGAATGGCCGCAAACATCTCGGCCTGCTTGACTGTGTCGATGCCGAGGTCGGCTTCCAGGTCGAGATCCAGATCGAGCATTTCGGTGGGGTATCCGGTTTTTTCGACGACCAGGGCGAGGACGCGGTCCTTGATGGCGTCGACTGCTGCGGGTGGCGGCGCGACCGGCTCGGCCGGTGCCTCTGCCACGATCTCCGGCGCACGGGCCGGCGCTGCCTGATCGCGCACCCGCAGCGTGCGCTGCACGACTTCGAGTTGGGCAGAGGGGAGGCCTGCCAGATGGCTCAGCCAGTCTTTCCAAGCCGCCTCGTCTATTACGCGGCAGGCGTAGCCCAGCGCGTCGGGGCCGGGGCGCACGCCATCTTTCGTAGGGACCCAGTGCAGCATCGTCATGCTGATCTGCGAGCCGAAACCGGCGCCTAGCCGTAGCGCGTACTCGACGGGATAGATGCCGCCCTTCGATAAATGTAACGGCCCAAGTTCGGGATCGACCTCCCGGAAGTTCGGCACGGGCGGCACCCAGGCGGTTTCCAGCGCCTTGACCGCGACCACATCTTCGACACCCGCGCCCATGGCGTGCCCGGTGAAACCTTTGGTGTTGGCGATGACGATCTGATCGGCGGCGGACCCAAAGACCTGCCGCAAAGCATGGATCTCGGCGGAGGCGCTGCCGCCGCGCGCGGGCGTGTAAGTCTCATGAGAGACGAAGACCATGTGGCGGGCCATTTCGTGACGGGGCACGCCGGCGCGCGTTTCAGCCTGAGCGACCAGTTGTTCCATGACCGCAGCGATGTGCTGGACGTCGAGCCGCGTGCCGTGGAATGCGCTGTTGGCGGTCATGCCGGCCAGCAGTTCGCAAATGGGCCGAAGGCCGCGTTCGCGGGCGGCGGCGGCGCTCTCTACCACCAGCGCAGCCGCGCCCATCCCGACAATCATGCCGTGGCGGCGGCGGTCGAACGGCAGGGCGGCCTGCTCTACCGCCTCATCGGTGGCGGCGGCGCCCGTGGCCAGAAAACCAGCGCCCATCCATTCGAGCAGGTGATCGGAAGTGACGTCGTCCGCGGAGATGACTACTACGCGGCGGCAGCGGCCGGCGCGAATCCAGTCTTCGGCCAGCGTTACGGCTTGCGTGGTGCTCGCGCAGGCGGCGTTGACCTGGGTGTTGGGACCGCGCGCGCCGATGAACTCGGCGAATTGCGAGTGACCCATGGAGAGGATGCGGAAGAGGAAGCGCCGGTCGAATAGGTAGCCGTCGCGATCGATGGCGGCACGCAGTTCGGTGACGCGGCGCTCGATTTCCTGCAGCAGGGCGGAGTTGCCATTCTGCTCGATGGCCCGCACGCGCAGCTCCTCGAAGGCGCGCAGTTGCTCGCGGCGGGAGCGATCGCCGTAGTAGCGGGCCATCTCATCGGCGAAGGAATCGTAACCGGGGAAAGCCGAGGCAAAGATCACGCCGGTATCGTCGCGCAGGGCATCGGGAAGGCCCCAGCGATCCGGCAATGTGCCGCCCTTGCTGGTGCTCTTGTAGCGCATGACGAGCGGAATGCCGGCATCGCGCAAGGCGTCGAGGCCGACGGCGATGGCGAGACTGGTAACGCGGTCCAAGGCGGCCAGGCGCTCGGCGGAAACGCCAAACTCGGTTTCCAGATCGAACGCATTGCCGCGGCCGGCGAGTTTAATGACTTCGGCCATGTCCCCGATGGTTTCGAAGGTGGCTTCTCCGGTTTCACTCTTAACCAGGCGGGTAATGTGCTTATCCAGCATGGAACGGCGGAAACGCGCGGGGACTACGTCGATGAACTGCTCACCCCGCAGGATGCGTGCGAGGTTGCTATCGTCGAAGATCTTGGCTGTGCCGGGCAACCCGAGGGCGGCTCCGGTGATGGTTACGGGCTCGCGAACGGGGATGCCATTACCGCCATGATAGAGTTCCCAACCGCGATCGAGCACCTGGCTGAAGAGGCGGCCCAGGGCGGCGTAACGGTCGACGGGGACGGGCGGGGCAACCGCTCCCTGGCGGTCGCGGCTCGGTTGCAAGCCGAGGCCGGCGGCGTATAAGCCGCAGAGCGCCTGGTTGAAGGCCGTTGCATCGCCGAGTTTCGGGTGATTGGTGAACAACGGGAGGACGTCACCGCGGCCGCCGAGGACCTCCTCGGCAAATCCGAAGAGCGCCTTTTTGGGGCCGACTTCAACGAACACCCGGGCTCCGGCATCATAGAGCGTCTGCAGGCCTTTGACGAACTGCACGGGAGAAGCGATCTGCCGGGCTAAGATGTCCCGCATTTCGGGAACGGCTCCAGCGGCGGTGGGATAGAACTCGCCATTCACGTTGGCCACGACCGGAATGTGCGGCGGCTCCAGGTGTAGCCGGGCCAGCATACGTTTCAGCGGCTCACTGGCGGGCGCCACGATGGAGGTATGAAACGCATGACTCACCGGCAGCGGGATGGCGTTGTAGCCGGCGGCCTGAAAAGCCTCGACGGCTTTATCGACGGCCTGGCTGGCCCCGCCGATCACGGCCTGGCTGCCGCTGTTGATGTTCGCAATGACAACGTATCCATCGACGGTCTTAAGGATGCGCTCGATCTCTGGTAAAGGAGCCATCACCGCGGCCATACGGCCGTTGTCAGCCATGGAGACACGCGTCATTTCCCGCCCGCGGGCGCTGACGGCTTCCAAGCCATCGGCGAACGGCAGCGCGCCGGAGGCGACGAGGGCTCCGTACTCGCCGAGGCTGTGGCCCATCGTCATATCCGGCCGAATGCCGTAGGCGGCCAGGAGGCGCGTCAGCGCGAGATCGGCCGTGAGCACTGCGGGTTGCGTGATGGCGGTTTGACGCAGGTCCTCTTCTGCTTGCGCGAGAGCGGCGGGATCGTCCGGGTTGACGAAGATATACTCGCTGAGCGGTTTGCCTAGCAATGGCTCCGTCACACGGTCCGCTTCGGCGAAAGTCTCGGCCACAATCGGCTCGGATGCGCGCAGATCGCGCAGCATATTGACGTATTGCGAACCTTGGCCGGTATAGAGGAAAGCAACCTTGGGCGCGGGGCCGTGGCCGCGGAAAATGCCTTGGGCGCGGAGCGCTTTCCACGTAGCGGGCTGATCTGCCTCTAAGGCCTGGAGGGCCTTCGCCGATTTGGAGGCGAGTTCGGCGGCGTCTGCGTAATCGATGGCAATGCGCTCCGGCGCGCTCAAATCAGCGGCACTTGGGCGGCCGCGAACTGGCTCTTCCCGCAGCCGTTGGGCCAGCGCCGCCGCCGTTGGGGCCCCAATCACCAGCGCGCCGCGGGAGGGCGACGGTTCGAGACCGGCAGCCGGTTGCAGAGAAGGCTCGTGGATGGAAATCTGCCGCTTGCCGTTGCCGGTGATCCGGTTCGGAATGTACTCTTCCAGCACGGCATGAAAGTTGGTGCCGCCGAATCCGAAAGCGCTGACGCCGGCGCGGCGCGGATCGCCATTCGATGCCGGCCACGGCCGGAGTTCCCGGTTGACGTAGAGAGGCGAGTGAGCGAAATCGATTTCCGGATTTAGATGGTGGCAACCGATGCTGGGCGGTAGCACTCGATCGCGCAGGGCCAGCGCGGTTTTGAGCAATCCCGCGGCCCCGGCTGCTCCCTTCAAATGGCCGATGTTGGATTTGACTGACCCGAGGGCGACCGAACCCACCGGCAGATGAAACTGCGCGAGCACGTCGGTCATGCTCTGCGCCTCGACGCGATCGCCCACGGCCGTAGAGGTGCCGTGTCCTTCAATATAGTTCGCGGTGGCGGGCGACAAGCCGGCATTCTCCCATCCGCGCTGGATACACAGCTTCTGGCCTAACGGATTGGGCGCGGTGATGCCTTTGCCCTTGCCGTCGCTGGAGCCGCCAATACCGCGTAAGACCGCATAAACCGGATCGCGGTCGCGTTCGGCATCGGCCAAGCGCTTGAGCAGGAGGATGACCGCGCCTTCGCCCATTACGAAGCCATCGGCCGCCTCCGCATAGGGACGCGTGCCCGTGGCGGAAAGCGCCCCAATCTTGCAGAATTTTACGAATGTCGGAGCACCCATGTTGCGGTCGATTCCCCCGGTGATTGCGAGGTCGAAATCATGCTCGATCAACCCTTCGGCGGCGGCGCTGATAGCGGCCATGGCCGAGGCGCAGGCGGCATCCGTTACGTAATTGGGACCGTGCAAGTTGTAGAGATTGGCGATGCGCCCTGCAATGCAGTTGGCCAGCTCGCCGGGCATGCTGTCCTCGGTGATGGGGGGCAGGCGGCGCGCGATGCGCTCATGCAACTCACGGGTAATGTCCTGCCGTAGGGCATCCGGCAGCGCGGCGAAGCTGGCGGCCGCGGCCAACTCCTGGGCGTATTCGGGAAAATAGACGCGCAAGGAAGTGAGGTAGTGCTTTTCGCCGGCCATGGCGTTGCCGAGGATGACCGCCGTGCGATCCGGAGGGATGGGCCGTTCCGGATAGCCGAAGTTTTCGAGGGCTTCGCGCACGCCGGCAATGGCCCAGCGCTGCGCGCCATCCATGGCATCGATGACGCATGGGGGAACCGCCAGATGCCACTGGACGGGATTCCAGGGCGCCTCACGCACCCAGCCGCCGATTTTGGAATAGGTTTTGTCAGGGGCAGCCGGATCGGCGTCGTAATACAATGCCGGATCCCAGCGGTCCGGGGTGACTTCAGAGATACTGTAACGGCCGCTTTTGATGTTTTCCCAGAACGCCGGCACGTTGGGGGCATCGGGCAAAACGGCGCCGGCCCCTACAATCGCAATCGCCCGATAAGACGAGTCCTGCATGAGATTCCCCACGATTTTTGGTGCACCACCCTATTGCGGGGAGGCGGTGCGGTTATAAACAACATCAGCCAAGTAATCCATGTCGGCGAGCAAGCCGGCTTGGGCTTGATGGATGGCCGGCAGCCGCACGGCCGTTTCGAAGGCATTCATATCCTGCGCACTGAGACCGTTGGCTCCGGCAATCCAGAGGAGCCCTTCTTCGGCGACTTTGGCCGCGGACTCTCGCGCGAAGATCCGGCTCACGGCCGCCAGCCCAGGCGCATCGAAGCGGCGGTTGGCCTTGGGATGCAAGCCGCTATCCGGCAGCCGCGCGGCGCGTCGGCACAGGCTGGCGGCACACTCCACCCAGGCGATCCACTCGCCCAGGCGCAACAAAATATGTTGGTGGCGGGTCAGGCGCGCCGCGCGGGCTTTCTCTAATACTTCGGCCAGCGCATCGTGCGCCAACGCCGCGACATTCGCGCCCACCTCCGGGTGCCGGAGGTGAAGGGCATCGAGTTGGCGCGCCTGATCCCGGTAATACTGGCCGCGAGTTTTGAGATGCGTTTGCCAACGCTCGCGGCTGATGGTCATCTCCATGATCTCGGATGTGCCTTCATAGATGGTCGTGATGCGCACATCGCGCTTGATCTTTTCCACCATGTACGGATGGGTGTAGCCGTATCCTCCGAAAGCCTGGATGGCGGCTTCGGCGGCGCGATTACCAGCCTCGGAGGCCATGTATTTGGCAATGGCGCCTTCGGTATTGAGATGGCCTTCGCCTTCATCGATCCGTTCGGCAGTTTCCTCGATGGCCGCGCGCGCCGCTTCCAGGCGCGCGATGTGCGGAACGATGAGCTTGTGGGTATATCCCTGTTTCTGGGAAAGCGGCGAGCCGGCTTGCACGCGCTGGGCGGAGTATGGAATGGCGCGGTCGAGCGCGGCCCACCCGGCGCCCAAACCGAAAGCCGCCACCATGAGCCGGGTGTATCCGAATACCGCTTGTGCCTGCTCCAACCCCAGTCCTTCCACGCCTCCCACCAAACGGCTGGAATCGACGTATGTCTCATCGAAAGACAGCGGCGCTGTATTGCTCAGGCGAATGCCATGCTTCTCTTCCGGTTTTCCACGAGTGAAACCGGGAGTGTCTCTTTCCACGACAAACCAACTCGGACCGGCTGGAGCACTTGCCAACACGGTGTAGACATCCGCAACACCGCCGTTGCTGATCCACTGCTTACTGCCGCTGATTTTGTAGCCCACCACGTGGCCATCTTCCACAACGGGCTGAGCAGTGCTGCGGAGCGCGGACAAATCGCTGCCCGCCTCCGGCTCGGTGGCCGCATAAGCGAACAGCAAGCCTTCATCGGCGATGCGGCTCAACCACAGTTTCTTCTGTTCGGGAGTGCCGCCCACGCGGATCGGATCGCTACCGAGAAAAGTGGCCAGGACTGCGGTGGCGATTCCCAAATCGATGCGTGCCATTTCCTCACAGATGCGATACACATCGAAGGCGCCGCCGCCCATTCCGCCGCACTCCTCGGGAATAAACAGTAATTGAATCCCGAGATCAGACCCGCACATTCCGCGCACGAGATCCAGGGGACATTCATCGCGCGCATCCAGGCTGAGAAGTGTCTCCGGCGGTAAGTGTTCGCCGGCAAAGTCTCTGAGCGATTTCAGGCTCAGTTCCAGGGTCGTGGCATCGAGTCCCGGGATGGTAGCGAGCATAAATACTCCCTCCCGAACAATTTCTGGTTTGGCGTTGAGGCGAGTGGCTACGCCCCGACGGCGAACGCGCGTTCCGCGGCGGGCCGTTCACTCAGCAACAGCCGGCGGATGGTGCGCAGATCATTCAGAGTTCTACGGCTCTTGAAGATGTAACAGTTGAGTGTTTTCAACTTGAATTGCGCCAGCCCGATTGCCTGGGCACGGCGCTCCTGGCCGTCGCTAATAGCGGTCTGATGGTCGCGATGCAAATCAGCCATCGCGTCCAAGACGGTTTCCGCAAGGATATTCATGTAATCGATCGCGCTCTCGATCGAGTCGAACGGTTGATCCAAGCCCGAATCCGGCACAGGACCTCCTCGCACATCAGGCGCTTCAAGGGACTAAACAATTATACGGCTATTTCAGGTAAACAGATCTGAAATTTTGTGAAAAGCCGGGTCGAAAAATCACAATTAGTACTTGTGCTCCTATGGGCCTCGTGGTTTTCCCAGGTAGCCTGGCGCAATCGCAAGCAACCATCGCGGCGGCCACCGCGGGTTCCTACAGTCCGAAGGCTGGGGGCATTTTAGACCGCCAGTGAGGTGAGACGAAACTATCTCGTCCGCGAACGCTGGATCGTTATCGCCGGGGAACTAGAAGGATTTGCCGCAGAGGCGCGGAGACGCAGAGTAAGACGGAAAGTCAAAACCTGCGAGCGCTGAGGCGGCAGAGGGAACTACTGTTAGACTCACCGAATCGATTATTGGAGCCGCTATCGAAGTTTGACGGCAACTGCGTCAGGGAATGATGGAATCTGCGGATCAAGAGTGCCTCTGCTCTATTGTTCAGCCTACCCCTCCCGGTGGCGTTCGCTGACGCCGGCGGAATGGAGAATGCGCCGGACCTTCTTCGGCGAGATCGAGAGTCGTTCGGCTACTTTGGAGATCTTGCGGCCTTCTCTTTCCCAGATTTTGGGAATGACGATGCGAGCGAACTCTTCGGTCATCTGCTGGAAGGTGGTGTTCTCCACGATGCCGGCACTCCAGGCCCGCAGCACGGATTCCACCGGTTGCGCGCGCAACACGCGCGCTCTGAGCAATTCGAGGTCGTCCCAGGAGTACTGGCGTTCCAAACCCTCGGGCTGCAGCAAGGCCATGGCCTGCTCGCAGCAGCGGCGGGCGGCTTCCAAATCGGCCGGCGGAACGGTAAATGTAAGCCCTTGCCAGACATAAGCGCGCGCGAGTAAGCGCCGGTTTTCGGTTTTCCCGGCAAACATTACGGCGTCCCGCGCGAAGGCCTCGGCGGATTCACGGTGACGGACGCAATCGCCGAGTTGCTCCTCCATGGCGGTGTTTTCCACGATGCATTGCAGCGTTCGTGCGCGCGCCATGACGATGGCGTCCGCCCTTGCGGCGCCATGCGAGAATGCTTCGGTGGCTTCCGAAGCGGCGCGTTCCAGGTCGCCGGCATCCAGGCAGAGGTAGCCGCGGTTCACGTGAACGCCGGCCACGCCCCGATGGCTCTGCGCACGTGAATAGATCGCATAGGCTTCGTCCAAGTGGTCCCACGCGGAGAGGCGGATGGTTTCGATGCGCGTCCTCTCCTCTCGAACGCTTTCGGGAGGGCCCGGAGTTGCGGCGCGGCGGGATTGAGCTGCGCGGTCCAGATTGCGTTGTGCATCGAGAGCAATCAGCCTCTCCACAAAGGCGAGATTCAGGAGCGTCCGCGCCAACTGCAGGTGACCTCCGCCGCCGGTGCGGTATTCCGCGATCGCGCGTTCGAAAGCTTCCAGCGCGCGGTCATAATTCCCTTGCCGGCGCGCAATGCGGCCATAGGCTGATTGGATATTTCCGCGGTTTAAGTAGTCGCCGGTTGGGTTCAGGGCGGCTTCCGCCTGCCGCAGCAATGTGTTGGCCTCCTGAAACTTGCCCCGTTGGAAGGCGAGCCAGCTTCGCGTGACCTGCACGATGGCGGCCATTTCCGGATAACCGCAGGCGACCGCCAGCGCCTCGGCGCGGCCGGTATATTGGAGGGCTTCTCCGTAGCGCCCCATTCTTCGATAACACCGGCCGAGCCAGAAATTGGCAATGGCCAGCAGTTCCCGATCGGCGACCTGGTTTTCGAAGGATTGGAGGGCCGAAAGGCATTGCACGGCGGCGGTGAAGTCTTCGTCCGCCATCGAAAGCTTCGCCTCCGCCATCCGCAGGTGGAGGTAGTCCATGACTGAGAGCTGGGAGCGGTCGTCCCTGGGGAACCTCGCGACGAGGCAACGGAGCAGAGGCGTCCGATCGAATCCTGCATCGATCCACTGCGCAAGCAGTCCGACAACCACACCCCATCCGGGCCCGGCGGAAATGGTTTGCAGCAGAGGTTCGGCTCCCCGGAGGGTGGCGATTCCTTCAGCGATCCGGCGGTGGCCCAGATCGTCCCGCAGGCGCTCGATCAGTGCCGACGGGGCCAGTTCGGGGCCCATACCCGCAGTATGCGCCGTTGCGCCTGCGATGTCCAGGATCAATCCAGATACTGGTAAGCACGAAGAGTAAGGAACTCGGCAAAGTCTCCAGTTGAAATCATCTCGTTGTAGAGAGTTACCGCAGTGCTTAGTGGATCGTGCGGAACCTTGTTGCGAAGTGCATCAACAGTGCGGCCGATGATGCCGGAGAGCAACTCCCGAGTAACCTGCCGGCCGTCAGAGAGGATGGCTCCATGGTGCATCCATTGCCAGACCTGGGCACGGCAGATTTCGGCCGTTGCCGTATTCCATCAGATTGTAAATGGGCACGCAGCCATTGCCTGCGAGCCAGGCATTCAGATATTGCAGGCCTACATCGATGTTCCGCTCCAATCCGTATTTCGTAATGGCTCCCCGCGGCGCGCAAAGGAGGTCTTGCGAGGTAACATTCGCCGCATTCCGACGTTCCAACTGATTGGGAAAAGCATGTAAGTATCGAAGATGAATTTGGCAATGGGGACTAAGCCGGGGTGGGCCACCCAGGTTCCATCGTGCCCCGCCCACACTTCTCGTAGTTTATCTTGGCGCACCGCAGCCATGGCGGCTTCGTTGGCTTCCGGATTATTCTTGATGGGTATTTGCGCGGCCATTCCGCCGATGGCGTGCGCGCCGCGGCGATGGCAGGTGGCAACCAACAGTTCCCGGTAGGAGCCCAGGAAATGGCTGGTCATGGTTACCTTTGATCGATCCGGCAGGAGGCGGTTGGGGGCGGAACGGAATTTCTTGATGTAGCTGAAAATGTAATCCCACCGGCCGCAGTTCAAACCGGCGGAATGCTCCCGCAACTCCCAGAGGATTTCGTCCATTTCGAAGGCTGCCAGGATCGTCTCGATCAGGACCGTGGCGCGGATCGCGCCGCGTGCCATACCGAGCGCATCCTGGGCGGCGCAGAAGACGTCGTTCCAGAGCGCCGTTTCCTGACGGGTTTCGAGCTTCGGCAGATAGAAATAGGGGCCGGTACCGTCGCGAATCAACCTTCCGGCGTTGTGGAAGAAGTACAGTCCGAAATCGAAGAGCGACGCAGAAATGGGTTGCCTTCTATCAGAAAGTGTTTCTCTACCAGGTGCCAGCCGCGCGGCCGCACCATAAGGACGGCGGGATTTTCGCGCAAGGCGTAGCGCTTCCCCTCCGGGCTACAGTAGCAGATGGATTCGTTAACTGTGTCGCACAGGTTCGCCTGCCCTTCCAGAATGTTATCCCATGTGGGGGAATTCGAATCTTCGAAATCCGCCATAAACACATTGGCGCCCGAGTTGAGCGCGTTAATCATCATTTTTCGGCCGGTGGGGCCGGTGATCTCGACACGCCGGTCCATCAGGTCCGCGGGAGGCGGGGCTACTTTCCACTCCGCCTTGCGGATCTCCTCCGTCTCCTTGGGGAAATCGGGCAGTTCCCCGGCATCGAGCCTCTGCTGGTGGGCGCGCCGTTCTTTGAGAATACGCTGCTGGCGCGGCTCGAATTGCGTGGATAATTTCAACCGAACCGCCTCGGGTGTCAGAATACGTTCTTCAAACGGGGTAGAAGGTCCGACGATGCGGACCGAGTCGCTCAACGTGGCGATCACAAACAGTTCCCTTCCTGCCGGACGATATTAGTACGAAGGTGGCTGCGTGTCCCGCCTGCCCGACCGATCCGGACGGGTCGTCCAATTCGTGCACGGGCCGTTGCGCGATTCGGGGCGGATGCCGTTCACTAGTGGGCGGGGAGAATTCCGATGACAATGCAGTCACGCTGGCACGGCATCGTGCGGCCATACGGGCAGGACGCGGTGGAGAGGTTGCGTCCCTCGATACACATCGAACACACGCTCGCACGCCTCGGGGCGGAACGATTGTGGGAGCTTCTGCACACAGAGAAGTATGTGCAGAGCCTGGGGGCGCTCACGGGGAACCAGGCAGTCCAGCAGGTGCAAGCCGGGCTGAAAGTCATCTATGTCAGCGGCTGGCAGGTGGCGGGCGACGCCAACCTTGCGGGTCACATGTATCCCGACCAGAGCTTGTATCCATCGAATAGCGTCCCCACGCTGGTGCGCGCCATCAACAACTCGCTGGTGCGCGCCGACCAAGTGTGCCGTCTGGACGGCAGCTCGGAGCGGCACTGGCTGGCGCCGATTGTGGCGGACGCAGAAGCGGGGTTTGGCGGGATTCTGAACGCCTTCGAGTTAATGAAGTCGATGATTGAGGCGGGCGCGGCCGCGGTTCATTTCGAGGACCAGCTCTCGTCGGCTAAGAAGTGCGGTCATCTGGGCGGGAAGGTCGTAGTGCCGATTTGCGAATTCGTGCAGAAGCTGATCGCGGCCCGGCTAGCGGCGGATGTGATGGGTGTGCCCACGATTCTGATCGCCCGAACGGATGCCGATGCCGCGCGCCTTCTGCTTAGCGACATCGACAGCTTCGACCGGCCGTTTCTTGCAGGCGGGCGGACGGAGGAAGGCTTTTACCGTTACAGCGGCGGAATCGAGGCAGCCATCGTGCGGGCCCTGGCGTATGCGCCATTCGCCGATATTCTCTGGTGTGAAACTTCGGAGCCGAATCTCGAACAGGCCCGCCGGTTCGCCAGCGCGGTGCATCGGCAATTTCCCGGAAAGCTGCTGGCGTACAACTGCTCGCCTTCGTTCCACTGGAATAAGCTGCTCGGGCCCAAACAAATCGCGGAATTCCAGCAGGAACTGGCAAAACTCGGATACAAGTACCAGTTCGTCACGCTGGCCGGATTCCATTCGCTGAACGCCGGGATGTTCGAGCTGGCCAGAGACTACGCGCAGAGCGGAATGGCCGCATACGCCAATCTGCAGGAGCGGGAATTCGAGTTGGCGGCATCAGACGGATATGCGGCGATTCGGCACCAGAGGTTCGCCGGCACCGGGTATTTTGACGCGGTGCAGGCGACGGTAACAGGGGGCCGGTCCGCCACCGCAGCCATGAGCGGATCGACCGAGACGGCGCAGTTCTCGGAAGAGGCTGGGGAGCCCGCAACGAGGCTATCGTTTCCGATGACCATTGTGTGATCAACCTGGGAATAAACTCCTACTTACAGCAGGCCGTCCTGGTTTTGGCGCTGTTTTTTTCTGCGATAGTAAGCCCGAGTTCGCAAAGACTGAGGGCTGGCGCATTGCTCGCAGTGAATGGGCTGTGCCGCGCACAGCGCAGTAGTTTCAATAGCCGTGCCGCAGGTGGCGCAACCGGTGGTCACGCGCCGGTTCGAATTGGTCCGGCCGCGTTCCGCTGTAGCTGCCCACCAGTTTCTAATTGCGGGGGCCCTGGGCCGAGGCTTGTGCCCCCGGACCTTCCTGCACAGCTTAAATGCGGCAATCCGCTCCGGGGTCATGGCGCGCCCGCTGGCTTCGCGGGATGGCCGGCTGGTGAGGGAGCATAGCCACGGAATCCCGAAAGCCTCCCGGTAATCATCAGCGGTCATGTCATGTACCTTCAAGTGTTTGCCCAGCCTGCGGAAGTGCTTACGGCACAGCAGGCACTGGATGCGGTCGCCGGCCACATAGGCCCGGATCTCCTCCATGGTTTGAAATGGTTTTGGGTTCATGAGATCTTCCTTTCAGAGGCAGGAAGTCAAGAGGTATGCGCGCGGACTTTGCGCACACATACCTACACATCCCCTCCTGATTGGTTAGTAGGTTATAGGATAGAGATATCTCAAATTAGTTTGGCGGGAATTAGGGGCTCGCGGCCAGGGTTTAGTTGAACGAGTTCTGCATCTTGGAAGGAGATGCGTGTACGTCTGCGTGGCGGGGGCTATCGTTAGCCTCGCTAATCTCTATACGCTTATAGCGTATAATCGGAGAGAATGCGCGCGGCGCCGATGACGGTCGTAGAAACGCCTTTCTTCTTGCGGAAGCGGCGAGTCTGCTCGACGAGGATGACCGATCCGATCTCGTCGCGTTTCTAGGGATGAACCCAGAGGCCGGTGAAGTCATTCCAGAAGCGGGCGGCGTCCGCAAAGTGCGCTGGGGCACCAAAGGGAGAGGGAAACGCGGCGGTTATCGGGTGATCTACTATTTCCATAATCCGGCATTCCCGCTGTTCCTTCTGACCGTGTATTCCAAAAACCAGAAGGCGAATCTCACGAACGATGAACGAGCCGAGTTCAAGAAACTAATCCCGATCCTCGTAAAGACCTATTCCAAAGGCAGGAAGCAATGAAGAAGAAGCAAATCTCAACAAGAAAGAGCGCTGCCAGCAAGCGCAGCGTCGGCCAGGAGGTCGTCACCAGTCTTAAAGAGGCGATCGCCTGGGCTGGTGGCGAAGACATCCCGGTGCGGATAACTAGCGTCCAAGTGCCCAACACGGACGTGCGCGCCGTTCGCCGGAAACTTCGGCTAAGCCAGTCGCAGTTTGCCGCCAAGTTTGGGTTCCCGCCCGCGACTCTTCGGAATTGGGAGCAGGGTCGGACCGAGCCGGACGGGCCCGCTCGCGTCTTACTGGCAGTGATTGCGCGCCACCCGGAGGCCGTGGAAGACGCGTTGCGTAAAGCTGGTTAAAGTCCATTGCCCTCGCCAAAGCCCCCTGTTCGTTCCTAACGGTTTTCCGCGCGCAGAGGAGGCAGCTTTAGCGCCTTCAGGCGTGCTTCGAGCCTGGCAGCTTCGGCGGTGCGGCCGAGCTGCCGCAGCAAGTCGATATAGTCGGGCAGCAGATCTTTCAGTTGCCCCGCCTGCTGATTGTATGGCGCGTCGAGCGCAGCCAAAGCTCGCTTGAACAGGGGCTCGGCGTCCTTATAATTCTCGCGTGCGATGCGCACCAGCGCGAGGTTCCGCAAACTGGAAACGTCATCCTCATCCCGCAGCTTCATGGCCTCTAGATAAAGCTGTTCCGCGCCGGCGTACTGGTGCAGGGCGGCTTGAGTGACTGCCAAGTTGTCATAGCTCATGGCCAGAACCGAGTTGGCCGGGCCGAGCAGGCGCGTCCAAATCTCGAGCGAGCGCGCATATAGAGGCTCGGCTTCCGTGTACCGCTTGGCACTAAACAGCAGACGGGCCAGGGCGTCGATGTTCTGGGCCACATCTGCGTTCAACTGGCCCTGGTTGACCTCGCGAATGGCCAGCGCGCGCCGTAATGCCGCTTCCTCTTTAGCCGTCTGGTGCAATTCGCGGCGGCAGGCGGCCAGGCTGTCGAGCGACGCAGCAAGCCGCAAATCGTCGATGCCGAATGCAGTCTCCTGGATGCCCACGGTCCATTCCCAGGTCGCCGCCGCCTCGGTGAACTTCTTCTCCCCCTGGTAGACGCTCGCCAGCAGGGCGAAATCGGCCGCGAGGTCGGGGTGCGTGCCGCCGAGCTTGCGCGTGCGGATGGCCACGGCGGTTTGCGCCTGCTGTTCGGCATCAGAGAAGTGCGAGAGGGCGATTTCAACCTGGACCAGGCGATGGCGAGTCGGAATCGATTTCAAGTCGTCTTCAGCCGCCTGCTGTCGCAGATCGAGCGACTGGCGGTACAGCGCTTCTGCGCGAGCGAGCTGACCGAGCGCGAGCTTGATGCTGGCGAGGTCTTCCACGTTGGCGGCGGTCTCCTCTTCGGTCACCAGCTTTTCGAGCAGTGGATCGGCGTCGGTCACGCGTCCCGTGGCCCGATACACGATGGCCAGGCCGCGCAATACGGTGGTACTTCCGGGTTCCGCTTCCAGTGCGCTCTTCAGGAGTGGTTCAGCATCGGCCCAGCGCCGCTCGGCAAGCGCTTTCTCCCAAGGCGAAGCAGGAGGAGTTTGGGCGCGCGCGAGCGAAATCCACAAAACGCAACCCAGCGTTACGAATTTCATAGTACTAACCTTATAGCAGAAATTTACGTCCGGCGGTACAGATACACGGAATTCTCCAGGCGGCTGGCGCCCTGGTTCTCACAAAGGGCGAAGGTCGCGCGATTCCCATTCGCGCGCTTGTCCCACAGGGATGCACCGCAATACGCGCCGTCTTTCCGCAGGACATAAAAATTCAGGTCGATCGCCACCATGCGCTTTTGGTCGTTATCGAAATTGCGGGCCACCCGCTTCAGCGCATCCAGTGCGGCCTCCTGAGGCGTCATGCCGTGGCGCATATTCTCCACAATCGTGTGCGCACCGGCAATCCGGAGGTTCTCCTCGCCGCGGCCGGTCGACCCAGCGCCGCCTACATCCTGATCGAGCCAGAGGCCGCCGCCGATGATCGGAGAATCGCCCACCCGCCCAGCGATCTTCCAGGCAAGGCCGCTGGTTGTGGTGGTGGCCGACATCTCGCCTTTTTCATTTAAGGCAATGCAATTGATGGTACCGGTTGGCGGATGGCGCGCGACGTCGTATGCCCAGGCGATCAAGTCATTGCTCGCGTGGGGGAACAGTTGTTTCAACCGGGCGATCTTCTTCGGCCCGGGCGGCGCGTCGATCCCCGATTCCCAGTTGGTATGGCCGTTGCGGTCGCGCATTTCGCGTTTCCAGGCCAGCCAAGCCATTCGCGAGCGCTCGGTGAGCAGGTCTTCCTCGTGAAACCCGTAATCCTTGGCGAAGCGCAGCGCGCCATCGGCTACCAGCATCATGTGATCGGTTTCCGCCATGACCAACTTAGCCACGTTAGATGGTGTCTTGATACCACGCAGCGCTCCGACGGCGCCGCCGCGGCGCGAAGGACCATGCATGCAACTGGCATCGAGTTCCACCACTCCGTCCTCATTCGGCAGGCCGCCATAGCCTACGCTGGTGTCGTTGGGATCGAGTTCCTGAATGTTTACACCGGCGATGACGGCATCGAGAGTGTCTCCGCCGGATTTCAAAATCTCGATCGCTTTGGCGCACGCCCGGACGCCGTTCGTGCTGGCAATCGCTATGTTCCTGGGGCGGGCTTGCGACTTCACAACCCGGATCATGGGGAACGCTGCCGCTCCCAGGAGGGCGGCTCGCCGGCTGAAATGGGCCATTGTGGTTCCTTTCGCTTTTCGTTTGGCGCGGCCTGAGCACGCCGAGGTATCGCGGTTATGCTTTAACGAACGTGGTTAGGCCTCTCCGGCTCCGTTCCCGCAGTTGGCACTCGCGCAGAGTATCCGCCAGGGACTCGAGATTGGACACCCCATAGATATAGAACTTGCTCAATTCCGCGTCGGACGAGAAGACGCGCAGGGCCGCGTGCCCGGTCAATCGCATCCCGAGCGGCTTGTGCAGTTCGAAGTGATCGACCCGAAACAGTTCCAGGCTCTCCTGTACTTTGGACAGTACGCCCTTTTCGAGTTTGATCCGCTGAGACGTAATCTGGTAATGGGTTCCCCGGCTTTGCAGATAGAAGTGAAGAGTGATGATGCCGGCGATCAGCAGGAATGCGAGGATGACGATTCCGGGTGGCGCGCCAATGATGATCGCGATAATAGCGGCCGCCAGAACGACCAGATAGGGAACCAGTTGTCCCACGCTGTAGAGCACCGCGGGATGCCCTACGAACAGGTCCCTCTCGGTCTCAGCTTCCTTGGCGGCGGCGAATGCAGCCAAATCGCTATTACAGAAGCGGCACTTGATGGCTACCGCTTTAATCGTCTCTCCACATACCGGGCATGCCTTGGTATCCGAATCCATTGGCCCCCTCCCATCCGGTAATAGGTTCCTGACCGGCTATTGTAGCGCGCCTGCCGCCGCTTACTTTTGCGCCAGGTAGCGCAATTCGTTGTCGATGACCAGTTGCAGGTCGGGCCAAAGCAGCCCGCCGATTCTACGGCCGTTGATGAAAAGCGTCGGCGTTCCTGGCACGCCCAGAGTGTGGCCTTCCGCAATGCTGCGGTTCACTTCCGGCTCCGTGGCTTTCGTATCGATGCAGGTTTTCAGTTGCTGCGCATCGAGCCCGTTCTGGCCGGCCCACATCGTGACCTTTCCATTAAGGTTCTCAGGCGTAATGTCGTCCTGTGCATCGTAGATCCAGTCGTAGAACTTCCAGAAAGTGTCGTGATTCTGCCGGTAGACGCAACGTCCGTCAATTGCCGCGGCACGCGACCACGGGTGAATATTTTCCAGTGGGAAATCTTTGAAAACCACCCGCACTTTGCCGGGATATGTCTCCGGAACATTATGATGCAGGATGGGTGCTTCGCGCTTACAGTCGGGGCACTCCAGATCCCCGAACTCAACAATCGTAACCGGTGCATTGGCGGGTCCGAAAGTGGGCTGGTCAGCCGTGGTCAGCTTGTCGAGGTTCGCCTGAAACGGGTTGCGATTGATGTTGTAGACGTCACCCTTAATGATGGTCTGCCCATCGGCGGAAATGTAAAACAGCTCATCCTTCTCTCCGGTGTCGAACGTCAGGTGCGCCGTCACCTCGGAAAATCCAGGGACGATTTTCGATGGCTTCGGGTCGTCGATCTTATAGGTGACCGTGCCGCGATAGATGTCCAGGTGGCGTAAGTAGGTTTCCAACGTGGCTTTATCCAAGGCGTTCTTGGTCTTGGTCTGCGCCAGCGCCGGAAGGGCGCACACCAATAGAGTGAGAAGGATTCTCATAGCGACCTATTCTATTACGCCGCGCGGAGCGGCCCGGAGTGCGGTAGTTCACGTTCGATTGGTTCGGTTCCGCCCCAATTTCGGGGTGGCGGAATTCCGTGTGCATGGAAATGCCCTAATGGAGGCCGAGATGAATCGTACGTGGACCAGACTGCTTGTTGCGGCTTTATGCGCGATATCCGCGGTTTGCCAGACGGCGCCGCCGAAATCGCAGAGCGTTCCGTTGTATCAGGTCACGGTCGTGGAGCGGAGCGTGGACGCGGTCAATTACCAGTACCGTTCGGGGCCGACGAAGATCGACTTCCGCGGAACCGTGCTGCTGCCGCACTCCAAAGGGGATGCCACGGTGGAGTCGAAGCGCGGCCGCACTGAAGTCGACGCCAAGTTCGATGACCTGGTGCCACCCACCAGGTTTGGCCGCGAGTATCTGACGTACGTGCTGTGGGCGATCAGCCCGGAAGGCGCCCCCCACAATCTCGGCGAAATCGTCGCTGATGGATCGAACCATGGCCATTTGCGAGTCACGACCGATCTCCAGGTATTTGGCTTGATCGTGACCGCCGAACCCTACTCGGCGGTGCGTCAACCGAGCGACGTGGTCGTACTGGAGAACCAGATCCGGCCTGATACGCTGGGGCGCGCGCAGCCCATCCAGGCCAAGTACGAGCTGATGCCGCGAGGCCACTACACCTACCAGGTCCAGGAAGGCTTGCAAAGGGCCGTGAATAATGCCCCCAAGGTTTCCATGGACCAGTATGAAGCGACTCTGGAGATCTACCAGGCGCAAAATGCTCTCGGAATCGCGCAAGCGGCAAACGCGCAACAATATGCGCCCAACACGCTGGCCAAAGCGCAACAAGCTCTGGCCGAGGCGCAGCGCCTGGAATCCATCAAAGCCAATACCAGCCTGATTGTGCAGAACGCGCGGGAAGCTGCGCAGACGGCCGAGGATGCCAGGATAATCGCCGACCGGCGTAAACAGGAGGATGAGTTGGCTCAGGCGAAGACCGAGGCGTTGCAGGCCCAGCAGGCCCGGCAACAAGCCGAGGCCGTGGAACAGCAGGCGCGAGCCGAAGCGGAAGCGGCGCGAGCCGATGCGGAAGCCGAGCGCGCCGCCCGGGAGCGCGCCGAAGCGAGCGCGAAGCTGCAGGCAAACCGCGCCGATCGGATCCAGCCGAGTGCGCAGGCCAATCCAGCGCCCGCTCCGCCTCCTTCGCGCCAGACTGCGCAAACCGATTTCCGGATTCGCTTGATGGAACGGCTGAACGGCGTGCTCACAACCCGTGACACGCCGCGCGGCCTGGTGGTCACCTTGCCGGATGCGAGTTTCAGCGGGGGCGCCTTGCGGCCGCAAGCCGGTGAAGCGGTGGCTCGCGTCGCCTCTATGCTCGCATCGCAGCCGGGGCTCCGCATTTTGGTCGAGGGCCATACCGATAGCGCCGAGACGCAGGAGTTGTCGGCGCGCCGTGCCGATGCGGTGCGCAGCGCCTTGTTGGCATCCGGCATTCCGGCAAGCGCCGTCTCGAGCGAAGGCCTCGGCAATTCGCGGCCGATCGTGTCGAACGATACGGAGGCGGGGCGGCTCGAAAACCGCCGAGTGGAAGTGGTAATCACCGGAGACGCGATCGGCGCTCTGCCGTTTTGGGACAAGCCGTACACCATAACGCCACGCCAATAGCCGCCAGTGTCTCCGAAGACAGAGTTGCGCAAGATCGCGTACGGTTTCGGAGGTTGTTACCCGTAAGTGTAATGTGCCGCTCTTTGCCCGGGAAGGAGGGCAGGCTAGACTCATCACATAACACGCGCTGCTTGTGATTGCCTGCTGATCTGAGCGCCGGGTCGGCTCCCGATTTCAGGAGACAATGGATGAGACGCAAGCTGTTTTGGCTATTTCCGATAGTGATCCTTACAACGGCGTCTGCGGCGCCACTATGTTTAACTGGTAGCCTTGCCAGTTACGAAGCGTTGTCCGGCGGCTGTAGCGTGGGGTCGGTTACTTATAGTGGATTCAATTTCGGTTCCGCCGGCTCGGTCGTGCTGACAGCCAATCAAATTCAGGTACAAGTGGTTTCGAACGGAAGTGGAGATGGGCTGAGTTTCTCGGGCCCGTTCACAGTAGGGGCGGGTAGTTCTCTGGATGCCCTGATTTCGTTCATGATTAGCGCGTCGGCGCTAACCGGCCAGACCTTAACGATGCAGAACCCGGTCGTCACGGGCGGTGGCTTGGCGATGGCAGTCGAAAGCGCCTGCCAAGGCACATTCAGTGGCGGGTCGTGCAGCGGGGCCACGCAGAGCCTCGATGTGTCCGCCACGTCCAGTGGTAGTAATACCTCAGCATCGATAACATTTCCGTCCGGCACTACCACAGCGAGCATCACGAAAAACATCATTTTGGAGGGAGGGTCCGCCGGCACATCCAGCGGTGCTTCCATTCAAAGCATCACTGACATAAACAGCAGCAACGGGGCCGGTGGGCCCGGTGGTGGGCCGGTACCCGAGCCTGACACGTTGGTGATGATGCTGGGCGGTGCCCTGGTGGCCGCGGCTCTGGTGATGCGCCGCAGTCGCGCCCGTTCCTGATTTTCCCAAAGTGTTCTCTACCCTCGTGCGAGAATGTCACCATGCGCGCATGGCTGATGAATTCGTACGACGGCGTAGAGAAGATGCAACTAGGTGACGTATCCGATCCGCAGTGTGGGCCGGGGGAAGCGCTGTTGCGAATCCGATTCGCGGCGCTGAACCCGGCCGATGCTTTTCTGGCGAAAGCGATGTATCCCGCGAACCCGCCCCTGCCGCATATCCTGGGCCGGGATGGCGTGGGGGATGTGCTGGCCGTAGGATCCGGTGTGCAGAACGTGCGCGCGGGCGATACCGTAGGGATTCTTCGCTGCGATGTGGGCGTTTCGACGTGGGGAACTTTGGCGGAGAAGGCCGCGGTTCCCGCCGACAGCTTGGTTCCCGTGCCTGGCGGGTGGTCTCTGCAGGAGACCGCCTGCGCCCCGCTTGCCTTCCTGACAGCATGGCAGGCCCTTACACAATGGAGCGAGCCTCCGGCGCCACCTCCAGCCGGGTCCGTCTTCCTGGTCACGGGCGCTTCGGGGGGCGTGGGTATAGCCGCGATTTACCTGGCCAAATCGATGAACCTTCAGGTGGTCGCGCTTTCGCGGAGTGCGGAGAAAGGCGCACGCTTGAAAGAGGTGGGCGCCGATCACGTCTTCGATCCCAGCCAACCGGATTTCCGCAAAGCCGTGTTCTCCGCCATCGCTCCGAAAAAAGTGGACTTGGTGCTGGACAACATTGGCGGTCCTCTGTTCAACGAGATCATAGCCCTGCTTGGTTATGCGGGCCGCATTAGTGTGGTGGGCCGCAGCGCCGGTCCCGTGCCCGAATTCAACACCGCGAGCCTCTTTTTCCGGCGCAACCGCATCGGCGGCGTAGCGGTTAGCGATTATTCGCGCGACGCGGCTCAAGCCGCGTGGAAGGAGATCGTTGGCCGCCTGGACGCCATGGGAAAACGCCCGGTCGTAGATCGCGTATTTCCATTCGAAGAAACCAAGCAGGCGTTCGTCCGCCTGGGACAGGGGCCGATGGGGAAAGTGGTGATCCGGGTGGCGGGATAGCTACTTCCCCGCGATTGCTTCCAAGTGCCTCTTCAGATTGCGCTCGACCTCGCCTTTGCCGCCGATGGTGTCGTTGTAAAAAACTACCCGGAAACTCTGAATATCGAATGGCAGCGCTGCGTCCCGCTGTGCCAATAAAATCGTGGGCTTCCCCAGCGCGTGAGCATAGCCGAGTTCATAGAATACGTTCGGATTGGGAGGCGTGATCTCCGCGATCACGACTTCCGCCTGCTCGATCTCTCGCTGAATGTCCTGAAAGATAATGCCCGGCCCGGGTTTCTCATCGATCCGGATGGGTTCGTAGCCGGCAGCGTCCGCCTGGCGGTGAATGACTTCACGATAGAACGTATCGTAAGGCTCCGCGAATTGCATCACGACAAAAGCTCTCGGGCGGCCGCTGGACACCTTGAACTCAGAGAAAAACACTTCACGGCTACCCGCGGCAATCAGGCCGACCTGGCGACCTTCGACAGGATGCGCCAGCAGGTACTGAATGACCGGAACGCCATCCACCGAAAGCTTCAGCTCCTGACCTGATAAATTGGCTTGCAGCGTGTAATCTCGATTGCTTTGCAGGTTCTGCAGTTGCCCCGTTGCAACCAAAGGCCTCCAGCCGAACCCAGCCACGTACTCACCGATAGAGTACGCGCTCCGCGCCGCGCCCAACTCGGCAAACACATAGTGCTGCTCTTGCGAACGGTACCCAAGGCCTTTCATCCGTTGCCGAGCTGAGAGCGTCCTCAGCGCGCGCTTCATAACCTCGCCAGACCGAGGCGATTGCTCTCGCGGTTCAGTTCTTGTCAGATTAGACACTATGGACGCGAAACGCCCGGTTGGGAGCCTGTCCCTCGAGGAATTTCAACGCCAGCTTATGGCCGGCGATTCGATTACGGGAGCGGTGGCTGTCGCTGCTGTCACCGCGTGGATGGCCGTAAGCGTTTTGCGGATGGTGCTGGGAGTCGCTGCGCGCAAAAACGACTCCGCGGAGATTCAAAAGCTGATGGCTGCCGCGGAATCTATTTCGGAACGCCTCGCAAAGGCTCCCGATGAAGACCGGGCCGCCTACGCTTCGTATATAGACGCACGGCGACAGCCCAAAAGCAGTGCGGAACGAAACGTTGCGATCACCGCCGCCTTGCGCCGAGCCACCGAAATCCCACTGGCTGCAGCTCGCGCTGGCAAGGACGCACTGGGGCTCTGTAGGGAGGCGGCCGGAATCATTGAAGGCGATATAGCCGCGGACATTCGAGGCGCCGCTGCGCTCCTGGCCGGCGCCATTCGAGCGATCCTAACGAGTGTAGACGCCAACTTACAAAGGCTGGAAGGGCAGCCTTTCCACCCGCAACTAGCGGCCGAGCGGAAGCAACTGGCGGATCGAGTATAGCGCGCCGCCTGCGCCTAACTCCTTCGATCAACCCGTCTTGCGCCGGTGCGCACTTCTACACACTGGCAGAGAAGCTGCATTCTTCCCTGTCAAGCGCCACCGTACTAGCGTTTTCAGACAAGCAGGAGAGGAAGCATGCCGACTAAGCCTACTATTCTTACGTTTTGCCACTTACGCTGGGATTTCGTGTACCAGCGGCCGCAGCATTTGCTATCCCGCCTGGCCTCATCACATCGTGTAATTTTGATCGAAGAGCCGGCTTTCACGGAATCCGCCACGCCTCAATGGCAGTTCCACAACCCCGAACCCAACCTCCTTGTGGCACGCCCTCTTACTGCTTCGCGCGCGCCGGGCTTTCATGACGAACAGATGCCGCATCTGAAAGAACTGGTACGCGAACTGGTCGAAAAAGAAGATCTGCGGGACTACATTCTGTGGTTCTACACACCAATGGCGCTGCCTTTGGCAGACGGCCTAAAACCCCAGGCGGTCGTATACGATTGCATGGACGAGTTGTCGGCGTTCTTGAATGCGCCGCCTCAATTGTTGCAACGCGAGGCGCAACTGCTCGAACGGGCGGATCTCGTGTTTACCGGCGGCCCTAGCCTCTACCGCGCCAAGAAGGATCGTCACCCGCGGGTTTACTGCTTCCCCAGCAGTGTGGATGCCCGGCATTTCGCCAGTGCCGCCAATGGCATGGCCGAAGCCGCCGATCAGTCGCGATTGCCGCACCCGCGCTTCGGTTATTTTGGCGTGATCGACGAGCGCTTCGATGCGGCTTTGCTGCGCGCCGCCGCGGAACGTCATCCGGAATGGCAGTTCGTGATGGTCGGACCAGTGGTGAAGATCGACGCTGCCACGCTCCCGCAAAATTCCAATATCACTTACTTCGGACAGCGTTCTTATGAGCAACTTCCGGCATATTTAAAGGGATGGGATGTCTGCCTGCTCCCGTTCGCGCGCAACGCCTCCACTCGCTTTATCAGTCCAACCAAGACTCTGGAGTATATGGCTGCCGGAAAGATGATCGTCAGCACCCCTATCACGGACGTAGCCGAACCTTACGGCGATATCGTGTACCTCGGGGATGGCGCCGAAGAATTCATTGCGGCGTGCGAAGCAGCGCTGGCGGCGAGTCCGCAAGAGCGGGCCGAACGCCGCCAAAAGATGCGGGCCGTCCTGGGTAAAACTTCGTGGGACACCACGGCCGCCCGAATGAACGAATTGCTGGAGGATGCGATACAGGCTAGAAAAGCACGCCCAGTCCACCGGGATTCCGCCCATTCGATCGTGATCGGCGCGGGACCCACCGGTTTGAGCGCCGCGTATCACCTGGGCGCGGATTCCATTCTGCTGGAACAGAACGAAAAAGTGGGCGGCTGGTGCCGCTCCCTGGAAGTCAACGGCTTCACCTTCGATTTCGCAGGCCACATCATGTTTTCCAACGAGCCGTACGTTCATCAGCTCTATCAAATGCTGCTTGGCGATAACGTGCATTGGCAGGACCGCGAAGCTTGGATCTACAGCAAGAACGTGTACACGCGCTATCCTTTTCAGGGGTCCCTCTACGGCCTTCCGCCGAAGGTGATCAAAGAATGCATCACCGGCGCCATCGAAGCGCGATTCGGGGCGCTGAAGCCCGCTGTGAATGGGCACGCCAACGGAAAAGTGAATGGGAAGGCCAATGGCCAGCAAGCGGTCTGCAGCATCGGCGATGTGAAAGACTGCTGCGGCGATGGCATCCTCGAAGCTTCCGCGCCGCTGACGGAAGCACACAGCGAACCGCGGAATTTCGAAGAGTTCATTTACAAAGTGTGGGGCGCGGGCATAGCGAAGCACTTCGCCATCCCCTACAACCGTAAGCTTTGGTCCGTCCCGCTGAATGAAATGGAGACCTCCTGGCTCGGTGGACGCGTACCGCTACCCGATTTGGAAGAAATGATCGAGGGCGCGCTGTCTCCCGCGCCGAGGCCGATGGGCCCGAATGCCCGTTTCGGCTATCCCCTGCGCGGCGGTTTCCAGAGTCTCATGGATGCCTGGCTTGGGCACCTCGAAGGCGATCTTCGTCTGAACAGCCGGGTCATCCGGGTGTCGCCGCGGAAACACACGATTACGCTGCAAGATGGATCGGAGCTGCGATATGAGCATCTGGTGAGCACCATGCCGCTGCCGGTGCTCATTCGCCAGATGGGTGAAGAGGCGCCGGAAGAGATCCGGGCGGCCGCATCTTCCCTGCGGCACGTTTCTGTCCGCTGCGTCCACATTGGCGTGGGGCGCGAAAATCTGACGGAGAAGCACTGGATTTACTATCCGGAGGATACGGTCTTCCACCGGATCTTCGTGCAGGGGAACGCCAGCCCCTACTGTAATCCGCCGGGCGGCTTCGGCCTAACCTGCGAGATCACATACTCGCCGCACAAGCCGCTGCCCTGCGATGGCGAGGCGCTCATTCAAAGGTGTATCGCCGACTGCCACAAAGTCGGTTTCTTCCGTCCCGAAGACCCGATCTGGGCGACTGCGCAATGCGATCTGCCGTACGCCTACGTGGTGTACGATCATGGCCGCGCCGCATCGGTCAGCCGCATCCGCGAATGGCTCCGCTCCCGCAACATCCACCTCGCCGGCCGGTACAGCGAATGGGAGTATTACAACTCCGACCATGCGTTCCTGGCCGGGAAGAAGGCCGCCGACGAGGTGAAAGCCGCGGGTCAACAGGAGACCCTGGCGGAATTAGTCGCCGGCGAATGGGAAGAACAAGTCAAGACCGGCAAGCAAGTATAGCCGGGCGCGTTTAGGGGCAGGCCGGTAAGGTTCCGAACTGCCCCCGTGAGACTACTCGCTCGCGAACGCCAGCAGCACGTTTCCATTTCGCCCGTTTTGCACGCCGGGATATCCGGCTCCCGCGAACACCATACCGCCGGCGACGGTGGGTCCTGATGCTCCCATGGAGCCGCCCTTTCCCGGGACGCCGTTCACGGTATCGAAATCGCGCGCCATATCAAATGTCCATACGATGCTGCCGTTGGCCGTGTCGAGGGCGCGCAGCACGCCATCCCAGCCACCGGAGAACAGCACGCCCGGAATCGTGGAGACCGCGGCGTCTTGCCCGGCATGGCGCCCGGTTTCCGGTTGCATATCGGTGAACCAGAGCCGCTCGCCATCTTTCAAACTCAGGGCTACGACGCCGCCGCTGTCCAAGCCGAAGTAGGCATTGCGGTCGTCAGCGGCGCCGCCGAAGTTGACCTGCCCCTGCGGCCCCGGCTGCTTGGATGCCACGGACGTCTTCCATACCACACTGCCCTTGTGGTCCGGATCGTGAGCCCAGATAATCCCGCTCTTTTGCGCGGCGATCAACAGCCTTCTGCCATCGGGCAAACTCCGCAGCATCGGTGAGGCGCCGAAATCGAAGTCCGGGCCCGCGTCCTTGGGGCAGTTGTCCTTCGAGCCGCGCCCTTCGATGCAGGCCACCACCCACGCATCGTTCGCCAGATCCTGCACCCACCACAGCACCTTGCCGCTATCCATATCGAGCGCCAGAATGGCATCGGTGGTTTTGGGAGCGGGGGCGGTGTAGGCATCTCCCGTTCCGACATAGACCGCGTGGCGCTGCGGATCGACCGTGGGAGCGTTCCATACACCGCCGCCCGATGGCCCATACTGCGGAGTTCCTTTCGGATTCTTCCCGGTCGCTTTTGCGGCCTGCGGGATTACGTAGGTTTTCCAGATTTGGCGTCCGGTCAGGGCATCCAAAGCCACTACGCTCCCGCGGAAGGTGCAGCACGGATAATTCGCGTCTGTCGCATCCCCCTCTTCGCCGGAAGCTACCGATACATACAGCCGGTTCTGATAGAGTTGGGGCGCTGCCGTAATCTTGGCGCTCTTGTGAGTGTCGGCCTGCACTTTCCAGACCTGTTCTCCGGTGGCAGCATTCAGCGCATACACGTTGCCTTTCAAATCCCCGAAATAGGCCAGGCTCTCTCCCGCGTTCTTTCCCGGACCGATGCTGACGGCGGAACGCACGGGAGCCGCCGCCCGATACGTCCAGTAGGAGCATCCGCTCGCTGCATCGATGGAATACACCGCGCCAGTGTCGACGCCCACAAACACACGTCCCGCCACCACGGTGGGTTGTCCGTAGACGGACTTGGCGTCCGGAAATCCGAAAGCCCACTTTAATTTGAGCCGCCGCACCTGATCCGGCGAAAGCTGTGCCCCGGCTGCCTCTTGGAAGCGCGCATTGGTGATACCCGCGCCCCAGCCATTCCATGATGGCTTCGCGCCCAAATCGCCCAACCCGGAATTGGTGGCGCAGTTGTTCTGTGCCCTCAAAGAGCCCGCAGCCATGGCAGCAGTCAACATCAAAACGGCACTAGCGTGTCTCATGTCTGCACATTCTATACGAGTGCCGTATCCTCTTGCCTGTACCGGTAAACTGGAGTTCAGATGGATGTTCATCTGATCGACGGCACCTACGAACTCTTCCGGCACTTCTACGCCGTGCCGGCGGCTCAAGACGCCGCCGGCCGCGAAATCGGCGCAGTTCGCGGTGTCCTGCGTTCGGTGCTGTCAATGATCGAGCAGGGCGCGACCCACATCGGCGTTGCCACCGACCACGTCATCGAATCTTTCCGAAATCAGCTCTATACCGGCTACAAAACCGGCGAGGGTGTCGCACCCGCGTTGATGTCTCAATTCCCGCTATTGGAGGAAAGCCTGAACTCCATGGGCGTGATGGTTTGGCCCATGGTTGAGTTCGAGGCCGACGATGCCTTGGCCTCCGCCGCAGCCAAGGCCGCGCAAGACAATCGCGTCGGCCAAATCATCATCTGTACGCCGGATAAGGACCTGGGCCAGTGTGTTGCCGGTACGCGAATTGTCCAACTGGACCGCCGCCGCGGGCTGCTGCGCGATGAAGCCGGCGTCGCGGCCAAGTTCGGCGTGAAGCCTGAGTCGATTCCGGACTATCTGGCGGTCGTCGGCGACAGCGCAGACGGCTTTCCGGGCATCCCCGGCTGGGGCGAAAAGGCAGCCTCGTCGGCCCTCTCGCGTTATCTTCATTTGGAAAACATCCCGAAGGGCTGGCGCCAGTGGCACCCGGGGATCAGCAACGCCCGGCGCTTGGCTACGTCCCTCTTTGATCATTGGGACGAAGCGCTGCTGTTTCGCACCCTGGCGACTCTGCGGCTCGACGCGCCGGTTTTTGACTCGGTTGACGACCTCCGATGGGCGGGGCCGCGGCCGGAATTGAAGGGGTTTGCGCCGGACCTTTTCGAGCGCGCCCTATCTCTAGCCGGCGAACGGGCTAGACATGCGGCCGCGTCCGTTACTGCCCGTCTCGCCGCCCCAGAAATCTGTCCGCCCACGGGATGAAGTATTTCCAGTTGGGCGCATCGGTGTGCCCGCCGTCATGTTGGCGCCAGGCAAGCTGGCCGTCCAACAGTCCCGTATTCACGGGCGGCATTTTGGCCGTGTGATAGTCTTCCGTCACGCCGAGATCCTTGGCTCCCAAAAGCCGGAAAACCGGTTCCGCTGCCACGGCAGCCATGAAGCTTCCCTGGTGATCGAGCCACCTTGCGTCGCCCTTCTCCGGCACTCCATAGCTCACAAAAGTAAGCCGGGGCGCACAGAGGGCGATCAGTTCGTGGGCATCCACCGGCAGGTCTCCCGCGGTCTTGCTCCCGAAAGTTGCTTCGGATGCGCCGTACTTCAGGAAGTTGCCGGCCATCCAGTGATATTCGCCGGTAGCCGTGAGGTTCTCCACCGCTTCTCCCCAGTTGCGGCGGTGCAGCTTGGCGCCGCCTTCGCCGGAAGAGCCGATCAGCACTACCGCGAAGCGCGTATCGAATGCCATCGTGACCAGCGCTGCCTTACCGTAGCGCGACACACCTTCAATAGCGACCTGCCTGGCATTGACCGCCGGATCGATTTCCAGGTAGTCCAGGCCGCGAGAGGCGCCCCAAGCCCACGCGCGCAGCGCACCCCAATCATCCGGTTTGCGCGGCTGCCCCTTGTTCACCAGCCCGATGACGCCTTTCGTCAGACCGGCTCCGTTATCGGCCTGGATGCTGGTGGGATTGATTGTGGCCACTCCCCACCCATCCGCGATCAGTTGCTCCAGCGCGGGCGGATCGGCATTGGCGGGCGGGCGGGGGGCCGCAGCCCCTCGTCCCGGAAACACGGGCGCCGGGAAAGCAACTTCCGGAATGGTGCGCCCGCCGAACATCATCATCACCGGTACCCGCTCTTTCGCATTAGCCGGAAGCACCACCGTCATTTGGATATCGACACTGATCTCCGGATACGAGGCATTGTCCACGTGCCCCAGCAGTTGCTTGCCAATCACCGGATGCGAGCCCACACTCCCCTGCGCCGTTTTCGTGACCTCCCAGGTCACTTTGGGAGTGTTTTTCGGGACGCGCCCCAGCACATCCCGCTCGAAGTCTTCCACGACCTCGGGACGGCGCTGATTCCACCACATGGCAGCCGTCGTGACCTTCTTTCCGTTCCTAAGCGTTAGGGGGTCCGGCAGATTGGGATACGGGTTCGCCGTGGCCTCATCGTAATTGGCGTGGTTCGGCGCGCTCTCGTTCCCGCTCGGGCCAGGACGCAATGCCTTGATTCCCAGTTGGTCCATCATATTCTGATGGTCTTCGGCGGCCGTCCAATGGCTGGTGTCCACCCGCTGGGCGCCTAATCCAACCACAAACGCAAGGAAAGCGAGAACCGGCACTACTCTGCTCATGTTTGATAAGAGATCACATTTAGTTCAGACGCGCAACAAACGTAGGGGCCTCCGCTGAATCTACTGCTGCTCCCATCCACCGCCCAGCGCGGTGTAGAGCTGCACCAGCGTCAGGCGCGCGGACGCTTACAGGATCAACATGCAATCGCCGTACGAGTAGAAACGATAGCGCTCCTCAACCGCGTGCCGATAGGCCATTAGGGCCAGTTCCGTGCCGGCAAAAGCGCACACCAGGAGCAGCAGGCTCGTCCGCGGCAGGTGAAAATTGGTCAGCATGGCGCCGGTGCCGCGAAACTCGAAACCAGGATAGATGAAGATATCGGTTTCTCCCCGCTGAGCAGCCATCGCGCCGCGCTGGAGCACGGTTTCGATCGTGCGAACGGCGGTAGTCCCGGCAGCCACAAGGCGGCGCGCACGGCTCATCTTGCCGGCGTTGGCGGCATCGATGGAGTAGCGCTCGGAGTGTAGGCGCGCCCTCTCGATCTGCTCGTCATGCAGCGGCTGAAAGGTGCCGAGTCCGACGTGAAGGGTGACGTATGCGGTCTCAGCTCCTCGTGCGCGGCACGCATCGAGGACTTGCGGCGTGAAGTGTAAGCCCGCAGTCGGCGCAGCGACGGAGCCGCTCTCGCGCGCGAACACGGTTTGATAGCGCTCGCGATCCGCGGGGCTATCGGCTCGTTTGATATACGGCGGTAGCGGGATGTGGCCGATCTTCTCGAAGGCGGCGAACAGGTCGGCATCGGTGTGGAAACGGATGGTGCGCTCGCCGAATTCAGCACGCGCGATGATTTCCCCTTCCAGTCCATCGGGAAAGCGAATGCGCTCCCCGGTGCGCATCTTGCGGCCGGGGCGCACCAGCGCTTCCCATTCCTTGCCATCCGCGCTCACCGCGCGCAGCAGCAGCACTTCAACTGCTCCGCTCAGGTACTCGCGGCGCTTGGGATTGTTATGGCCAATTGGCAGCGAATGGACGCCCACGCGCTGACCGAAGAGCCGGGCGGGAAACACCCGCGAGTCGTTCAGTACGAGGCAATCGCCGGCGCCCAGATACGAAGGGAGGTCGCGGAAAGCCCGGTCCTCCCATCGGTGTTCTCGCCGGTGCAGGACCAGCATTCGTGACGCAGCCCGATCTGCCAAAGGCTCCTGTGCGATCAGTTCTTCAGGCAGGTGATAGTCGAAGGCCGCCAAGTCCATCCAGGTTTTACTGTAACGGAAACAAGGTGGCCTGCTCCTCGCCATCCCACAGCTCCGGCCGGTAATCCACGGGGCCGGATTCCAGTCCATAGCGATCCCGGATTTTCTGCACGCGGGCGCGCAGCATCTCCTTATAGCCCTTGCTGAGGTAAGGACTCTTCTGGTACTGCTCGCGGTAATGCGGCGCCAGTTTCGGGAAGTGCTGCTCCAGGAATGGCAGAAAAACCTTCTGCGCGCACGGCATCAGAAACAGTGGGCCGCCTCCGAACCCCCGCGCTCCCGCATCGCGCACGGCTTTGGCGAGCCGGTCGAGATGGGCCTCGCTATCGGTGATCAGGGGCATGATCGGATTCGGGTTGACTCCCACAATCAGCCCCGCTTCGCTGAGGCGGCGGACGGCGGCGAGCCGTAGATCGGGACGCGGCGCCCGCGGTTCCATGAGGCGGGCGAGCCGCTCGTCAAGCGTGGTGATGGTGAGGTGAACGCTCAGCACGTTGCCCCGCGCGATCTCGCACAGCAGATCGATATCGCGCACGATCAGATCCGATTTGGTGATGATGCCGATGTGCCGGCCGCGCTCGCGAGCGAAGACCTCAAGTATGGAACGTGTGCGCCCGTAGCGGCGCTCGGCCGGCTGATAGGGATCGGTCGCCGTGCCGATGGCGATGTGTTCCTTGCGATCAATGCGCGCCAGTTCCTGCCGCAGCAGGTGCGCCGCGGCGGACTTGGCGTAGATCTTATCTTCGAACTCCTGGACGTCCATCTCCATGAACTCATGGGTGTAGCGTGCATAGCAATACTTACAGCCGAACTCGCATCCGCGATAGGGGTTGATGGTCCAACGGAAAGGCATGTTGGGTTTGGTGCGGTTGAGGATGCTACGGCTGGCGATCTCAAAATACTGAACGCGCGACTTGGCTTCCAGCAGCTCACCTTCCGCCGCCAGCCGCGCGATGCCGACCAGTGCCATAACTCCATTTTCGCTTTTTATTCGCCTTTTGGCAACCAAGGAACTCCGAGCGCAAGTGTACGCCAGACGGAGCCGCGACCGCCAAAGGAGCGGGTCGCGCACCTAGCCGGCCCCGGTTTATACCTGCAACGTGAACGATTCGCCGAGGTAGACGCGTTTCACTTCGGGGTCGCGGCCGAGGGCTTCCGGGCTGCCGGCGCGGAAGATGCGGCCATTGTTGATGATGAAGGCGCGGTCGGTGACCGTCAGAGTCTCGCGCACGTTGTGATCCGTCACCAGGATTCCGATACCAGAGCGCTTCAAATCGAAGATGATGCGCTGGAGTTCCAGGACCTGGATGGGGTCGATACCCGAAAACGGTTCGTCGAGGAGCAGGAAGCTGGGATTGATCACCAGGGAGCGCGCGATCTCGACGCGCCGGCGCTCCCCGCCCGAGAGCATGTAGCCCTGGTTGCGGCGCACTTTCTCCAGGCCGAGTTGCTCGATCAGCCGCTCCATATTCTGGCGGCGCTCCCGCGCGCGGAGAGGGAGCGTTTCGAGGATGGCCATGAGGTTCTCTTCCACGGTCAGCTTGCGGAACACCGACGCTTCCTGCGGCAGATAGCTGATGCCGCGACGGGCGCGCTGATACATGGGCAAATTGGTAATGTCTTCGCCATCGACCAGAATGCGGCCGGAATCGGGACTGATGAGCCCGACAATCATGTAGAACGTAGTGGTTTTGCCCGCGCCATTGGGCCCGAGCAGCCCCACGACTTCGCCCTGCTGCACGGAGACGTGGACACCATCGACGACACGCCTGCCGCGATAGGCCTTGGAAATGTCCTCGGTTGTGAGATTGCTCATGCGGGGCTATTTGTGGTATTGACCTTTCGCCGGCTGAGCCGTCGACCCGTCTACCCGCAGCCTATCATCGTTGGCGAAGTAGGTCAATTCGTCGCCAGTGGTCGCGCCGTGGAGGCTGTCCACCAGCTTCGGCGCGCCGCCCCGCAGAATCACTTTTTGCTCGTCGGGATAATACTCCGCATGTTCGGACGTCCCGGTGCGCGTGCGCGCGGCGGCGGTCTGCACAATCGAAACGGCGCCATCGGCGTATGCTTTCTGGAGGCGCGAATCCGCTCCCTCCTCCGCCAGGAAAGCGTGCAGTTCGCGCGATCTCACTTCGAGCGCCGGGCGGTCCAGCAGAACCCCGCCGGTATACACGGCCAACCGGTCCTGGTCGGTATAGACCAGGTGCGCCGCGCGCGTTACGGTGAGCACGGGCTTCGCGGCTTTCTTCTTTTCGTCATCTTTGGGCTCTTCCCAAAGACTGGTGACCACCTTGCCATCCGCTACCAGTGTCTGGTTTTCCCGGTCCACGTCGACCATGTCCGCCTGAACGCGGTTGGCGCCCTGCCACAAATCTACGGCGCCTTCGTAGTGGACCTTGCGGTTTCGGTCGCTGGATGCCATTTTGCGCGCCGTTGCCTGTAAAGGCTCATCGCCGGAAAGCATGCCAGAATCCTTCTGGCCCTTTTCCGGCAGCCGTATGGAATGGACGTTGCCATCCGCCGTAAAGTTGCCGGAGCGTTGGTCCATCCGGATATGGCCGGCGGAGGCGGAGCCGGTCTCATCCCAAACCCGGGCGCCGGTGTCCAGCGTCATCACGTTTTCCTGCGAATCGAGCGTCGCTTTGGCGGCCTGCGCCCGCCGCCCACCCTGCTCATACGTGAACTCGCCGGATTGTTCCATAGAGGCTATCTGGCTGGAGTTCGGCTGGAAATGCGCCACCATCTCGCGGCTCGCCGTCACCGACGTCGCCGTTTTGCGCTTGCGCTCTTCCTCGTTCGGATCAGTGACCGTCTTCACTTGCGTGGCGTGGAAGGAATCGATGTGATTCTGAGGGCCATAGGCGATCACCATATCTTTAGCTTCGAGGATACGGTGGTGCTGCGCCGGCAGGTTGGGCAGGAATTCCAGTTGCGCGGGCGCGTGCGTCACCAGGCTCTCGAGTTCGCGGCCACCGGGCCGCATTTTCATTTCGATAGTGTCACTGCGCAACACGTGGTTCTCAGCCAGTTCCCGACCGGTCACGGGCAGCGCTTTGGAGGTAATCAGGCTGTTGCCCGCGGCATTTACGTGCGTCAGCAGGCTCTGCTTGTCGTGATCGTCGAAATCCATATCTACGTGCTGCGCCGTAATGGTGGTCTCGGCGCCCTCGGACGTGGACACCAGGCGCGCGTTCCCATCGCCGCGAATCTTCTGCACCTGTCCATCGTCATCGAAATCCATCCACAAGCCGTCCGCCGCGTACTGCAGCTTGCGGTTGGCTGTGTCATCTATTCCGTGCGCGCGATTGGTTTCGATTTGCTTGATATGGTTTTTATCGGCCAGGTGCAGGATCGTGTCATAGCCCTCCACAACCATCTGATCGCGGGTCATCCGGCCCCAAGGCTTGAGCCAGATCTCGGATTTATCTTCGTGGTAGGTGAGGCTCTCCGCCTCAATCTTCATGGGCGGCGTATGATCGCCCGGCCCTTTCCAATGGACCTCCACCTCTTTCTTCATGACCAGTTCGTGGCTGGTGGGGTCGTACCACGCGCCGGTGGCTTTGCCGTCGCCGTTCCGAAAAACAAACGTGGAGGGCCGGTCGGTTTCCGCGCGCCCGGTGTTGGTGTCGAAATTCACGCCCGAGGAGCGGATGGAGATCAGATTCGATTTCGCTTCCCCGTCGGCCGGTTCCGCGAGAGTGATTTCCACGTCCCCGTCGGAGAAGAGCCGGTCGTCGGCGGAGAAAAACGTGGCCGCCGAACTCTTGATGAGGTCGAAAGACTTCTGGTCTTTACTGTAGAGCTTCAGCACCACGCCGCGCATTTCCACCCGCGACGAATCCTTGACCTGTTTGAAATCGTCCGCGTCGATTTCGACCAGAGTGCCAGTCTTACCGGTTTTGCGGAGGTGGTAGTGTTCCGCGGAAAAGTTCAAGTCCGAGGCCAATGCCTGGGGCTTGGGCGGAACCTGCTCCCGCAATATGTTCTTTTGGGCCCGGTACGTGAAGGCGACGGCGCTTACGATCGCGACCGTGACCGCCAGCAGGAGCCACCGCGCACCTCGCATGGGGATACTTCTTTACTATAGCGCGAGAGGGCAGCCGCTCCAGTCTGGCCCGGCGTCCGGTGCGCCAAATGGAAGTGATAAATTTGTGGAAATGCAGGCGGGCGAAAAAATCGGAGTAGGTGTACGCCAGACCGAGCCGCGACCGCAAGGGAGCGGTGGCGGAAAGCGAACCACTCTGAAAGGACCTCAAGAAGGAGATCGGCCCAGGGCTTCTCAAATCGATGTGTGACGATCTAGGCGTCAATCCCCGAAAATGGACTCTCAAGCAGTGAGGTTATGGTGATCTCGCGTTTCGTCTATCCGGCGAACTTTACCCGCGATTCGGCGGGCCGCACGCTTGTGAAGTTCCGGGATTTGCCCGGTGCGGCTACCGGCGGGGCAAGCCCCTCAGAAACCATGGAAGAAGCAATCGACTGCCTGGGTTCCTATTTGGCGGCACGGCTGGCCGAGAAGGCGGAGGTGCCGGCACCCTCTCGGCCAAAGACGGGGCAGCGCCTGGTTCCGGTCCCGCTGTGGCTCGCACCTAACTAAGCTCGCGCTCTACCTGGCCCTGCGGCTCGGAGGATCAGCAATAGCGAGTTAGCCAGACGCCTGGGTGTGCGCGAAACCGTTGTCCGCCGCATGCTCGACCCGGATCATGAGACCAAAGCCGAAAAGATCCAAGCTGCCCTGGCACTCCTCGGGAAACGCCTGACTGTGGAAGTTCAAGACGCGACATAGCTCAGACGGCTTTGAATATCAAAGGCTCACTCGTCTATTCGAACTGAATCTTCGATAAATCCGCCGTCTGCTTGGGGAATTGCAGCTTCATGCTCTCCAAGGTCTCTACCAGGATCTGCGATACCGCCAGGTTGCGGAACCATTTCTTGTTGGCGGGGATCACGTACCAGGGGGCGTCTTCGGTGCTGCATTTCTTCAGCATGTCTTCATAAGCATCGATGTAGGCGTCCCAATATTCCCGTTCTTTGAGGTCATCCGGCGAGAACTTCCAGTTCTTTTTCCGGTCTTCCAAGCGTAACCGGAACCGCCTGGCCTGTTCTTCTTTACTGATGTACAACAGGAATTTCACGATGCGCACGCCATTTTCGCTCAACATGCGCTCGAAATCGTTGATCTGGCGGTAGCGCTTCGACCAGACCGACTTCGGCACCAGCCCATGCACTCGCACCACCAGGACATCTTCGTAGTGCGAGCGGTTGAAGATTCCGATCTGGCCGTATTCCGGAACCGCGTTGTGCACGCGCCAGAGGTAATCGTGCCGTTTCTCCGCTCCCTCCGGAACCTTGAAGGCAGTCACTCGAACGCCCTGGGGATTGAGACCGGTCATCACGTGGCGGATGGTCCCATCTTTTCCACCGGCGTCGATGCCTTGTAGGACCACCAGTACCGAGCGGCGGGCTTCGGCGTAGAGCAGATATTGCAGCACGGATAGCCGCTCGATGTTTTTGGCCAAGACGTCGTGGCCGGTCTCTTTATCCAGTCCGCGCGTATCGTCAGGGTCGATATCGGAGAGCTTAACGCTCTTGCCGGCGGGGACCACCAATTTGGAAGCGGCGTGATTCATTCGGACCTCATTCTACACTGGGATAGTGCTGGTTCTAGCCTCACAATCTCCCCGGCGTGCCGAGATTTTGCGTATGGCGGGCATTCCCTTTACGGTCCGGGTGGTTCCCGTGGATGAAACGCCTCGCGATGACGAAAAACCGGAGGATTACGTCTGCCGCCTGGCGGAAATGAAAGCCCTGGCGGTCCAACCCGCTCCCGGCGAAATCGTCCTGGGAGCCGATACTACGGTCGTGATCGATGGTGAAATGCTGGGCAAGCCCGTAGATGCCGCAGATGCCCGGCGCATGCTGAAGGCGCTTTCCGGCCGCCGTCATCAAGTACTTACAGGCATTTCGCTGCGCAGCCCAACGGCCGTGGTCCGTGACTGGGCGGCGACTCAGGTCTGGTTCAGTAACCTGAGCTCCCGGGAAACTGACGAGTATGTCGCCAGCGGTGAACCTATGGATAAGGCAGGCGGCTATGCCATCCAGGGGTTGGCTTCCAAGTTCATCGAGAAGATCGATGGCTGCTACTTCAACGTCGTGGGCCTGCCCGTGGCCCTGGTTTACCAGCATCTGCGCCGGGGGATTGCGCTCGGTCCCGGCGGTTCCTAAGCGACTACGCGTGCGTTGTGTTCGCCGGCTTTCAGCAGCGTGGCCGGTTCCGCGTACGCCACCCGGACATATGCCAGCGCCGAAACCGCGCCGCGCTCGGGGGAGAACACGGCCGAAGTGATTTCGCCGGCTTCGGTCCCATCCACTGAGACTTTCGTGCCGGGAGAAGGCGGCATGGAGCTATCGATTGCGAGGCGCACCAGCTTTTTGTTCACGTGCCCTTGGGCGCGGATGCGCTCGACAATTTCCTGGCCGATATAGCAGCCTTTTGTGAAACTGACCGCCTGCATCTGCTGCGTCTCCTGGGGAAGAGAAGTTTCCCGGATATCTTCGCCGTAGCGCGGACGGCCGTTTTCAATGCGTACGATCTGGACGTCCTCCTCGGACGCTTGCTTAGCACCCGCGGCGGCGAAATCGGGCATCGCCGCGCGCGGACCGAAGATGCGAAACCCTGGCTGTCCCGTCACGCTAATGTTGGCAATCGTCGCTTCCCCCCACGGCAAATGCGAATACGCTTCGCCGGGAACCGGGCCGTTCAATGCGGACAAGATCGCGGCGGCCGCCGGCCCTTCCAACCCTATGGCGGAGCTGGTTTCGGTGACATCTTCCAGTTCCACCTGGTCCGCCACCTTGTATTTGAGAATGGAATGCGCGACTTTGGCGCGCAGCTCGGGGCTTGTGTCAATCAGAAAGTGATCGGAAAAACAGAACAGATGGAGGTCGGCCAGAATGCGTCCTTGCGGGGTAAGCAGGAATGCATAACAGCCTTGGCGCGGTTTGAGGTTCTTGATGTCGTTCGTCGAGACGTTATGCAACAACCGCGCACGGTCGCGTCCTCGAACCAGGATGCGGCCGCGCGCAGTCAGATCGATCCAGGCGGCTCCGTGGCGTAAAGCGTCGTATCCTTCGCTCATGCCCTCCAGTTTAGCGGGGCCGCTTACGGCCGCTGGTAACGCGGAGCTTCCTGGGCCCGGTTGGTCACCATGTTACGGGCCGAATCGGAGAACGCTTCGCCTTTTTGCAACTTAAACCGCTGGGTTTCGCCGCCATGCAGGATCAGGTCCACTTCACGATCGTTGTGCCTGGTTTTCAGTTTCTTGATGGAATCGTAGTTCCAGGCCATGGAGTGTTTGGAATTATCAGCCTGGAAGCTGACTTCCTGGTCACCGATAATCAACTGGCCCTCTCGCCCGTCGTGACGGACGGTGTACGCAAAGGTAGATGGTGCGGACGGTGTAGTCGCCGCTGTGGTAGTAGAGGTCGTGGTTACCGCGCGGTCGGCGTCGCCGCTGGGTTGTTGCGCTGCCGCAAGCCCCGCGAATAAGAATAAGGGAGCGAGGCCCAGAGAAAGAGATTTCATAAAGAATAGCTCCTCGCTTCTGATGGGGCACGAAGCGGCCCAAGGTGCGAAGCCGCACCTCTATGATGGGGCCGCTTAGAACGTAATCTTGGCGGCCAACTGGAAGACCCTGGCCCCCACACCCTGCGGCTGCATGGAGAGTTTCGCTAAGTAATTCGCAATCGGGGTAAAGACACCACCGCGGAAGGTGTATTCGTTGTTTTGAATGGTCGAGAAATTCGCGCGATTGGTGATATCGAACCCCTCGGCAATGAGGCGCAGGCGGAGGCGCTCGCGGAAAGCGACGTCTCGCGTCAGGCGGAAATCCACTGTGGCGAGGCCGGGGCCCTGGAGGGTATTGCGGCCGGCGCCGGGCGCCCGGTCGTTGTTGTTGTTACCGTCGTTATTCGGGTCGCCGGTCGTGCCGACGCTGAACGGCTGGCCGGTCTGAAGCTGCGAGATCGAGGAGAGCGTCCACGAGTTGAGAATTGCGCGGGCCGCCAGGTTGCGCAGGGATTTCGCATAGTTAAGGTCCCACACGGCGGAAAAAACGAAACGGTGCCGGACATCGTTCAACGAGCGCGCCCATTCGTTATTGGGATTGAGAGTGTCCTGTGCGACCTTGGCGTCGTCGCCGGCATTACCGGTCACCACGGAGGTGGCATCCGGAGCGTCATCCATGGCTTTAGCGAAGGTGTAGGAGGCGAGCACCTGGAAGTTCTGGCTGAAGCGCTTGGTGAGCTGCACAAAACCGGCGTTATAGCTGTTGTCTGCGCCGCTCTCGAAAATGCTGATCCGGCCGAAAGCCGGATTGGGTCGCGCCGGTCCGCCCACGCCGGGATGTGCAAAGTAGGTGACCAGGCCGCCCGTAGAGATACTCCCCTGAACCGGAAGTTCCGGGTAGAGATTAATATCGCGGGTACGCGTGAGATGCACACCATGTGCGCCGAGGTATCCGGCGGTAATCGAGTAGCTGCTGCCAAGGGCCCGTTCGATCTGAAAGTTATATTGCTGGACTCGTGGCGAGCGGAAGTTGGGGTCGAAGAGGTTGATGCTCGGGGGAGCGAGGCCGGCTGCCGGGGCGCTGGAAAGGACGTTGGGGTAGGCGGGCAGGCCGGAGGTCAAACTGTAGGTCAGCACATCGATCCCGTTCTGCAGGATGGCGGTGCTCAGGATCAGGCCGGGAGTGCGGGCGTAGAACACGCCGTAGCCGGCCCGGACCACGGTCTTGTCGTCGTCGAAAGGTTTATACGCCAAGCCAAAACGCGGCGAGATATCCGTGTGATCGATGGGAATCACATTGGTCTTGAGCCCCATCCCCAAGAGGGCCGGGTTGCTGTTGAGGGTAGTGGGCTGCCGGTAATTGAAGAGATCGTAACGGAGACCGATATTTATCGTTAGCCGATCCGTGGCGCGCCAATTGTCCTGAGCGAAGAACGCGAACTCGTTCACGTCGGGATGGCTGATAGGAGCGACGGTGCCGGATGAGGAGAAGCCCTGAGTGTAGGAGGTGGGCTGATTGGCGAGATAGGCGGCATAGCTGGGGAAGACATAGCCCCCGGAGAAAAACCCGGGGAAATAGTTCTCGGCTTTCAAGAAATTGAAGTCCTGGCCGAATTTCAAGTTATGGCGGCCGGCGACGTAAGAGAGGGTGTTCACCGGCTGGTAACCGTGAGTATTGGTGAAACGCGGGCTGAAATTATTGCGGCCGAAGGTGATTCCGTTGAGAATCTGGGTTTCGGGGCCGGTTCCGTTAGCAAATCCCGGCTCGCCGTCGCGAACGTAGTTGAACCGGAGATCCCAAATGAAGCGGGCGCCGATCACTTTGGTGTATGAGGTGGCAAGGTTGTCGGTATTGACCTGGTTGTCTCCCGTGTGTTGCAAGGCGCTGGTGGCGCCGGCGTTTTCCTGATTGATTCCGGTGTACCGGCTGGAATTGAAACGGACGCTCAGGCGATCGTTCTGACCGATGTTCCAGTCTCCCTTTCCGAGATACACATTATTTTTCAGTCCCACAATATATGGCGCAAGGTATGGCTGGAGCGCGGCCAGCGCCGCCCCGGTAGGTTGAATATTGGGGGTCAGAAACTGATTGGAGGTATTGCGCTGGCCGTCATAGCTGAAAAAGAAGAACAGTTTGTTCTTGACCACCGGGCCCCCCAGTGTGCCACCAAACTGGTTGAAGTGATACGGCAGTTTGCGAACACCGGCGCGGTTGTTCACGAAGGTATTGGCATTGAGCGACTTGTCCCGGTAATATTCAAACGCGCTACCGTGGAACGAGTTGGTGCCGCTCTTGGTGATCAAGTTAATGGCGCCGCCGCCTGCGCGGCCCATCTCGGCCGGATAACCGACGGTATTGACCTGGAATTCCTGGACGGCGTCTTCGCTGAATGAGTACGGCCGAAAGCCTGTGCGGCCGAGGGCTTCGCCGAAGAACAGGTTGTTGCTGTCGGCGCCATCCACGAGCAACGAGTTCTCGGTGCCGCGCTGCCCGGCTACGGACAGGTCGCCTGAACCGCGCACGTCGCGCACGGTCCCCGGAGTGAGCAGGGTGAAGTCGATGAAGTTGCGGCCGTTGATCGGAAGGTTGGCAACAGCCTTTTCGGTTACGGTCGCGGAGGTGGAAGAGCGGCTGGTTTCAACGACGGGCGCTCCGGCCTCGACGGTTACGGTCTCTTGCGCGCTGCCGACTTCCAACCGCACATCCACGGTCGCGGCCGCACCCACTTCCAGAGGGAGACCGGTTCGCTTGACGGTCCGGAAACCGGTCGCATCGATCGTGAGGTCATAGGTGCCGACAGGGAGGCCAGGGAAGCTGTATAAACCGGCATCGGTCGTCCGGGTGGTACGGCTGAGGCCGGTCGATACATTGACTGCGGTCACCTTGGCATTCGGGACCAGAGCCCCGGTTGGATCGGTTACAGTGCCATTTAGCGAGGCGCCGCCGATTTCGCTCTGCGCGACGCAGGCGGCGGCGAACAGGCACATTGCCGCGAGGAGCCGCCCAAGCCGGGCGGCCTGGCGGACCGTGAAACGACGGGTATTTTTGGCGGTTAGTTCCAATCCAAGATTAGTCATCTCGTTGTCATCCTTGAAGGAAGGGCGTGAAACCGGCATGGTTGAATTTGCGAGTTTAACATTGTGCTGTCTTAGGCGTCAGCAACTTCAATCGAGATGAAGGTCCGGAAGCGGGCTGCAGCGAGCGCTTGGAGCGGATGGCGCCGGACATCGCCCATCGCCGGAATGGCATTCATCTGCTCCGACCTAATGCGTCTTTTGACTCGCGATTCGTGATCGAAATAGCTGCGGATTTCTCCATCCGCTTAAGGTACAGTTGCTTCATGGGGATCTCCAGACGCTTGTTTCTAGCTGGAATGGGCGCTGCGAGCTTACGCTCGCAGAATGCTGGTCCGCGCCGGCTGGACGTCCACCATCATTTCGCATCTCCCAAATATAAGGCCCGCCTTGCCGAAGTCAAGCGTCAAGGATGGGATACGTTCCAGTCCTACGAGCCGAACGCGGATCTTGAAGCCATGGACAAGGGCGGCATTGAGACGGCGATGCTCTCGGTCAGCACGCCGGGGCTGTGGATGGGAGACGAATTCACTCCCGAACGCGACCGGGCAATCGCCCTGACGCGCGACATGAACGATTACGGCGCACAACTCGTTCGGGATCACAAAAACCGCTTTGGATTGTTTGCGGCTTTGCCTCTTCCGGATATGGACGCGAGTTTGGCCGAGATCGCCTACGCTTTCGACACGCTCAAAGCCGACGGCGTGGGTTTGCTAACCAGCTATGGAAACCACTGGCTTGGTGAGAAGATGTTCGAACCCATTCTCGACGAACTGAACCGACGCAACGCCGTGGTGTACGTCCATCCTACAGACGCGCCTTGTTGCCGGGGCCTGGCGAACGCGAATCCTGCGACATTTGAATGGCTCGCCGATACGGCGCGATGTATCCTGAGTATGGTTTCGGGCACCCCAGGGGCGATTGTGGGCCGGGGTGGCGCCGAGCAAAGCCCCGCCAGCCGCTATAGCAATTGCAACTTCATCTGGTCGCACGCGGGCGGCGCACTTATTGGTGTCGCGAGCCGTGTTGTCGGAGGCGTTACTGAAAGGGATCTGTCCGGAACTCCTCCCATGAATTCGCGCCTGTACCACATCCGGCGATTTTTCTACGATACGGCAGGCTCAACCAATCCCATTCTGATGCAGGGTATCGCTAAGCTGGCCGGATCTCGGCAAATCGTGTTCGGGACCGATTACCCGTTTGGCAACGGTGCGGCCACTGCCGCCGGGATGCAGTCGGTCGGGTTCACAGACGCCCAATTGCGCGCCCTAGATCGGGAGAACGCGCTCCGAATTCTTCCGAGGTACAGGCAGGCTTAGTATGAACAAACAGCGGCGTGCTTTTCTTTTGCGTTGCACAGGGCTTGCCGCAGGCGCGTTCATTCCGCGGCTCCCCTCGGCGGCGCAAGCCTCTAAACCGCGCCGTATAGACGTTCATCACCACTTCACGCCGCCGGCATACCTCCAGTTCCTGAAAGCGCACAATCAGGGCGGTGGAGGAATGCCTGGACGCCGCGGAGGTCCTCTTCCCAGCGCCTATCCGGGTTGGACTGTCGATGAGGATCTCGAAGACATGGACAGCGCCGGAACCGCCACTGCACTCCTATCCATTACCACTCCGGGGTTCTCCTTCGGCGAGGTGAACGAAACCCGCCAGGTGGTCCGGGAATGCAACGAATACGCGGCCAAACTCCGCTCCGAGCACCCCGGACGATTCGGAAGCTTTGCTGCGATTTCCCCCATCGACACGGAGGGAGCCTTGCGCGAAATCGAATACGCGCTGGACACCTTGAAGGCGGATGGAATCGGCTTGTTTTCCAATTACGGGGACATTTGGCTTGGAGACGAGAAGCTCAAGCCGATTCATGAGGAACTAAACCGGCGCAAAGCTGTGGTCTATGTCCATCCCATTGAAGGCAACTGCTGCCGCAACATCGTAAAAGACGTGACGGACACTATCGTCGAATACGGCGCCGATACAACTCGAACCATCGCCAGCGTGATATTTAGCGGAACCAGCACGCGTTATTCGAACATTACCTGGATCTTTTCTCATGCCGGAGGCATGATGCCGTTCGTGATCGAGCGATTCGTTTCCGGCACAGTTGTAGAAATTGTTCCGGGCGTGAAAACGAAAGGGCAGGGCAATATTCCACCGGCAAAAGTTCCCAAGGGAGTTCTCTTTGAACTTCGCAGAATGTACTATGACACGGCTCAAGCTACGAATCCCGTAGCGATGGAAGCGCTGAGAAAGGTGGTTCCCGTCTCCCAAATCGTCTATGGCACCGATTACTGGTACCGGAGCGCTCAAGAAACGGCGCAGGGCTTGACTACGAATGGTGTATTCTCGGCGCAAGAACTCGACGAGATCAACCGCCGTAATGCCTTACGGATTTTTCCGCGCTACCGATAGCATCGACCGTCCAGCTCGGTACGTTCCTGCAAAGACACCAAGCGCACCAACATTCGGCCTGTTATGCTCCTTTCGAGACGTCGCAGTCCGTTGGCCGGTTTTGAAGTGAGCCCCCAGGGGGAAATGCTTACGGGTTGTCTCTCAGCCCGCGCGGCTGCCGTGCAGCAGCCCCGGTGGAAGCGATCTCCCTACTTATTTAGGCCAGTTGCGGTCATCCAATCACTCATCCGGAGAATGCAACCAACCGGCAAAGACCCTATCGAAGGCTGAACGTTGGAAAAGCGAGAATTGCACCCTGGGAGCGAAGGTCCCAAATACAAGTGGATCTTCCTGGCGGCACGGCCGGGCCGGAGCGGCGAGCGGCTCAACCCGAGCAGCCGGGTAATGTATCGCGGGCTTCAGGGAGAGATCGTACGAGCGGCGGGTGGCAGGATTAATCAGGGTTTCGTATGCTTCCCTAACTTGTCTGAACTTTTCCGCGGAGGAGCCGCTGCCCAAGTCGGGATGGTAACGGCGGACGAGCATTCGATACGCCTGACGGATCGCTCGATCATCCGCGTCGTGGGAGATGCCGAGAATCGCGTAGAAATTCATGCCGCTTCACCATAGAGCTGGTCAGGAGTGTGCCCGGCGACGGCGGTGCTCGCGGCCTAAGCGCATCTTCGCCCGCGCTGGCGGGAACACCGCCGGCTCCTTTTAAACTCAGGCGTGGAGAGCCTTGTGTTCCTCACCGGTGTGAATCTGGATCTGTTTCGGCTTGCTGGCTTCAGAGATGGGCACCTGGATTTCGAGGATGCCGTTGTATAGCCGGCAGCTCACGTGATCCAAGTCCAGGCCGGTAGGCAAAGTAAGGGCGGTATGGAACTGGCCGTACGCGAGTTGCGTGAAGGAGTTCTTATCGAAGCCTTCCGGAGCTTTGCGCTCTCCCGCGATGACGAGCTGATTGTTCTGAACAGTCACGCGAACATCTTTCTCGGCAACCCCCGGAAGGATTGCTCGGAGGGCGAGAGACTGATTGTTCCATCCCCATTCCACCACCGGGCTGAAGGTCCAACTGCCCTCGCCGCTCGCCGCGGAGCCGGTGGGCAATGCTTGCCCATAGAAGTTGTCGAACATCTGGTCGACAGAGCGACGGAATTGGTCCAACGTCTGTCGAACATCATTGGTGAAGAGTGTGCTCAACATAAGTATCTCCTTAGACTCAATTCAATTTGTTGCGAGGAGGGGGAGGACGGTCACGACGGCAAGGATTCTCGGAGCTTCCAGCGTTTCGACTGTTCACAGCCGCTGCCGGGAGCGTCCGTCCCAACCCTCCTCAGAGAAGTTTTCCAATCCAATCATCGCATGCATCGACCAGAATGTCAAGCGAGATGACTGATAAAATCTGCTTGCTGGATACTCAGATATCGGCGTACATTGAAAATTGGTATGAAGTGGGAGTACATGGTCCGCGAATTCGGCGTCCAGGATTCCGATAAAATACTACTGCTCGAAGAGTTCTTGAACGAGGTAGGAAGGGACGGGTGGGAACTGATCAGCGTCGCAACCACGCCCACTGCAAACTTCACCCACTTGGTATACCTGAAGCGTCCGACTGCACTGACGGAGCCAGTTGATCTTCCGCCCAAACTCTAGTTCGCCGGCATCGGGCCTATTCGCGCTGGTTGAATGCGTGTTGAGGAATTATGGCTTGTCAGCCACCACATCCAGATTCGATCTCGGGTTTGAGGGAGTTGCAGAGGAAAGTCAAGGAGCGCGGCGACGATTGCCTTGCGATGCTCCTCGCCGGCATCGAGGTCTACACAGCAGTAGGCCGGGAGTGGGAACTCCTCGAGGTCATGCGCAAATTCGCTCACGAGGCTGAGGACATGGTTCGCAATACGCCCAGCGCCGCAGAATTGAAGAAATTGTACGAGCGCAACGACGAAGGTCAGTCCACGGAGCCATAGGTCCCGGACGGCGTTGAATGCGGCCCGGCTACCGCCGCGCGTCCGAGTGGGCCTGGTCCTTTTCGTTCTCGCAGACGGTCTCGATCAATTCTGTGTCGGGTATCAGAGTCAACGGCAGCTTGACGGTCCAAGGTTTCTCATAGACTTTGGGATCGTCAATGGTGATCTGCAGATCCATGTGCCCGAAGTCGCGCCGCGTGAAACGCTCCGTCACGCGCCCCGCCTCGCTCTGCGGGTGACCTTTGAAGGTATCCAGCCAAGCGCGGCCGTTGAAGCCGGTGGTCTCGACCACCAGGGTATTGCCCTCCCAACGCCCGACGGAATATCCGAGCCAGGTCGGTTGCGGATCGCGCGGGAGCGGCCGCCCATCCAGGAATACCTGCCGGAAAGTGGAGTTCGCCGACGTCTCATACAGGAGCACCACCTCGCGGGGCGTCTGAATGATCTTGAACGGATGTAGCGCGCCACCATCATTGGTGGTGTCGACGCGCGGCACCCCCGGTGGCATGCAGTTGGCCAACGGATCGTCCTTGTGGTCCTGGGTTTCGCGCTCGGCTTGCAACTGCCGGGCCCAGGGAAGCATAACGACATCCTCTGGTTTGAGATCCTTCGCCAAGTCGCGAAAGTAATCCGGATTGCCAGCCCAGATTCCGGACAGGTCGGGTTTGCCATCGGGCGTTTTGGGCACGGGCGCCGCGAGGTTCGGCTTGCCGTCCGGAGTGCGGGGAATGCCCGGTGTGGGATAGTTCAGCCACTGCGCATGGGCCGAGAGCACCCCCATCGCCAAGGCTTCACCGAGTCTCAATAAAATCTGGATTCGCCGCTGCATCTGTCCCCCAGTAAATGATACATATTCGAGGGACGCCGCAAAATCCAGCCGCCATTTTCGCCTTATGGATGGAGAGCTTAAACAAACTACAAAGGAGAAAAGAAGAATGACCGAAAATCATCAGAAGCGACGTCTCGCGAACCTCAAGATCGCCGCCATGGCCGCGGCCTTGTTATTCACCGTTTCGCGCGCCCAAGCCGCGAATCTCGTGACGGTGGCGACCTTCAATGAGGCCCAAGGCCAGGCCGGCGAAAACCTGGTTTTCGACCTGCACGGTAACCTCTACGTTAGCTTCCTTGTGAGCAACGAGGTCGTCAAGATCACTCCCGCCGGAGTGCAGTCCACATACGCCACTTTCGACGGTCCGCCCGGAAGTCTTACGGCGGGACTCGTGATCGACGACAACACTGGAGATCTGTTCGTGGCATACGATCCGGCTGGACAAAACTCTGTGATTTACAAGGTGCATCCAGATATGTCCAAGGAGGTGTTCGCCACGTTTCCGGTAGGCGCGGGATTGAATGGCATGACTCCCGATTTTTTCGGCAACCTCTATCTGACCGACGCCTTTCTAGGCTATGTATGGCGGGTGAACGCGTCCGGAGGGGCGCCTGAGATCTGGCTGAACATGAACGCTCCCGGTAACTTGATGGCCCCCGGGCCGAACGGCATCAAGTTCGATGCATTGAAGCTAAACCTGTACGTCTCGGTGTCGAACCAGGGAACGATCTACCGTATCCCAGTAAGCCAGAACGGCAGCCCGGGCGAGCCGGTGGTCTTCGCCAGCGGCTTAACGCCAGACGATTTCTGCTTCGACCTGCTGGGCAATCTGTATGTGGCCACCGAGCCAAGCAAATCGGTAGTGCGTATCTTGCCGAATGGCCAGCAGCAGACCATCGCCTCGGCGGCCGACGGATTGCAAAACACTACTGCGGTACTTTTTGGCAGAGTAGGATCCACGATCTTGGACCTGTATATTTTGAGCGCTACCCTGCCGCCAGTCCCAGGCGGCACGGCGGGGGTTTACCGGCTCCAAGTTGGATTACCGGGATTGCCCGTCAGTATCCCGTAGCCTGGTGCAGGCTCGTCGGTAAAGCTAAAGACGGCTTTTTGCGCGGCTAAATGAAATGATGAAATGGGTCTATGGACGCGGCGACGGCTTTAATACCCGCTCGGAATGCCGCCGCGGAAGGCAAGCTTCTGGTGTTCGCTGGCGCCGGCATCTCGATGCTTCCTCCTTCCTATCTGCCCGACTGGAAGGGTTTCAATGCGGCCTTACTGGAATCCATCAAACGATCTGCGCTTGCCTTGCCGGGGTTGGCAGATGATGCCGGGGCCGGTATCCGGCGTTTGGACATCGACGCCGTACCGGTCGAGGCATTTTCCGATTCCATCGTCCACTCATTGGCTGGCAACGATTATTTCCCGCTGCTTCGCATCCTCGACTCCGACCAGCCCAACGGGAATCACCGTGCGATTGCCGAACTAAGCCGGCGGGGCGCCTGCCCCGCCATCGTCACGACGAATTTCGATCGCCTTCTGGAACGATCTTTTCCAGCGGGCGTGCTGGAGGTTTTCTCCGCTCCGGATGAATTCCGGCGAAGACCTCAAAAGCGCTGTGCGCTTTATAAAGTCCATGGGTCGGTGGATGACGCGAGCACTCTGGTCGATACGGTTGGCCAGAAATTGCGGGGGCTAGCCTTTCCGGTTCGCGCGCGGCTTACGGAACTGTTCAGCGAATACCACGTCCTCGTCCTCGGCTTTTCCGGCGCGGACCTGGATTTCGGCTCCGATTACCTGGCTCTTTCGACGCTTAAAACTAGCAGGCGCGGCGTCACATGGGTTGTCCAGCCAGGCCGTAGTTTGCGCCCACGGGTACAAGAGTTGATTCGTGACGCAGCCGGAACTCCCGTGGAATCCGATCTCGCGGACGTGTTCCCAGCACTGGGCGTTACTTTCCCGGCTTTCGTTCCGCCCTCCAGCGCGGAGGCTACGCAAAGAGAAGTAGATAAGCGAACGTCTGCCCGGGTCGCAGAATGGCTGAACGGCTTAGGCGGCGGCTCTTTTTACAGTCTCCTCTTCTGTACGGTTCTGGCGGAGGAGTTGGGGTGGGCCCTCGAATCGGCGCGGCTCCGTCGAGCTGTAGCAGCCGAGCTGAGCCGGTGCGGTGATACCTTGCCGATCACCGCCATTCCCGCGTTCAATCTGCTCGCTTCGACGGCCGAAGATCAAGGCGATTTTGCAGCAAGCAGTCACTGGGCCGAGCAGGCGTTAGGATTGCTGGCGCTCTTCGACGAGCGGCGCCAAGCGGTCGCAGAGCCGGTTAACCCGGCCGGCCTCCAGCAGATCGAGCAGCAACGTTTCTCCGCCTGGCTGCAACTAGGGCGGTCGCGAGCGGCCGGCGGGAATTTCTCCGGAGCGCGGCAGGCATTCGCTCAAGCACAAGAAGTCGCGGACCAGTTGCAAGACGACCAGAAGCGCAGCAGTTTGTTCGCTAACGAGGGAATATTGCTCCGGCGTGAGAACGCCTCCGCGGAAAAGCAGCTTCCCGTATTCCGGCGGGCCTGGAGTCTTGCCGCGAGGAGCGGATCGGCCCAGGTGATGACAGAAGCGGGAGTGAACGAGGCATTCACCCTGCTCGGTATTGGCGAGTATGATCTGGCAATTGCAACGGCGGCGCGGGCTGAAACGGTTGCCCGCTTTTCGGGAAATTTCTTGGCGCGTCTCGGCCCAAACATGATTCGAGCGGAAATCGCGGCCCGGCGCGGGCGGGCGGAAGAAGCATTCGCTGAATCCGACCGGATGATCGCAGCGGCAGCCTCGGATCCGATCGCTCAAGCCCGGCTGCGTCGCGCCGCGGCCGCCATGATCGCGTACCTGCCCGGAGGGCGTGAGCGCAGTATTCGTTACCTTACAGAAGTCCTGGAGGCCATGGCGGCTGGGCAGATCCCCGGCGACGGCAGTTGTGCTTACCTGCAATCGCAGGAGATCCGGAAACTCAGAGATGCGGTGATGACGATCACGCCATCGGAGCGGCCCAGGTTCCTCGATCCGCCCGGATCGGCAGAACCCGGTGAGCGCGAGATGCGCACCGTTCTTGTGCGGGCGGAATACGAAGGGAATGCCCGAAACGTGGCGGCAGCGTTGGGTAACCTGGCGAATGAGCGTTACGATGCCGCCAGACCCAAACGGCAACTGGATCTCGCCGACGCTGCGTTAGCCGCAGCCGAACGCGCCGGAGAGCGCGAGATGAAATTCGGCGCGCTTCTGCTGCTCACAACGGCCCGCGATCTTTCGGGGTACTTTCAAGGCGCGATCGATGCCGGTCAGCAGATCCTTCAGGCAGACCCTCCCGTGCGCGAAGAATTGCGCGTACGCGCGATGCAGAATCTGGCGGTGGTTCTCACGCGGATTGGCCGAAGCACCGAAGCAGTTCCGCTCTTGCGTACGGCGCAGGAAATCTTCTCCCGAATTGGGCCGAAGGAGTCGCAGGCCCGTTGCGCTATTGCGCTGGCATCTGCGTTGGCGGCCGGTGGCGATCGATCTGGGGGGCTCGACGTGCTTGACAAGGCCCGGGACGTGGTGGATTCCACCGGCGACCAACGCGCTATGGCTAAACGGAGCGCAATTCTAGCTTCCCTGACTTGTGACGGAGGACCTCCTGGGCCCCCTCCGCTGTTCTCGGATGCAAGCGGGCCAGCGGCATTCCTGGATTCGCAAGCCGCGCCTGAAGAGCAGATCGAGCGGTTACGTCGTTCGAGCGAATCGGCTCAGGAGACGTGTGAAGTGGCAGCGCTGGCCATCCGTTCGGGTTTCGCGCGAACTGCCGTCCGGATGCTGCTTGAGGCCCAAGCTTATTTTCACAGCAACAACGATGAAGAGGGCCTAATCCGTTGTTTTCACCTGCTCGGCGACGCCGCTCAAGTGGAGGGCCGGTGGGACGAAGCGGCGGATCTCACCCGCTACGCACTGAATCTCGAGCAAAACCTCAGCGATTTTCCGGGACTAATAGCCAGCCACGCGGCGTTGGCCCTACAATTTCTGCAAGTCGGAGAGATGAGAGGGGCCAAGTGGGCTGCCGGTGAAAGCCTCTCCCGAGCCGCTGGCGGCGGGCCTTCGCGATTTACCGCGTGCGCGAAATACGCGATGGCAGAGGCACACCGCCGCTCCGGTGACGGCTTGCATTCCGAAGCCACTCGTTTGGTTTTGGCGGAGATCCGTGCTGCAAGCGACCTCGCACCCGGCAGCCAACTACGAGCATGGTTGGAAGAGCGTGTGAATCAGTGGAGCCGTTCGGGCAAACTTGGGATAGCTTCTCTCTGGAAGAAACTATCTCACTTCAGGCGAAGCGGCACATGATCCGACGTGGCCCGGACAATCACTCAATCTCCGGCGGCGCCTCCTCCTTCAACGCCACTCCCGACAGCCTCCGCGTACGCGCTTCGCGCATGAGGAAATGCAGCTTTTGGGCGGCCGCGGCATAACGGAGCCCTTCCGGCCGCACGTTAGAGATACAGTTCCGCTCGGCATCCGTGCGGCCGGGGCGCGGGTCCCATGTGAGGTAAACACCGAGGCTATCGGGAGACGTCAATCCAGGGCGTTCGCCGATCAGGACTACCACCATGCGCGCGGACAAACTCGCGCCAATCTCATCGCCTACAGCGACGCGCCCCTGGAGTACTATTGTGAGGGGCGCCAGGCGCCACGAGTCTTGCGCCAAGCGGGGCATCAACGCTTCCAGCAGGCGTGCGGCGTGACGATGGACGGCCGTGGCGGACAATCCATCGGCGATCACAATTGCGGCATCGTAGTCGCCGGGCTGGAGCAAAGCCCGCGATTCTGCGCTGAGAGTGCGACCCAAATCCGGCCGCCGCAGATAGGTGAGGCGATCGGGAGCGGCGCTGTGCAGCAGCACGTGCGGTAGCCCGAGCGAATTGGCATCGAGCGCTTGGTAAACCGCATCGCGGGCGCGCGCATGGTCCAGTTGGAAGCGTAGAAGTTCGGCCGTCGGCAAGCTATGGCCGGACCGCCCCAGCGAGACGCGCGCCGGGGTGAACGATTTCAGGTCAATAGCCATTGCGCCGGTAGGAGGGGCGGGTGGGCTTCGAGCCACGCCTCGAATTCGGGCGACGGCTTCAGCCCCAGGACGGAACGTAGGTAGAGAGCATCATGAAAGCTGGTGCTCTGGTAATGGAGCATGACATCATCGGCGCCGGGCACGCCCATGATATAGCTGCATCCCGCCACTCCCAATAGCGTGAGCAGCGCGTCCATATCATCCTGATCGGCTTCGGCATGATTGGTATAGCAGATGTCGCAGCCCATAGGGACGCCCAGCAGTTTGCCGCAGAAGTGATCCTCCAGGCCCGCGCGCATAATCTGCTTTCCATCATATAAATACTCCGGACCGATGAAACCCACTACCGTATTGACCAGCAGCGGCCGGTAGCGGCGGGCGACGGCATACGCACGCGCTTCGCAAGTCTGCTGGTCCACGCCGTGATGCGCATTAGCCGAAAGTGCGCTGCCTTGCCCGGTCTCGAAGTACATCACGTTTTCCCCGCGGCGCAGCTCGCTAGCCGCCTGGCAAGCCTCATCGAGAAGGCGCAGATTTACGCCGAAGGCCGTGTTGGCCGCTTCCGTTCCGGCAATCGACTGAAAAACCAAGTCCACGGGCGCACCCCGGGCGAGCACCTGCATCTGCGTGGTTACATGCGCCAGCACGCAGATCTGCGTGGGAATCTGATAATGCTCCCGGATGCTATCGAGCATGCGCAACAGGGCTTCGACCATCGCGGGACTGTCGCTCGCGGGATTCACGCCGATCACGGCGTCGCCGTTGCCATAACTGAGACCATCGATAATGCTGGCCGCGATGCCTCGGAGATCGTCGCTGGGATGGTTCGGCTGCAAGCGCGTGGAAAGCCGGCCCGGCAGCCCGATCGTGGAACGGAATCTCGTCACCACGCGGCGCTTGGCGCCCACGGTTACCAGATCCTGGAGACGCATGGTTTTCGAGACGGCCGCCGCCATTTCCGGGGTCAAACCAGGGGCCAAAGAGCTCAACAGGTCCGTTGTGGCCTGCTCGGAAAGCAGCCAGTCTCGAAACTCGCCCACGGTGAGGTGAGCGATGGGAGCAAACGCGGTAGCATCGTGAGAGTCACAAATCAGCCGCGTAACTTCATCCTGTTCGTAGGGAATGATTGGCTCGTCGAGGAATGTCTTCAGCGGCACATCGGCGAGTTTCATCCGGGCTCGAACGCGCTCTTCGGCGCTGGCAGCGGCTAAGCCTGCCAGTTCGTCACCAGAACGCAGCGGCGAAGCCTTGGCGAGCAACTCGCGGAGATCCATGCCGATTTTCCCCGGACGGCCTCCGATTCGCGCCTTACTGCGCAGCGGCTTTTTTCACCAGCTTGATTTCGAACAGCTTGGGCCAGCGTTTGCCGGTCACCCACAGCCGGTCGGTGCGGGCATCGTAAGCGATTCCGTTGAGCACGTCCTCGTTGCCAGTCCGGTCGCCGGGAGCGAGGATGCCCGCGAGGTTAATCCATCCCACTACCTTCCCGCTGGACGGATTGATCCTGGCGATGCGGTCCGTCTGGTACACGTTGGCGTACACCTCGCCTTTGACCCACTCCAGTTCGTTCAGTTCGTTCACCTGGCCGGCCTCGTCGGTCACGGTCACCCGGCCCATTTCGCGCAGCGTCTCGGGGTCCCAAAACCGCAACTGCGCCGAGCCGTCACTCATAATGATGCGCTTTCCATCCTGCGTGAGGCCCCATCCTTCTCCGGGATACATGAACTGGCCTTTGGGAGCGAAACTGGCCAGATCGTAGATGAAGCCCAACTCGTTTTTCCAGGTCAGCTCCAGCAGGCGATCTTTCCAGTTAATGATGCCTTCGCCGAAATACTGCTCCGGAATCTGCCGTTTTTCGAGCACTTCGCCGGTTTCGAACTTCACCTTGCGGATCGAGGATTCTCCCCACAGGCCGGTGCTCTCGTACATCGTTCCGTTGAGATAGAAGAGTCCCTGTGTGTAGGCCTGCGGATCATGCGGATACGAATGCACGACCTCGTAGCCGTATTCGGGAATGCCGCTGGCTTGCGAAGCCGGCCCGCAGGCGCAGGCAAAAAGGCCGGCAGCCGCTATCAAGAATCGCATACTTACTGTTCAGCGTACCGCGAAAGACCGCTCCCTAACGGTCGCGGCTCAGCCGGACCTCCGGTTGGGTATGAACGGTGGACGCCGGCAGGATTGCCGGCGGCGGCCTGAAAGGACCGCCCCACAACGGCCACAGCATCGAGACACCGGTCTACGGATTTAGGGCAGGCAGGAGGCCACAAACTTGCCCAGATCTTGCCGCGCCTTCTGCAGCGATTTGAGCTGCGTGTACATCATGTGGCCGGCTTCGTAATAACTCATGGAAATGTGATCGCGGAACTTGGGATCGAGCCCCATGTGGCTGAGCGTGTACTCCACGGAGTAGAACGGCGTCGCCAGGTCGTAATATCCGGCGCCCACGAATACTTTGAGACCGGCGTTCTGCGTCATGGCTTCGCGCAGCGTGCCGGCGACATCCACATAACGGTTCTGGTAATCCTCGTAACTCCACGGGTTCACCCGGCCGGTGAGCACTTCGTACTGCAAGTCGCTTTCGAACTTGAGATCGGTCCGGACGTACTGGTTCCAGGCGGCGGTGAAAGCGCCCTGCACGGATGCGTAGCTCGGATCATACTCGGGGTTCGTACCGGCGGCGTCTTCGTCCACGCCTTCCAGGCGGCTGTCGTAGCGGCCCAGCGTGCGCCGCTCGTCTCGCAGCAGTTCCTTCTCGAACCGGCCGGCGCGCACGCGCAGATTATTTTCTTCAATGAATGTTGGCGACAGGCCGGTGAGGCGCGCCAGGTTCTTCACTACGGCGCTACGCTCTTCCGCGGACATGGAATCACCTTTGAACAGCGCCAGTGTGTACGGTCCCGAGGCGTAGCGCTTGGATTCCTCGATGGCTTTCTGCAAACCGGCGGCCTGCAGATCCTTGGGAAGCTTCTTGTGGTACCACGCGGCGGCGGTATAGGTGGGAAGAAATAACGGATACGGCAAGTCGTTTCCGGTATCGAAGCGGATGACGCCGAAATCGAGCACGGCGGAAAGCAGGATGATGCCGTTCAGGTTGATGCCCATCGTGTCCTGCAGGTAATTGGAGAGCGCCGCCGCGCGCGTGGTGCCGTAGCTCTCGCCGGCCAGGAATTTGGGCGATTCCCAGCGCGCATTGCGGGTGGTGTAGAGCCGGATGAACTCAGCCACCGAATTCCGGTCCGCGTCCAAGCCATGGAAGTTTCGCGCGGTGTTTTCGGGAATCGCGCGGCTATAGCCCGTGCTAACAGGGTCGATGAATACCAGATCAGTCAAATCGAGCAGCGAGTATTCGTTATCCGCGAACTTGTAAGGCGGCGGCGTGGGATTGCCTTCCGCATCCATGACCACGCGCTTCGGGCCGAGCGTTCCCATGTGGAGCCATACTGAAGAAGAGCCGGGGCCTCCGTTGAAAGCGAAGGTCAACGGCCGGCGCGAAGCGTCCGTAACACCCTCTTTCGTATACGCAATGTAGAACATGCTGGCGGTCGGGGTACCGTCTTCCTTCTTGAGCAGCATGGTGCCGGCCACCGCGGTGTATTTAATGGTCTGACCGTTGATGGTGATGGAGTGCTCTGTCTTCGACGTCTTCTCTTCGACTTTGGGCGGCGGCGCCGGCGGAGCGGCTTGGTTCGCACCCGCCCCTTCTCCTTGCGGAGGTGGCCCCTGACGGTTGGCGCCGCGCTGGGCGAACAACGCCAGCGTTAGAATTCCGGCCAGAAACAGGACTGTAATTCTAGACATTTAGTTTGATTCTAGCGTGCCGGCCAGAGCCAGTACGCGATCATGGTAACGGATGAGGCTGCCATCCAATCATCCGTTGCCGGTACTGCTCGCCACCCTGCTTGCGGGCTGTCACCCCCCGGAGGCGCTGCCGGGTGTCGATCCGGATATGGCCCGGTGTGTCACTTCCGACACCCTCGCGGTAGCGGGAGTTCGGTTGGACATCCGAACCGCCACATTGCCGCCCGCCTGGAGTGCCGCGTTGGAACCGTTCCGGGAGGCTACGAGTGCCCTGCTGGCGTATAACGGCAAGCAGTTTCTCGTGATTGCCCGCGGCCATTTCAGCGCGCCGCCGCCGGGAGGAGTCCTGCTTGCCAAGGAAATGGCGCTGGCGGGCCCCGCGGAATTGGTGCGCGCCGCCACACTGCAGCGTGCCACCGGCCGGACTGGCGCTTTCGCGCTCCTGGAAAAGGCGCAGCCGTTTGCTGCCATGCCGGTTTGGTTCGTGGTCCATGGAACGGCGCAGCTACCTCTGCCCGGTAACCTCGCCAATCTGAATCAACTGCTCCATATGACTGAGTACACGGCCGTTGGCCTGGATCTGGGGCCGAGCATGAAGTTACAGGCACTTGCTACCTGTACGAGCCCGGGTGCCGCCCAGCATTTCGAAGAGACCATCCGCGCCATGCTAACCTTGGCCCGAGCCGCCAACCGGGATCCGGATTTGGGGGTTATTCTCCGCTCGGCCGAAGTCCAGCGAACTGGCTTAATTGTGCAAGCCAGCATGACCGGCTCCCGCGCAGGTCTGGATAAACTCCTTCGTTAATGGTTGAACACCTCGGTTACTCGTACATGGGAAACATTTTCCGCGGCTGATCGAGTACATCGTGGAAAGCTTACATTAACAGCCGCAAAAAGTACCTCCTGCCGCCGTTTCCGCGTCGTTGTGTTCGTTTTCGTTCAAGGAACTCGAATTGCTTAAGAGATCGCGCGTTCGGAGGCAAGATGCTGATGTGGAACAGGGTTGCGGATTTCTGGTGCCGGCGCATGCATCGGCGGACTACTTGGCCCATGCACGGACACTATACCTGCCAGGAATGCTGGCGCGAGTTTTCAGTCGATTGGGGAACGAGAGCGGTAAGCATCGATCGGCGGCCGTCAACCGAAAGCCGGATGACGCTAACCTCTACCGCGCCGGCTGTCCAGTAGGATGGCAGTCTGCGCATCGGCATTCACACTTCTATCGCGGGATCCCTGGAGAAGGCGGCGTTGCGCGCGGCCGAGATCGGCGCCAATACGTTCCAGATCTTCTCGGCGAGTCCGCGCATGTGGCGCGCCCGGCTGCCCGATCCAGGGCAGGTGAAGCGGCTGCAGGCCGCCCGTGAGCGCTTCGACCTCCGCCCACTGGCGATCCACGTTAATTACCTCGTGAACCTGGCATCGGCTGACCCGGTGGTGCGGGCCCGCTCGATTGCGGCGTTCCGGGGCGAACTGGAGCGCGCCGCCGTGATTGGGGCAGAATACCTGGTGCTTCATCCGGGCAACGTCAAGGGCCGCTCACCGGAGGAAGGTATCGCCGCCTTCGCGCTCGGATTGAAGGAAGCGGCACAGGGCTTTCACTCCTCCAAGGTCACGGTACTGCTGGAGAACACCGCCGGTTCCGGCGCGAACCTGGGCAGCCGGTTAGACGAACTCCACTCGATCCGTGAATTGGCGCGCGACCTCACCGATTTGCCGGTGGGCTATTGCCTGGACACCTGTCACTTGTTGGCCTCGGGATTCGATATCGCCACCGCCAAAGGACTGCGCCATACGGTGCAGTCCATCGCGCGCACCATCGGATTTACGAACGTGCATTTAATTCATGCCAACGATTCCAAGACACGCCTGGGCTCCCGTGTGGACCGGCACGCTCACATCGGAAGTGGCCACATCGGGCTAGCAGGTTTTCGCCGCATTGTGGGGCATCCGAAGCTCCGGCGCATTCCCTTCATACTCGAAACTCCCGTCGATAAGCAAGATGACGATCGTCGGAATCTCGACACTTTAAAGAGCCTTCAACCCTCGCGAAATACAACGGCAGCGCGCGTGTAACACTTTATTCCGACTGCGCCAGCGCCACGCCAGCCGCCGAAAGCCGCTCCCGGCGTGACGAGTCAGAACCAGGTCGCGATGCTGTATGCGCAAAACATTTGCTTTAGGATTTCCTTTATTACTTGCGTCATTTGCCTTGGCCGGTGGATCCGGCGCGATCGACGATACTCATGGGCCCCGCCTGCTGGAGGAACAAACCATCCCGCAGGCTTCAAAGGACGTGTCGCACGCCAACATACGTGTCGATGTGGACATGACGCTCGTCCCCGTAACCGTAACCGATCAGCTTGGTAGGAACGTCCGAGGGCTCGGTAAGCAGAACTTTCAGATCTATGACGACTCGCAACAGCGGCCGATCGTGGCTTTCAGCCGCCAGGACGCGCCGGTCTCGGTGACACTGGTGTTCGACTGCAGCCGCAGCATGACCGATAAATTCAAGATCGCTCGCGATGCGGCTTCGCGGCTATTCCAGGAGTTGAACCCTGGGCAGGACGAAGCGGCGCTAGTCACGGTATCGGACCGCGCCGCGCTGCGGCACAAGTTCACCAGGGATTTCGGCGAAATTGGCGACGCGTTGACCTTCACGCGGCCGGACGGGAGCACGTCGCTCCTGGATGGAGTCTACCTGGCCTTGGCAGCGGCGAAGAAGGCGCACAACCCCCGCAAAGCGCTGGTGATTGTCTCGGATGGCGGCGATAACAACAGCCGGTACAACCTGAGAGAAATTCTTCGTCGGGCCGTGGAAAGCGATGTCCTGGTCTATACCATCGGCATCTTCAAGGACCCGCAAAGCATTGAAGAGGTGGACGGCCCGGCACTGCTGACCACGCTTTCAGACAAGACCGGCGGGATCGGTTTCGTGGTTCCGGATCCCAGCGAAGTGGGTAGAGCGATGGCGGCCATTGGAGTGACTTTGCACAACCAATACGTGCTGGGCTACTATCCGCCGGACAACGCACCGAGCGGGAAATACCGAAAGATCAAAGTGAAGCTGCTGGTGCCGGCAGGGCTGCCGCCGCTCCAGATCTATGCGCGGGCGGGGTATTACGTGCCATAACTGGAACTCTGAGGACCTGCGGCGATAGCCGCGGCGAGAGCGCGACATAGAAGTGACACGACCGCATGTTCCCCAACCGAGCCGGGACCGCAAGGGAGCGGATGCCAGCACTGTGAACGATCTTCCGCGCCACGGAGCCGAATGGTTTACCATGCGGTAAATGCTGAATTACCGCCGAACCTTCCTCCCGGCCGCTGTCATCCTGGGAGCCATGGCGCTCAGCGGGGCCGGCCCCGATTCCGAAGCCCCGCAATATAACCGCGAAGGCCGCCTTCTGCGCCCTCGGGATTACCGCGAGTGGATTTTTCTCAGCTCCGGCTTGGGCATGACCTATGGCCCGCTGGCTGCGCCGGGCGAGCCGCGTTTCGATAACGTCTTCGTCAATCCGGCCGCTTATCGCGCCTTCCGCGCCACCGGCCATTGGCCCGACAAAACAGTTCTGGTGCTCGAGGTGCGCGCAGCGCAGTCGAAAGGTTCCATCAACCAGGGCGGCCACTTCCAGGCGGAGTTGGTGGGGATCGAGACTCACGTCAAGGATGAGAAGCGCTTTCCGCGCAAGTGGGCCTTCTTCGGATTCCGCGAGGGAGCGGATGCATCCGAACCGGCAGCCGCGGAAAACTCGTCCTGTTACACCTGCCATGAAGCGAACGGGACCGTGGACACCACTTTCGTGCAGTTCTACCCGACACTGCAGCCGGTGGCTCGGAAGTAAGCGCCCCACCTTTAAGGTGTATACTCGTCTCTACTATGAGACGAACACTTTTCGCCGTTCTGATGGCAGGCATGGCGGCTCTGGCGGTCAGTGTGCCGGCTTGGGCGCATCATTCCTTTGCCGCTGCCTACGATACCAAGCAGTCCTTCACGGTGCAGGGCACTATCAACAAGGTGCTGCTGCGCAATCCACATTCTTGGTTTGTCATTGACGTGAAGGATGCGAACGGAAAGACCGAAGAGTGGGCTTTTGAAGCTGGGACGCCCAGCGGGATGATCCGCAACGGCTACAAGCCCGATATCATCAAGCCAGGCGCCCCGGTCACGATCAAAGCATTCCGTGCCCGCGACGCTTCGCAGAAGCGCGGAATGCTGCGCGAACTGACTACCGCCGACGGCCAGGTGTATGGGCTGTTTGGGCCTCAGGAAAACCACTAACCGGTTCGCGAGGGTCGTATGAGATACACCATCGTTACTGCACTTGCCTGTATGCTCGTCTTTCTCACGGCGGGCACTGTTCGCCTTTCCGCGCAGGCTAATCCGGCTGCAAAGAGTTCCGCCTCAGCGGGTGTACCGCGCATGCCCGACGGCCACCCCGATCTATCCGGTGTTTGGTGGCGCGGCGCGGATGTCGGTGGGCGTGGGGGGCAGCCTCTGCCCGGCCGCGGCGGCGCGGCGCCAGTGCCTCCTTTTTCGAGCTTTTATACGCCCTCGGCGGCCGCCAAGGCAAAGACTCTTAGCGACAAGGATGACCCGTCATTGGGCTGCACTTCCACAGCTTTCGGTACGCTGAACGTGAGTATGTTCGACGTTGGCGCCGTCGCTCAGATTGTCCAAACGCCCAAGTTCGTGGTGCTGCTGACCGAGACCTATCACGGATTCCAGATCATCCCCTTCGACGGACGGGGCCATCGCGACAACCAGCCGCCCTCCAATCGCGGAGATGCGATCGGCCGCTGGGAAGGCGATACCTTTGTCGTCGATAAGACGAATTTCACCGATACCAGTTGGATCTCGGCGGAAGGCCGCGTCTCGTTCCACTCCGATAAACTCCATATGATCGAACGCTATCGCCGCGTGGACGCCAACACCTTAGAAATTGAAGCCACTCTCGAAGATCCGGCAGTGCTGACGAAGCCGTGGGTGGTCCCGAAACAGACTCTGGTGCTGGCGCCTTTCGATCAGATCTTAAACCTGGATTGTTCGGCAGGCGACACTCCGGAACTCATTAACGCTGCCTCCAAGCAGAGCGCCGGGAAGAACTGAGGATTTCCCGGCGATATAATGGCCGCTACTCTTTCGAGGAGGCGGCATGCGCGCGAAACGTTCTCTGGCAGTGTTGATTTTCCTGGGTGTCGCCAGCGCCCAGAAACCCACTACTGACAATCTCGGCCTGGTTGGCGACCGGTTCAAGCCGTTGACCTACGCGGAAATGACGCCCGCGCAGAAAACCATGATCGATCACCTGCTGGCGGGCGAGCGTGGCGGTCTGGGCGGCCCGTTTAATGTGCTGCTGCGCAGCCCGGAAATGGGCGACCTGGCGCAACAGTTCGGCGCTTCCATGCGCTTTCACGCCGCCATACCCAAGCGGGCGCTCGAAACCGTCATCATCGTCACCGCGCGCTATTGGATGGCCCAGTTCGAATGGTCGGCTCACAAGCGCGCCGCGTTGCAAGCGGGCGTGAGCCCAGCCGTCGTGGATGCCATCGCTGCGGGCAAGCGCCCGGCCGGGATGGAGCCGGATGTCGAAGTGGCCTATAACTTCATCACCGAGTTGCTCAAAACCAAACAGGTGAGCGATGCCACCTTTCAGGCGGCCAAAGACCGCTTCGGAGAGAAGGGCGTAGTCGATATCATTGGCCTGAGCGGCTGGTACAGCATGGTATCCATGTTGCTGAACGTGGACCGCTATCCGCTGGCCAACGGCGCGAAACCCGAACTGCAGGCACTAGCCAATCCGATTCCGTAGGCGGCCTGCGTCCGGCCGGTTGGCAGACGGCCAAAAGGCGATCGTCTGCCCACGCTAGAATTGAATCAGGTATGCGCATCCTTCTTTTTAGCGGAAAAGGAGGCGTCGGGAAGACCAGTCTCGCGGCCGCCACCGGCTTACAATTATCCCGGTTAGGCTATCGGACCCTGGTCATGAGCGTGGATCCGGCCCATAGCCTGGCGGACGCCTTCGACCTCGAAACCGACCTCTTCCACGGTAAGACCGGCGACCCCTACACCATCCGCGAAGGTCTCGCCATCCACGAAGTCAACATCCAGAAAGAAATCAAACGCCACTGGCGGGAGATCTCGGCATATGTCATTTCCGTGCTGCGCACCACCGGCATTAGCGACGTAGAGGCGGAAGAGTTAGCCATCCTGCCCGGCATGGAAGAGTTGAGCGCCATGATGTGGGTGAACCAGTTCCGGCGGGAAAAGAGCTACGACGTCATCGTGCTCGATTGCGCTCCCACCGCCGAATCGATGCGCTTCGTTAGCATGCCGACCACTCTGGAATGGTACATGCGGCACATCTTCCCGGTGCAGCGCGGGGTGCTCAAGGCGGTGCGGCCCATCGCCAACCGCGTATCGCCTATCGAACTGCCGCCCGATAGCTACTTTGCTAACGTGCAAAACCTGTTCGATAAGCTCGACGGCATCGATGAGCTGCTGGAAGATCCCAAATTGACCAGCGTCCGCCTGGTCACCAACCCGGAAAAGATGGTCCTGCGCGAGACGCAGCGCGCATTCGTCTATTTCTCGCTGCACGGCCTCACTGTCGATGGCATCATCGTGAATCGCGTGCTTCCGGCGGAAGTAAACGACGCATATTTCAAGGAGTGGCATAGCTCCCAAGGACGCATTCTGGAGGAGATCGATGCCTATTTCGCGCCGGTCACCGTCAAGCGTGTCCCGCTGTTTACCCATGAAGTCCTGGGCCACGAGCGTCTCGAGGACCTCGCGCGGATTCTCTACGGGGAAAAAGAAGATCCTTCCGCCGTTACCCGCACCGAGGCTCCTTTTGCTTTCGTTAAGCGGGACGGGCATTATGAAGTGCAGGTGAAGCTGCCGTTTGCTGCAAAGGGCGACGTTTCGCTGTTCAAGAAAGGCGACGAACTGGTGGTCGAGATCGGCACGCTGCGGCGCCACATCGGGTTGCCGACTTCCATGGCGGCGCTGTCTCCCAGCCGTGCGAAGTTGGAAAATAAGGTTCTGACCGTCGAAATGAAGGAGAGCTGAAATGGAAGAGAAGACCACCCATGCCGAAGACCGCGGCCCCGGCTGCTTCTTCTGCGAGACCATGAGGCCGTTTTTTGAGCGCTGCTGGTCGGATGCGACCAGCGATCATTTCCGCAATTCGCGAGTCGAATTCCTGAAAGGCATTCGCAGCCTGATCGATGCGCGCATTGCGCGGCTCTCGCAGGAGCACCAGAAAGGCACGCGCGTAACGGTGGAGTAGAACGAAAAAGCGAAAACAAAAAGTCAAAAGGCAAAGGTCAAAAGTCAAAAGTAATTAGGAACGCTTCGCTTCCGCTCAGCGGGTTCAATGCCGCCTATGGCGGCCATCAAAACGCCGCGCCAGCGGCCACTGAATCACTTTTGACCTTTGCCTTTTGACTTTTGCCTTTTGAATTTTTGCCTTTCCGTCCGTGCGATAATTTCCCCTTATGCCGTGGTTTACCGTCCGGGTGCCGGCCTCGAGCGCCAATTTGGGGCCGGGCTTCGATGCACTTGGTTTGGCCCTCGGCGTATATCTCACCTGCCGCTTCCGGCAAAGCCAATCTTTGACCATCTGTGTCTCGGGGCGCGATGCTGGCCGCATTTCCACGGGTTCGGATAACCTCATCTGGCAAACCGCCAACCGCGTCGCGGAAAGCCACCGCATGGAGATGCCCCCCATCGATCTGCAGATTGCCAATGGCATCCCCATCGGCAAGGGCATGGGTTCCAGCGCCGCGGCCTTAACCGTGGGAGTGGTCATCGCCGACCAGGTGCTCGGCCTGGGGTGGAAGCCCTTACGGATTCTGGATGAAGCTGCCCGGTTGGAAGGCCACCCGGATAATGTGGCCGCCTGTATTCTGGGCTCCATCGTCGCCAGCGCCATCGATTCGGGCGGCGTGGCGCGCGCCGTGAGACTCGATCTGCCGCGCCGCTTTGGGGTAGGAATTGTGGTCCCCGATTTTGAGCTGCCAACCGCCACATCGCGCGGTGTGCTGCCTACTGGCTATAGCAAGGAGGATGCCGTCTTCAATGTGCAAAGGACGGCGTTGCTTGTAGCCGCTCTGGCAACCGGCTCTACCTTCGCTTTTCCCACCGCGCTCGAGGACCGGTTTCACCAGCAATACCGCTTGCAATTGGTGCCAGGGCTGGATGAGATCCTGAAACTGCGCGCCCCCGGCCTGCTCGGGTGCGCTCTCAGCGGCGCCGGCCCTTCCATTCTGGTATTCTTCGAGCGCGGCCATGAAAGCGTGTGCGATCTGGTATGCCAGATCTTCCGCCTGCATGGGCGCGAGGCCGAAGTAAAGGTCACGGATATCGCCGAAAACGGACTGGATTTGCGGGAGGAACCCGAAGCTACGGAGGTGGGCGAACTCCGCTGATTGAAGTAACATGCGAACGATTTCGAAACGGACGCAGTACGGTTTAAAGGCCGTGCTCAACCTGGCGCGGCGTTACGGCGAGGGGCCGGTGCTTATTGCGACTCTCTCCAAAGAAGAAACCATACCGGTGAAATTCCTGGAAGGGATCCTGCTGAACTTGAAAAGCCGCGGCCTGCTGCACAGCAAGACCGGCAAAGGGGGTGGATACCAGCTTTCGCGCCCACCCTCGACGATTACGGTGGGTTCCTTGATCCGCATGATGGAAGGCCCGCTCGCTCCGCTGCCCTGCGCCAGCGAAATGGCTTACAAGCCTTGCGCGGAATGCCGCGACGTGGAGCGTTGCGGAACCCGCATCATCATGCGGCAGGTGCGCGACGCGATGGCGGAGGTCCTGGATAAAACCAGTCTGGCCGACCTTTTGCGACAGGTGGATGCCGTCAAGCCCAAGACAAAACCGAAACCGGGCGAGCTCATGTACTATATCTGAGCCGGATCGCGGCGCGCATAGCGCAGGTACAGGTGATCGCCGCTCTGCTTCGCGCTCACGATCCGCACCCAGGGCGCGGTGCCCGGCAGGAACTCCGTCCCCCAAACCATCGTGGGCCGCGGCTGTTCCGGCTTCGAACCGGCGATTTGCGGGGCCAGGGTAAGGAAAAGTTCATCCACCAGGCCCGCCGCGATGAATTCGCCGTAAAGAGTGGGACCGCCTTCATGCAGCAGAAGCCGGACGCCGCAAGTCGTGTATAACGCATTCACCATAGCGGCGGGCGCGATCGCTCCCCCTGAGGTGTCCAGGATCAGCACCTCCGTGTTCGGCAGGCTGGCAGAACCGGTGGAACGCAGGCGTTCTGCACCCCTCCCGGTAGTCAAGATCCGAACCGGCGCCTCGCCGCTTTGAAAGAGCCGCCGGTTCAGATCGAGCGCGCCGCTGCCGGTCACGATCACGTTGTACGGCCGCTCGCTCTTTCCGAGTACATCCTTCCGGTAAGCAGCATAAAGCTCCTTCGCGCCGGCGTAGACGGAATCCGCAATCCATAAGTGCTTCGGGGAAGTGGCGTGCAGCGTTCCCGATCCGACCATCACGGCATCGGCCGATGCTCGCAGCAGGCCCATGATGAAGCGGTCGGTACTGTCGTTCCCGCTAATCTCACCCCCGCCGGCCATCCCCGGAACTGCGAAGCTGATGATACCGTCGAGCGTCGAAACGAAGTTCCCGATAACATACGGCCGGTTGGCCGGTGACTCCGGGAATCGAAGGTCGCCATCGTAGAGGTGATGGAGTTCCGGCGAGAGCAGCGTGCCCGCACCCGCGGGAGTCCGGTCGATCAGAGTTTGAATCGTGGTCACAGAGGTTTTTTGCGATCGTCGACAGGACGGAAAAGTGTGTTCATAACGTCCTGTAGCCTGCGTATAGCTTGATCACTAAACAGGCCTACTAAGAATGCGACCGACGCCATCCCGAACGGGTTTTGGCTTTGACCGGATCCCGAAAAGATGCCACCTGCCACCGCTTCGTACACCATCAGAGCGAGTGCCGCACCAAATATGGGACGCAGGGCAAAGTGCGCCCACCACTCCGTTCGGAACACGCGGTTTCCGATATAACGCACTAGGACGCTGGTTCCAGTGACATAACTGCCCAGTGCGCCCGCCGCGGCGGCCAGAATCAGATAAGCCCAACGGCCGAGTGGAGACGATTCTGGTGTAAGTTCGATTCCGGCGCTGGCCGAAGCGTCATTTCCGGGTGACGATACGCTGAGAATTACACGTTGCCTCGCGAATGAGCCCGGCGGGGCCCGATAAGTTATAGTTGCTTGTCCGGTCCGGTACGTACCAAGCGCGCCGGTCTGGGGAGATAACTGCCAGGAAGCGCCGCTGCCACGAAGGAACTCAGATCCGATCACCACAAACGTTTTCTGCTCTCCGGGCTTGAGAGTGGCACTCGCGGGATCAAGACGGAAGCGGGTGGATTTGGTTAAGGTGAAAAAAGCGCTGCCCGACTGGCTACGGTCGGCAACACTCGTCGCCGTAATCGTGTCCGTAATTTTGTCGGTCACCGCCCCGGGTGCAACGTATAAACCGGACGAGCTGATTTTCCCCAAAGTAGCCGTCCAGATTACGTTGGGCTCGTTTAACCCGTGCACCGTGGCGGCGAGCTGTAACTGATCGGCAGCCGCGAGTGTTGCGGCGGGTGGATCGACCGTAACGGAAACCGGTTCGGGCTGCGGGAGGCGCCCCCAGGCCGTAATGATCAGGATGAGCAAAAGCGGAAATAGAACGGCCCAAGCGATAGCAGCCCATTTCAGTGAAACCGGAATAGGTCTTGCGGGGGATGCCACTATGGGGACGATTTTCTTGGGCTCAGGTTCAAATTCCCCGGCAACCACCCCGCGGCGGGCTTCATCGATAGGGGCCTGTACGATCTGGCCTCCGGTAATTAGAGATGCCAGGTGGCGGATATTCGCATTGATGGACCCCCCGGCGTTCGGAAACTCCTCGAAGGCAGCCAGCTTTTCAAAAAACGAATACTTGGGATAATACGGAATTTCGGCTCTGTCGAAATAGTCCTGCTGACTCGTGCCTGAAACAAGGTCGCCGAACCGTTCGCGCGCGAGCTTCCGCATGGGAATCAGCGAGTCGGTTTCGGTGAACTCGACGCGCATCGCGATCGGGAAAACAGCAAGCCCCGGGCGCTTATTCAATACCCTGCCGGCAATATCCGACGCGCCCAGGATGCTCTGCATGTTGTATGTGTAACAGGCGACCAGAATATCGGGCATCTGGATGGTGCAGATGCCGGAGGTATCGCTCACACCCGTACGGCTGTCGATCAGGACATAATCGAATTCGCGCTTCGCCTGCTCGCGGACACTCTGGAAAAACAGGTTGCCGCCGTGTGCCTGGTACAACTCGTACCAGTCGAAGGTATTGACTCGCTCTGCGTAATCGGCTCCCTGGCGTCCCGCGGGGACGAACTGTATCTCTCCGGGGCCAAAGTTGAGAATGGAACCGCCCGGCCACCGTAGAGGCATTGCCCATCTCCAAATCTGGGCGTGAGGCTCGTACCAATTGGACGGCCGGGTGCCTTCGGCGGGCGGGGTCGCGGCCAGCATTGCATAATTTCGGACGAAGTCGATCAGCCCTTTGGATTCGGGCTCGGTGAGTTCCCGATCGGCCAAGAAAGGGCGAAAATACCGGTGGAGGCCGGGAGCCTCGAGGTCCCAATCGATCACCAGCACCTTCTGCCGATTGCTGGCCAGAGCCCAAGCGACGTTGGCCAAAGCCATGGAACGGCCAGTACCACCTTTGTAGGAATAGAAAGTGACGATCTGTCCCATTCGTCAGAAGGCAGGCATCGTTCCGGGCACCGTGCTAGTGGCTTCGGCCATAATCTCAGACCGCAGCTTGGCGACCTTCCGGATCAGGAACTCATCGAATTTCTCTCGAGTCGTCGCTTCAAAATCTGGAGGTAAGTGACCGCCGCCGGTGGTGGACAAAACGATCCGGGCGAGCCCTTTCTTTTCGATGAGGTCGATGCGGTTGAGCAACTCCGAATCATTCAAGAGGGGTTCCGGAAGCATTAGGACCACCGGGCTTTTTTTCTCCTGGGCCCATTTGATTTTCGCCAGCTTCTCGGCAAGATCGTCCTGGCCGTTGAATCCCACGCCCTGAAAAACTAATTCGCGAGACTTGGCCAGCGCGGCGGCCAAAATAACCGCATTGGGTGGCGGTGGCGCGAACGGCAGGTTCTCGGGAGGAGCATTGGTCGGGTAAACCAAAGTCACTGATGCCGGACCAGTCCCCTTTTCCTTGTAAACGTCGGGAAGCGGCCACTCCGGAAAGTCGAAGGCGCTGGAGATCACGTCCAAGTCCGGTGGCGGATCCAACGGAGGCAATGCTCGCGCGCCGGTGTTCTTGCGGAGGAGATTGCTAATCCGATCGGCCAGGTTCAACGCGTAAAGGAGAATGCTTTCCTTTTCCTGGGTCTGATCGGCCAGAATCGCTTTGTACAGGCCGTCCATCGGGAACGGCGTCAGATCGCGGGAAGGTTTCTTTCCCTGAAAGTCGTTGGGAAGAGGCTTAGGAACGCTCGTGAGGGGATGCCACAGGATGGGAATGATGCAATCGGGCGGGTCGCCGCCGGCCTTTCTAAAAAACTTGCGCCGCTGGAGGAATGCCTCGAGTTCCTGGCCGCAAATCCGGCTGTCGAAGTAGAGCGGCGATTGCAGGCAAACGAGGATGGCGCTGGAATTGAGCGCGCTTTGAAGCGCCTCTCTCCAATTCTCTGCGGGTTCAATTCCGCGTGGCGCAAAGAAAGGATCGTCGACGCGGCCGTGGGCGATTTTAAGCTTTTCGTATAAGCGGTCGAAAAACCATCGGACGCGGCCCTGCGAGTTCCTGTCGTCTTCACTGGCGTAACTGAAAAAGAACGAGTAGGACATAGCGGCCCCGCGGCTTTACCTTAGGCGAGTGTACTACACGGAGGCGTGATGCCGAGGTGCGGCAATTCCGTACGGCGCCGCTCGCCACTCACGCCGTCTTCAGCCCCAGGTATTTGGCGAACGGTTCGAAATCCCGGCCGCTGTGCAGTAGTTCGTATCTGCTCTCGATACATCGCGTGGCGATCACGGTATCGATTGTCTTGCGAACGGTGATTCCTCGTTTTTGCAATGCCCGGTAATTCCGCGCGGCGGCAATTGCAATATCGATTCCTCCAATCTGGATCACCGTGAGCGAGCCGAGTAACTTCTGGGCCGCGGCGAACTCGCGGTCGTCATTAAAGCCCTGAAGCACTTCGGTCAGGATCAAATCACCGATGGCCAAAAGCTCACGCCCCAGCAGGCCGTCCAGCCTCTCTGTCTGCGGCGAGATCCGGCCGTTGAAGTAGTCGATCCACACGCTGGAGTCGACCAGAATCAATGGTCCGTCCTCATCGCATTCAGGTCGCCCTTCCAGTGCAGTTTCCCGCGAAAACGCCTGAGTTCCGACTGGCGGCTAAGCCGCAGCAGTGTCCGAAGTCCCTCCTCCACTGCCTCCCGCTTCGTTTTGAATCCGGTCGCGCGAAGGGTATCCCGCATGAGCTTGTCGTCGATTACGATGTTCGTCCGCACAATGTGTATTCCTATCGCTTATTGTACACATACGATTTGGTCTCTTCGGAGCTGGACGCGGCTTCCGCCGCGTGTCCTCCCGTCTCCTGATATACTTCCCTCCATCGCGCCAACCGGGCGCGGGGCAGGTCATGCGATGAAGTTTTGCTGCATTTTGTTGCTTGCGGTTCCCTTGGCGTTCGCGGCGGAAGACCCGTATGCGGCGCAGCTTTTTCAGAAGCATTGCGCTTCCTGCCATAACTCGGAGGCCGGAGCCAGCGGGCGTATCCCCCAGGTTGCTGTGCTGAAGACCATGACGCCGATTGCCATTCAGAAAACGCTGGAGAGCGGCATTATGAAAACGCAGGCCGCGCCGCTTTCGGCCGATGAGCGCCTCAAAATTGCCGCGTACCTCGGGACCGGCGTGACCATCGAACGGAAGCGCGAGGAAATTCCCAACCCCTGCCCTTCGGGCGCTACCTGGACCGATGGCGCCGGCTGGACCGGTTGGGGCGCGAGCCTGGGCAACACTCGCTTCCAGTCGGCTCAAGATGCCGGCCTCCGCCCCGAGGATCTCCCGCGACTCAAGCTCAAATGGGCCTTCGCGTTTTCCGATACCTCCACTCTCCGCTCGCAGCCGGCGGTCTACCGCGGCCGTGTCTTTGCGGGTGGGCAGGATGGCAGCATTTACGCTCTGGATGCCGCCACGGGATGCGTCCATTGGGCCACTACCGTCCAGTCTCAGGTCCGCTCCGGGATCACCGTCGGGGAGGCCGGCGGCAGTCCCGCCTTATTCGTCGGCGATTCCGCCGGTTACATCTACGCGCTGGACGCTGCCACCGGCAAGCAACTCTGGAAGATGCGTCCCGAGGAACATCCGGCGGCTACTGTGACCGCCACGCCGGTCTACTTCCGCGGCCGGCTGTACGTGGGCATCGCCTCGCGGGAAGAGGCGCTTTCGATTTCCCGCGATTACGTCTGCTGCACTTTTCGCGGCAGTGAATCGGCGCTCGACGCTTCCACGGGCAAGGTTCTCTGGAAGACCTACATGATCTCCGAGGTGGCTAAGGCGCGGCCGAAAACCAAGCATGGCTCCGCCTCGTACGGCCCCTCCGGCGTCGGCGTCTGGACCGCACCGGTCCTCGATCCCGGCCGCGACACCATGTATGTGACGACCGGCGACAATTATTCCGATCCGCCCACCGCTCTCAGCGATGCTCTCGTCGCCATGAAACTGTCCACTGGCGATGTGCTGTGGTCCAAGCAATTTACCGCCAAAGATGCCTGGAACAGTTCCTGCCAGCTCGCCGGACAAGTCAATTGTCCCGATTCCGAAGGCCCCGATTTCGATTTTGCTTCCTCGGCCATTCTGGTCCCGCTTCCCAATGGCCGTCGCGCGCTGCTCCTGGGCCAGAAATCCGCGGTGGTCTATGCTGTCGATCCGGATCGCCGCGGCCAGATCATGTGGCAATCGCGTATCGGCGAAGGCGGCACGGTCGGCGGCATCGAGTGGGGCTCGGCCAGCGATGGCAAGAACATGTACGTGGCCCTCTCGGATGTCCGATTTGAGGTTACGCAGAAGCCGGGCAGCAACGATCGCGGCTACAGTTTGAATCCCAACAAGGGCGGCGGCCTGTTCGCTTTTCGCATCGACAACGGCGAGCGCATGTGGCAGGCTGCTCCGCCCGGATGCGGTGAGCGCCGGCCCTGCAGCCCCGCGCAGTCCGCCGCCGTCACCGCCATCCCCGGAGTAGTGTGGTCCGGCGCCGCCGATGGCCACCTCCGCGGCTACTCCACCGCCGACGGCAAAATCCTCTGGGACTACGATACGGCTCATGAGTATCAAACCGTGAACCGCGTGCCTGGGCGCGGCGGTGCTATGGATGTCGCCGGCCCCGTCGTCGCGAACGGCATGCTTTTCGCCATTTCGGGCTACCCCGCCCGTGGCGGCTTGCCCGGCAATGTTCTATTGGCCTTTGGAGTAGAAAAATGAGCGGAAAAGTGCGACTCGGGTTGGGGGTTTTGCTGGCCGCGCTAGCATCCGCGCAGCAGCCACAGGATTCCGAGAATTTCACTGGGAAGGCCGAGCGGCTGGCGAGCAACATTCCGGTGCGCGCGGCGCGTATCCGCTTCGATCCGGGTGCGCGCACCAAGTGGCACATCCATGAGCGCGGCCAAATGCTGCTTTGCGAGGAAGGCGTCGCTCGTACCCAGGTCCAAGGCCATCCCGTGCAGGAACTGCATCCAGGCGAAACCGCTTATGTTCCCGGCGGGGTGCCGCACTGGCATGGGGCATCCGCCGGGCAGGGCACGGTCCTCTTCTCGGTGGACGTCAGCGCCGGAACCACCAAGTGGCTCGGCGAAGTCTCCGATGCCGAATATCGAGGCGCCGCGAAACCATAGTGGAAACGCCATCGCGCCGCCGGTTCCTCTTCGCTGCCTCGGCGGCCGCGGCCGCTCTGCCTCCGGCTATTGCCGCGCTCCGCAACCGCCGGGCCGAGGCTCAGCCCATCACTCCAGCCCAGCGCGAATCGCGCCTGGAACGCGCACGCGCCCTGATGCACGCCAACCGCGTCGATGCCATTGCCCTCGCCGGTGGAACGTCGCTCGCCTACTTCACCGGAATCCAGTGGGGCAATAGCGAACGCCTCTTCGCCTTCATCCTTCCGCAGAAAGGCAACCCGTTCTACGTCTGCCCCGCATTTGAAGAAGATCGGGTGCGCGAACGCATGGCGTACGCTCCCGCCGGGCGCGAATCGAAAGTCCTGACTTGGCAGGAAGACCAGGACCCCTACGCTCTGGTCGCGGCAGGACTGCGCGACACAGGCATCGCCACCGGCAAGCTTGGCATTGAGGAGCGCGTTCCCTTCGTTTTCTCCGATGGCATCCGTCAGGCTGTGCGCTCCTTCGAACTCACCAGCGCCACTCCCATAACGGCGGGCTGCCGCTCCGTCAAGAGTCCCGCCGAGCTGAAGTTGATGCAGCTTGCCAACGACGTCACCTTGCAGGTGTACGAGGCTGTCTGGCGTTCTCTCAAGCCCGGCATGACCAACCGCGAGTGCAGCGGCTTAATCGCCGCCGCTTACCGCCAAACCGGCTTTCCGGGCGAGGCCAGTTGCCAGGTGGATGCCTGGTCCGCCCTGCCCCATGGCTCCGCCCAACCCCAAATCATCCGCGAAGGCAGCATCGTCCTCATAGACGATGGCTGCGCGGTAGAAGGCTACCAGTCGGATATCAGCCGCACATTCGTCATCGGAAAGCCCTCGGAGAAGATGAAGCGAGTTTTCGATACGGTTCGCAAGGCTCAGGCCGCCGCGCTCTCTACCGCCAAACCGGGAGTGCCGTGCGAGGCGGTAGATGCAGCCGCACGCAAGGTCGTGGACGACGCCGGTTTCGGCCCCGGCTACACGCACTTCACGCATCGCGTCGGCCACGGCATCGGCCTGGACGAGCACGAATGGCCTTACCTGGTGAAGGGCAACCGGCAGCCCTTGCAGGCGAACATGACCACATCGGACGAGCCCGGCATCTATCTGCGCGGCGAATTCGGCATCCGTCTCGAAGACGATATGTACATCACCCCCGATGGCGCCCGGTGGTTCACGCCCCAAACCCCGTCGCTCGAATTTCCCTTCGGCAAATAACCAGTCCCCTCCGGGTATATCCTTGAGAAAGGAAGAATGCTATGGAAACAAGGCAAGAGAGCATTCCCGTCCTGCAACCTGGGGAAAAAATAATCGGGTCGGCCTATCTGACGGCCGATGGCGAAATCGTGTTTGATTATCATCCGGACTCGCTGGAGGTTGCCCTCGTGGAACCGCAAGCCGGATGCTCGGGACCTTGGGCGATCCGCCTTCGCCCGCAGCGCCGTATGAAAGTTAGCGGGGCGGCGGGAGCCTAGGCTTTCAGCGCCGCCTGCACATACTCCGGCCGCAAAGGTAGCCGCCGGACCGATTTGCCCGTCGCGTCGAACAGTGCCGCTGCAATCGCGGGTGCCGCAAGCGCATTGGCGGCTTCCGATCCCCCACCGTAAGCGCCCACTTCGGGCCGGTTCAGAATCACGACTTTGATCTCGGGAACATCAGCCATCTTCAGGATGGGATAACTTAGCCAGTCGCGCGCCGTGATCGCGCTTTCGTCAAAGCGTGCTTCCTCCAGCAGTGCGTGGCTCGTCCCCATCACCGCTCCGCCTTCCACCTGGCGCTTCAACTGCTCCGGGTTGACCACAATGCCGGGGTCTACCGCAATCGTGTATTTCTCCACCTTGATCGCGCCGGTCGTGGGCGTTACCGCGATCTCGCAAACACATGCCCAATAACTGCCCGAGCGGAACATCATCGAGACGCCGCGGCCCCGCACAGGCTGATCGCCCTTCGCCGAAGCATTGGCCATCGGCGAGGGACGTGTCTGCCATCCCGAAGCGTCACGCGCGGCTTTGAGCACTCTGATCACGCGGTCTTCCGTGGCGTGGTCGATGCGAAACTGAATGGCATCTTTGCCCGCCAGCGCCGCTGCCTCGCTGATTGCCAGTTCGCGCGGGAAATTCTGCTGGTATTGTCCCGGCGTTCGCATACTGTGATCGCGCAGCCCGATCGTCAGCGGCGATGCCTTCTCGCCCACCTGGAACGTGCCGTGCCCGCGCTCCATGAGAATGGATACGCCGTCATATACCCACGGGTCCTCGATGTCATTGACCGTCGATCCAATGAAAACGGCCTTCTCGTTCGGCGCTGCCATCGTAGGCAGCCCCGCCAGGATCGCCCCCACCGGCCGGTCGTCCTGCATGGCGGGCATGTAGTGGTCAATCTGATAAGCCAGGATCTTGCCCTTGGCATCCAGACCAATTTCCACGTCCGAATAAGCCGCCGGCGATTGCGTGGACCACTGCATGTCATCCGGGCGCATCCACTGCACGCGCACCGGCTTGCCCACGGCCTTCGACAGTAAGACCGCTTCGTCTTCCGCGCCGGCATTGCCTCCATTGGACCGGCCATAGTGGCCCGGCCCCGAGAACGACCGCACAATGATGTTGTCGATGGGAATGCCGAGCATCTGCGCCATCTCGCCGCGCAGCGCCTGCGGATTCTGATTGTGCGTGTAGATGTGTACCGTTCCGTCCGCGCGCGCATCCGCCACAGCCATGGTAGGGCCGATGGGAGCGTGCTTCATAAACGGAAGCTCGTAAGTCGCCTTCAACGTCTTGGCGGCTCCTTTAAAGGCCGGCGGCGCGTCGCCCCTGCTCTTATCGCTCTTAGTGACTTTCGTTGTCGTCCAGTCCGCCTTGCGAAGGTACTGGAACAAGTTGCCGTTGCCCGGCAGCCCTTTCCAATCGGACCATTTTGTGGCGGAGGCCACCTGTTCGGCAGCCTTGATGGCTTCCCATTCGGTGGGCGCAACCACGCCCACCAGATTGCCTTTCACTACTACCTGGGCATTGGGGAAGCGCTTCTTATCCACTTCACCAGCCGAAATCAGCTTGGAGCCGAGCGTCTTCGGATGCACCATGCGCGCATGCAGCATCCCAGGCAGCCGGACATCGGTGGCCCACTGCTCGCGCCCGCTGACCTTCGATGGAATGACGCTGTTCTTAAACGATTTGCCGATAATCGTGTATTCGTTTACCGGCTTCATGGGCGGGTTGCCGGTGACCGTGAGTCCCATCGGGCTGGTCAGATCGCCCATCACCGGGATCGTGAGCTTCAACTGCTGGCCTTTAACCAGGTCGCCATATGAAATCTTCTTGCCCCCGCCGGAGACCATTCCATCCTTCACCGAAATCTTTTCTTTCGGCACGCCGAGCCGCTTCGAGGCAAGGTCGAGCAGCGCTTGATAGGTATAGGCGGCGGCCTTGCGGATGTTGGGTGTTCCGCGCCCCAGGAAATCGAACGCGCCGCTGCCATCCGGCGTCCGGTCCGTGTCGCCCATGAGCACAGTAGTAATCGATTCGAACTTCGCGCTCAACTCTTCCGCGACGATCTGCCGGTAAGCCGTAAACGTGGTGCCCTGGCCGAAGTCGCTCTTCCCGGTGCGGATCAGAATCGTATTGTCGGGGTGAATTTCGATCCACGAACCCGGCAGGGTCGGATCGAGCGTGTTCTTCGGGACGGCCGCTTTCGCCGATTTGGTGACCACGCCGCTGCCCACCACGCCGAATCCCACCAGCAGAGCGCCGCCGGATTTCACCAGTTGGCGGCGGGTTAGTTTCGCGCCAAAAATGTCGGCCGCTTTTTCATTCCGGTTCGCCATGGCTTACCTCCCTTTCCCCATGATCATGGCCGCATGCTGCACCGCATCGATGATTGCGCTGTAGCTACCGCACCGGCACAGATGCGCCGAGGGGCCGGACGTGGTGAACGCCTCTTTGATCTGCGCCACGGTCGGGTTCGCGTTCTGCTCCAGCAGTTCCGTAGCCTTGATCATCATGCCGTTCTGGCAGAAACCGCACAGCGGCGTCTGCTCCTCGATCCAGGCCTGTTGTACGGGGTGGAGAGTCTTCTCCGCTTCGGCTTTCGAAAGGCCTTTCTGCTGCGCCCACCGCGCCGGCAATCCTTCCAGGGTGGTAATCTCCTTGCCGCCAGCCGCCGAGAGCGGCGTGATGCAGGAGCGGATCTCTTTGCCATCGAGCAGGACCGAACACGACCCGCACTGTGCCATTCCACAGCCGAATTGCGGCCCCGATAGTTCGAGGTCATTTCGCAAAACGTAGAGGAGCGGCGTGTCCGCGGGCGATTGCACCTCGCGCCGGGCTCCGTTGACGACGATTGTGGCCATGAATACTCCTTCCTGGAAGATGCTGACGGTTGAGAATCATCTTATCGCAACCGGCGGATTCGGAGTGGCTACCGCCCTTCGGCGATAGCTTTCTTGATATTGGCGATGTTCTGGCGCGCGTAATCCGCTTCGCTCAGATCCGGATTGATCTCCAGCATTTGCTGAAAATGGCGCAGGGCCGGATCGAGTTCCGCGATGCTGCCGCTCTCCACAGCCTTGCGCATGTAGGAAAGACCCAAAGCGTAGTGCGCGTACGGATCTTTGGCATCGTAAGTGAGAGATTTCTGGCAGTAACTGATAGCTATGTCGAAGTGCGATAGATTGCGCTCGCAGTCACAGATTCCGAAGTAAGCCAGGCTCCGCAAATCTTTCCAGATATCCTGCTGCGCCGCCTTGCTCCTCTTTCCGAAACCGGCCAGGTAGCCGAGCACATAGTAATTGACCTGCCCGGCTAAGTGGCTATCGAAGTCACTCAGTTGGAGATACTGGTCGTACTCCGTATGCGCTTCCGCGTATTTCTTGCTTAACCGCAGACTGTCTGCCAGCCACAGGTGTGGCTCGGCATTCCGCGGCGCTAGCCTGATCGCCTTGCGCGCCGTATCGATCGATTGCGGATAAAGCTCCTTCAATCGATACGCCTGGGCCAGCAGCGTGAGCGCGACCGCATGGTTGGGCCGCCGTTGCAGCACGAAGTTGAGTTGCCGGATGGCTTCGTCGACACTCCCTGTGTCTAGCAGCATTCCGCCATAATTGGCATGCGCTTCCAGGTAATCGGGATCGATCTCGATCGCCTTCTTGTAATACTGGGCAGCCTTGTCCTCATCGTAGAGCGCATTGTAAGTCAGGCCTAGATAGAATGCCGCCTGGCTGTAAGTCGGATCGGCGTCCAGCGCTTTTTGAAATAAGTCAGCAGCCTGCCGGTAGTTCTGTTCGTAACCTTTTTGGTAATACTGTAGGCCCTTGTCGAGTGAGTCCTGGGCGGCCTTGGCGTGCCGCCGCGCGATCAGAATCTTGATGCTGACGGTAGAGTCCTGTCCGGGATATACCATCTCTTGGCGAGGGCCATCGGGTTCGTAGCCCAGTTTGACTCCCTTAATGCTGTGCTCGCCTGGAGGCAGGCCGGGGACGGAAATCGGTTTCGCTTTGGATGCCATCCCCACGGACTGCCCATCTACGAAGACTTCCACGCCGTCCACGTTGGACTCGATGACCAGCGTGCCGAACTTGGGCGCGGGAGGCGCGGCCGGCGCTGCGTTGGCCGGCGCCACCGCGAGCAGCATTTCCGGATCGAAGCTGCCTCGGTCGGAAGTGGGATTCTGCTGGCCTTTGGTGGCGTCGCGCACATTCGTCCGCACATACTCCGCCAGTTCATCCGCGCTGATGACGCCGTCATGCGAGGCATCGGCAGCCCCTTCCAGACCTTTCACTACGTAATACGTGAACACCCCGTGGCCGCCTTCGAGGTCCGGGCTTTCAAACGATCGCTCGCGGTCGCGGCTCGCCGTCAGCGAAAACAGCGATTTGTTCAGGTCCGACAAAGTGCGATTCAAGTTCTGCGAGTCTTCCGGCGTGATGGCGCCGCTATGACAGGCGTCGGTGAGCAGGATTTTATTCTTTGCCTGGATCTTGCCGCCGATTACCGCGCCAAGCTCATCCATCGGATACGCCGTGGACGCGATATTTTCGCGATCGATGTCGGAAGGGGCCAGAAATCCCTTGCCTTCCACCACAAACCCGTGGCCCGCGAAATAGATCAGGACACGATCGTCTTCCTTGGCCACCGAGGGCAGCCACTCATCGATTTCGTGGCGCACGCTGGCCAAGGTCGCCTTGGCGCCCGTCAGCAGGTGAACGTTCTCCGCCTTGAAGCTGCCGCCCTCCGGACTGATCAGGATGGTGTACATCGCTTGGGCGTCGCGCTCGGCGAACTGCAGTTGCAGATTTTCCGGAAGCTTCGGATAGCTCGAAACCCCGATGATTACGGCGTAGCTGCGCGGAACGGTGACCGGCTTCGCCGCGGATGGTGGCGCGGCGGCGGGCTCGATCTTCTCGATTTTCAGATCGCGCTGCTGGGTTTGGGCGCTCGCCAGCGCGGCGCACGCGAACAGAATGGGAATTCGCTCGAAACGCATGACGATCACCGGTGAGCCAGATGAAATTCGTAAATGACCGGCCCCGTCAAAGGAGCCGGAGAAGAAATCACAGCCGTATCCTTCTGCTGCAGGAACAGCAGATCGCGACGGCTCTGGTCGGCGGCGTCTGCCAGGCCCTGCGGCAACGGCACATCGCGCGGCACCAGTTTGGGACCGGCGGCATGATCGATGCAGTCGCCGCGCGATTTCAGAATCGTATCGTCGCAGCGCGGCAGCAACTGCAGATCGTGCGGCCGCTCGGCCGGATACCGCGGGGCGCCGCCGGTGAGCCGCGCCGGAGCCAGCAACCAGTACACGATTTCATGGCCCGGCGGCCCGGCAATACGAAATAGAGTGTCGGTAGCCGGAACCTGGTATTGCTTACCCGCCACAATATGGTTGTCCTGCCCGGTCTCTTCCCTCGGGAATAGCTGCTCGTATTTGCCCGAAGTGTTCTGGTTCATCACATATAGATAGCCATCGAAGTTAGTACGGAAGCGAAAGCGCACGCGATCGGACTGCTCCAGCACCAGTCCCGGATCGATGGCGTGCCAGGAATCGCCCTCCAGCCGTTCGAGCAGGATTTCCATCCGCTGGCCGTCCTCGCGGGCAGCGCCGCTTTGGGCGAAAGCTGCCCCGGCCAGCAGGCAGCACGCTGCCAGCCGGGCGATCATTTATGCACCAGTTGCAGGTCAGCTACCACGCGAGAATCCGAGCTGCCGGTCGGATTCACAACGTAAACGGCGGTTTCCTTTTTCTCTCCGGGCGTCGCGTCAGTCACTTTTTCGATGATCAAGTCGCGCGCGTAGGCGGTCCGCAGAAAACCAACGGTGGCGTCGTCAATTTTGGGATTCGCCAGCACCAGGAGAGTTTTTCCCTTGGCCGGCTCTGCTGGCTTCGGAGCCGATACTGGCGCCGTCCCGCCCTGCAGCGAATAGATCATCTTCTCCAGGCTGGGCTCCGGCTGGCGGGAGAGCACGAGGAACAGCTTCTCATTACCGGCCTGCTCATCGAAAACGAATCGCGCCTTGGGCGGCAGGTTGTAGTCGTGGAAGCCTTCGACATGATTGTTTCCGTCCTCGACTTCAGGCGAAGGAAACAAAGGCTTCCACGTGCCGCTGGATCCCTGCGTGACTATATAAAGGTAGCCCGGCAGATTGGTTTGCACCCGGACTTCAATCCGGTCACCGGCATGAAACACCGTGTCGCCCGGAACTTCGACCATGTCGCTGCCCGATTTCTTGAGAATCGTATACTTCAGGCCGAGCGGCGGGCCGGCCGGAGCCGTGGTCACGTTGGCTGCCACCGGAACAATCCGGGCGCCATCGGCAACTTCCGTGCGTTCCTGACGCGAGGCCACGGAGGCGGCAGGGGCGGCAGCGGGTTTGGTTTCCGCGCTGGCGGTCGCGACTGGCGCGGCCTTTGTAGCCGGAGCTTTGGCCTGAGTCTTGGTGGCGGCCGCCTTGGCAGGTGCGCTCTTCGGTGCAGCGTCCACCGGTGCGTAAAAGAGTTCGCGCGCAGTCAATTGCGGTTTAGGCGACTCCTGCGCGGTCGCTAGGGTAGCCATGCAGGCGGCCAGGAAAAAACCTGATTTGGACGGCATTCGCGTAATCCCGGTCCGGGGACCGGCCCCCTCATGTACACCATATCACCGAAACCTGGGGTCAAACCGGAAGTCTAATGAGTACCGTACTATGCGGGGAACTGGAGCCGTTGCGGGGCGGGCAATCCTGCCCGCAGCCGCCTTCCAGGCGGCTGGTGCCCAGGCAACCTGCCCGGGCGCCGTTCTCACAACGTTCTATTCGCGGCAACAAGAGGTTTTGCTGAGCCCCGACCGCAAGGGAGCGGTCAATCGGTAACGAAATCATCCGAACGGCCACTTGCGCGGCCAGCCGCCACGGAAACGAGCGCTTCTCAAGCGCGGTCCTCTGAGCAATTGGCTTATACGTGCCGTGTTCTCCAGATACCGGTAACGCCGTTGTTTGCCGGAACGTTGAAACCCCTTACAAGGTGCAGTGCTGCAACCGACTGCAAAGAAGTGACCGGAAAGCGTGACTCACTTGCACCACCCATGCCGTGCGCTCATATCGACGCCCGCCAACACCGCATCCCCAATCTTCGTCACCCAACCTCCTGCTCCTCAATCACTTAAGCCGCCCCTGCTCCAAATCCGCGCCCCCACCTAACCTCATTCACCAAGGCAGAAAATATTCCTCCCGTTGCAAACACACCTACTTATCGGAAACCTCGCCCGGAGAGCCCATGCCCGCCAGTTACTCTGTGCTTGAGAGGAATTATGACCACTCAATCGCAGATCGACGCCAATCGTCGCAATGCTCAGAAATCGACTGGACCTGTTACGGCTACCGGTCTCAATATTTCTCGTTTTAATGCCCTGAAGACGGGCATTCACGCGAAGTCTACCGTCATCCCCGGCGAAAGCGCCGAAGAGCTAGATCAATTAGTCGCGGACTACCGCGAGCAGTACCGGCCGGCCACGCCCGAACAGCGTTTCCTGGTCGATACCATGGTCAATGCCGAGTGGATGCTCCGCCGCTACCGCAAGGTCGAAGCCGACCTGTGGAAGTATTCCTACCAGGATCCCGATACCACCAGCACTACCGAATTCTTCCTGCGCCACCAGCGCGATTTCGCCCTGGTGCACCGCAAAATCGCTTTCTTCGAGCGTTCCTTCTACAGCGCGCTCAAAGAACTCAAAGCCTCCCAGGCTACCGCCCATCCCTTAACCGAAATCCAGGATGATGACCTCCTCATCGCCGCGGCTTCGTTCTGTCAACCAGCCACCGAGCCGGCCGCCCCGTCGGCCCAAGTCATGCACCCGCCGCTGGACAACCCCGCTCTTCGCCTCTGAATTCGAAAGGAAAGCGAAGAAACGGCATCACCGAAAGGAGAATTCACCCGGCAATCCGCACCAATCTATGCGTCTGCGCGAGAGCGCCGCCATTCGTGTCTTTGCCGGCCCGTAGGGAGCGGTCTCTTATTCCCGCTTGACATCATGATGTCTTCAGGCATAACATCGAGATGTGCGGACAACTCTGTCGCTGGATGAGGACGTAGCCAATCTTCTCAGGAGAGAAATCCGCCGCTCCGGCATGCCTTTCAAACAGGTGGTGAACCGTTTTCTACGGCTGGGCCTCATCGCGGCCAAGCAGGAAAACCGCAAACCATTCGTCATAACGCCTCGAGCGCTCGGCTTGCCGCCGGGCCTTAGCTATGACAATATCGAGGACCTGATCGAGGCGGTGGAAGGCGCCACCCACAAGTGACCATTCTCGATGCCAACATCCTGCTTTATGCGCATGACTCCACTGCTACATACCACGACAAGGCCCGTGCCTGGGTGGAGAAGGTGTTCTCGGATGGCGAACCGGTGGGCATTCCGTCGCAGAGTGCCATGGCCTTTCTCCGCATCGTGACGAACGCGCGTCTGCCTGGAGATCGCTATACAGTGGAAGAAGCCGTGGGCGTAGTGGATCGCTGGTTGGAGCAACCCAATGTGCGCCTCCTGTCGCCCGGCGAGAATCATTGGCGATTGTTGCGAAGCGCCCTGATTGAAGGACAGTGCCGTGGGCCGCTCACGACCGACGCTCAACTCGCCGCAGTGACCATCGAGCACGGCGGAATTCTCTACACGACGGATCGGGACTTTGCTCGCTTTCCAGGACTGCGGTGGACGAATCCTCTGGTTTCCTGATGCGATCCTCAACACCGCTGTAGCGTCACACAACAGCCCCCCTAACCCCTGGCGAACACGGCGGTTCATAGCACTTCCCAACAATCCGCTGCTGAAATTCTCAACGGTTAGCAGGCGTAGCAAGATCCAACATATTGGAAACGCTTGAAATCACAACAGATAAAGAGGTATAAATAACCGGTATTTGGCATCCGCCGTGCCCTTATCAAGTGCGGAAAGGATGGATGGTTATGACGGTCATTCTGGTCTTGGTCACGTTCCTGGCTTTCGTCATTTTGGATTATGTGATGAACCGGCGCAAAGCGGTCATCACGGTTCCGGTAGAGGCGCATGCGGCGGTCCCGGCTTTCCCCGGCGGAGACATCGTGGACGGATACTTGGTTCCCTCCGAACTCTCTTATCATCCCGGCCATAGCTGGCTGACTCGGGAGCGAAAAGGTGTCGTACGGGTAGGCGCCGATGAGTTTGCCGCAGCCCTGGTGGGGAAGGTCGAGAAGATTGAATTGCCGAAGCCCGGCCAATGGGTACGGCAAGGGCAGAAGGTGCTTGGTTTTTACAGAGATGGCGAGAAGACCGAGATGGTTTCTCCCACCGAAGGCGAGGTCTTGGAAATCAACCCTGGCATTGTGCAGGATCCCGGTCTGCTGCGGCGCGATCCATACGGAAAAGGTTGGCTGCTGACACTCAACGTGCCCGATGAGGAAAACACCGGACGCAATCTGGTCCCCCCCGGCTTGATTCGCGAATGGATGCGGGATGCCGTCGAGCGGTTGTATGCGTCGCAACCGGCGCTTGCCGGCGCGGTGGCCGCCGATGGCGGACGCCCGGCAGAGGATGCTCTGGCCGGTATGCCGGACGCGAACTGGAAAAAACTCACGGGCGAGTTCTTTCTGACCGCGTAGATCCGGCGCGTGCCACGCGCCGGACCAAACCCCGAATGTGAAGTTTCGCTACACATTCGGCAGTATTTCTGATACAAAGGAGTTGAGGGTCCCATTATGTCGAAAGCAATCCTGTACGACAGCACCCTCTGCATAGGCTGTAAGGCATGCGAAGGAGCTTGTGCCGAACGCTGGGGTTTCCCCTATAACGACCAGGTGGCCGCGGAGGAAAACATCTCCGCCCACAAGCTCACGGCCATCGAGACGCACGGCGAGCGGTACAGCCGTCGTCTTTGCATGCACTGTGCGGAACCGGCGTGCGCTTCGGTATGTCCGGTGGGAGCGATTCAGAAGACCGGCCTGGGACCGGTCGTCTACGATCCGGAAAAATGCATCGGCTGCCGCTATTGCTTGCAAGCGTGCGCTTTTCAGGTGCCGTCGTACGAGTGGAATAAGCGTCTGCCGCGGATGCGCAAGTGCGACATGTGCTTCGAGCGGCAGAGCCGGGGGGAAGTGACTGCGTGCGCCGCCTCGTGCCCGACCGGTGCTACTAAGTGCGGCGACCGCGAGGACCTCGTCGCGGAAGCGCGGCACCGCATCGCCAATAAGCCGGGCGATTACTACGGCAAGATTTACGGCCTGGAGGAAGTCGGCGGCACTTCGGTGCTGTACCTTTCGGCCGTGCCGTTTGAGCAGATCGGTCTTCGCGTCAACGTGCCGAGGCAGTCGCTGCCCGATCTGACCTGGCGCGTGCTGGAGTTGGTGCCCGACGTGGTCTCGACCGGCTCCGTGCTGCTGGGCGGCATCTGGTGGATTACCAACCGGCGCGCGGAAGTGGCTCGGGCGGAGAGGGAACGCAAATGACGCGGCGCAGGCCGAAGATCACCGTGTGGCGCGCGATTTTCGCGGCCATTTTGCTGAGTGGCTTGTATGCCACCTATTTGCGGGTTTTCTACGGCCTGGGCGGCTCCACCAACTTGAGTGACAAGTTCCCCTGGGGCCTGTGGATCGCCTTCGACATTCTGTGCGGCGTCGGCCTCGCGGCGGGCGGTTTCACCCTGGTAGCCGTCGTCCACATCTTCAACGTGGAACGCTACAAGCCCATTCTGCGGCCGGCCATTTTGACATCCTTCCTGGGCTACTCGCTGGTGGTGGTGGCGCTGTTGTACGACCTCGGCCGGCCCGACCGGCTGTGGCACCCGCTGGTTATGTGGAATCCGCACTCGGTCATGTTCGAGGTCGCGTGGTGCGTAATGCTCTACACCACCGTGCTGTTCCTGGAATTCCTGCCCATGGTCTTCGAGAAATTCGGGTGGCATCGGCCCTTGGCCTGGATTCATTACATTTCGGTGCCCCTCATGATCACGGGCGTGCTCCTCTCCACTCTCCATCAGAGCTCTTTGGGCACTCTGTTTCTAATCGTCCCGGAAAAAATGTACGCCCTCTGGTACAGCCCCACCCTGCCGGCGCAGTTTTATATCTCGGCCATCGCGGTGGGCTTGGCGATGACCATCTTCGAATCGTGGCACAGCAGCCGCGCCTTCGGGCGCGCCCTGGAGTTGCCGCTCCTGGCCAGCATGGGCCGCGTGCTGGCGGTGCTGCTCGCCGTTTATTTGTGGCTGCGTTTCCTCGATCTGAGCCATCGGCAAGTGCTCGGCTTACTGGCCGTGAACCGTACCGAGACGTGGCTGTTCTGGCTGGAAATCGCGCTCTTTATCGTGCCAACCATCTTGCTGTTCCAGAAGAGAGTGCGGATGAGTCCGGGCGCGCTGTATGCCTGTGCGGTCCTGGTGGTGTTCGGGTTCATCGCCAATCGCTTGAACGTAGGGGTCACGTCCCTCGAGTCCGGCTCCGGCACGCACTATGTTCCGCGTTGGAGCGAGGTCGCGATCACGCTATCCATCGTGGCTGCCGGGTTTGCCATCTTCCGCGTGATCGCGGAATACTTCCCCGTGTTCGAAGCGCAGTCGCATGCAGTTGCGCTTGCCGAGACCGCCGAGAGAGAGGAGGAGCGCATCCCCGTGGAATGACTCTACGGCGCCCATTTCGGTTGGGTCTGGCCGCCAAGCTGGCGATCTGCGTCGTGGCGGGTACGGCGGCGTTCTTTGCCCTTTTCGGCTATTTCAATCTGCGCATCGAACGCCAGCAATCGCAGGATCTGGTGCTGCAAGCGGCGGACCGGATCAGCGACCTCATTTTGCGCAGCACTCGGTACGAGATGCTGCATCACGACCGGGAAGCGCTCTACAACGTAATTCAGGAACTGGGCACCGAGCCGGGCATCCGGCGCATCCGCATCTTCAACAAGGAAGGGCGGATCACGCTCTCCACCGATGCCCGCGAGATCAATCAGGTAGTCGATAAGAAGGCGGAGGCCTGCTATGCGTGCCATGCGCAATCGGCCCCTCTGGCCAAACTGAATCGCCCCGACCGGGCCCGCATCTTTACCGACCGGCAGGGGGAGCGCACCTTGGGAGTCATCCGCCCGATTGAAAACTCGCCCTCCTGTTCCGACGGGACCTGCCATGCCCATCCTCCGAGCCAACGGGTGCTGGGCGTGGTGGATGCCAACCTCTCGCTGGCCCCGGTAGATGCCCAAATGGCACGCCAGCAGGCGGCTCTCGTCTGGTTTCTAATCGCAGCCATTCTTTTGGGATCGCTGATCGCCGTTCTCTTCATCTGGATCTTCGTCTACAAGCCTGTACATGAGCTGATCGTGGGCACGCATCGCGTGGCGGACGGAGACTTGGCGTATCGCCTGCCAATCCGCTCGGACGATGAGCTGGGCGATCTGGCTGCTTCCTTTAACAAGATGACCGAGGAAGTGGCCGGCGAGCAGGCGCGCATCGAGGAACAGGTGCGCCGCAAGACGGCCGAGTTGGAGCGTGTTCATAAAACTCTGCTGAGCACGGAAAAAATGGCCTCCATCGGCAAACTGGCCGCCACCGTGGCGCATGAGATCAATAACCCGCTGTTCGGAATCCTCACCTACGCCCGGCTGGTGTCGCGCGAGATCCGCAAGAACGAGTTTCCCGGGCGAGAAGAAATAACCGGCCAACTCGAGACCATCGAGCACGAAAGCAAACGCTGCGGCGACCTCGTCAAGAACCTGCTGACATTCGGGCGGCAGGCGCCGAGCCATCGCGAATCCAACGATATCAACGAGGTCATCGGCCGCGCGGTCACTCTGGTGAAGCACAAGCTCGATCTGCAGAACATTACGCTAAGCGAAAATCTCGCGCGCGGCTTGCCGCTGCTCGAATGCGACGCCAATCAGATCCAGCAGGTGCTCATCGTGCTGCTGGTGAACGCCTCGGAAGCCATGCCCAAAGGTGGATCGATCTCAATTTCGACCGGGTTCGACGCCGTCTCTGAGCAGATCATGCTGCGGGTCAAGGATACCGGCAGCGGCATTCCGCCCGAAGTGCTGCCCCGCATCTTCGACCCGTTCTTTACCACCAAGGAAGACCAGAACCGCACCGGCCTGGGGTTGGCCGTGGCGCACAGCATCGTGGAGCAGCACGCGGGGGAAATCTCCGTCCGCTCCACGCCGGCTGAAGGAACCGAATTTACCATAGCGCTGCCGGTCGTTCCGGTGGCTGCCTCAGTGGGGAAACAATCATGAGGGAACACAACGTACAGAGGGAGCTTCGTGAGGGAAACAACGGTACGCACCGGGAGGAACCCATGGCAACAGCGGTGGAGAATCCAGTTTCGGTTAGCACGAAAGGCCGAATTTTAATCGTCGATGACGAGTTGGTAGTGCGCGATTCGCTGGGCAAGTGGTTCAACAGCGAAGGCTACACGGCCCAGCCCGCGGCCGGCGCTCGTGAAGCGCTGGAGATCATTCAGCATAAGGAATTCGATATCGCGCTCCTCGATATCAAAATGCCGGGAATGGACGGCATGGAATTACAGGCCCGCCTGAAAGAGGCGGATCCGGACCTGACTATAGTGATGATGACCGGCTACGCTTCGGTGGAAACAGCCGTGCAGGCCCTGAAACGAGGCGCCTACGATTACATCACCAAACCGGTAGATCCGGATGAACTGTCGCATCTCGTCGCGAAAGCGCTGGAACATCAACGCGCCCGCCGCGAAGTGGCGCGGCTCCGCGAGGACCTGCAGGAAGTGGTCCCCGGTACCGAGTTGATCGGCAAAAGTTCGAGCATGAAGAAGGTGACCGAGCTGATCGAAATGGTGGCCTCGACCGAAGCCACCGTGCTCATCACCGGAGAAAGCGGCACTGGCAAGGAAGTGGTGGCGCGGGCGATTCATGCCGCCGGGCCCCGGCGCTATATGCCCATGGTCACCATCCATTGCGGAGCACTTACCGAAACCTTGCTGGAAAGCGAGTTGTTCGGTCACGAGAAGGGCGCCTTCACGGGAGCGCAATACCGCAAGAAGGGCAAGTTCGAAGTGGCCGACGGCGGCACCGTCTTCCTCGATGAGATCAGCGACATCAGTCTGAAGACGCAGACCGACCTGCTGCGCGTTTTGCAGGAGCATGAAATCGTCCGCGTGGGCGGCAACCAGCCGATCAAAGTGGACTTCCGCTGCATTGCGGCCACCAACAAGAACCTCGACCTGCTGGTCAAAGCAGGCACGTTCCGCCCGGACCTGTATTACCGGCTGCACGTTTTCTGCATCAACCTGCCCCCGCTGCGCGAGCGGCGCGAGGACATCCCCCTGCTCGTAAATCATTTCCTGAACAAATTCTGCATGGCGACCAGCCGGCCGGTGCCGCAGGTCTCTTCCGAGGCTCTCGATCTGTTGATCCGCCACGAATGGCCGGGCAATGTACGCGAATTAGAGAATGCGGTCGAGCGGGCACTCGTGGTAGGCCGCGGACTCGAGGTCAAGGCCGCGGACTTCTCATTCCAATTTCAACCCGATGAGGCGAAGACCGGACGCACCCTCGACGACGTAGAGCGAGCCCACATCGAACACGTACTGCGCGAAACCCAGCACAATATGTCGCGCGCCGCGCGTATTCTGGCGATCGATCGAACCACGTTGTATAACAAACTGCGACGCTACGGACTGCGGTGAAACCAATCCACGTCATCCCGCTCACCAGCGCTGAGCCGCCGGGATCGCGGGACGATCCCGGATTGGACCTTTTGGAAAACCTGGCGGTGGCGCTGGCGCGCGTTTTTCGAACGCCGTGCCAGATCCGGCCCGATCTGGTCGAGATCTCTCATGCGTGGGACCGAACCCGCCGCCAGCACCACTCGACCGCCATCCTCCAGCGCCTGGAGAAGAAGTGTGACCCCGATGCGCGCGTCTTGGGAGTAACCGGCTGCGATCTGTTCGTCCCGGTCCTTACCTTCGTTTTCGGTGAAGCCCAACTCGAAGGAAATTGCGCCGCCGTCTCCCTGGCGCGCCTCAGGGAGGAGTTCTATGGTCTGCCGGCGCGCGAAGAACTCCTACGCGAGCGCTTGCTGAAAGAAGCCATCCATGAACTCGGACACACTTTCGGCTTACGCCACTGCCCGGACTGGCACTGCGCCATGGCCTCGAGCTACGCGGTCGACCGCTTGGACGTGAAAGGAAACGACTTCTGCGCAAGCTGCCGGAACGCCGTCTTCCGGGAGCGGTATTGGTAGAATGCGCCGGCGGGTATCGGTGGAACCGTGCTGCCGGCGTCCGTTTCGCGGGTTTGGCAGTACGAATGCTCGTTCCCGGTGCATGACAATTCGAATCGCCCGCTGGGGATTAGCCCTAACGCTTCTCGCGCTTCCTGCTGCGAGTTTTGCGCAAAGCGCCAAAGATGACGCCAAAAATGCCGGATCGGATGTGAAGAACGCCGGTAAAGACGTTGGATCCGCGGCCAAAAACACTGGAAAAGCGACCACCCGAACGGCCAAGCATGCGGCGCGCAAGGTAAAGAACGGCAGCAAGAAGGCCGTCAACAAGGGCGCCGAAGAAACCGGCAAAGCCGCCAACAGCGTGAAACAAAAGACCGAATAGGCACATCCAATGACAAGCGAGCGGCGGTCATGCGATAGTAGGAAAGAACACCCCGCTTGAGAGGTTTTTTGCGTAAATTTCTGCTATTAACTTCCGTTGCTGTCGCTGTGCCGCTGCTCTTGGCAAGAGCCGCCGAACTTGGGGTAATTCTTTTGAATCCAGCCGCTTGGGGCGGCGGGCATCCGCCCGCTGACTGGCAAATTAAGGTGACCCACGGCAAGCCGGAGATCGCCGCCTGCACCGATGGGGACGGCTCCTGCCTGCATTTAATCAGTATGAAATCTTCGTTCGCTCTGGAGCGCGGGATGGACGTCGATCCTTACGCTGAGCGTTATCTGAGCTGGCGTTGGAAAGTCGCTAAACTCCCGGACGGGGGAGATTTCCGGCGTGCTGCTACTGACGACCAGGCGGCTCAGGTCTTGGTGGCGTTCGCCGATCGTCATGTGCTGAGCTACATTTGGGATTCCACGGCTCCCAAAGGAACCATCCAGAGTGCCAGTGCCATTCCTCTGGTTCACATCGTTGACGTGGTATGTGAATCCGGTCCGGCGCAGCTCAATCGCTGGATCCCGGAGATGCGCGACGTGGCCGCCGATTATGAGCGCGCCTATGGCAAATCGGCCCCGCACGTGAAAGGCTTGCGCATCCAGATCAATTCGCAGCATACCGGCAGCGCTGCGGAAAGCTACTTCGGAGAAGTGGTGTTCGGCAGCAAGCCGCAATAATGATCCTGGTCACTGGGGCCACCGGCTTCATTGGAGGCCATCTGGCGACCGCCATGCATTCCCGCGGCCTACCGATTCGCTGTCTGGTGCGAAAGCCTGGCGCCGCTCTTCCTGGTGACACCGCCTGGGCCGATTTGTCCACCGGTCAGGGGCTCGATGCCGCTCTCGAGGGCGTTGATCTCATCATCCACCTGGCAGGAGCTACGGCGGCTCTCCGTCCGTCCGATTTTTATCAAGCCAACGTGCAGGCGAGCGAGGTATTGGCGCGCGCCGCGTCCAAGCGGCAAGTGCCCCGCTTGGTTCACGTGAGTTCGCTAGCGGCCGTTGGCCCCAGCAACGATGGCGCTCCCGTCGCGGAAGACTGCGACCCGCACCCGCTGACGCATTACGGTAAATCCAAACTGCAAGGCGAGAAGGCCGTCCGCGCAGCGATGCCGTCGGCCGTGATCGTCCGGCCCCCTGTGGTCTATGGCCCGCGCGACCATGGTGTGTTCCAAATGCTGAAACTGCTGAGCAGAGGGTTCGCCATTGAAATAGGCCGGGGAGGACGGTGGTTCAGCGCAATTTATGTCACAGACCTGGTGGAGGGCATTCTGGCCGCCGCCTTTGCGCCCCAAGCAGCCGGCCGCACCTATTTCCTCTCGCACGCGAAGCCCGTTTCCTGGACCGAATTAGCCGCCACCGCTGCGAATATTATGAGCAAGCGGACACGCATCATTCGGTTCTCCGGGGGTGGTGCCTACGCTGTGGGCTATTGCGCGGAAGTATGGTCGCGCTGCACCGGAAATCCTGGCATCCTTTCACGCGATAAAGTTCGCGACGCACTGGCTAACTGCTGGACCTGTGACACGCGGCGCGCGTCCAGCGAACTGGGTTTCGACGCCCGGACCTCCCTCGGCGACGGCCTTGCGCAGACGCTGGCCTGGTACAAGGAGGCTGGTTGGCTGCATTATTGAAAGCCGAAACCGAGCTTTGGCCGGTCGACAAGCTGATACTGGCATATTTCGGTTTTGCCGCCATTCTGCTTCTTATCTGGTGGACAACCATCCCCGATGCGCCGTGGCTACTCGGAGCACACGTTGCGGCGGCTACTTTGCTGGCGTGGGAGCTATGGCATCCCAATCGCACGAGTTGGGCATTTCGTCATTGGTACCCCGTCATCTATGTCGCGTTCTGCTACAAGGAAATGGCCCTCCTAGTTCCGGGTATCCACCCTCATCCGGCCGATCAATGGTTAGCAGATATCGATTACGCGATCTGGCACGCCCACCCCACGGTCTGGCTGGAACGAATTTATTCAGCGGCCCTTACTGAATATTTGCAGATCGTGTACACGCTGTTCGTGCCTGCCGTGCTCTGGGTGGCCTGGCTGTTGTGGAGAAAGCGCCGGTTCACGGAATTTCAGTATTATGCCTTCCTGATCGCGCTGGGGTACTTAGTTTCCTATATCGGCTATCTGATTGTTCCCGCCCGGGGGCCGCGCTTCCTGCTAAAACATTTACAGCATGCGCCGTTGCAGGGCTTGTGGCTCTTTCAAACCATGCAAGGCAACTTAGACCGCTTGGAATCCACGGCTTACGATTGCTTTCCGAGCGGCCATACGGAACTCACCATCCTGGCGTGGTGGGGCGCCCGAAAGGTCAGAAATTCGCTCTCATGGCCGTATTTTGCCTACACTCTGAGCATCATTTTTGCTACAGTTTATCTTCGATACCACTATACGATCGACGTGCTGGCCGGAGCGGCGGTGGCGGGCGTTCTCCTTGTGGCTGCCCCCCCTCTTTACCGGAATCTTCAAGGCAAAAGGGGCTTACAGGTTGGGAGGAGTTGAAGTTGTTGCGGCGGATAAGAAGGGCCTGAAGGATTTCGTCGAACTGCCCTTCACGCTTTATCGCGATGATCCCCATTGGGTGCCTCCGTTACGCATCGCCGTGAAGGAATTGCTCGACCGCAAGAAACACCCCTTTTATGCGAACGCCGAAGCCGAGTTCTTTATCGCGCGCCGCGACGGCCGAACAGTCGGGCGGATCGCCGCGATCGTGGACCGCGCCCATAACCGGACCCATAACGAGAATGCGGGCTTCTTCGGTTTTTTCGAATGCATCGATGATGTGACCGTTGCCGAGGCTCTCTTACTGGAGGCCCGGAAGTGGGTATCCAAACGAGGAGCACAGTTTTTGCGCGGCCCCGTGAACCCCTCGACCAATTACGAATGCGGCATGCTCGTCGAGGGCTTCGATTCGGACCCCATGGTCATGATGACCTACAACGCCCGCTATTATCCGGCCTTGATGGAACGGGTAGGTCTGCGGAAGGCCAAGGACCTGCTCGCTTACCTCAGCAGCTCCGAGCAGGTGCACTTGGAGAAGATTGAGCGGGCTGCGCGGCGGGCTTTCGCGCGCAGCGGCGTAACGGTGCGGCCCATCAACATGAAGGATTTCAACGGCGAAGTGGCGCGGGTGTGGGAAGTTTACTGTTCCGCCTGGAGCCGCAACTGGGGTTTTGTCCCCATGAGCCGTGAAGAGTTTTTCCAGATGGGCAAGGAGATGAAGCAGATTCTCAAGCCCGAGCTGGTCCTGATCGGCGAGGTGGGCAACCGTATAGTGGGCTTCGCCCTGGCGTTACCCGATATTAATCAGGCGCTCAAACCTGCACGGGGCAAGCTGCTGCCTACGGGACTGCTCAAAATCCTGTATCATCAGCGTCTCATCAAGAGTGTTCGGGTTCTGGCGTTGGGGGTGGTGGAAGAACACCGCTCGTCGGGGGTGGCTGCCGGCTTTTATGCCACGCTGGTGCATAACGCTCGCAAGCTGGGTTATGGCCCTTGCGAAATGTCCTGGATTTTGGAGGACAATATCTTAATGAATCGCTCCCTGGAGGTGATGGGTGCGAAGCGGTACAAGACCTATCGAATCTACGAATGGAGCTGAGGAGCATGCGCGTACCGAGTACCGAGTTGACGGGGAAGAAGAAGGGCACCGGTTCCAACGATATTTTTGAAAAGTGCCGTACTTTCACCCGCCCGAGCGACTTGCAGGCGGCCGGCCTATACATGTATTTCGAGGTCTTCGGCGACCGCGAAGGTTGCGCTGCCGGAGAAGTGCGTCTCGGCAAACGCAAGGTCCTGATGTTCGGATCCAACGACTATCTCGACCTGATCACGCATCCGAAGGTAAAGGAAGCCGCGGCACAGGCGATTCGCAAGTACGGCAGCGGTTGCAGCGGTTCGCGGCTGTTGAACGGCACGCTCGATCTGCACATCAAGCTGGAAGCAGAGTTGGCAGCCTTTACCCACAAAGAAGCGGCGGTCATCTTCGGCACCGGGTTCCAGGCCAATTACGCCACACTTTCGGCGCTCAGCGAAAAGGGCGATGTGATGATCTGCGATCACAATTTGCACGCCAGCCTGGTGGAGGGAGCCCTACGCTCGCCGGCGCGGACCGTCCGCTTCCGCCACAACGATCTGGACCATTTCGAGCGATGCCTGGAAAATTGCCCGCCGGATGAAAAGATCATGGTGGTTTCAGAAGGTGTGTTCAGCATGGAAGGCGATATCGCCGACCTGCCGGGCATTCTTCGGCTGGCAAAGCCGTACGGGGCGCGCGTCTATGTGGACGAGGCACATGGTATCGGCGTGTTAGGCCCGACCGGGGCGGGTGCAGCGGAACACCTCGGTGTGCTTGACGAAGTGGACATCGTCATGGGCACCTTCAGCAAGTCGCTGGCCTCCGTCGGCGGATTCATCGCCGGTGAAAAGGCCGTGGTCGATTATCTGAAGCACACCGCCCGGCCGTTCGTATTTTCGGCGAGCCTGCCCGCCGCTTCCGTTGCCGCAGTCGCGGCTGCGCTGCAGATCATGCGCAAGGAGCCGGAGCGCCGCCACCACCTGCAGCGAATCGCCAACCTTCTTCGCGTGGAATTGCAGGCGCGCGGCTTCTGCGTCCTGCCCGGGGAAACCGCCATCGTTCCAGTGGTAATCCAGAATGAGCTGGATCTCTGCAGGCTCTGCAAGGCCTTGCTCGAACAGGGGATTTATATCAACCCCGTACTGCGCCCCGCCGCCGCTCAGAACCTTCTACGCATCTCCTGCACCGCTGCCCATACCGAAGCGCATGTCGAGCGCCTGATAACCACACTCGCGAAGACAGCGCGGGAGTTGGGGATCGAGGCATAGAGGCAGCATTGCCTCACGCCTACGAGTTACTCTGGATCCCGCCGTCACCCACCCGTCATAATGGCCTTTGGCGCGCATTCTGATCACCACGTTCGGCTCTTTGGGTGACTTGTTTCCGTACCTCGCGATCGGGAGCGAGTTGAAACGGCGTGGACATCAGGTGACCATCGCGACGAGCGCCGTACATCGCGAAAAAATTGAAGCCGAGGGCCTGAAGTTCCATGCGGTACGCCCGGACATCGAGATCGATAACCGCGAACTGCTGGAATATGTGATGGACGCGCGGCGTGGGAGCGAACGGGTCGTCCGTTACCTTGCCGAGCAGGTTGGGGAAACATATGAAGACACGTTGCCCGCCGTGCAGTGCGCGGACGCCGTTGTTACGCACCCCATCACGTTTGCTTCCGTGATTGCGGCGCAGAAGTTCCGGCTGCCGTGGATATCCACCGTGCTGGCGCCCATCTCGCTGCTCTCGGCCCATGACCCGCCCGTCCCACCGCAAGCGCCATGGCTTCACGCGCTGCGCCACTTGGGTTCGCGATTCATGAAGTGGTTCTGGGATCTCGGCCGGAGAGACACGCTCAGATGGGTTGAACCGGTGGTCAACTTGAGAAAAGAACTGGGACTCGGGCAAGGGGAACATCCGCTCTTCGAGGGATCGCACTCGCCATCGCTGGTGCTGGCGCTCTTCTCCCGGTACTTGGCTGCTCCGCAGCCGGATTGGCCTCCCAATACGGTCGTGACCGGCTTCCCCTTCTACGATCGCGGTAGCCTCACGCCCGAGACGCAGCGTTTCCTCGACGCTGGACCACCACCAGTCATCTTCACGCTGGGGTCTTCAGCGGTGAACACCGCAGGAGCTTTTTATGTCGAGAGCCTCTCCGCGGTCAACCGAATCGGATGCCGTGCAGTCTTCCTGACCGGCACTCATCCTCAAGGGCTTCCGGAGAAACTGCCGGAGAACGTTTGCACCATCAATTACGCACCGCACTGCGCTATCTTCCCGCGTGCGGCTGCCATCGTCCACCAGGGCGGTATGGGGACTACCGCCCAGGCGATGCGCTCTGGCCGGCCGGAACTCATCGTCCCATTTGGACACGACCAGTTCGATAACGCCGCTCGTGTCCGGCGTTGCGGCGCCGCCATCGTGTTATCGCGGTCGCGCTACGGTTCGCAGGTGGATGGTGCTTTGCGCCGGCTCTTGCAGAAGCAATCGTATACCGATGGCGCGGAGGAACTCAGCCGGAAACTGACATCCGAAAATGGCATCCTCACCGCCGCCGATGCGATCGAGCGGCAGACTCTGTAACTGATATTTACTTCTGAGCCTTTGCCGCAGCCGCATCCGCTTCCTGCTTGCGGGCGCCGCGCAATACATCGGCCAGCGCGTAGTTGCCTTCGTTACAGGCGTATTCGTACATCAGCTTGTCCGTCGCAGGCCAGGTGTACTCGCCGGTCCACGGGCGATCCCAAGTGTCCGGATCTTCCACGGTGAAGCGATACAGCAGGGTCTTGTCGTCAATCCGGGTAAAGCGTTCCACCACGTGAAGGTTCTCCGTGGATCCGCGAAACCGGGTTTTATCGGTAAAATTCGTGGTATCTACTACCAGGGTGTCTCCTTCCCAATGGCCCACCGAATCGCCCATCCATTGGCGAATGGTCTTGGGAAGATGCTGCGCGTTCATACGCACGAAGCGCGCATCGTGCACCATCTCGGTAAGGATCATTATGGAGTTCGGAGTCTGCACGATCTGGTGCAATTCGTTATAGAAGTAGTCGGGCAGCGCCGGCGGTCCCGAGGTGGAACCGAATCCAAGGATGCAACGTTCGCCCAAAGGCCGCTGCTCCGGGCCATCGAAGGCGCCGGGGGGTTCGGCGGTAAGGCTCTGGCTCTCGCGAGCATCGGAGGTCAGCCGCGCGGGGCCTGCCGCCATCCGCTTGCGGCCAGTGGCGTTGTACGGAGGCACATGCCCGTCTGGCGGATCGACCACGATAGAAGTTCGAATCTGTCCGTCTACCACGGTGTAGGCGGTACCCTGGTCCAGCCAAAACCGGTTGTAGCCGCCAACTGCTCCCCCGCCAGCCCGTTCCAGCAGTTCGAAGAACGATTTCGGAACGCTGGTGTCGCCGCCCACAGGAGGCGCCGCCCTGTCCGCGCGCGAAGGCTGGCTATCCTTGGAGCGGCGAGCGGCTTCGCTCTTCATGCGTGTTTCAGCTTGCTCTTTTGTGAGAAACGGCGGATCTCCCGGCAGACGCTCTAGTGGCGTAACTGTGGCCAGGTCGTACATCCCCTGCAGGTCGGGATGTCCATCCGGCATGCGCTTTACAGCAGATTTCGCGGCACTCTTCGCCACCTGGGCCGGCATCGGAAGGGACACCACGGCGAGCGCCAGCCCCGCCACGTACAATCTGGAGAATCGGTTGGGCATGTCTCTACCTCCTATACACCCGTTTCCGGACTATTATCTCCTGCCATATGCCCCGATGCATCGCCGCGAAACAGGGCTTACACTCATAAGAACACCCGACCATCATGCGAAAGGACGATCCTATGAAGCACGGATTTCCGTTACTGCAGAGACTGGCACTGCTCGCTATTGCTGCCGCAAGCGTTTGGGCACAGGGAGCCCGCTACCCGATCACCGTAATCCCGACGGGAAAAGGACCATTCGACTTCCCACAGGGATACCAAACGCAATGGGACAAAATCCAGATGCGCGTGACGGAGAAGATATCGCCCAATGTTTACATCCTGCATGGTTCGGCGGGCCTCGACTCCGCACACCCCGAGGCTTCCGGCGGCAGGGTGGCTGTCCTTTTCGGGGCCGATGGCGTCCTCATGGTCGACACAGGCAACAAACCGGTAGCCGAGAAGACACTGAAGGCGATACGGTCGTTCAGCGATGCGCCGATCAAAATCGTGGTGAACTCGCATATTCATCCCGACCATACCGGCGCCAACGATTTCTTCGCCAAGCAGGGAGCATTGATTTATGCGCAGGAGAACTTGCGCGACGAGATGATCAGCCCGGCCGGGCGGGGCGCTGCTCCAGCCGATCCAGCCGGAGTGCCAGTCTCGACTTATCAGTACCGCACTCCTGGGGCCCCCGCGGCCACCATTCATATGGACGGCGAGACGGTAGACTTCATACCCATGATGTCCTCCCATACCGCGGGCGACACCATTGTGTATTTCCATAACGCCAACGCCATCTACATTGAGGATTTCTACCGGAACTTCGGATATCCATTTGCCGACCAGGCCAACGGTGGCTCTATCAAAGGAATGATCGACGCGGTTGACCTGATCGGGAAGATTGCTGGCCCAGACACGATCTTAATTCCCGGTCACGGCACGTTGGTTACGAAGAAAGATCTCCTGGGCTACCGCGCCATGCTCGTAGACATATTGGGCAAGGTGCAGAAACTGCACGATCAGGGTAAATCGTTGGACGAGGTTCTGGCTGCCAACCTCACCGCGCCGTACGACGCCACTACCGAAGGCGATACCAAGCAGAGCAAGGATCGGTTCATTACGGAGGTGTACGACGAAATCGGCGGCCTACCGCCGGTGGTTGGTGGAAAACGGCAGATGCCCCGGCGCGCCCGGTGAAAACTCGTTCCGGCGGAACGCGTCTAATTCCGGTTGCGCGCTTCCGGCTTCTCTTCTGTGCCCGCAGTTTCGGTCCACGGGGATGGTTGCGGTGATTCCAGAATCTCGCTCACGCGCCCAACAAGCTCTTGCCGGCTGAAGGGTTTCTGCAGGAAGTGCTGGTCACCGGTATGCATCCCGTAAAAGCGAATGACCTCGGCTCCCACGTGCCCCGATGCGAAAAGCAGCTTCAATCCCGGCTTAATTTGCCAGAGATGCCTGGCCAATTCGATTCCATTTTTCCCGGGGAGAGACACGTCCACAATCAGCAGATCGATTTCCTCCCGCGCGGCGTCAAAGGTGCGCACACCTTCGTCATAATTGCCTGCGCTCAGGACCGAGAATCCGGCGTCCTCCAGAACATCCCGCAAGAACTCCAGGTCGAGAGGTTCGTCATCGACAATAAGGGCAGTTCGATTCGGTTCCACTACGGAATCCAGTTTACGAGACTACGTTGCCTATTCTAGTGCCTGGCTGCGCAGCGGAGATACTGGCGAGCGTGGATGAAGCCACAGTATCGATCAATCCGCGGGGAGAAGCAATCCGCAATTGAGATTAGGGGCGCGATTTATGAGAGAAAGATTACACACAGTACGGTTTTGTCCGTAGCCTGGCAGCCGTTAAGCGTTCCTTTCGGAAGAACTGTTTTCATCCCGGCGGGTTGCGCCGGCCGCTGCAAATCCCCGAGACTCAAGGGTTGGCTCCCATAAATGATTCCCGCGGACAGGAGATGGTCCTGGCCGTTACGGAACTATCCAAGTCGTACCGCGAACTCGTCGCCGTTAACCGTATTTCGTTCTGGGTCAGCCGCGGAGAAATCGTGGGCCTGTTGGGGCCGAACGGGGCGGGGAAGAGCAGCACCATCAATATGGTACTGGGAGTTCTCCAGCCGGATGGGGGAACGATTCGAGTGGAAGGCATCGACCTCACCCGCGACCGCTCCCGCGCGCTGGCGCGCACCAACTTCGCCGCCGTCTACGCGCCCCTGCCTGGAAATCTGACGGTATACCAGAACCTGCGCATCTTCGGCCTGATTTATGGTGTATCGAGTTTACGGGGGCGCATCGAGGACGCGCTGGGGCAGTTCGATCTGGTTCGATTCCGGGACGTCCGCTGCGGCGCGCTGTCCTCGGGAGAGCAAACCCGCGTGAGCCTCGCCAAGGCAACGCTGAATAGCCCGCGGCTGCTGCTCTTGGATGAGCCCACGGCCTCGCTCGACCCGGCTGCGGCGCGCGACATCCGCGGGCAAATTCGCGAATCCGTGAAACGCGGCGATCAGGGTGTGCTGTGGACCTCGCACAATATGTATGAAGCCGAGGAGGTGTGCGATCGGGTGCTGTTTCTATCCCGGGGGAAAATCCTTCTGGAAGGCCGCCCGAAAGAATTGCTGTCCGAACACGGCATGGCGACTCTTGAGGATCTTTTCATCGCAGTCGCGCGCGAACCGCTCACCCTGGAGGGTCATTGAAGTGGCTCGCTGGCGGCGAGTAGCGGCTATTGCCATCCGGTACTTTTATCTATTGCGCGGAAGCCCTGCCCGGGTAGTCCCGTTATTCGCCTGGGTGGGGGTCGATATCATCCTCTGGGGATTCATGAGTCGTTATCTGAACAGCGTTGCATCCCGCGGTCTCAATTTCATTCCGGCGCTTCTGGGCGCCGTTCTCCTCTGGGATTTTCTGACGCGCGTGATGCAAGGCGTGACCATGGCGTTTTTCGAGGATGTCTGGTCGCGCAACTTTCTGAACATTTTCGCCACTCCGCTCTCCATCTCCGAGTACCTTGGGGGCCTCGTGGTGACTGGCATCGCTACCAGCATAGTGGGGCTGCTGGTGATGATCGTGCTGGCGAGCGCGGTTTTTGGCTTGTCATTCTTCGGGTATGGGCTTCCGCTGGCTCAATTTCTCCTGGTGCTATTCGTGTTTGGAATCGCATTGGGCATCTTCGCGGCTGGCCTGGTGCTGCGGTTCGGACCAGCCGCCGAATGGTTCATCTGGCCCATTCCCGCCATGCTCTCGCCTTTCGCGGGAGTATTTTATCCCCTCTCGACACTGCCGCGAGGGATGCAAGCGGTATCGCATCTACTGCCGCCAGTGTATGTTTTCGAAGGAGTGCGGCGCGTGGCGGCTGGAGGGAAAGCGTCGGGTGCGGCTCTGCTCGGGGCGGCGGCCTTCGCCGCGGTCTATTTGGTTCTGGCCTGCTGGTTTTTTGCTGCGGTGTACCGGCACGCTATCCGGACCGGCTTGATTGCCCGCTATAGCGCGGAGAGCCTGAGCTGAGTGGCGTGACGCGGAGCACGGCTTGGCCGGGTGGACAAGCCTGGAGCCATGTCCCACTGCTAATCCGACGGTGCGTAATATCCGAGACGCCAGTGCGCCCGCAGTTTGGGCAAGCCCCGCGGCGGGATGAGCTTCACGTCAATATGATGGTAACGGCCATCGCGCGGCACCATCGCGGGAGTATACCCCAGAACGTACCGGTTTCGCAGTTCGATGCAGATCTTGAGCGCGATATCGGGGAATTCGAACGCCGCCGCTGTGAAACTGTGAGCGCCGGTCATCTCCGCGATACGAGTCATCAGGGCGGGATCGGCATCGAAGCCTGGGACGAGGACCGTGTAAATGAGAACGTCGCTCTCCTTCACCAGATTATCGAGTTCTCGTTGCGTGTACCGGCTATGGTTTTCGCCACCATCGGAGAAAAGCACGATCGCCTTCTTACTCTTTTTCGATTTGTGCATTTCGTTAATGGCGAGATAAAGCGCATCGAAAAGCGCCGTCGAACCGCCGGTTTTCGTAAATAGCAGTTCGGTATTGATGGAGCCAGTTTCCGCGGTAAGCGGAATGGTGAGGCGCGGCGCCGAATCAAACTCCACCAGGAAGAACTCGTCCGAAGGATCCGCCAACTTCAGGAACTGGGAAGCGGCGCGCCGCCCCTGCGGTAACGTGCCGTTCATGCTGCCGCTGGTATCGAAAACCAGGCCCAAGGCGATGGGATCGTCTTCGCTCGAAAACGAAAGCAGTCTCTGCTCCACCTTGTCCTCGTACACCCGAAAGTTTTCTTTCTCCAGCCCGGTCACAGGGCGATTCAAATCATCGTTTACGGTGACGGGGACCAACACCAGGTTCGTGTCGATGCGCAGGTTGGCGCTGGGAATAGCGGGTTCCTTGGAGGCGGGGCGGGAACGCGGATGGATGGAGGGCTGAGACGGGGCTGGAATCACGATTCCACCAAGGACCACCGCCACGAGAACGATGCGCCGCCAATCCATCGCCAGAATATTGTACGCTAGCCCCTGTGAAGCGGTTACGGCTCATAGGCGAAAAGCTCGGGCTATTCGCACTTTGTGCGGCTAAGGCAGTTCAGTATGTGGCCGGTGCGACTGTGGGCACGCAAAAGCGGCTGAAGAGCCTAATTCGGCAACGTGACGTGAACGGTCTCCCCACGCTCGTTGTTCGTAATTCTTCCGGGTGATTTCGCGCCCCGAGGGCTCTCGGCTCGGGTGACGTGCGGTGGTGGCGTCGCCGGGATTGCTTTTCCCTGGGTCATCGCCATCCGCGCGCCGATGATTTCCGAAATCAAACTGGCCAGAGAGTTTGATTGACCGCCCATTGCCTGTTTCAAATCCGTCTCGGTCACGTTCAATTCCACTGCTACTCGCTCGCGGTCGGCGTGCAGATCGAACCTGGTTCCTGCCGCGGTGCCGGCATGAGTCATGGCTTCGATCGCCTGAAATACCGATTCGATTTGCGCGGCATCCTGCGGCGTTCGCATATGCATCTCGCCGCTAAATCGGAGCCCTTGGCGCAGCATGGCGGCGAATTCGAAACTGCTGATGAATTGCAGATTCTTCACGGGAGCCGCGGCCGGCGGCAAGCCGTTCGGGATTCGCCCGACACCCCAAAAGTCGTACTGTCCGCCGAGGTCGGCTATGCGTTGAGCCAGTTCCGGAGAGAGAGCAGAGGCGCTGCCCCGGCGATCAATGGCCGCCTTTACGTCGTCTGTAGTGCCGATAATGGCGTTCTCCCCGTCCAGAATTGCCAGGGTTTCCTGATCGTCTTTGGAATCAAAGAAGAGCGGCACGTCGTGGTACATGTTGCGCCCTTTGGCCCGCTGGGGTGAGAACCGGCCGCGCAAGATTACAAGTCCCGGCCTATTTTGGCCTTGAGTCGATCCGGCGAGGACAACGGTATCGACATCTTTGAAAACGTCGATTCCCGACAGTGCGATCGCACTTCCGAGATTAGCGCTGTGTATCAGGTTCTCGCTGCCCAAGGTTTTGAGTACCGGCGAATCGAGTAACGCTCGCAGCGAAAGACTCACCACAATGTCGGTTTTGGGAGGGAATAACTCGGCCGGGATGCTATCCGCGGCGCCTGCCCAAAGCGGTCCGGCTAGCAACAGCCAGGCGCTTCGCGAGAGTTTCATGTGATCAGATTGGGCTGGTTGATGGAAGAATACCAGATCCACCAAAGGTAGCGCGGCGGGAATAACTTTTGGAAAAGGCATCTGGGCGCTACTCGAAAACGAACTCTGACGGCACTGTGCCCATCCCGTACAATGGACTTTGCGGTGTGTGGAAGACGGTTTCCATCTTGGCGGTGGTGGCGCTGCTGGGGTTATGGGCGGGCGTCATGAGGCGCCGGTAATCGATGCAATTGCAAATTCAGCAAGCGGTGGTCAACGTGCTACTGCTGTGGATTCTCACGGCGCCGCACGAGTTCGCTCACGCGTGGGTGGCCACCCGCCTCGGCGACGACACGCCGCGGAAGGAAGGCCGCGTTACACTCTATCCGTTGGCGCATGTCGACTGGCTCGGCACCGCCATTCTGCCTTTTGTGACCTCTCTGCTGGCGGGCGGCTTCCTCGGCTGGGGAAAACCTGTGCGCACCGATACATCGAAACTCCGCGGCGGACTCAACGGCTTGGCATTGGTGGCCATGGCCGGCCCCTTCAGCAATGTCGTCCTGGCAGTGATTCTGGCCGTAGTGACGGTGGCGAGCCTGCACGCCGTTCCGGCCCTGGCCGAATTCGCCGCGCAAGGGGTGCGGCTGAGCTTATACCTGGCAATCTTTAACCTGCTCCCAGTGCCGCCGCTGGATGGCTCCAAACTGCTGCTGGCAGCGCGCATCCCGATGGTGATCTACATCGAGCTGGCGCGCTTCGGCTTCATGCTGCTGATTGTAGCGGTTTCACTTTCCGACCTGGGGCGGTGGATGAACGATTGGAGCTATCTGGGCGCGCGTGCGATCTTCTCAGCGTTGCAAGGGGCGTAACAAGACCGCACCAAAGTGCACCTCCATGAGGCCGAGGCTTGCCTCAGCCGTTGGACCGGACGCTTTAGACTCTTCTTATGTACAGGCGTCTCGATCGCGTTCGCCGGGGGACACCAGTCATTCTCGGCATTCTTACGCTCGTTAGTGTGGCCGTGCTGCTTGCCTGGGATATCGTCCCGACGCGGTTTCCTGCCAACGCTCACACGGTCCTCGGGGGACTTCCTCTGGGGATGATTGCAATTACCTACCTGGTCTATCAGAGTGTGCATCGGCCGCCGTGGCGGGAATTGGTGAAAGCAATTCTGCTGGCAGTTGCGTTTGTGTTTTGGGCTGTTAATCAACTGTGGCCGAACTCAGCCCTTGCGACGCTCTGGAACGACATCGCCATCGCTCTCTTTGTGCTCGACATCTTTCTGGTCATGGTTGGTTGGCCAGTAACAACGCCGGACGTGGCCTCCGCTGAAACCATAGTTGAGCAGGAAGGTGGGCGATAGCCCGTTAAGCGTGCCTTAGTAAAGTACTTTCAACAGCCAATGAGGCTTCGGGTTTTCATGCTTTATTCACGCACAGGTTGTTTGACTTAATCCTCACCGCAATTTTCGTACTTCGACTAAAACCCTGTCATGGTCGAACCGTTTTGAAGGGGCACTGCTTGCAAGTTGAAGCCCAGCTCAGCCATTCCGTGGAGAATCTGCACAGGGAGTTCTTCCGTGCCGCCGATCTACGTAAGCAGCCGCAGGGAGCAGGATAAAGACTGTGGGTTGCCGGCGCGTGTTGGATTCGGATCTTATAGGATTGCTGGATCGATGAGATTAAGTTTTTCTATCAGCGTTTCACCAGATTCTCATTGCTGTTCATGACTTTTTCATCAATTGCCCCGCATACTACTTGAAACACGGGCGGTCACCAGGACTCGCGTCAGACTGACCACTTAGAGTTCCAAAGCAGGTGTTTGCCCGATTATTACACCTCGGAAATCGCGAGGTGACGCCGAACCAACGTCTGGTACGGCTGCTGGTATTACTCCGTCGTGAACACTGGCATAGCAGGAACACCGCGGTTCCCGTAACCGATTTCTAGCGATTACTCCAAAACTAAAGAGGGAAGCATGCGTGTTGATTTGAAGACTCGACGTGTGTTCACAGTGGCGGCCGTTGCGGGGTTCTGGGTCTTGACCTGTAATGCCCAAACGGGTTCGCCACCGCAAACAACAGATTCCAGCCGCTCCGCCGATATCGTCCGCAAGATCGACTTATTGGAACAACAAGTCAACGAACTGAGAAAGGAATTGAAGCAGCAGGCGGCGGACTCGCAGGCAAAGGCCCCCGCGGCGGAAGCGAAGCCAGTTTTATCAACGGCGCCGGAAGTGCCGCAGTCCAGGTTAGCGCCAAGGGCCGTGCCCGAAGCGGCGCCCCCTATAGCAAGCTCGGCCGCCGCGGCTGCGCCGGCCACCCCTTCCGCTGCCGTCGCTGTTCCACCAGATGACGTCGCACCCGACTCTACGGGCTCCGCACAGCCGCCTCCAGACCAAAAACCGACGGAAACGGCGCCGCCGCCGGTGGATTTGCAAACGCCATTCGCATTCGCGGACTTCACGTGGATGAATGCCGTTCCTCGAAACCACGATTCGGTCCTCGATGGGAAATATTTTTCCGGTGAGTTCCGAGTCGATACCAACTACATATACGACTATAACCATCCGATCGATCACACACTTGGAGGTACGACGGAAGGCGAGAGAACCGGAGAAATCGTCCTACAGCAGTTGAACATTGGTGGCGACTTCCACGCCGGCAACATGCAAGGCCGTATTCTCACGCAGATTGGCGCGACGGCGACAGCGGTCCCGCGCAACGATGCGAGCTATAGCTTGGGCCAGTGGCAATTACAGGACGCCTACAGGTATATCACTGAAGGGTATGCCGGTTACCACTTGGATAAATTGCATGGCATCAATTTCCAGGCCGGCATATTCATGTCGTATATCGGGCTGTTCAGTTTCTATAGCTTCGATAACTGGGCGTATCAACCGTCGTACGTTTCCTCGAATACGCCTTGGTTTTTCAGCGGATTTCGGATGCAGATTTTCCCCACGAATAAACTGAAGATCGAGCCTTGGTTCATTAATGGCTGGCAGAGCTATGCCAAATACAATGGGCGCCACGGAGTTGGTGGTCAGATCCTCTGGAGGCCGAATCAGAAGCTGGACTTTGTCTGGAACACTTACACGCTCGGGCGCGACGTGCTGGGTAACCCGAACCGCTCGCGCTATCACGCGGACTGGAGCCAGGAGTACAAATACTGGGAAAACCCCAATAAGCTTATGCACCGGATGGCGTTCACTCTTACGGAAGACTTCGGTTGCGAAAGCGGTGGGGGCGTAGTCTGCACCCATGGCAATGCCAATACTCCCGCCCAGAACTTCGTCGGCATCATGGCATATCACCGGTGGTGGTTCGATCACGATAAATTTGGGGCCACCGTTGGCGGCGGCGTCATGTCCAACCCTGGCCGCTACCTGGTGCTTCTGCCGCCCATCAACGGGGCCAATGCCACCACCGGTACGCCCTACTTCACCGAAAACCCCGGCGACAAATTCCGGGCGTATGATTACCAACTCACCTTCGACTATATGCCGAGCCAATGGGTTACGTGGCGCGTAGAGTTCACCCAGCGGGGCTCGAACGTTCCATACTTTACCGGCCCCGGCGGTATTACACCACAGTTGTCACCCGGTGCCTATGTGAACACGGGCGACCCCACACAGATCGTTCCCGGTTTTTCCCCGGATCTTCGCAAACAGGAACGGCGCTGGATTTTCGCCCTGATGGTCAAGTTGTGACGAACCGGCGGCCATCCGTTTTGTAGCGACTGATGGCCGCCATTTATTTTGTCCCGTTCAGGATTCAGGAGGTGGAAAGTGTTGCCAAAAAGTATTTACTCGTTTCTGGTTTTTGCGGTCGTAATCAGGGCCGGGGAGCCCGCTTGGAAGACGAAGGACGCGACGCAGTGGTCTCGAGAGGAAGCGCAGCAGGTCTTGAGCAATTCTCCCTGGGTTCACATGACAGAAATTCAGATTCTCCGCTCGCTGAGCGAGTCGCAGATGCGCGATGCCGGCAAGATGGGGATGACCCATGGCGTTGGCCTCGAAGCGTTGGAGCCCTCGATTTTCCTTGGCACGGGAACGGGCAAGCGGCTGATTAAACAGCCGCCAGCGCGGGCAACGCTTATGGTCCGATGGGAAAGCGCCCCTGTGGTGCGTAGCGCGGAGATGAAAACATCCGATAAGCGGGCTCCCACCTGGGACGGCGATTATTACGCCATCGCCGTGTACGGTGTTCCCGGTCTGGAGGATCAAAAGACCCTGCCAGTGGAATTGAAGAAGAGCGCCTATTTGAAACGCGGAACAAAGGATCTTAAGCCGGCCCATGTCGATCTGTTGTTCGAAGATAGGCTGGCGACGGTGGTTTACCTCTTTCCGCGAACCCAGCAGATTACACCGGCAGACAAGAAAGTATGGTTTGTTACGCAGATTGGCCAGCTCTTTCTGGAGCAGATATTCGATCTGAACGAAATGCAGTTCCAAGGCAAACTTGAACTGTAACCCGGCACTGCCTCCTGCTCGATCGCCCGCCACGTGCCGATCTGCCTGCTCCCCATAGCTTGCCAGCACACGGCGACATGGGAGCCGCTTATAGCTCATATAAGTTTTTCTGTTGCTGCCGTTCATGCTTTTTTTATCTCCGAAACTGCATACTAGCCCTAATCGCACCAGCGGGGCTGGCTGACTAGTGGCTAGTGGAGTTTGCTGCGACTCTGTTTGTCGTGTGCCTGCCGTCAAGTCTCGATTGCTAGTTTTGCCATTATTTCTTTTTTCCAATACGTAGCGAGGACTGGATGAAGGTTGGTACAACGTTTTTGGTCGCAATGGGATTGATCCAAGCGTCTGCTCAGGCCCAGGAAGGCGTCGTGGGCAGTGGGGGAGCCGCTGTCTCCACTGCGCCGGTGGGATCTCTGCGCGGCGTCACTTTGGATGGCAAAGGTGTGGCCTTAGCCGAGGTCGTGGTCACGATTCATGGGGAAGACGGCGGAGCTGACGATCGCCAGTTAATAAGCGACGCGAACGGTGTGTTTTGGGTTCGCGATCTTCGTCCGGGCTCGTATCGCCTGACCGCTGGTAAGATTGGCTTTCAAGCAATCACTTCTCCCACGGTACTGGTTACCGAGAATCAAATCGCGAACGCCCAACTGCCGCTTGCGCCGGTAATCGCCGCGGCAGCGATGCCGGTCCTTCCCGCAAACACTCCTTCACCGGCGCAGTCTGCGGGAGGTTTCTTCCACCGGTTCTTCCAGGCGTATGCGACCGATTGGAAAGGCGGTGCGGCACCGGGACCGGATCCGAAATTTCGTGGCTATCCTCCTCCGGTATCTGGGCCTCCATTTCCTTTCTCCATCTGGCCTTACGGCGGTAGCGTCACTATTGGCTACCCGTTCACGCAAGCTGGACCTCTAATGACCGCGATTTGGGGCGGTAAGCATGGCGACTGGTGGAAGAAGAGCGGCATCCAGATCTATGGTTGGCTGAACGGCGGCTTCAACACCAGCACCTCCAAGCAGGGCGGCTATTCCACTTATCCGGAAGCCTACGCAGAGCGTGGCAATTCGGTGCAGCTCGATCAGGAAGTGCTTTACATCGAGCGACAGCCCAATACTGTGCAAACCGATCATATCGACTGGGGCTTCCGCATCTCGCCGCTGTATGGCCTGGACTACCGCTTCACCACGGCTAAGGGGTACTGGAGCCATCAATTGTTGGGCAAGAATCAGGAAAACGGTTTCGATGTGCCGATGGCCTACTTCGATTTGTATGTTCCACAAATCGCCAAAGGCATGGACATCCGCATCGGCCGGTATATCTCGCTGCCCGACATCGAGGCTCAATTAGCGCCCAACAACTACACTTACAGCCACTCTCTTCTGTACACGTTCGATTGTTATACGCAAACCGGTATCAATACGACAACCAAGCTGAGCGACCACTGGATGATACAGCTAGGCGTTTCTCCGGGCTGTGATGTCGCGCCCTGGGTAAAACAAGACCGAAAGCTAACCCTCAACGCTTGCGGTTCTTACACCTGGCGCACCGGACTCGATCAGGTATATTTGTGTGACAATACGCTGAACGACGGTAACTACGCCTACAACAATCTTTCGGCTTACTATTTGACGTGGTATCACAAGTTCAGCACGAAGTCGCACTGGCACACCGCCACTGAATCCTGGTACCAATACGAGAAACATACGCCTAACGTAAACAATCCTGTAGGCGCCAATTTGATCGAAACGAACGCCAATGGCGCGTATTGCAACAACGATTACGAAGTGACCTGCTTTGCGCCGGAATGGGCAATCGTCAACTATCTGGTAGATCAGCTCTCGGCTCACGACTATCTCACCATTCGTAACGAGTACTTCGACGATATCAAAGGGCAGCGGACGGGCTTCCGCACGCGTTATTCGGAGCATTTAGTGGGCTGGGGACATTGGGTCGGCAGTACGGTATTGGTCCGGCCGGAGCTTCGGTGGGAGCGCTCCTACGATGTAACTGCCTATGATAATGGCACCCGAAAAAACCAACTGACTTTCGCGTGCGACATGATTTTGTTTTTCTGATGAGCGGCGCGCGGGAGGCGAAAAATGCAAAGATTACAGTTCCATTTCATCGTCCTTACCGGGGTATCGGTAACGTGTCTCATGGCCGCGGGCGCATTTTGGACTACGAAGCCGGTTGCGCAATGGACCCAAAGTGATGCGGCGCAGATACTCACCAAATCGCCTTGGGCCAGGACCATCGAAGCAGGGGTTTCGCGCCGGCTCAGTGAAGACGAACTCCGGGATGGCGGTAAGATGGGCCAGCCCACCGGACTCGGCTATGACGGCGTCGATCCCAAGGGTAGTGGGCCCAAAACGCCGACGCTCCCGGGGTTGTTTTCGGGGAAAAATGCGGGACCAAGTCCGCGAACCAAGCCGGGCAGCATGATCGTTCGGTTGCGCTGGGAATCGGCTCTTCCCGTCCGTCTGGCCGAGCTCAAAACCAATGAGTCTGAACCGCCCACATTGGAAGGGGATGGGTATCGCATTGCGGTTTATGGCCTCCCCGGAGGTTACTTCAAGGGAGATCCGAAGAAATTGGGTAATCCGCTTAAGGAGGAAGCGTTTCTAAGGCGCGAGGGGAAGAAGGAGGTGAAGCCGTCGATCGTAGAAGCGTTCCCGTTAGGCGACGGATGGGCCGTTGTGTATTTGTTCCCGCTGTCGGCCGAAATCTCTCCCAAGGATGGGCAGGTGGAATTCGACGCGCAGATCGGGCGAATCGTCGTTTCACAGGCGTTCCAGCTCGCGGAAATGATGTTCCAGGGGAAACTCGAAATCTAGACGGTGACGGCCATAGCGATGCTTGATCGGACTAATAAATCATTTCTGCACGACTTTTATTCCTTTTTCACTTACCGCGGCACAAACTGGTACGCACATATGGCTGAGCATCCGGCTCCGGAGAAAAAGGTGTAGGTATGCGTCTGGCTGGAGGATCTAGGGATCGGTCCAGAGCGGTTTTCACGTTGTGCGTATTTGCAATAGGCACATGCTGGGCGCCCTGGAGCGTCCATGCGGGTACGCGCGAGATCCGTTCCGGCGGAAACCACCTCCCGGCGCAGGTTTCGATGGGTCTCCGCGACAGCGGAATTCTAGGGGATTTCGATGGCGACCGCCGGCCCGATTTAGCCGTAGCGCGATCCAGCGGGAAAGACCAGTATCAAATCCAAATCTTTCTAAGCGCCGAGCCGGGAACGGCTTTCGAACTGTCGTCAGTTCCCCCGGGCGGCCTCCACCTTACTGCCAAGGATGTGGACGGCGATCTGGATCTCGACTTGGTCATTACGACAGCATTAGGGCGGCAGCCCATCGGCGTTTGGATCAACGACGGCCATGGCCATTTCACCCAGAGAACGGGTGCGGCCGACTTGGCCGGCATCCGGCCCGATGTGGAAACAGGCTTCACTTCTCCGGACGCTCCTCCGCAACAGGCATTGAGTTATCTGGTTTCGCAGGCCGGGTGGCTGTTCGAATCGGGCGCGGCCTCGACTCCTGTCTTGAATTGTTTGAGAGTGCTGTCGCCGGTACCGATCGATCGCCGCGAATCTCACTGTCTGAACGCTGCCAGTCTTTTGAGAGCCCCTCCCCTTCCGTAGCGGCAGCCATAGCGAAGAGTGGAATCAGCGCCCGCTATCGTGGCGCTCTGGTTACTGGTGTAAGGAGGGGAATGAAAATCCAGCAACGTTTGGTATTGATCGCGGGGCTGGCTCCCGTCGTGCTCCTGGCTCAAACGCCACTGGACTGGACGACGTTGAAGGCCCGTTTTGAAGCAGCCAATCCGACTCTGCGCGCTGCCGCAACTGAAATTGACGAATCGCGTGCCGCCGAGATCACAGCGTACCTCCGGCCCAATCCCGATTTCACGCTGACGGCCGACGGCTTTCAAATCGCCCGTAACCAAGGAGTGTGGCGACCGTTCAACGGCGTCGTCCAAACCCCCAGTATCAGCTACCCGCATGAGCGGCAGCATAAGCGGGAACTCCGGCGCGAGGTCGCCAAAGAGTCGACCGGTATTGCCGAGACGACCTACCAGGATCAGGAGCGCGGCTTGCTATTCAATCTGCGTACGGCCTTCGTCCAGGTCCTTCAAGCCAAGGCCGTTCTCCAGAATGCCCGCGAGAACCTCGGCTACTGGGACCGGGAGTTGGGTGTCAACCGTAACCGTTTTAGCGCGGGCGACTTGGCCCAGGTGGACTTGAGCCGGATGGAACTCCAGAGGATTCAATTCGAGGCGGATTACGAAACCGCCATTGTCAACCTGCGCACCGCCAAGATCCAACTCCTGACCCTGCTGAATGACAATCGTACGCCTGTCGACCGGTTTGATATCGAAGGGCGGTTCGATTTCCTGGATGAACTAGCGCCCCTTGAAGAGTTCCGTACGCAGGCATTGGAAGGCCGGCCAGACCTGAAGGCGGCCGCCCAGAATGTCGAACTGGCTAAGCTTACCCACCGGCTTGCAATTGCTAACGGCTCCACGGATCCGACCTTCGGAGTGTGGTACTCACATAATCCGTCGTTCGCCAATCCTTTTGCCAACGAAACCATGGGGGCAAGTATCAGCATTCCCCTCCGCATTTTCGATCGCAATCAAGGGGAAAAGGCCCGAACTCAAATCGACATCAAGCGCACCCAGCAATTACGCGATGCCGCGCAGGCGCAGGTGTTCAGCGATGTCGATTCCGCCTACTACACCCTCGTCCAGAACCTCAACCTGCTCCAGCCCTACAAGAGCAAGTACCTGCCCTTAGCCGTCGATGTCCGCAATCGGATGACGGTTTCCTATCAGAACGGAGGCGCCTCGCTGCTTGATTTTCTGGACGCCGAGAAGTCCTACCGGGATACGCGCTTGGCGTATCTGAATTTAATTGGTTCCTATTTGAGTGCCGCAGCCCAGATGAACATGGCTGTCGGCCGGGAGGTCATCGAATGAACCGCCTGCTCGTAAGCGCAGCAACCCTGGCAATTGGTTTATGTCTTTTCGGCGCCGGATGCGCCAAGACGGTCACGGCTCAGCAGAACGCGATGGCCAGTAGCGGCACCGGTCCGGCGCCGGCGCCGGTTCAGCCGGACATGGACGCCAACAATTTCAAAGTCGATCATCCGGAGCAGTTCCCCCTGGTCGCCGCCGCCGAATACATGGCGGCTCCGGAGTTGAACGTAACGGGCGTAGTGCAGCCGGACGTCTCCCGCCAAGTGCCTGTGCCTTCGCTGGCATCCGGCCGCGTGGTGGAGATTGCGGGCCGCCTGGGAGACGAGGTGCAAAAGGGCCAACTCCTGTTCAAAGTCCGTAGCACCGATATCGCCGGGGCCTATTCCGATTACCGCAAAGCCATCAAGAACGAGCAGCTCGCGAAAATCCAGCTCGACCGTGCCAAAATCCTGCTTGAGGATGGCGCCATCCCCAAGAGTGCCTTCGAGGTTGCCCAGAATGCCGCAGATAACGCCGTCGTTGACGTCGAGACCGCGACCGAGCACCTTCACCTGTTGGGCTCCGATCCCGGTCATCCCTCCGGCATTGTTGAAGTCTACGCGCCCACATCGGGCGTAATCACCGACCAGCAAATCACCGAATCCTCCGGCGTGCAGGCGCTCACCCCGCCCAATCCGTTCACCATCTCGGACCTGTCTCATATATGGATCGTTTGTGATGTGTACGAGAACAACCTCGGACAGGTCCATGTGGGCGAATACGCCGATATTCACCTGGCCGCTTATCCCAACCGCGTGTTGAGGGCCCGCATCAACAACATTCTTCCGATGATGGACCCGAATATCCGTACGGCTAAAGTGCGCCTGGAAGTTGAAAATCCTGGGCTGATGCGCGTTGGGATGTTCGTCACCGCCACTTTCCACGGAGAAACCGCGGAACGCCGGGCCCAAGTGCCTGCTACCGCGGTTCTGCATTTACACGATCGCGACTGGGTCTACACGCCTCTCGGCCAGGATCATTTCCGGCGTCAAGAGGTGGTGGCCGGAGACCTGCTTCCCAACAACATGCAGGAAATCAAGACCGGTCTCCAGCCGGGCGACCGCCTGGTCACCAACGCGCTCGTCATGCAGAGCACTGTGGAGCAATAAGCGGCCATGATCCGTGGACTCGTCGATTTCGCCCTGAACAACCGCATTCTGGTCCTTGCGTTTGCGGTCCTTTTGTTCATCTGGGGCGCAATCTCATTCAAACAGCTTCCAGTGGAGGCGTATCCGGACGTGGCGAACAACTATGTCGAGGTCATCACGCAATGGCCCGGCATTACCGCGGAGCAAATCGAGCAGCAAGTCACGATTCCGATTGAAATCGTGATGAATGGCATCCCGCACCTGACGGCCCTGCGCTCCTTCTCGTTGTTTGGCTTGTCGGATCTGAAATTGACGTTCGATGACGATTCCGAGAACGATTGGAACCGCGAAAAGGTCCTCGAACGACTTTCACAAGTCACGCTGCCAAACGGCGTGCAGCCGCAGATCGGCACCGATTGGAGCCCCGTCGGCCAGATCTACTTTTTCACGCTTCATAGCAGCAATCCCAAATACGACGTAATGGAACTCAAGACGCTGGAAGATTGGGTGATCGAGAAGCAGTTCAAGTCAGTCCCCAACGTAGTAGATGTTGCCAGCTTCGGCGGGCCCACGCGCGAATACCAGGTGCGGGTCGATCCCACCAAGCTGATTTCCTACGGGCTGAGCATCGGCCAGGTGGAGCAACAACTGGCTGCCAACAATGCGAACGCCGGCGGTAGCTTTATCTCCGTTGGTTTGCAGCAAGTGAATGTAGCGGAGGTCGGCCTCGTTCGCAACGTCCATGACATCGAGAACACCGTTCTCTTCACCAAAACTGGAACGCCCGTGCGCGTCAGCGATATCGCCGAAGTGGCGCAGGGCCCGAAAATCCGCTTAGGCCAGTTCGCGCGCGCCCGGCACCTATCCAACGGAACCATCATCGACAACGACGACGTGGTCTCAGGCATCGTCCTTCTGCGCAAGGGCGCCGAGTCGGATTCCACGCTCGAGGCCATCCATCGCAAAGTGGAGGAATTGAACGATCACATTCTGCCGCCCGGCGTAAAAGTAGTTCCTTTTCTCGACCGCAGCGATCTCGTCCATTACACCACCCACACCGTCCTTCACAACCTCACGGAAGGCATCATCCTGGTCGTCATCATTCTATTTCTATTCCTCGGCAATGTGCGAGGCGCCTTGATTGTGGCTCTTACCATTCCTTTCTCTCTTCTGTTCGCCGCAACATGCCTCCAATTGAGACACATTCCGGCGAACCTGCTGTCCCTGGGCGCGCTCGATTTCGGCATGGTCGTCGATGGCGCGGTAGTGATGGTCGAAAACATCGTCCGCCACCTTTCCCATACCCAGGACGACACACAGAATCGGACCGTCCTGCAGACAATCCGCGAATCCGCCCACGAGGTGCAGCGGCCCGTCTTTTACGCCATCGGCATCATCATTACCGCATACCTTCCGATTTTCACGTTGCAACGCGTCGAAGGCCGCTTATTCAAGCCCATGGCTTGGACCGTCGCGTTTGCGCTACTGGGCGCTCTAATGTTCTCGATGCTGCTGGCGCCGGTTCTGTCGAGCCTTCTGTTCCGTAAAGGCACTCGGGAATGGCACAATCCGCTTCTAATCTTCATCACCAACCGCTATCGCATCTTGCTTGGGTGGGCCATCCGCTGGCGTTGGATGACGCTTTCCGCCGCGCTGGCCGGACTCGCCGGGGGAGTCTATTTGGCCACCAACGTACTTGGCTCCGAATTCCTGCCACATCTTGATGAGGGCGCCATCTGGGTACGCGGCACTCTTGCCCCCAGCACCAGCCAGGCTCAGGGAATCGCCATCTCGAACCAGGCGCGAATCGTGCTCTGTTCTTTTCCCGAGGTGCCGCAGTGTACCAGCCAAGTGGGCCGCCCCGACGATGGGACAGACACTACGGGCTTCTTCAATACCGAATACTTCATCGACCTGAAACCGAAGGAACAGTGGCGCCCCGGCTTCCACCAGAACAAAGACGAAGTCATTGCCGCCATGAATCGTGAACTGGAAAAGATCCCCGGCGCCATCTGGAACTTTTCACAGCCAATCGCCGACAACATGGAAGAAGCAGTGAGCGGAGTTAAGGGTGAACTGGCCATCAAGGTCTTCGGCGACGACCTCAAAACGCTCGAAGAGAAAGGGGACCAGATTGTCGGTGTGATGCGGACCATTCCCGGCATCCAGGATTTGGGCCTCTTCCGCGTTATCGGGCAACCGAACCTGACCGTCACGCTGGATCGCGCTAAAGCCGCTCGCTACCAGATCAACGTCGCGGATGTGCAGGATGCCATCCAGACCGCCGTCGGTGGTAACGCCCTTACACAGGTGCTCCAGGACGACCGGCGCTTTGACCTTGTGATGCGCTATCTACCCCAATATCGCGACCGCCAGGAGGCGATTGAAAATATTCGCCTGCTTTCTCCTTCGGGGGAGCGCGTATCCCTGGCCCAGCTCACCAACATAAAAATGCTGGACGGGGCGTCCGAAATCTACCGCGAAGCCAATCAGCGCTACGTCGCCATCAAATACAGCGTTCGCGGCCGTGACCTGGGTGGCGCGGTGGAAGAAGCCATCAAGAAAGTGGGCGCGCAGGTGAAGTTACCGACGGGTTACCACATCGACTGGGCAGGCGAGTACGAATCGCAGCAGCGCGCCTCACGCCGGCTGGCCATCATCATTCCGCTCACGCTCCTGCTGATCTTCCTCATCCTCTATTCGATGTTCAAGTCGATGAAATGGTCTTCGCTCATCCTGATTAACGTGGCGATGGCTCCGGCGGGCGGGTTGCTGGCGCTCTACCTGACCCACACGAACCTCAGCGTCTCCTCCGGAGTTGGATTTCTAGCGCTGTTCGGCGTCTCGGTGCAGGTCGGAGTGATCATGGTGGAATACATCAACCAGTTGCGCGTGCGAGGCCACGTGATCATCGACGCGGCAAGAGAAGGCGCGGTATTGCGGTTGCGTCCCATTATGATGACCATGCTGGTGGCTACTTTGGGATTGCTGCCGGCAGCCACTTCTCACGGTATCGGCTCCGATTCCCAGCGCCCCTTTGCCATTGTGATCGTGGGAGGCTTGCTGGCGGCGCTCCTGATGAACATCTTCCTCCTGCCCACGCTCTATGTCTGGATGGCTGGCGACCGGGACATCCTTCCGGAGCCGGATCCCGACTTCGAGGAAGGTAGCTAACCTTTCGGCGGAAGCATCACGGCGCTGCCGTCAACCACGTCGACTCGAACCCCGCCTTCACTACCGGGTGAGCACTGGACTCCCGAAACTCGAATGTCCCGATATCGGTAGTGGCGTCAGCATCGTCCGTCCGGTCGAGCGAGCCAATATCCACCCGGACCGTAAAAGGCCCGGTTTGCTTGACGTGCCTTCGCAGGCCGCTGTCGTATACAGCTTTGAATGGCCGGGCGGCGCCGGCGATTTCCAGCGTCTCCAGCTTCACGTCGAGCACTATGTTCGGACGGGGAGCCGTTCTTTGTCCTTTGGCCGTCAGGTTTACTGGTGAATCGTACATGCGCTTGATCCGAAGAATCCTTGCCGTAACGGGGGTGCCGGTCGGCACCAGCACCTGGCTGGAGCGGTCCAAGATCGCACTTACCAGCCGTCCCTGGATCGGATCACCCGCGGCTGCTTTCGCCGGATCAATGGCATCGGTGAACATAACCTTGAACGACTCTCCAGCGGGCAGTTGCAACATAGGCGGCGCGGAATCGGCGGGCGCTCCCGTATCTGTAGAGCTTCCATAACGCACTTGCGAATCCGCCCCGAACTCACGGCAAGCGGAATACAGAATGTGGTTGTCGGCTTCACTGCCGTCCACATGGATGGTCGAGACGCTCGCCTCCCGCGGCAGCAGAAAATCGGTTCCGCCCATGTGTACGGGGCCGTAATCGAGTGTCTGGGTAATCTCGCAGGCGCCGGTTTCGGGCGGGAGTTCCGTGGTGCGTATGTTCAGCCGCGTCAGGTTAAGCGATTCGGGATCCGCCAGCAGGGTGCCGCCGTAAGCCATCGCTACCTGCGCCAGATTCTTTCCCAACACGAACATGTAGGTGCTTTTCTCCATCGGTACTTGGAAGCCGAATTCGGAGAGCAGCCGGCCGCCCGCCGTAATGTCTCCGTTGTAAGAGAACCGTACCGAGTCATTTCCGAAAATCGCGGCCAGCATCGCGGAAAAACTGCCCGTGGAGATTGCGCCGTCCCTCACGAACTCGAACAGGTCGCGTGCTCCAAAGCGGTTTTCTCCAGCCCAGGAATACATCTCGTTTTCCATGCCCGGCCGGTCGAGATTTACCGCGACATCCAACCGCAGGCGGTCCGAGGACGAGAGCACTCTTTTCGCGTGGGTCCGTTTGGAAGCCGCCACGATGTCATCGCACGATCGACGGTGCGCGCCCCCGATTGCGACATCCGGATCGGCCGGCTCGTAGCGGGTCCGTTCGACCGTCTGCGTGCACACATATTTGGGCAGCCGGCTGATCGATTCCAAGACGTTATGGCGGATATTTACCAAAATTTGCTTGGCATCGTCTTGTGCGCCGGCGATACATCGGACCAAAACGAATAGCCCGACAGACATTAGGAGGAGAGTTCTGCTGCAATACGCCGGAAAAATCCAATTCCGGAGCCGGCCTCGGAACCTTCGCGAGAGGCAGGCGCGCTTGATGCGGTAAGACATATCGCCGCTCCAGTTGCAGTTTATTCTATCGCTGCTCGTGTCCGGGGTGATGACGCATACAGCTACCCGGGGCTTAGTTTTCCACGATACCGCGAGGTGGACGGGAAATCCCGTGTGGCCGCGGTAGCCGGCGCATTCGGGCGGGCCCAGCGGTGCGCGCTGTTTCAAAGTAGGGCCGGAGCCTGTCCTTGCTCAGTACATGCGTTCAGAAATTCGTCCACGTATTCCGGAGCACCGCTCCCTAGCTGTCGCGGCTCAGTACGCGTACCTACCAAGCCGCGGCCAGCGACAATTGGTGACTGTATTAAGGAAGAGTGTGCTTAGTTGTTGTTCAGGTTTCGAGCTTAAAGCGCGTGGAGGCGAGCGCGTACAGACGACGCCACAGCAGGCGGTTGATGCTGACCACCAAGGCGGCCATCATGAGCGTGGCTGCCAACAACATGGGTGAATTGCCCGTGTCGGTAGCCCGGCTGATCAGGGAGCCGAGGCCCGTGACTGAGAACGTCTGCCCGTGAAAACGGAAGTACTCGGCCACGATACTTGCGTTCCAGGCTCCTCCGCTGGCGGTTACAAAACCGGTGACGAGGTACGGGAATACGGCCGGCAGGAGGAGTTTGCGCCACCGCTCGACTGTACCGAGGTGATACACATCGCAAACCTCCCGCAGATCGGCCGGGATGGCGCTGGCGCCGGCAATCACGTTGAAGAGGATGTACCACTGCGTGCCCAGCAGGAGCAGCACGATGGAGCCGAGTCCCAACCCGCCGCCGACGCGGATCAGCAGCAGAAGCACGATGGGAAACAGGGCAGTGGCGGGGACCGAGGCGGCGATCTGCGCGATGGGCTGGGCCGCCGCAGCCAGGCGCGGCCGCAAGCCGACATAGACACCGAACGGGATGGTCCAAAGGCCAGCCAACACCAGCGTCAGTTCGACGCGCAGGAAGGTAGCGCCGGCGCCCACGACAATGCTCCAGAAGTCAGCGCGCGACAACGTGAACAGTAGCGCAAGCATGCCGATCACGGCATAAACCAGCACTGCCAGGATAACGAAGGGCAAGGCTCGGGAAAGGACGCGCTTGCGGTTGGAAATAGGGCCCGGCGCATTCCGATTCCGCTCCGATGCGGCGAAACGGCGGGTCAATCGTTCGGAAAGAGGCGTCACCGTGACGCGGGCGGCTCGCGAGAGGATGCGGGCCTGCCGGAGAAGTTCCAGCACCGCGGAGCGTGGGATTTCGGTAGCCTCGACCTGTTCGAATTTGAATTTCTGGCTCCATGCAATCAGCGGGCGCCAGATGACCTGATCTAACAGGACGATGACGGCAATCATCGCCAGGACGCCCCAGAGAATGGCGGAGGTATCGCCCGCATTAGCGGCGGTCTGCAGATACGAGCCGAGGCCGGGAAGGCGCAAGTCGCGATTGCCCAGCACGAACATCTCGCAGGCCATCAGAAAGAACCAGCCGCCCGCGACGGACATCATGGAGTTCCAAATGAGCCCGATCGCGGAATAGGGAAGCTCCAACTGGATGAACTTCTGCCACCAACTCAGGCGGTACACCTCGGCCGCTTCCACCAGTTCGCGCGGGATGTTCTTGATGGAGGAGTAAACGCTGAACGTCATGTTCCACACCTGGCCGGTGAAGATCAGGAGGATGGAGCCCAGTTCCACCCCCAACTGACGCGACGGGAAAAGGGACACCATGGCGAGCATTACTCCCGGCAGAAAGCTCAGCACGGGAATGGACTGCAGCGTATCGAGGAGGGGGATGAGGAAGCGCTCCGCCTTGGCATTATGGGCGGCGACGTAGCCATAAACCAGGGTGACTGCGAGGCTAATGAAATAAGCGATGGCGATCCGGGCAAGCGAATACAGGGCATAACGCGGCAAAACAGCGGGATTGACCTGGATGGCGATTGCGGAGTTGACCGGGCCGGCCCAGTAACGCGTGAGTGCCAGCAGGCCGTAGAACAAAGACAAACCGGCGAGAATAACGGGAATATCCTGAGCCAAACCGGCGGGAAGCCTTCTCCGCGCGCCGCGGGGGAGAGCCGCGGGCTCAATGCGCGGCGTCATTGTGGTTTAAAGCGGCCTCGTACGACGCAAGCCGGCCGGTTTCCGAATCATAGGTAAGAATATCGGCGTACCTGCCCCAATCCAAAGCGGTGTCGATCTGGCGATTGGCCTCGTCTTCGGAGAAGTGCTCGCTGAGCATATCGCGAAAGAAGTCGAGGGGCATGGTGTGGTCGGATTTGGCGGCAAGCGCGCGATGCATTTGCTGCAGCAGAACCACGCGAGCAAGCGCGGCATCCCGGAAGAGATGCTTCCGCGCGGCGATATCGGCTTCGGCAAAGGCTTTGCCGAGGGGAGTCATTTCGACATCGCCGCGATCCGAGCGCGCGAAATCGAGCAACCCGGCGGCCTCGACCACCGGCAACAGATCGTCCAGTTCGAAACGCAACTCGTCGGCGATCTGGTAGAGGTCATCCATGCCACCACGATCGTTCAACAGCTCCAGTAATCCGGCGAGGGCGCCATGGCGTGCGTGAGGGAGCATCTGGAACTTGGGCTTCGCTTCGCGGGCCGGGGTGGTGGGCGGGGCGGCATCGAGCTGCGGCTGGGTCAGGAGCTTATAAATGTAATCGACATACAAGAGGAACTCAGCGGACGTGCGTGCGCGCGGCTGGGCCAGCGGCACGCGGAAATCGGCGCGGATCCGCGCAGGGTTACGGCCAAGCACGATGATGCGGTCGGCCAGCAGAACGGCTTCTTCGATGTTGTGGGTTACCAAAAAGATGCTGCGCGTAGGAATCTTCTTGTCCTGCCAGAGCTCCATGAGTTCGCCGCGGAGGTTCTCGGCGGTGAGGACGTCCAATGCGGAGAAGGGCTCGTCCATGAACAGAATCTCCGGCTCGACCGCCAACGCGCGGGCGAAACCGACGCGCTGTTTCATACCGCCGGAGAGTTCCTTGGGATAGGCATGCTCGAATCCCTTAAGACCGACGGAGTTCAATGTTCGGAGAGCCCGCCGGTGGCGCTCTTCGCGCTCCATTCCACGCGCGAGCAAGGGAACCTCGACATTTTCCACGACGGTCAACCAGGGAAATAGGGCGAAGCTTTGAAAGACAATTGCAACATTGGCGTTAGCGGGGCAAAGCGGCTGATTGTGCCAGAGGACGGTTCCGCCGGAAGGCGGGGTGAGCCCCGTCAGGATTCGGAGCAAGGTGGATTTGCCCGAGCCGGAGGGACCGAGGACGGCGACGATCATGCCGGGCTTGATGGTGAGGTCGGTGGGGGCGATCACCTGCACTCGTCCGCCGCCGGGACGGACGAAGCTCTTCTCGATTTGATGAGCCTGGATGATCGGTTCCGGCGCGGCGACGGGTGGGACCTCGAGCGCGGGCGCCGGGGCGGTTGCAGGAGCGGCTCCGGCACGTTCCTCCGCGGCGAGCTCGTCCATGAGGCGCTGCCAGGTTTCCTCGGGCAGTTCGTCGAAGAATCGCAGCCGCTCGGTGGGGCGCATGCCATCGACGATGACCGCTACCTCGTGGCGGGGACGCGTGTGGAGCAACACGTAGGCGTGGTAATACGGCAGGACTTCGACCAGTTTCGCGGCCAGGTCCACTGGCAATCGTTGGAATAGAATCGTCTGGTTTTCGAAAGGAAGATCGAGCAAGTGGGCAGCCACGACGTCCGGGTCGAGCTGCTGGAACAAAGCGACCGCCTTGTTCCAATCCCTTTGCGTGACGAGATTCGCAACCAACCCGCCGGTATTCGGTAGAGGCACCTCGCAATCAGACTACTATGTTTTCGAAGCTGTTATTGCGATGTTCGGAAACTGTAACCTACTGTAACGGAATATTGGTTTGGCCAGTCGTGCCGAACCGGCGTCCAGCGGCAGCGAATAGCTGCGTGGCTCGAACTTCGACTCTGTCAACTCCCGGATGTCCAAGCTGCCACTTTTATCGACTTTCGCCGGGTTAGAATTTGACCATCACGCCAAAACCCAGCGAGGACGTGCTTTTGCGCAGATCCGGGAACCATACCGTGCCAGGTCCACCGCATGCGGCGGTCGCCGCGCCCAGATCGGCGGTTCCCGAGGAAGCGCCCGACATGCACGTATAGTATTGAGGCAAGCCGTTATTTCCGCCGGGCGGCGTGATTCCGCCACGCCCTGAGAAATACGGTACATCCGAGTGCCGATAGCCGACCTCCGCCCACCAGGTGATGTATTGCTTCGGCATGTAATGAAACGTAACCGTGCTGTCCCACATGTGCGCGGGCTGGCTCGGCAACTGGGTAAAATAGGCGCTGCCCACCGCAGCCCACGCTCCGTCAATGGGAGGAAGCAGTGTCAGGTACCGTCCGGGATTGTTCATAAACCCGCCGCCTAACGTAACAGCGAACAGATCCTTATTAAACCAAAAGCGGTTATAGGCCATCGCGCCAATGAACGAATTCTTATTCGGACCGCCTAGACAATGGATTCCTCCGCCATACTGGCATCCGGCATCGAAGGTGAACGACATAGCCATCTTGTCGAGGCCTGTACTTTCTGGCTTGTTGAAGTATCGAACCTCGATGCTGTCATCGGTGTGGATGCGCTGTGTATTGGGGAGTCCCAGATTGTCCTCTCCCATGGAATACTGGTTAGCGACCAGCTTGAACCACTCCTTCGGCATCCATAGGAGCTGACCTCCGAGACCGGGGTGGCTGTTGAACTTGGCGTACGATTGCCAGCCATTAATAATCCAGGGCTCGATCTTCAATTTATTCGTTGGGAACCACTGCACGCGGACGCCTTCAAAAAACCACGGTGTGTTCGAGGAGACATACGATGGCTGGTAAGTCCAGTTATCGAAGTTGTAGTAACTGAACAGGCCAACATAAGACACGAAAATCCCCGCATCAACATTGAGGCCATGATTCACATTGAAGTGATAGCCTCCATAAGCCTCCGAAACATACTTGTAAGCGCTCTGGAGATCCCACTGGCCGACTCCGCCCGTATTTCCCGCAGAAGAGCCGGTGGCCGAACTGGCGTCGTTACGAGGTGTAGTGACCGCGAACAGTCCGTTCATAAACATGATGCGGCCGCGAACGTTTTGCCAGTGGAAATCGCCGCCGATGCCAATGTCCTCAATCTGAAATTCGCCGCTGCGGAACTCCTCGGTGGATCCGCCCATCGTATGGTCGATTGGCTGGTTGAAATCATTGATGAAGTTCGTGTCGAAGCGGATCTCCGGCGTGAAGAACGGCGTGTCCAGTACCACGTCTTTATTGCGTGGCGTGCCGTTCAGCCAGGTGAAGTCAGCGAATGCGAACGGCGTCTGATTATCGACTGGTGGGGGCGAAGGCACCGCAGCGCCGGCAGGAGCGCCATCTTTCGCCGCTGGAGGGAGAGCCGCTTGCACCTGGGCCGCAGCCTGTCCGGAGCCGGTGGAGTCCGGTTCTTCTTGATTACTGACCGAGTCGGTGGCGGCAGGAGTGATGCTTGCGGTGGCAACGGGGCGTGCAGAAAGGGGCTGGATGGCTCCCTTTGCGGCGGCAGCTTGTGCGGCGGCGGCTTGTTCCTGAGCAGCTTTGCGTTTGAGCTCCACTTCCAACTGCTCGACGCGCTTCCTCATGGCGTCCAGTTCCTGGATCACCTCCGCGGTGCTTCGCTCAGCCGTGGGTGACGAATCCGGCCCCGTCTGGGCCCTCATTCCCGGTGCCGCTAGAGCTGCCACGGTGGCGCCTATCAACAGGTATTTAACTGTCTTATGAACTTTCATATCCCCTCCCCGATACCTTGCGGTCGATTTGCAGGTGAAATGGGCTGCGCCATCACAAGATCAATGGCTTAGCGGCCACGGTGAGGCAGGCATTCAGCCTGCTCCGGCCTTCTGCTATCTATCAGCCTGACAAGAAGTCAGTATGCGGGGGGGGCCGTAAAAAAGGCATGAAATGGCCGATGCAAATACCTGATAGGTGCCATAACAAGAATCGTAGAGTAGCGCCTCTTGATGCACGAAGAAGGATCGGCCCTGAGATCTAATCCTGCCCATTCACAAGGTCAGTCGCCATGGCCGGCGGCACTTGCAGACGGTAGCCGATGGCAGGCTCAGTGACAAGATAGCGCGGGTGGGCGGGATCAGGCTCCAGTTTATTCCGCAACTTGCGGATGAACAGCCGAAGGGAATGAACGCCCTTCTGGGGATCGGCGCCCCAGAGCGTCTTCACTAAGTCGCCGGAGGGCACGGTCTGATTTATGTGAGCTGCTAAATGTTCTAGAATTTCACATTCCGTCCGGGTCAGACGCGCGTAGCCGTTCTCAGCCCGCACCAAACGCGCGTCCAAATCGATGGTACCGCTGCCGATCGAGAAGCAACGGAGGCGGGATTCCTGGGACCGAAAACGGCGAAGTTCGGCCCGGATGCGCGCCCTCAGTTCCGGAAGCATGAGGGGCTTGATGAGATAGGCACTTACCCCGGTTTCCAATGCGGCGATGCGGTTCGCTTGGGTCGTACGGCCGCCAGTCACAATCAGCATCGTATCGGGTGTGCGGTCACGCCAACTGCGAATAATCCCCAAAAGCCCGGGGTTCATCCGCTGGATATCGAACAGAACGAGGTGGTAACCAGTGACAGGAACGCTGGTGTGCGGATCGAGAGGGGTTTGCTCGACGTCACATCCCTCTTCGGACAGGACGGCGCGCAGCAACCCGCAGTCGGTGCTCTCCTCGTATAGAAGCAGCGCTCGTGGGGTCTTCATGGAAGCTGGTAAGCCGGACAGCGACGTGGCAGGCCGTGATTCGTTTGCCAAGTTAAACCGCATCAGGCAGTGTGAGCGCCGGACGCGGCCGCCACATCCGTGCGATATACAGAAGGTGGCATGGTCAAAGCGGCCATCTCATTCTGGGGCGCAGCAACCAAGGTGACAGGCGGAATCTCTTGCAGGTACCCGAGCACGGCAGCCCTACGAGCCCATTGTGAGATCAGTTGGCGGACACGTTCCATGGTCACGCCGTACCGGTCTCCTAACTCGACGCACGACCAGTTATGGACAAAGTAGAGCAGGGCGACGCGCCATTGAATATCGGATCGGGACTGGCAGGCAAAGATGGGCATCTGCGAGGGAAAAGAGATCTCGCTGTTTTGAATGGCCGCTCGCAAACGTCCCAGACTCATGTGAGCAATATCCACGGAAAGCTCGCCGGTAAAATCTTCTGGCCAATTCTCGGGGAGAGGCTGTGAAAAAGGCATGAAAAGCATTCTCAAGTTCTGCTGGCGGCATATACCCCGGTTGAAACCGCGGGTTGCGCCGGATTGTGAAAGCGGTATCCCAGCCACGGCACCGTTAGCAGGTACTCAGGATTGTTAGCATCGGCTTCGATCTTCCTCCGAAGCCGTTTGATGTAAGTGCGCAGATATTCCAGTTCACAGCCGTACTCCGGACCCCATATGGCGCGCAGCAGTTTCCCATGTTCCACGGGCGCGCCGGAATGCCGCATCAGGTATGAGAGCAAGTCGAATTCGGTTGGCGACAGGTGGATTTCTGCGCCGGCACGCCGCAAACTCCGCCGCCCTAGATTCAGTTCCAGATCGCCGGCCTGCAGGATGCCGGCCGGATCGGGTTGTCCGGCCGTCAGCCTCCGGCCAATGGCGCGCAAGCGGGCAGCCAGTTCGCGAAGGCTGAACGGTTTGATGACGTAATCGTCGGCGCCGGCCTCCAACGCTTGAATCTTGTCTTCTTCGGAATCGCGGACAGTCACCATCACAATGCCCGCGCGCGGAAGCATCGACCGCAATCGCTCGCAGGCTTCCATGCCGCCCATCCCCGGCATCTCGATATCCAGCAGTACCAAGTCTGGCGGTTGGTGGGCCGCTTCCCGCATAGCTTCTTCGCCTGTGCGCGCTTCGGCGATGGCGTATCCGATGGCGCTCAAGGAAGCGCGGAGGCTCCGCCGCATAGCGACGTCGTTATCGACCACCAAGACGCTAACTGGCCTTGAGTTCATGCCTCGCGCCCTCCTTCGCGAGTGGCAACCGCAAACAAAAGGTCGTGTCGTTGCCGTAGTAATGCCTGGAGTCTAGTTCCAAATTTCCTCCATGAGCGGAGACGATTTTCCGGGCGACATAAAGCCCCAATCCGGTCCCGGATACCTGATGGCTGGCTGCGCCGCGGTAGAAGCGGTCGAAGATCCGCTGCTCTTCCTCCGGCAAAATCGCGCCGCCCTGATTCGTGACGCGAATCAGGGCGGCATCGGCTTCCACTTCAACGGCCACGGTGACCACGCTGCCGGGAGGCGAATACCGGAACGCATTATCGAGCAACTGGATCACTGCCAGGCTCAACATGTCTGGGTCGGACATTACGTTGACCGGATCTGCTCCTCTATCGAGGACCAGACAGTGCCCGTTCGGCTCGTGGCGGTACGGGCCGGTAATACGGTCAACCAGCGCGGAAAGATCGGTAAATTGTAATCGCGGCTTGATCTCATCCCGGTCGAGGCGCGCCATGCGCAAGAGCTTGGTAGTCAGTTTGCCGAGGCCGGCGGATTGAGCCTCAATGGTTTCGACCATCTCCTCCTGCGCAGGGACCAATGGCCCAGCTTCCCGGATGCCGCCAGCAGCAGTGAGAATCGCCGCCAAGGGAGTTTTAAACTGATGCGCGAACGCATCCAGGATGGCAGAGCGTAGAACTTCGACTTGCGTAGCAGCCGCTGCCTCACTGGCCGCCTCAAAGCTATGCGCGCGCTGTATCATCGCCGCGGCCAGTACGGCAAGGGATCCCGCCATTGCCTCCCCATCGCTGAGACCTTCGAAGCCAGCCGCCCCCACGTTCCGGGAGCCGGTCCACAAACAGCGGACCGCAATCCCGCGATCCGGATCGTCATAACCCTTTCCACTTATATAGGCGTTTCTCGTCAGCAAGCTCAAATGATGGTTCGACTGGCCGTCGCAAGCTAAGGCTGCCCTAACACCATCGAACAGGCACATAGCCCTCAGATCGAAAACGCCACGAAACAGATTCAAATAACCGCGTTTCACGGCGACATCCGGCCCCAGAGCGACCAACTTGGACGCGAGCTCATAAAGCCGGGCAAGATCTTTCCGGCGGGCGTTTGCTTTATCGGCTTCGTCGCGCGCTCGCGATGCCAGCCGTGTAATCACCAACGATGTAGCCAGGAATGTAAGCAGCGCGAACACGTTCGCGGGGCGGTCAATGCTCAGAGTGAGCAACGGGGGAACGAAAAAATAATCCAGGCAGAAGATCGCAAACAAGCTAACCACTGCGGAGGCAGCAAAATTCACGAACGCAGAAAACAAAATGACGAGTAGCAGGTAGAAACACCCGACAATTGCCAAGTCCGGGTGGAAGGGATAACAGGCAGCAGTAATCGCCGCAATGCTAGCGAGGCCTGGGATTACCTGGCCGGCTATCTTGCGGAACCGGATTGCCTGTCGGGAGCGCGTCATTACGACCTTTCCTCCAAGGGCCGAAATCGCGACTCCGGCTACGACCGTGGCGACGGAACGCTGAGCTCAACCCTCGGGCAAGCCCGATTCAGGACGGGGAACCGGTATTGGTCTATTTCTCCATTTAGTCCGTGAAAAAGGCATGAATGAAAAGCTAATGAAAAAGTCATGAATATAGTGGCGGAAGGCCCCCGCACCCCAAACCACCGCCTCAGTGTTTATGACTTTTTCATTTGTTCCGCCGCACACTAGAGGCACTCCATGATTCCCAGCCACAAGCTCCACTTATTAGCGCTGGCGCTCGCCGGTGTACTGACTGCAAGTCACTCAACGGCTCAAGTTGGAACCTTGCCTGCGACGTTTCGGACAAACGCTCAACTCGTATTAGTTCCTGTTTCGGTGATTGATCATAGTGGTAAGACTGTCGAAGGATTGACTGCACGAAACTTCACGCTAATGGAAGATCAGGTGTCGCAACAGATCGTTTCCTTTACGAGCGACGATGCCCCAAGTTCAGTTGGCATCGTGCTGGACATCAGCGGGAGCATGCGGTACACCTTGACCGGCGCGAAGGCGATCGCCCATGTCTTCCTCAAGACAGCCAATCCGGAAGATGAGTTTTTTCTGCTGACGGTTTCCTCTCAACCCGATGCTCTTTCGGGCTTCACAACGGATGTGCCGGCTCTGGAGAGAGAGGTCGATTCCACGCGGCCTGGCGGTATGACTGCATTGATCGATACCGTATACGCCGCGCTGAATCAAATGCGGAAGGCCCATAAGTCCAGGAGGGCCTTGATCATCGTTTCAGACGGTCTGGACAACAACAGCCGCTATTCCAAGAACGAGCTGATGCGAGTGGCTTTAGAGGCGGATGTTCAAGTCTACACGGTGCTGGTCAATAACGACCCGGGCGGCGGCTCAGCGGGAGGAGCTCTCTTTCGCCCCAGCATGGCAGCGAAACCATGGGACCAGGCGCGTCAGCTCCAAGGCCCTTCAATGCTGGAGGAACTCTCGGAGAAAACTGGCGGGCTGCACTTCCACGCGCGCAATGAGGACGCGGCAAAAGAGGCGGCGGTGAAGGTGGGGCGGGCCATCCGCGAGGAATATGTGATTGGATATCATCCGGCTGAGGCGAGTTCGTCCGGAAAGTGGCATCGCGTCCGGGTGAAGGCTGATGTGCCGCACGTGAGCGTGTACGCCCGTAACGGATACTATTCGCGGTAGATTGATCTGCAGCCGCGAATCGCTCGCTTACGGTCGCGGCTCTGATCCGAGGCCACGAGCGCAGGCGAATGTTTTTATGCGTGCCGCGCCACGAATAAGAGCAAGCCGAACACCGTCAGGGGAATGGCTGCCAGCAAGCCATAGAACAGCGCCCGCTTGTAGAGCGGCTCGCGGTGCCATTTCCAATCGTGCAGCTCCGGCCGATCGGCGATCCCTATGTCCTCCTGATGCTGCAGGTCCCAGGCGAACTGACGCGCGCTGGCATAACGGTTGGCAGGCTCGCGCTCCAACGCACGGTAAATAACCTCCTGGAGCTGCAGTGAGATGTCAGGATTCAGTTCACGGGGAGGCACTGGATTATTTTCCAGCCGATCGTTCATGATCGCGAGGGAACTCGGACCGCTAAATGGCGTTCTTCCCGTGAGCATTTCGTACAGAACCACGCCCAGCGCGTAGATATCGCTGCGTGCGTCGCCGCGCTTCCCGCGCACTTGCTCCGGCGAGATGTAGTCGGGGGAGCCCATGATCTCCGAAAGCTTGCCGAAGGTCAGCCGCCGCATCCCGCGCGACCCGGCTATGCCGAAATCGATCAGCTTGATGTGGTCGTCCTGATCCACCATGATGTTCTCCGGCTTCAGATCGCGATGGACCACGCCGCGGCTATGAATATATTCCAGCGCCTCGCAGATGGAAATGGCCAGCGAGACCGCTCTCTCACGCGACAGCCGGGGTTGTCCCGAGATGATATGGCGTAACAGGCGCCCATCGACCCACTCCATTACGAGGTACACCCGGCTACGGTCCGGGTTCGGCAAAACACGCACGACCGCGGGGTGGTCCAATCTTTGGCCGATCTCTTCTTCCCGATGGAACCGCTCGAAGAAAGCCGCGTCACTCTCCATTTCGGCGTGAGGCACTTTGATGGCGACAGGACTGCCAGTCCGCAAATCTGTGCCCCGAAAGATGGAAGCCATTCCACTGCGAGCGGCGACACCCTCAATTTTATAGTTGTCGAGTCTTTCGCCGGTGTGTACTGGCGCCATAGCTACGCGTCGATAATACGGGTTTCAGCATAAAGAAGTCATAAAAAAAGGATGAAAAACATATGTGGGGTCATCGCCACATGCCGGTGCCGCTCTAAGATGGAAAAATGAGGCAAGGGCGCGGAGTCTGGTTTGAGGGGAACAGGCTGAAACGCTCGTTCCGTGGGGTCGCTCTTGGCACGCTTGCCGTTTCCGGGGTAACCGCAGTCTGCCTTCCGCTACGTGCCGATTTGGCGATTGCAGGGTTCCTGTTTTTGCTCGTCGTGTTAGCTCAATCTCTTGTAGGCGATCTGATGGCCGCAATCTTGGTCTCTCTCGAAGCTGCGGCGTGCCTGGATTATTTCTTCGCGGAGCCCGTTTATAGTTTCCAAGTCGCGAGCGGGGTGGATGTAATTGCCCTGGCCTCCTTTCTCGCGACCGCATTAGTCGTTACGCGGCTTGTCTCGCGGGTGACCGCCGAAGCGGAGGCGGCACGCTCGGAGCGTCAGCGTCTGGCACGCCTTTACCGGTTAGCCCAGCAACTAATGGCGCTCGATCCTCATATGGAGCTGGGCGCAAAGTTCTTGGAGCGCTTTCAAATTGTCTTTGGAATCAGGGCTGTCAGTTATTTCGATGCCGACACCGCCGCACTGGTGTTAGCCGGGCGGTCCAAGACGGAACTCGCACAGATGACACGCGACTCGTATCTTGCCGGGCGCGACGTGGAAGAGCCGGAACAACAAGTCTCGATCCGCCGGTTAGGAGTTGGCGGCCGGGTGATCGGGTGTATCGGTTTTGAAGGCCTGGACGAACCGGAACGTACCGCCGATCCTTTGGCGGCGCTAGCCGCCACCGTAATCGAGAAAATGCGAGCGCTGCGGCATGCCAGCGAATCGGCGGCGGCAGCTCAGGCCGAGTCGTATCGTTCCGCTATTCTGGACGCTCTCGCGCACGAGTTCAAAACGCCTTTGGCCACGATTCTAGCGGCTGCGGGAGGGCTGCAGGAAGTGGGCCCTTTGTTGCCTGCGCAGTTAGAAATGGCCGAGACGGTTGAAACCGAAGCCGCCCGGCTCGGAGGTTTGGCTTCCCGCTTACTTCGAATGGCGCGGCTGGACCGCGAAGAAGTGAAGCCGCGGATGGAACCGCTCGATATCGAGTCGGTCGTTGAAGAATTAATCCATCAGTTTGCGCGACGCTCACGGGACCGGCAGATTCGCTTCGCAAGACCTTCCGGTCCTTTACGCGTTTTCGCCGATCCCGAACTGCTGCGGCTGGCGGTGGCCCAACTGTTGGAAAATGCCTGCAAATACTCGCAACCGGATTCGACGGTATCGATTGAGGCCGGTGACTGGGCGGGAACAGTGGTTATTCGAGTCTCAAATTACGGTACTCCGATTCCGGAGCGGGAACGGAGCCGGATTTTCGACCGCTTTTATCGGGGAGTCAACGCGCGAAATCAAACCTCGGGCTCTGGCCTGGGGCTGTATGTCGCGCGCAAAATTGCCGTGGCTCACGGCGGAGTTCTGGAACTGGATGACAGCAGGAACGATGGGGAAATCGCATTCCGCCTGGCGCTACCCACTTTAAAGAAAACAGAGCATGCCCTCACAAACCATTAACGTACTGGTCGTCGATGACGAACCTTCGTTGCGCAAGACTTTGCGTTCTTCCCTGGCCGCCAGCGGCTTCACCGTTGCTGAAGCGCGGAACGGAGAAGAGGCCTTCGGCGCGGTCCAGCAACAGGCGTTCGACCTGGTATTGCTGGACATCAATATGCCCGGCGCCGGCGGGATCGATGCCTGCCGCAGGATTCGCGGCGTTGCGCCCCAAATCGGGATTGTTATGGTCACCGTCCGTGAGGCGGAGAACGATAAGGTCAATGCCTTGGAGGCCGGAGCGGACGACTACGTCACCAAGCCCTTCCGTCTCCGTGAATTGGTCGCCCGCCTGCGCGCGGTGCTGCGCCGCACCCGCGTGCCGGATGCCGCCGAACCCGAAGTTCTGAAGGCAGGCAACCTGGAAATCGACCTCAAACGGCGCCTCCTGTGGCGTGCGGGCGAGCAAGTTCGACTGACACCGAAGGAGTTCGAATTGCTGGCTTTTCTGATGCGCAATCACGGCGTTCCTTTGACGCACACGAAATTGCTGCGTACGCTCTGGGGGCCTGAGTATGGGAATGAGTTGGAGTACCTGCGCTCTTATGTAAAGATGCTGCGGAAGAAGATCGAAACCGATCCAGCCAATCCGGAATATATTCTGACCGAACCCTGGGTCGGATACCGGTTCCGCGACCCATCCGATCCCGATGCTCCTGCCACGGGGAGGGACGAAGACTAATTTAAAGCCAATTCGCCGCGATCGTTATTGCGAATCCGAATCGCCTCGAGTACTTCGTAAACGAAGATCTTGCCATCCCCAATCTTGCCTGTGCGTGCAGCAAATGCAAGCGTTCGGAGCACTTCTTCCACGCGAGCGGTTGCCACCACCAGTTCGATTTTCACTTTCGGGAGCAGATCGACGTTATATTCTTGTCCACGATAGATCTCGGTATGGCCCTTCTGCCGGCCATGGCCCCGAACCTCACAGACCGTCATCCCGTCGATGCCAATCTCCTTCAGGGCTGTTTTGACTTCGTCGAGTTTGAACGGTTGGATAATCGCCTCGATCTTCTTCAAGTGCTCCTCCGGGGTATAAACGACGTCCTTCTAGTTCTCGAATATATATCCTTCTTCGCCGTGCAAGCTCAGGTCGAGACCTTCGATTTCCTGTTCTTTGGTTGCCCGTACACCGATGAACCGGTCGCAGATCTTCAGGATCACCACCGTGGCAATACCGGCCAGAGCCCATGAGATAGCGCAACCCACCAGTTGATTGACTACTTGCGTCGGATGGCCGTCGACTAGTCCGAGGGGAAGAAGCCTGCCGGTTGGATCCTTAAAGCCGTCGTTCACGGCGTTCGTGGCAAATATCCCGGTAAGCAGCGCCCCCAGCGTGCCGCCGATTCCATGTACGCCGAAGGCATCCAGGGCATCATCATACCCGAAGTGGTGCTTGACTTTGGCCACCATCAGGAAACACACCACTCCCGCGCAGAATCCGATCAGCAGCGCTGGAAACGGTTTCACGAACCCAGATGCCGGAGTAATGGCGACCAGCCCGGCGACACATCCCGAAATCCCGCCGAGAACGCTTGGCTTGCCATGGTGCAGCCACTCAGCCAGGATCCACCCGATGGCCGCGGCCGCAGCCCCGAAGTGCGTCGCCACGAAAGCGCTACTCGCCAGGCCCGAAGCGGCCAGCGCGCTTCCGGCATTGAATCCGAACCATCCAACCCATAACAGGCAGGCCCCGATGAAACTGATCACTAGATTGTGCGGCTTCATGGCTTCGCCCGGATAGCCCAGGCGTTTCTTTAAGTAGAGCGCGCACACCAGCGCCGAAACGCCGGAGGTAATGTGTACAACCGTGCCGCCGGCAAAATCGAAACACGGGATTTTACCGCCAAGGGAAGCGCTCAGGAGCCCCCCTTTTCCCCAAACCATGTGGGCCATCGGGAAATATACGATTAACGCCCAAAGCGTCATGAAAAGCAGCATCGCGCTGAACTTCATCCTCTCCGCGAACGCGCCGCAGATCAAGGCTGGCGTAATAATGGCGAACATGAGCTGGTAAACCATGAAAGTCTGCTGTGGGATAGTTGCCGCATAATCGGCATTCGGAGCGGTGCCCACATGGTTCAGCAGTGCGAATCGAAGATCGCCGAGGAATGGTGAGTCGCCGCCGAACGCCAGGCTGTAGCCCACCACCGCCCAGATCACGGTAATCAGGGCCATTAAAACGAAGCTTTGCATCATGGTGGCCAGCACGTTCTTCCTGCGGACCAAGCCTCCATAGAACAGGGCCAGACCCGGCCCCGTCATCATCAGGACCAGCGCCGAACTTACCAGCATCCAAGCGTTATCGCCCGCGGACTGGGCCGATTTGGTAGCAGCCTCGAGCGTCGCCAATTTACTTGCCACCGTGGCTTCGTCCGGAACAGCCGTTTGTGCGGCCGCTACCACGGGCAGCAATAACACGGCGATGGCACTGAAAATCATCTTTCCTCCCTCCTCTTCGGAGGAACTGTGCGTTGATAAGCTCTCGAATCTACATCATTCAGAAGTGGAAAGGCATGAACGATCCGTGAAAGCCGAATTTGTAGTTTCATGGGACGGTTGCCGGAACGGCGCAATTTCGGCGCGATTCCGCTGATCAAAAAACGTTGGCCAGAAGATTTCAATAATTCTCGGAAACTTTCAATTGCGAAGGAGCACGGCCCTGCCAAAAGCGGCGATGAATCATCGGCTATTATGGCGGAGAGAGAGGGATTCGAACCCTCGATAGAGTTTCCCCTATACACGCTTTCCAAGCGTGCGCCTTCAACCACTCGGCCATCTCTCCGGGAGGGCTGTTCACAGAATAGCATGTTGCCCCTGGATGCCCGCTCTCGCTCCTTCCGGCCGCTACAATCAAGAGAGTGATCTCGCGCCGTACTTGGCTTTTTGGTTTGGCTGCTCTGCCTGGGTGCCGGGCACGCAAAGCCACCGGTTATCCCGGCTACTGCTTTGTCGCCAACCAGGAGAGCCATTCTCTCGCGGTGATCGACCTTTCCACTTTCACCACTTGGCATCCCGTACCGCTTCCCTCAGCTCCCTCATTCGTGCTGCCGCATCCCGGGCGTCAGAAGGTGTATGCGCTCGGCACGGAGAGCGGCACGCTATTCGAAGTCGATGTCGCTTCTTTGGCCCTGAGCCGAAGGGCGCGCGCCGGCGGTCAGGCGGTCTCGATGCGGCTGGCGCCGAGCGGCGATGCAATCTGGGTGCTGTACCGGGATCCAAACGGGTTGGTTGAATTCGGGCTGGACACCCTCTCACCCCGAAAACGCATCGGTCTGAACGCCGCCCCGGACCACTTCGATGTCAGCTCTGAGGGGCTCGCAGTGATCGCCAGCAGTGCCGGCCGAGCGGTTATGGTTGCCTCGCTGGACCACGCTGCAGTGGAGCGCACCATTCCACTTGCCAATCCACCGCGCATGGTCCTATTCCAGCAGAAAGGGAAGCAGATCATAGCAGCCAGCAATGCGGAACGAAGTCTTACGATGATCGACGTTCCGAGCGGCAACGTGCTGGTACGGCTTCCAGTGCCGATGCAGCCGCGCAATTTCTGCAATGTGGATGAGGGCACGCTCTTCGTTACGGGTGATGGTATCGACGCAGTGGTGGTTGTTTACCCGTATCAAACCGAAATCGGGGAAACGACGCTCGCCGGCAGATCTCCGGCCGGCATGGCGGTTGTGGGCAACAAGTTGCTGGTTGCCAATCCGCCAACCAATACGGTCACTGTTCTGGACACGGACACGCGTAGGCTGCTCGCTGTTGTCGAAGTGGGGCAGGAGCCGCGCGAAATCCTGATCACGCCGGATAACCAATTTGCCTTGGTTCTGAACCAGAAATCTGGCGACGTGGCGGTGATTCGCATTGCTTGGCTGGATGGACGCGAGCGCGTGCACCGCTACAAGTCGGGCTCCCTATTTACTCTGATTCCGGTGGGTCAGAAGCCGGTGAGCGCGGCGGTGGTTCGGCTTTCCTGAGGACCGGACCCTTACAATATAAATATCACCCATGGCCAAGAATTTTGTTCGGTATGCCATTGCGGTGCTGGTCTTCACGATTGCAGTAGTGTTGTGGGGCGCGTACGTGCGGGCGACGGGCGCGGGGGCGGGGTGCGGGAATCACTGGCCGCTGTGCAACGGCGAGGTGGTCCCGCGCGCGGCCGCAACCCAGACGCTCATCGAATTTACGCATCGTGTGATGAGCGGCATTGACGGATTGCTGATCCTTGGGCTCGTGCCCTGGGCCTTTCTTGCCTTTCCGCGCTTTCATCCGTCACGGCTAGGCGCGGTTCTTTCCAGCGTGTTCCTGACGACCGAGGTGCTAATCGGCGCCGCATTGGTCAAGCTGGAGCACGTGGCCCAAAACGCGTCAGTAGGCAGGGCCTATTCACTTTCGGCTCATCTGCTCAATACCCTCACGCTTCTCGCCTGCCTGGCGCTTACGGCGTGGTGGGGTGCGGGCGGAGAGCGGCTGCGGCTGAAAGGGCGCGCGATCCGGCGGGCTGCGCCCGTTTTGGGGGTATTGGTTCTGGTTGCCTGGAGCGGTGCAATTGCAGCGCTCGGAGACACCCTCTTTCCGGCCAGTTCGCTGCAGGCCGCCTTGCGCGAGGATTTCAATCCCGCGGCCAGTATTTTCCTGCGCTGGCGCCCGCTGCATCCGTTACTCGCACTTTTAGCGGCGGCGGCGGTGTCCTGGTTCGCGGTTCACGCGGGGAGCCGCTTCGCGAAATCGAGGCCGTTCTCGCGGATGGTGATCACCCTCCTGGGTGCCCAACTCACCGCGGGTCTGATTAACCTTTGGCTACTTGCGCCCATCTGGATGCAAGTGGTTCACTTGCTGGTGGCAGATCTTTTGTGGATCTCCCTAATCCTGCTTGCCGCATCTACTCTACAGGATTCTTCGATACCTGCCGATCTCCAGTTCGATGATCTGGCTCCTCATGCTGCTGGCATCGGGCGCGGCGGCTCAAAATAGCTCCGACTCGATGCGCGCGGCCATCGAGAAACAACGCGCGGCTATTGCTGTGCAGCGGGAAGCGGTTCGTAAACAAGTGGAACAGTTGAAATTGCCGCCACTGATTACGCCGGCGGATGCTCCCACCTGCGACCCTCTTGCCGAGGCCGATGCCAAAAAAATGACCGAAGCGGCAGCCAAGGCAAATGACCTCGCCGCCGATCTGCTCCGTGCCGTTATTCAGCAGGAATCGAATTTTTACCCGTGTGCCGTTTCGTCCAAAGGAGCACAGGGGCTTATGCAGTTGATGCCCGCCACGGTTGAGGAGTACGCCGTCAAAGATCCTTTCGATGCGGCAGCCAGCCTCGACGGCGGAGCCAGGTATTTGAAAAAATTGATTGGCAAATATAACGGGGATCTTGGGTTGGCGCTGGCGGCCTACAACGCCGGTCCGGGCGCGGTGGATGAAGCGCATGGGATCCCCGATATACCGGAAACGCGGAATTACGTCGACACAATCTTGCGCAGTCTCGGCAAAATGCAGCCGGGGGCTGCGCAGGCGCCCTTGGCTCCAGAGCCGCCAGCGGCTCCGCATTAGACCACCTGCCCGGCGGCGAACCCGGAAGCCCAAGCCCACTGGAAATTGAACCCTCCCAGTTGCCCGGTGACATCCAGGACTTCGCCGATGAAGTACAATCCTGGGATCTTTTTCGTCTCGAAAGTCTTGGAAGAGAGTTCCGTCGTATCGACCCCGCCGAGAGTCACCTCCGCTTTCTGGTACCCTTCGGTCCCAATTGGCTGAATTCGCCACGAATGCAAGTCGTTGGAGATTGCTTGAACTTCCCGATCGCTCAACGAAGCAGCAGGTTTGCGGTCGGGGAGCCTGCGCTGCGCCAGACGCTTCGGAAGGATAGCCGCTACAATCGTCCGCACCTCGGCGCGATCTGCAGCGGCGCGCCGCTCCGACAGCAAGCGCACGATATCGATTCCGGGCAGCAAGTCAATCTCAATATCGGTTCCAGGTTCCCAATAGCTGGAAATCTGCAGGATGGCGGGACCGCTGAGCCCCCGATGCGTGAACAGCAGTTTTTCGCGGAAGGCCGCTGCGCCGGTGCGCGCGATCACTTCCAGCGAAATCCCGGCCAGATCCTTCAGACCGGCTTGTGTCGCGTCGGATAAAACCAGCGGAACCAGCGCCGGGCGGCAAGGCCGAATCTGCAAACCGAAGTTGCGGGCCAAATCATATCCGAATGGAGTTGCGCCAATCTTCGGAATCGAGAGGCCGCCAGCGGCCACCACCAGGGATTCACTCGTAAACACCTCGGCGCACGTGTGAACTGCGAAAGGAGGCCCGGGATCAACGGAGCGCACGTCACAGGCAGTTACAATACGGACGCCTGCTGCGTTGCATTCCCGCTCCAGCATGGAAACAATGTCGCGCGCCGACCGGTCGCAAAAAAGTTGGCCGAGGGTCTTCTCATGGTAAGGGATGCCGTGTTTGCGCACCAGTGCCAGAAAGTCTTCCGGGCCGTAGCGCGCCAGCGCGGACTTGGCGAAATGGGGGTTGGCGGAAAGGAAGTTGGCGGCAGTCGTGTGCAGGTTTGTAAAATTGCAACGCCCCCCGCCGGAGATCAGGATTTTTCTGCCAATCTGCGAGTTTCGCTCGAGTACCACCACGCGCCGTCCGCGCTTGCCGGCCTCCAGGGCACACATGAGGCCGGCGGCGCCGGCGCCAATCACCAGCACGCCCGAGCGGGTGGGGGGCATGCGCCCTATTTTGGCAGAGCCGGGTGATATCCTGAACGGAACGAGGTGGCCGATGAGCCGGAAGATCCTCCTTTTGACCGGGGATGGCGGGGATAGCTACGAAGTGCTCTATGCATACCAGCGCTTCCAGGAAGCCCGGTGGGAGCCGGTCATCGCGGCGCCCTCCCGGCGCACCTTGCACTTGATGATTCACGACCGGGAGCCGGGCTGGTCTACCTACGTCGAACGGCCGGGCCACTCCATGGATGCAGATGTGGCCATTACGGCTGTGGCAGCCAAGGACTTCGCTGCTGTGCTGATTCTGGGAGGGCGCGCCCCGGAATACCTGCGCAACGATCCGAGCGTGCTGTCGTTGGTCCGCGAGTTTGCCAAGCAGGACAAGTGCATTTACGCCATTGGCCATGGCATCCAGTTACTGACCGCGGCCGGCCTCACCAACGGGCGCACCTTGACCGGGCACGAACACGTGCAAATTGAAGTCGAGCGCGGCGGCGGCACGTATGTGGCGAAACCTGCCGTGCGAGATGGGAAACTGATTACCGGACAGACGTGGCGCTCCCACCCGGAATTCTACCGCGAGATCTTCCTCTGTCTGGGGGAATTGGCGCGCGGCGCGGGATCGTAAGCGGCTGATGTGAATCCGCTTTCGCGGTCCGCCCAGGCCGTAACCCAATTGCAATTGCAACCTGTTATATTCTCCCTTCAAGGTCTGAAGGGAGGGTTGCTTGTGAAATCCAGGTTTGTTTATGCGTCTTTGCTCGCGGCTTTTATAGCACTGCCGGCCGCGTGGGGGCAATCGACCACCGATGGCGCAATCGGCGGAGTCATTACCGATCCTTCTGCGGCATCGATTCCGGGCGCCACGGTTACCGTGCGCAATACCGCGACTAACGCCTCCGCTACATCGCAAACCGACGTGAACGGCAGGTACATCATCATCCACCTGCAACCCGGAACGTATGACGTGGAGGCCAAGTCCCAGGGTCTGAACACTACCAAGCGGGAAGGCGTCGTGGTGGAGGTGGGTCGCGTCACCACCGTGGACTTTTCCCTCAGCGTGGCGGGAACCACCGAAACCGTAACGATCACCGGAGAGGCTCCGGTCGTCAATACCGATCAACAGGACTTCGCTCTAAATCTCAATCAGGCCTCTGTGAACAATTTGCCCATCAATGGTCGCCGCTGGTTCAGCTTTGCATTGATGACGCCCGGAACGGTAACGGATGGAGGTTTTGGTGACATCAGCTTTCGCGGCATTTCGGGACTGCTGAATAACAATACAGTGGATGGCGGTGACAATAACCAGGCGTTCTTTTCTGAGGAAAAGGGGCGCACCCGCATCGCCTATTCCACCAGTCAGGAGTCCATACAGGAATTTCAGGTGAACACGTCGACGTACTCGGCCGAATACGGACGAGCGGCCGGCGGCGTGATCAATGCCGTCACGAAGAGCGGGACGAACGAGTTCCATGGCGACGCCTTCTACTACAATCGCGACCAGAGTCTGGGGGCGTATACGCCTTTCGCCACGCGCCCTGCGCTGGTCAACGGATCCTACGTTACCGTGGCTGTGAAACCGCGGGACATCCGCCACCAGTTCGGTGGTGACATCGGCGGTCCGATACTCAAAGACAAACTCTTCTTCTACTTTAACTACGATCAGCAGATCCGGCACTTTCCGGCAGTTGCCACCCCTTCCAACCCGGGCGTGTTTTTCGGGCCTTTAACCTCCTCGGAGATGAGCACCCTCACAACCCGGCTCGGTCCCGGCACGGGGGCCAATCTGAGCGCCGCTCAGATCCAGCAGGATGCCAACCAGGTGTTCGCCCTCTGGGGTGCGCTCTCCGGCACGGCGGCGCGCGACGGCAATCAGAAGTTGTTCTTCCCAAAAATCGACTGGAAGCCTACGCAGGGTAATACGGTGACGCTCTCCTGGAATCGCATGCACTGGTCTTCGCCCTACGGGATTCAAACCAACTCCGTGGTGAACCGCGGGTTGGACAGCTTTGGTGACGATTACGTTAAAGACGACACGGCAGTTGCCCGCTGGACCTCCATCATCACCCCCACTGTTACCAATGAATTGCGGTTTCTGTATGGGCGGGATTTCGAATACGAGCTGGCGAATCCATCGCTCGCAGTCGATCCGCATTCTTCCGCGGGCTACGCTCCGGATACATATATCAGCGGCGCGACTTCGTTCGAATGGGGCCAGCCATATTACACCCAGCGCTATGCCTATCCCGATGAGCGGCGCGTCCAGGTAGCCGATATCGCCAGCAAGGCCCAAGGCAAGCACCTGTTAAAGTTCGGCATCGACTTCAATCATGTGAACGATAAGATCAACTTTCTGCAGCGGGCCGACGGGGAATACGACTATAATAATCGCGTCGATTACATCAGCGATTACATCGCCACACAGTTCGCGCCGGTTCTGGCCGCCACCAGGGGAATGGTTTGCGGGACGGCCACTGCGCCGTTGCAATGCTACAACGAGTTCCAGCAGGGGTTGGGCCCGGGCGGATTCACTTTTTCAACCATGGAGTACTCGGCGTTCGTCCAGGATCAATGGCGGTTGTCGTCGCGGCTGACCTTGAATCTCGGTATGCGGTATGAGTTTGAAACCATGCCGGCGCCCCAGATCGCCAATCCTGCGGTTCCCGCGACAGGAACGTTGAACTCCGACCCCAGGGACTTCGGACCGCGCGTGGGCTTCGCCTGGGACGTTACGGGCCATGGCACGACTTCCATGCGCGGCGGCTATGGGATTTACTACGGCCGGATTATTAACGGCACGATATACCAGGCGCTCTCCAGCACCGGTGCGGCGGGCGCGCAGGTGAACCCCACCATCTTCCCGTCCAGCAACGGCAACATCGGGCCGATCTATCCCAACATCATCACCTCGCTGACCGGAACTCTCGCCAAACCCAATATCGTGATCTTCCCGGGAGACGTGCGGAATCCAATGATCCAGGAGTATGACATGGTGTTTGAGCGCCAGATCGCGCCCAACACCATGATTTCGGCTTCCTGGATGGGCAGCCTGGGCCACTTCCTGCCAGTTTCGGTCGACACAAATTTGCCGGCTCCCACCTCCGTCGGTTACCTGGTCAACAGCGGACCTCTGGCCGGGCAGGCCGTTGCGGTCCCGTTCTTCAAGGGAGCGCGTCCGAACCCTGCGTTCAATCAGATCATCATGATCTCGACCCGGATTTCCTCCATGTATAACGCCGGCGTGCTGCAGTTTAACCGGCGCATGACGAAGGGTCTGCAGTTCCAAGCCAGCTATACGCTATCGAAGTCGCGGGATGACGGGCAGGGGACTTCGCCGACACTATCCACCAATACGCCGAGCAATCCGGCGAACCTGCATTTCGATGACGGCCCCTCCAATTTCGACGTGCGAAACCGCGGCGCCGTCAGCATCGTTTGGCAGCCGCCGTACTTCGACCGTTCCTCGAATATTGCCGCGCGTTGGCTGCTTTCGGGCTGGACCATTGCCCCGGTGTTCGTGGCCGCCTCGGGTCAGCCTTATACTCCGACAACTTCCGGCAATCCTCCGTCCGGTTTGGGAAACGCGGCTTCAGGCATCCTGGGGGCGCAGGGATCCAGCCGTGTGCCGTTCCTGGGCCGCAATTCGTACCGCTATCCCGGGACCAACAACATGGACCTGCGAATCGCGCGCAGTTTCCACATCCGGGAACGTGCCAAAGCGGAGATCATCGCCGAAGCCTTCAACCTGTACAACCATTTCAATGCCACCTCGGTAACCACCCTGATGTACACGGTGGGCGGCACGGCGGCGGCGCCGGCGCTGAACTACAACGCTACCTTCGGCGCGATCACCAACGCCAACAACAACAATGTCTTAGGTCCGCGACAGATTCAACTGGGAGCCAGAGTCAACTTCTGAACCGAGCCGGGAACTCCGCCCCCCCGCGGCCTACCCGGGTCCTCACTCCCGGCCGGCATACAACGCGTCGATGTGCTCCTGAAAGTTGGCCATGGCTCGGGCGCGGCGCACCTTCATGGTCGCGGTGAGTTCGCCCTCCTCGATGGAGAAATCGCGGGGCAGCACGCGATACTTGCGGACCTGCTCGAAAGGCGCGAGTTGTTTGTTGACCCGCGCCACCGCCCGTTGGACCTCCGCCACAACGGGTGGGGCTTGCGAAATCCGCTCCGGCGAATCGCCCTTCCAGGGGTCCATCCCCTTCAGCGTTTCTGCTACGGCCGTGTTGATGGTGAATAGCGCCGTCAGAAACGGGAGCCGGTCGCCAATCAGCAGCACCTGGCTGATCAACGGCTCCATTTTGAACAGGTTCTCGACGCGGGATGGAAAGATCTTCTTACCCGTGGAGGATACGATCAGTTCTTTCTTCCGGCCGGTGATGAAGATGTATCCTTCGTCATCGATGTATGCCAGGTCGCCGGTATGCAGCCACCCGTCGCGTAGGACTTCGCCGGTGGTTGCTGGATCTTGCCAGTAACCGGAGAACAGGCAGGGGCTGTCTACCAGCAATTCGCCTTCATCTGACAGCCGTACCTTGACGCCGGGCAAGACTTTGCCGATGCTGCCGGGTTTCGGGCGATCTAAAGGATTCAGCGCGACTACGCCGCCTTCGGTGAGTCCATAACCTTCGATTAGCGGCATGCCTATGGCTTCATAAAATTCCGCCAAATCCTTGCTCAATGGCGCCGCGCCGGAGGCGGCAATGCGGATGCGGCCTCCCAGACGCGCACGCACCGCACGAAACAGCAGACCGTCAGCCGCGCTTAAGGGAAGGCGGATACGCGCTGGAACCGGGCTCCTTTTCCGCCGGTACCGACCCGCTGCCAACGCCAGAGCAATCGCGGCATAAAAAGCCCTGCGCAGCGGAGCCGGCCGCTTGCTCACTTCCGTGCAGATACTGGAATAGATGCGCTCCCACATGCGGGGAGGGGCCAGCAGGATGGTGGGCCGGACACGCCGAATCTCTTGGGGCAATTTCAGGAGGCTCTCGGAAAAGGTCACCGGCATCCCCATCCGTATGGGCAGCATCTCCATTACGATGCGTTGGGCGATGTGCGCGGAGGGTAGGAATGCCACCGTGGAATCGCCTGGTCCGAGGGGCAGGGCCACAGGTCCCATGTCGACATTGGAAACTACCGCCTGGTGCGTGACGAGGGCCATCTTCGGCTCACCGGTAGCCCCGGATGTCAGGTACAAGATGGCCGGATCCGTCGGCTGCACTTCATTCAGCATGCCCGGCAGCAGAGTAGGGTTTTGGGCAATGGCGGTGCGGCCTCTCTCGCGAATCTCGTCGAGTTTGAGGGCACCTTCTGCATCCCCAGTAAGCAGAATCCAATGCGGGACGGGAGCCATGCGTAGCGCGCCGAGCATCTTGGGGTTTTCCACAAACACAGCTTTGGCGCCGGTAGCCGCAATCATGCGGACCAAGTCGGGTACGGGCTGATTCGGATATAGGGCGGCAGCGATGGAGCCGTTTGTCAAAACGCCCAGGTCCGCCAGGTATAACTCCAACCGGGTTTCCGAATGTAAGGCAACCACATCGCCCCGAGCAATGCCAAGCAAACGCAACCCAGCCCCGATCTCCTCGGCCGCCTGGCGATATTGGTTCCATGAATATGTAAGGTAAGAACCGTCGCCGCGCGGTTGGCGCAACGCTGGAGCGTCGCCATGGAGAGATGCCGTCTCGCTCAAGACCTGATGGATCGTGCGGGCGCCCACCACCAGCAATGTAGCACGTAGCCGGTGGAGTGCCGGTTCGAGCTAGCGTTTCCGGTCGAGCTTCAGTAGGGCATCCGCGATCTGATTGACCGCGTGTTCTTCGTCGCGCCGGCTGGCTTCACTGCGGGGAAGGGAGGAGAGCTCCAAATGAATGAGCTCGTGGACGACGGTGAACTCCATGTCGTCCAGCATGTCAGGAAAGGACATCTTGTAGTCCGAGGAATCTAAAACCCGGATCACCGCGCTCTTTTTGTCGGCGTCCCAGTGGATATTGCCCAAGGTCTTAGGCTTCAAATCGCTGGGATGGGACATGATGATGGTGATTTTCCAATCATCCAGGTTGAGACGGTGCTGCCAAACCGACAAACGCGCATTTACAAAACTTTCTGCTGCCAACCCGCGCTCGCGGGGGCCTGGATCGGCGGGTTGCTGCGCCAAGGCGTTGGAAGTCAGAGGAACTAAAGAGAAAACGATCGAGAGGAAGGGGCCCAAAAACCCCGGGGGAGTGCGCCCGGACATGTACCATACAGTACCACATCAGGGTGTTGTTACGCACGTCTTTTTCTTTGGTCCTAGCCTGTCACCGCGCAGAGCGAGAACTCGGGCCTGAAGCGGATTTGGAAAGATATAGGAGGGCTTGCCGGGCCAGTTCGGGGACGAGAGGATCGGCGTGACGCAAGAGGCTGATCAGGAGGCGTATCCACTGTAATTCGCCGGCATGCACCCCGATCAGGGAAACCGTTTTCGGCATAGCGCCGTGCTCTCCATTACCTCTTTTCGGCCGAAAGGTGGAGTTTGACCGGGCACCAAAATTGTTGCCGAGCTGGCCGATGAGACAAGTTGAGGATGGGGCCACCTCCGTAATCGGGCGATCCTCGGGAAGGAGCCTCTGTGGATATAACAGGAGTACCTCGTTCGGTAGACCCGATAGCTGCCCCAACGGCTATCACCCCGGTTCCGAATGCTCCCCAGCAGCGGGAAATAGTCCATGCAGTCAAAGCGTTGAACGCCACCGAAATGTTTGGAAAAGAAAACGAACTGGTGTTCCGAATGGACCCCAAAGCGCATCGGATGGTTATACGGATCGTCAATCGGAAAACGCAGGAGGTGCTGTCTCAAGTGCCACCCGAGTACATTTTGAGCTTGCATGAGGATCTACAGAAAGGTTCGCAGGAACGGGAGCCAAACCTCTAAAGCCGCCCTACCGGGCCGATAAGTACTTTGGGAGACAAGCGAATGCAGAACAGCGCGCAAGACGCCTACTTGGAAAACCGGGTGCTTTCCGCCGACCCCTTGGAACTGGTCCGATTGCTGTACCAGGGAACCATAGGGGCGGTACAGGACGCTCGTCACCACTTGGCGAAAGGGAGAATCGCCGAGCGCTCGCGCGCCATCTCGCGCGCTTGTGCCATGCTCGGCGAATTGGCTGGTGCGCTGGATCGGACTAGCGGCGGGGAGATTGCCACCCGCCTGGCCGCACTCTATGACTACATGCAGAGGAAACTTCTGGAAGCGAACTTTCAACAGGCCGATGCGCCGCTGGGAGAAGTGCTAAGCCTGCTCGCGACGTTGGCGGAAGGGTGGAACAGCATTGCTCGCCCGGCGCCCGACCCCGCCCCTGTTTCAAATCAGTGGGTGCAGGCTTTGCCCGAAGAACCGGCCGCGGCTTACGCACCCGGCGGTTGGAACTTGTAGGCGTCGCCAGGAGGGAGGACGGGCTAGGGCCGTTCGGCAGGGCAACTGGATGACAGGTTTGCTCGTACTACTGTGCTGCGCTGGTTTCCAGGCCTTTCGCGATCAAATCGGCTAGACCGAATCCACCCTGCCGTGCCAACGCGGTGGCGAGTTGCTGCTCGCCGAAATCGGTAGCGCACTCGCCGGCGGAATCTTCGCCGGAATTCAGCCAACCATTCCCACTCTCCCGCTCCGAGCGCAACACCTCCGCTAACAGCAGAGCCTCGAACTGCTGCGCCGCATCCCGGATCTTGGCCGGCGAATCCGGGTTATGGCCGGGGTTCGGGATGGTGGGCAAGTTGGCTAATACGGGCGGCGATAAGGCGTCCATTTAGATAACCTCTACGTCCGCATCCAGCGCACCCGCCTGGCGCAGGCTCTGCAGAATGGCGATAATGTCTCGCGGCGTAGATCCGATGGCCACCATCGCGCGTACCAGTTCCTCTACGGTGGCGCCTTGTTTTAGCAGGACAGTGCGGGACTTTTCTTCCTTAGTATCTACTGTGGTCTGCGGTGTTACTTCGGTCGTGCCTTGAGACAGTGGCGCGGGTTGTGACACGGAGAACGTGGTTTGAATCTCGACGCTCAAGTTTCCATGGAGGATCGCCACTGGCGCTATATGGACATCCTTTCCGAGCACAATGGTTCCCGTACGCTCGTTGATTACGACACGTGCCGGGCCATCCGCTTCTACGGTCAGATTTTCGAGCTCTGCCAGAAATTCGGTGATATGTGCGGTGTAGTCGCTAGGAATAGCGACGGTGACCAGGCCTGCGCTTTCCGCTTGGGCCGCCGCCCGCGTCTCGGACGGAAAATGCTGATTCACGGCTTCGACGATCCGGGCGGAGGTAGTGAAATCCGAGCGCTGCAATTGTAAGCGCACTACCGATTTGGGCGTGACCGACGGAGCGGGCCGCTCTACTGTGGCCCCATTGGGGCTCCGCCCGACTGTCGGATGATTCACTTTTTGTGATGTCCCACCACGTCCTGCGGCGAATCCACCGGTAATGACCGGCCCTTGCGCCACGGCGTACACCTGCCCGTCGGCGCCGCGCAACGAGGTGAGAATAAGAATACCCCCTTGCAGGTTGGAGGCATCTCCGATGGATGAGACCGTCGTATCGATGTGCAGCCCGGGTTGTGCAAACGCAGGAAGTGTCGCCGTGACCATTACCGCGGCGGTGTTCTTCACCAAAATGGCCGATGGCGAAACGGAAACGCCCATCCGTTCCAGAATGTTGGTGAGACTCTGATTCGAAAAAACCGTCTGTTGGCGATCCCCCGTGCCTGCCAGCCCGACTACCACGCCATACCCGATTAACTGATTATCGCGCACTCCCTCAATAGCCACCAAATCTTTCAGACGGGTTGCGTGCAGTCCATTCATCATCGGAATGAGCAGCAGTGGAGCGATTAGAGTCTTCATAGGTCAGAAGGGCAGGAGGCCCAGCAAGAGCCGGTAGAGAAAAAACGGGCGGCGAATCGCATCGTTCACTACGCCTTTCCCGTTGACGCGGACTTCGAGTTCTCCCAGCCGGTTGGATTGCACACTGTTGGTGGCATCGATATCGGCCGGCCGAACCACCCCCCGCACTACAATGACCTGGTGCTCCGAATTAATATCGATGTCTTTGGTGGCTTCCACGACGAGCCCGCCGTTGGGCAGCACATGGATGACCCGCGCTGTCAAGGTGGTATTCAGGGTCGTAACCCTGCTGGTGGTACCTTGCCCATTCAGTTGGGTATCTCCTGAGATACCGGCAAGATTCGCCAGAGGCCCGGCTGCCTTGGTGATGCCTGCCAAGGCGCTTATCGAATTCTTAGTGCTCGTCGTGCGCTGCGTTTTCGTCGCGCCCGTCGTCACCGCGGAAGCCTGTTCGGCCACCACTATCGTGAGGACGTCATCCACTTGACTGGCACGCAAATCGCGGGCGGAATCGGCCAGGCGTGAGCCCGATAGCCAGATCGCACCAGGCGTCGTAGCGGAGGTATTTGCCGCCCTGGTTTCCGACTCGGAAACGTAGCGGTCTAAGGCGTTCGGTGGCGGACCGGAGGCGTCTTTTTTTTTGCCGCTCAGTAAGGCACCGGTCAGCAGGCCGGAAAAAATTAGTGCGGGAACGAAGCTTCTCATGGATTCTCCTTGCCGGATGGGTTGCCGACAAAAACCCGATCCTTTCCGGAAACCCGCGCCAAAAAACGTTTCTGGGATGTCAGGTTGCGGACCGGGATGGCTTGGCCGATGTTCCCCGAACTCTCCGCGCGGCCGTCGGTTTCGAGGTACGCGCTGCCGTTCCGGACTGTCACCCGCACGGTATCTCCGCTCTGAACGTCTCGCGGACTCTGCAGTTGGAACGCCAGAATTGGCGCTCCGGCGCGAATCGGTACGTGCGGCCAGCAGCCTACAACGCGATCCAGAGAGCGGATCCAACGGGCGTCCGTATCGGGCGCCTGCTCGCGGCTCTGGAGTTCGATGGCATCAGCAGGGATCGGTTGCCCGGGGGGCAGATCGCGGAGCGCCACCACACGAGTTACCGGGACCCGCACTCTGACTCGAGCCCAGATGGGGAAATGGTGTTTCGCATCATACGCGATGGATCCATTCCAAATCCAGCCCGATGGGGAATCTCGCAGGCCGGCCATAGGGAAGGTAAGATCGCCTGCTGGAACGGGCCGCCTGCTGAATTCGAGGATCTCGAATTTTCCTTCCGGCAAAGCTTTCTGCATAGCTTTCAACAGTATTTCGGCATCGAGTGGTTTGACGGGACGCTGAACACAGATATCGCCGGCCGGTGCAGCCACGGACCAGCGCGCCGCAATCCGCTGAAGTTCGGGCACGTGAATTATGCGGGGCACGCCCGGTGCTGGCGCCAATGCCAGGGGCGTCTCGGGGGGAATTGCCGCCAGACCGGCGAAAGCGGGGGCCAGATCGCCGGCATTGATCTGGTCGGTGACGCCGTTGAGCGCCAGGCAGGCGGCAAAAAGGAAAGAGGTCGGCATCATCAGCGATAGAGATTATTCACCTGCTGGTACATGTTGTCGGCCGCCTGCACCACTTTGGAATTGGCCTCGTACCCGCGCTGCGCAACGATCAGGTTAATGAATTCCTGAACTACTGAAACGTTGGACTGCTCGACGTAGCCCTGCATCAGGCTACCTAACCCCTCCTGCCCGCCCGGGGGGCCGACGATGGCATCTCCAGAAGCGTCGGTCGGCGTGTAGAGACTGTTACCGAGGCTGTTCAACCCCGCCGGGTTTTGGAAGTTGGAGAGTTGGATCTGCCCCGCCTGCTGGGCCGCGGTTTGATTCGGTAGGGAGTAACTGACCGTCCCGTCGGAGGCAATCACGATCGACTGCGCCTCTTGCGGCAGCGTGATCTGCGGCTCGATGGGATCGCCTTCCGCAGTTACCACATTGCCGTTCCTATCCAGATGGAAGCTTCCATTGCGCGTGTAGGCCAGGGTCCCGTCGGGGCGGCGTACCTGAAAGAATCCTTTGCCTTGGATCACGACATCCAGCGGATTGTCGGTTTGCGAAAAGGACCCCTGCGTAAAGACGATTTCATTTGAGGAGGCGCGCGTGCCCAGGCCCAATTGCAAACCGGTCGGCACCACGGTCTGCTGGCCGGCGGCCGCCCCGGGCTGGAGCACGCTCTGATACATCAAATCCTGAAACTGCGCGCGCCGCATCTTATAACCCACAGTGCTGGCATTGGCCAGGTTATTGGCGATGTTATCGACATTCATTTGCTGTGCGTTCATCCCGCTGGCTGCGCTGTACAACGCTCGGATCATATGCTTCTCCTGTTATGAGCCCACCTTAGCCACATCCTGTATGGCGTGCTGATTCATTTCGGCGCCCAACGAAGCGGCCTTTTGCAGCATCTCGAATTGGCGCATGATGCTGATTAAACGCACGGCTGCCTCGGCAGTTCCCGCATTAGACGCCTCCAGGCGCCCTTGTTCGACGGCAGCATCTTTGGCCGCCGAGGGAGTTATCGACGGATCCACCGCGCGGAAATAGCTCCGGCCTTGTTTTACCAGGCCGGCCGTGCTGGTGAAATCTGCGATTTCGAGTTGCCCGATGACGGCCCCGCCCTGCCACAAGGCTCCATCTTTCGTAATTTCGACAGGGCTTGTGCCGGTCAAAGTTAGCTTGGCCCCGCCCGTCCCACGGACCGCGTACCCTTCCGCTGTGACGATTTGTCCGTTTGGGGCCAAATGAAAATTCCCGTTGCGGGTAAAGAGCGGCCCGGACGGGGTATCGACCGAAAAGAAGCCGTTTCCGGAAAGCGCTAAATCGAGCGGATTGCCAGTGGGGGTCAATATGCCTTGTGAAAAATCCGTCCACGGCCGCTCAATCACCGGCATGGTAGAAGGATCGTTGGTATCCGCAGCGTCAGTTCCTACGTAAAGGCTATAGAATTCGTGATCGGATTTATAGCCTCCCGTAGAGGCATTGGCAGTATTGTTGGCCAGCATCTCCAGTGACTCCATGCGGGAGCGAAGGCCGCTGGCTGCAACGGCGGTCAGAACATCCATAGCACGACGAACACTTGCAAGGTAGTCGCCGAACTCATTTTAGATATATAAACATCTGAAATTCATCAATATCGCGCCGATGAGAGCAATGGGCGCTATGCCGCTCGCGCCAATTTCTTGGCGCAGTGGCGCGTTCGTGCCATTTTCTTGCCACGAGAGTTCGGCCAACAAATTGAGAATCTGTCGCAGGCATTTGGTATCGCAAGTGCAATTCTGGCTCTCGTGACTTCCCTGCCGCTGATGCCCGCCAATGCGTTCCTGCTGCCTTCACTAAAACGGTCCGGTGGCTTCTTGTCTGTGATTGCTGCAAAGGATGGTCAAGATGGAGTCCGCGAACCAGTTCCGCTCTTCTCCCGAATGCTGAGCGGCATTGGCGGCAACACCAGCGCGGCTGAGGAAAGCAAGCCCGCTCCTGCTATGTCACGAACCATGAGCCCCGAGCCGGAAATCGTCTCACAGAAACTGACAGAGCAGCCGGACTGGCTGTCGGAGGCAACCAAGGACTCTAATACAGACGGAATTGTGGGAGTCCGGGCGAAGGACAACCCCGGCACTCAGCCGGATGACGCCTCCGAGCAAGACAAGCCCGTGGCATCCTCCGAAAAAAAGAAAGAAGAACCCAGTTCGCTTCCAGCCGGCCTGAACGTTACTGGGATTATCGTGCCTCCAAAGGCACCTCTGGTGTCCCGCTTGGGTGCGCACCTGATGGAACCGAATCTTACGCCTGACCCCCCGGTACCCGATAGCCAGGCGCAGCCGCAATCTCTCTGGGACCCCGAGCCCCCAAGCAAACCTGCAGGCGGCCCCTCCAGCCGCTCTCCCGAAGATGGGAAAACGGCGCCCCATCGGAATGAAGGGGCTCCAATGGAATTCGCGCTGCTTTCAACCCCGCACTGGGTGCCGGTCGTGCCTCAGCCAATCCCGGCGGAGGGAGCCATGTGCGCGCTAGCGCTGCGGCCCGAAGCTAGTAGTAGCGAGTCCGCGTGGGGGGCCCCAGCATCGTCCTCCGGGGGGGATGCAAACGCGCAAAAGGCCAACTGGCAGAAACCCTCTGAATTCCCGCAATCTGCTTCCGAGCCTGCGCAAACTCCTACCGGGAGCAAACGTCTTGTTCCCGAGAACCCGCCGCGGCTGTGGAGGCCGGCAATGCCGGTCACGGCCGAAGCTCCGATCGTTGAACCCGCTGCAGCCGAGCCCCCGGCAGCGTCAGATCGCGTCTCCGGAGTTACAGTCAGTGCGCTACCGGGTACTCAGTCTACAGCTCCCCTGGCGTTCGCCCTGCGCCTCTTGCCAGACCTCCTGCAAAAGAATCCGCCGCCTGCCACTCCCTTGCGGCCTCTACCCCAGCAAGCGGCAATAGCCAAAACCGAGCCGGCCGTTCAGAGCGGCTCCCCGAACGATGATTCTCCGGCTGCTCAGAAACCGGCTTCTCAACCAGCGCCACATATGAGGCCGCCTCCCGAGCCGGAGGAAGAGACGACCACCCGGGATCGGGTAAATGCCGAGAGCGGCCCGGCCGATATGATTCCGCGGACGATCTCTTTGCCGGCGCAGGACGCTCCGCACTTGTCCCCATCGGCGGAAAAGGCGCCGCGGGTGCAACCTGGCCCGCCGCCCATCTCCCAAGAAATAAGATCCGCCCCGGTCCATAACAGCACCCCGGCTTCTGCCCACGATATCCAGTTTCAGGTGGAGCGCGGGGTCCAGAGAGTCGACGTGCGGCTCACGGACCGCGGGGGTGCGGTGCACGTATCCGTGAGGACTCCGGATGCCGAGTTGGCGGCAACTCTGCGCGAAGATCTTCCCGCATTGTCGACGCGGCTCGATCAGTCCGGATTTCACTCCGAAACGTTGCAGGCTCCGGCCGACCTATCGCCAGCCCATCCGCGCACGACCCAGTCGAACACCGCTCCGGGAAGTCAAGACTTCAACCGGAATGCTCACTCCGGTCAAAGTGGACAACAGCCATCGCCAGACCAGCGCCACCGTCCGCATAAACCCGGCCCGGAGCTGGACAACTCTTCTACAAAACGAAAGGAATTCTCATGGTTTATGTCGAATGCTCGTTAATTGACAAGTTTCAGCCGCATTGGATTGCCCGTACGCCCGACCCCAGGAGAATTGGATGACACCTTCGGTCTCCTCTACCAGTCCGGCGTCGTCCGGAACCGATCCCTATGCGTCCGCCACGCCTGCTGCGCCGAGTTCGGACGTAAACAAGAACATGTTCTTGCAGCTTCTGGTCGCGCAACTTCAGAACCAGGACCCGCTCAATCCCGCCGACGGCACCCAGTTCCTCACCGAGCTTGCGCAATTCCAGCAGCTTGAGCAGTCCGTGAACACGGGCCAGGATGTCTCGGCGATCCGCAAGGCCGTCAACCAGATGATTCCCAATCCGCCCAACGGCACCAGTGACCCGGCGGGAACAAACAACCCATCGGGAACAAATTCTTAAGGAGAAGCAATGTTCACATCGTTTTCGACAGCATTATCGGCGCTCAGCGCCACTTCCACCGCGATCGACGTTGTCGGCAACAACCTGGCGAACCTGAACACGCCCGGCTTCAAGACCAGTCAAGTGGTGTTCCGCGATTTGGTTACACAATCGTTGGGTGCGGGTTTGGGTGAAACGCAGGTTGGATTCGGCACCGGGCAGCCCCTCACCGTCCGTCAATTTACGCAAGGGGCCATTCAGACGAGTTCGGGTCTACTGGATGCGGCCATTCAGGGCGACGGCTTTTTTGTTCTGCAAGACCAACAGGGCCGCACGCTCTACACACGAGCGGGTAACTTCCAGGCAGACAAGAGTGGGAACCTGCTCACCGACGAGGGCGCCAGCGTGCAAGGTTGGATGACCATAGATCCAGCCACGGGCGCAGTCGACACGAATGGACCTATCGGCAACATTGTCGTCCCTGTGGGTTCGCTGAAACCGCCTACCCCGAGTACCAACTTCACCGTCGATCTGAACCTGAATTCCAGCGCGGCGGCGGACGCAACGTCTGCTTATTCGACCACCATGACGGTCTATGACAGTCTGGGCACTTCCCACGTTTTGACGCTCGATTTCGAAAAAACGGGGGCCAATCAATGGAGCTATAACGTGACCATACCGGGAGATGACGTGAGTGGTGGGACCCCCGGCACGCCTTCGGACATCAGCGGCGCCAGCGGAACGCTGACGTTCGGCTCCGATGGAAAGCTGACCGATCCGGCGGCCGGCAGCCCGATTACGTTCGGCATTACCGGATTAACGGACGGAGCTCAGGACATGAATCTAACGTGGGACCCGTACACCAGCGCCGGGGTAGGCCGGATTACGCAATTTGGCCAGCCTTCGGCGCCCTCGGCGAGCGCGCAGAACGGGTCGGCGGCGGCGCAGTTAGTGCGGGTCGGACTGGCTTCCGGCGGAGGCATCCTGGCGCAATACTCCAATGGCGACCAGGTAGTAGTCGGGCAGGTGGCCATGGCCTCCATTCGAAATCCCGACACGCTGATCGCGGTGGGCAATAACAACTTTCAGCTCAGTGCTCTAACCGCGATTCCTTCGATCGGCTTGCCGGCCACCGGAGGCCGCGGGGAAATCGCTGGAGGATCGGTAGAAGCGTCCACCGTCGATATCGCGCAGGAATTCACGAACTTGATTGTCTATCAGCGCGGTTACGAGGCTAACTCTAAAGTGGTGAATACCGCTGACCAACTGAGTCAGGACACTATCAACTTAATCCGGTAATCCGCCGATGACTCCTCAGGAAGAGATAGCGCCGCTGGGCGATGTTCGGGTCGAGGTCGAAATCGAACTCGACCGGAGGACCATGACGACGCGCGAAGTGCTGGAGCTGGCAGAAGGTAGTGTCCTGTGCACCGCGCGATCGGCCGGCGAGAACATCGATATTTACATCGGAGGCGTAATGTGTGGCTCCGGTGAAATCGTCGTGATCGAGAATACGCTCGGCGTCCGCATTACCGACTTCCGCGAAGAAGTTTAGACCGAAAAGGAACGGATGGAAATGATCGGGCAGTTGGCGGCCGTGATCGCCGTGCTGGCATCTCTGGCTGGATGTACATGGTGGTTGCGCAAGCGCGGTTGGGTGGCTCCGGCTTTACCGGCACGGGCCCGCAACCGTCGGTTAGTGACTGTGGAGCGGCTGGCATTGGGGCCCCAACATTCCCTGCATCTGGTCCGCCTGGGAGATCATGCCTTGCTGGTGGCTGCGTCGCCTTCCGGCTGTACTCTGCTGGAACGCCGGGTCTGGCGCGATATCGAAGAACGTACCGGGGTGGGCATATGAGAATACTGCGGCTGCTCCTTACCGTGCCTCTATCCGGCCTCGCCGCAGGCGCTCCGCCCCTGTTCGCCATATCGGCCGGTAAGGAGGGCGGCAGCCTCAGCGTACCGATGCAGATTGTCATTCTGCTGACGTTGATGACAGTTCTGCCGGCTGCCATAATGTCCATCACTCCTTTCCTGAGAATTACCGTGGTGCTGCATTTTCTGAGGCAGGCGCTCGGGACACAATCCACGCCCTCCAACCAAGTCCTCATCGGTCTGGCCCTTTTTCTGACTATAGTCATCATGCAGCCGGTCGTGGCGGACATGTATCACCAGGGATGGGAGCCAATGGAAGCTGGCAAACTCACCTACCAACAGGCTTTCGATGAAGGAATTAAACCGTTGCATGCTTTTCTGGTGAGGTTTGCCCGCGAGAAGGACATCCGGCTATTCCTGGAGGTCGCCCACGCGCCGGCGCCGCACAGCCCCGCCGACCTCGGGTTGAACGTATTGATTCCGGCCTACATCCTCTCTGAACTCAAAACCGGTTTCCAGATCGGCGCGGTCCTGTTCCTTCCATTCTTGGTCATCGACCTGGTCGTGGCATCCGTCACTTTATCGATAGGCATGGTGCAGCTGCCGCCGATCATGATTTCGGCGCCGTTCAAAATCCTTCTGTTTGTTTTGGTGGATGGCTGGAACCTGGTTGTTGGTTCTCTGCTGAAAAGTTTTTATACGGCATGACACCGGATTCTGTAGTGGAGATCGTGCGCCAGGCGCTGCTCGTTACGTTCTGGCTCGGAGCACCCTTGCTGGCCGTCGGTTTCGCCGCCAGTGTCGCGATTAGCCTCGTCCAAATTGCCACGTCCATGCAGGACTCGGCATTCAGCACCATCCCTCGCCTGGTGGTCTTCCTGCTGGCGTTGCTGTTGCTGCTGCCATGGATGTTGCAGAAGAGCATGGCATACGCGGTGGCGCTGTTGGGAGACTTGGGCCGATATGCCCGCTGACCTCACGATTTCGATAGCGACGCTGTATGGTTTTCTGCTGGTGCTCGCCCGCCTGGGAGGCGCACTGATATTCGTGCCGCTGCCGGGTATCAGTAGTGCGCCGGAAACGGCCCGCGCCGGCCTGGCGTTGACCCTTACGCTAGCGTTGGTGGCCCGCTGGCCTCACATAGACGAAGCTTCGGTTTCCGCAGCCCGTTTGGCGGAGTGGGCCGCGAGTGAAGCGGTGATTGGAGTCGCTATCGGGACGGCCCTGTCCCTGGTGCTCGAAGTCTTCACTCTGGCGGCCCAGATCTTTGGTCTGCAGGCGGGGTATGCCTACGCTTCTACCATCGACCCCAATACCCAGGCTGATTCCGGAATCCTGTTAGTGTTTGCCCAGTTGATGGCAGGTCTGCTGTTCTTCGCTCTCGGGCTCGACCGCGAGGTGGTCCGCTTATTTGCTCTGTCGCTGGACAAGATTCCGGCCGGGAGCTACGTTTTCGGGCGCGCATCCGCCGAATCGCTGGTACATCTCGGAGCCAACCTGTTTTCCGTCGCGCTTCGCCTGGCCTTCCCGGTAATGGCCTTGCTGGTCATGGTGGATGTTGCGCTAGCCCTCTTGGGACGTGTCAATTCCCAACTTCAACTGCTGACCCTGGCTTTCCCGGCCAAGATGTTGCTGGCGTTACTGGTATTGAGCTGGATTACGGTGCTCTTTCCGCGAGTGATGCGCGAGGTTAGCGGCTTGGCCTGGCACACCGCGCGAGATGTGTTGGGGCTATGAATCGGAATGGCGGACCGTTCCGGAAAAACCGAGCTGCCCACCGAGAGGCGCGTGCAGAAGGCTCGCCGCGAGGGCCAGTTTCTGTCAGCCCGCGAGTTTGTTTCAGCCCTCCAGTTCCTGGTTTTTTTAACGCTGCTCAGTATCGCCGGAAGGCATTGGTTTGCCGGGTTTTGCGAGACATCGCGCCAGTTGCTGGTGCTAGGTTTTATGCGCGACGTCTCGACGTCGGACCTTTCGCATATCACCTGGAAATTGTTTTGGGATCATTTCCTTCCCCTCGCCTTGGCTGGCGCGATCGTAGTGATCTTGACATTGGGGATCCGGCTGGGCACGACTCGGTTCGGATTCAGCCTGCAGAAATTGGCGCCCGATCTGAAACGGCTGAACCCAATCGCCAAGTTGCGCGAACTTCCACGCCAGAACCTCTCGACTTTGGTCGAGTCTCTTCTCCTTCTTCCTTTGTTCCTGGGCGCCGTGTATTACGTGGCTCGCGACAAGCTGGAAACTTTGATTTTGTTGCCGCTCGCGGGAGTACAGGCCGGCGTACAGTTTCTGGGCGCTTCCCTGATGGAGCTCTTTTGGAAAGCGGCGGGAGTCTTCGTCGTGTTTGGTTGTATGGACTTGTTCCGCCAGGCCCGCCGCTATCGCCAGGATCTCCGTATGTCCAAACAGGAAATCCGCGAGGAGATGAAAGATATCGAAGGCAATCCGCAGATGAAGGCGCGGATTCGGCGCTTGCAGCGCGACCGGGCGCGGCGGCACATGATGAAAGAGGTCCCGCACGCCACCGCTGTAATCGTCAACCCGACGCATTTCGCCGTCGCGATTCGTTATCACATGGAAACCACGGCAGCGCCCCTGGTGGTTGCCAAGGGGAAGAACTACCTGGCCCTGCGGATTCGGCAGATCGCTCTGGAAAATCAGGTGGCTATCATCGAAAACCCGCCCTTGGCACAGGCGCTATACAAATCGGTGGATGTGGGGCAGGAGATCCCGCCGCATCTTTATCGCGCCGTCGCCGAAATATTGGCGTATATTTTCAAACTCATGAAGGCGAGGCTGCCGGAGTGAACCTATGACGCCCGCCAAGACTCTCCCGAGGCCCGTGAGGTTGTGGGACACGATTCCGCTGGCGAATTTTGGCGAATTGGCAGTTCCCCTCGCCGTGTTGGCCATCGTGATGGCGCTGGTCACTCCCCTTCCCGGGTTCATGCTCGACCTGTTGATCGTGACTGACATTTTGATGTCCGTCACGGTCCTGATGGTGTCGCTGTACCTGACCCGTCCCGTCGAATTCACCTCCTTTCCGACAACTCTGTTGCTGCTCACACTTTTTCGTCTCGCGCTGAATATTTCCTCATCTCGCTTAATCCTGCTGAATGGCAATACGGGCACCACAGCGGCCGGAGAAGTGATCGGCGCGTTTGGCAGCTTCGTTGTAGGAGGCAACTACATTATCGGCGCGGTAATCTTCCTCGTGCTCATCGCTATCCAATACGTCGTTATCAATCACGGTGCCGTCCGTATTTCGGAGGTCACGGCTCGGTTTACGTTGGATGCTCTCCCCGGTAAGCAAATGTCCATCGATTCCGACCTGAACGCGGGACTAATCGATGAAGCAGAGGCCAAACGCAGGCGTAAATTGCTCTCCACCGAAGCAGAGTTCTATGGCGCTATGGATGGAGCTTCGCGTTTTACCCAGCGGGATGCCGTTGCCAGCATCCTGATTACTGCCATCAACATTATCGCCGGCTTCCTCATCGGGGTACTGCAACTCGGGATGGATTTTCGCCGCGCGTTAGAAACTTACACGGTTCTCACCATTGGGGATGGTCTGGTGACGGTGATACCGGCGCTCATGATTTCCATCTCCGGCGGTCTGATCGTGACTCGCGCCAGCGCCGATGCGCGATTGGGAGTGGAGTTCGGGAAGCAGATTTTCAGCAATTCCCAACCGCTGCTCCTCGCTTCCGGTGTGCTCTTGGCCTTGGCCGCATTGCCAGCCCTTCCTAAATTGCCGTTTCTGTTGCTCGGAGGCGGGGCGGGCACCGTCGCATGGCGCATGCGGAAAAAAGAGATTACCGCGAAGGCGAAGGCGGTGCCCGAAGCCTCCAAGCCGGCGGCCGGAAAGGAAAACCTGGAGGCACTCCTGCGGGTCGAGCCGTTATCCATAGAAGTCGGCTTGGGATTGGTTAGCTTGGTCGATGGCGCACAGGAATCGCCCCTGCTCCGCCGCATCTCTGCCATTCGCCGGCAATTAGCTACCGACTTGGGCTATCTGCTTCCGGCCGTCCGGGTGACCGACAATCTGTCGCTCAAAAGCCGGGAGTATGTTATTTCGCTCAAGGGGGTTGAAATATCCCGCTACGAACTGCCGCATGGTTGTGAACTGGCGATTCCGGCTGGACGGGGAGAAGCCTCGCTCCAAGGCCAGCCCACGCGCGAGCCGGCCTTCGGAATGTCGGCAGTGTGGATTCCTGCCGAACGTGCCGAGCAGGCGCGCCAGGCAGGCTATACGGTAGTCGATTCTGTAAGCGTGATGGGCACCCATCTCGCCGAAGTGATCCGCCGCCACGCCCACGAATTGCTATCGAGGCAGGATGCCAAGAAGCTTCTGGACCGGATTGGTGTGGAGCATCCGAAGGTCGTAGAAGATCTGGTTCCGAAGCTCTTGCCGCTGGCGATCGTTCAGAAAGTTCTTCAAAATCTGTTGCGGGAACGAGTCTCCATCCGCGATGGAGTCTCGATTTTGGAAGCGTTGGGGGAAGCGGCCGGCGCCACCCGCAACCCAGTGCTGCTGACCGAGTACGTGCGCCAGGCGATTCGGCGCACGGTGGTCAAGCCTTACCTGAACCGGGCCGGCGAATTGCCCGCCTGGTTCCTCGACCCATCGATTGAGCAGTCGGTGGAAAGCGCGGTGGAACACGGCGAGCAGACGAGTCACCTCAACCTTCCGCCACAACGGATTCGGGACATTCTGCAGAGGATATCCACTCGCGTGCCCTTACCCGAGACACCAGTCATCGCCGTTACCTCTTCCGGCGCCCGTTTCTTTTTGCGGCAGATAACTGAGCCAAGCATGCCCAATTTTTTCTTCGTGGCGCATAACGAGGTCCCGCCCGGACTTCGCGTACAATCGCTTGGAAACATTCAGTGAACGCCGCCCTCTAGAGAAATCGTGCCGCCCCGCCGATAGTTACTCAGCGAAGATCAGGCGAAACGCGATGAAGATCAAATCCTACTTTTCCCGCACCGTCGAGGATGCGATTGCGCTGGCCCGCCAGGAACTGGGTCCCGACGCAATGTTGGTGAACAGCCGTCGGACCATGCCGGAAGCAAGGCATTTGGGCGAATACGAGGTGGTATTTGCGTCCGGTGCCGGAGCAGCGGAGCTGCCGAACCAGCACACGTATTTGACCTCCAGCGATCGCCTCGCCGGAGAGGTTGCCGAACTGAAACGGCAGCTAGAAAGCATGCGGCATGCCTTGACCAAATCAGCGTTCGCGCCGGCGCAATGGCTCGGATCTGCGCCCGGGCTCTCGGACGCCTATGCGCTCCTCACCGCCAATGATGTGAATCCGGAGTTGGCGCGCGAGATTGCGCAAGCATCCACGGCACGCTGGAATACTACGGGCGCCGGCAAATTGCCAATGGCCGGTTCGCATTTCGTCGAGGATTGGCGGCGCGCGTTGGCCGAGGAGATGCAGTCCCGCTTCCGAGTGGAGCCGACGCTCGGTAAAGACGAATCGGGGCCTCGGGTTGCTGCCGTGGTCGGCCCTCCCGGCAGTGGAAAGACCACCACTCTCGTCAAGCTGGCAGTGCATTATGGTCTAACCGGCCGTCGGCCGGTCCTGCTGATCTCTCTCGATACGTATCGAGTGGCCGCCGCCGATCAATTGCGTTCCTACGCCGCCATTCTGGGTGTGGGTTTCCTGGTCTTGCAGACCGTTTCAGCTTTGGCACAAGCCCTGGAAGAAAATCGCGGCAAGGAACTGATCCTGATCGACACGCCCGGTTGGGGATTTGCCGACATGGATGCCTCCGCCGAGTTGGCCCGATTCTTTTGTAACCGTCCCCAGATTGAGCGCCACCTGGTCTTATCGGCATCCACTAAGCCGGTCGATCTAACGCGCGTGATTGACGCCTACAACATCTTCAAGCCCGAGCGCCTCTTGTTCACGCGCTTGGACGAAACGGCCTCGCTGGGGCCGATTTTCAATGAGGCCGTGCGCACAGAAACGCCTCTGTCCTTTTTGGGGACTGGCCAGCGCATCCCGGAAGATCTGGAGACTGCTACGGCGGAGCGGCTGATCGGATTCATCCTGGGGGACTTCGAGCAGCAATCCCGCTCGGCGGCTTAGCGGAGGTCAGGAACCATGTCTTCGTATGCGGTAACCGAAGGGATCAGCCCGGAGGAGCGGGAGCGGCTCATTTTGGAACACTTGCCGCAAGTCCGCCTGATCGCCCGGAGGATTCAAGAGCGCCTCCCCAAAAATATCAGCTTGGAGGATTTGGTCTCGACGGGAGTTCTGGGGCTGATCGCGGCCATTGATAATTTCGATATTTCGCACAACGTCAAGCTCAAGACATATGCGGAGTATAAAATTCGGGGCGCGATTCTGGACAGCCTTCGCGGCCTGGATTGGGCGCCGCGCCAAAAGCGGCGGAAAACGAAACAGATCGAAGCGGCCATCGCAGCGGCCGAGCAACGATTGCAGCGCGCGCCCAACGAAGAGGAAATCGCCGCGGAATTGGGAATTCCGCTAGAGGAGTACCACGAGTGGCTGGTGGAGATCCGCGGGCTAAACATCGCCAGCCTGGAGTTTGCGGGAAATAACGATGATGGAAGGGATCTTCTGCATTTTCTCCCGGATACAGAAGCGAATCTTCCTTCTACGCTGCTGGAACGGGCGGAGTTGGAGCGTCTATTGGCTGATGGTATCCAGGAAATCCCCACCATCGAGCAGACCATTCTGAGCCTGTATTACAAAGAGGAACTCACTCTGCGCGAGATTGCCTTAGTGGTGAAGCTGCACGAATCGCGGATTTCTCAATTGAAGTCCCAGGCAATCCTCAGATTGCGAAGTCGCCTTGCGAACCAGTGGCCGGCCTCGCATGGCATGGTTACCGCATGAAGCCGCTGGATTCGCAAGACGAGACCCGCGGTTTCCTGGACGCTTGGGCGGACAATCTCGCTCAAGTGCTGGAGTCCATGACGGATCAACGGCCGCAAATCAAATGGCGCGCGGTTACCGGCAGCGTGGCGGACACTGGCTTGGGTGCAGAGGCGAACTTGATTTGGTGGGAGCAGACCCTGAAGTGTCCGGAACCTCTACAACTGTGGGTGGCGGCCCCGCAAATCACGTGCGATCACGCTGGCAGCGTCACTTTGAAGGCCGCCGGCCTGGACTCCGGCGGTCCCGCGGAGTTGAAGAGCACGTGGCTGGAGATTTTGGGCCAGTGGTTGTCCTCCTTTGCGCTAGCACTTGGAAACCGGCTAGGTCATGAGGTGCCGCGAGATGCCTCCTCCGAGCATGCCGCTCCGGAAAGCACTCGGGACTGGATTTTACTATCTCTTTCCTTTCCCGACGTGGAATTGCCGCCGATTGGAGTGGGGTTTAGCGCCGGCCTGGCGGAAATACTTAGGGTCCGGCATGCGCCTGACGCCCACAAACCGGCAGACTTGGTATCGGCCCGTGTCCCAAGCGCGGACGGATCGTCCTTCCCTGCGTCCCCTACGCTGGATCTGCTCCTGGATGTTGAGTTGCCCGTCAGCATTTCCTTCGGTAAAACGCAATTGTGTCTACAGGACGTGCTCAAGCTTACTACGGGCTCCATCGTCGAGCTGAATCGGGCCATCGATGAACCTGTAGAGATCCTCGTCAACCATTGTTTGGTGGCGCGCGGCGAAGTCGTTGTGGTTGACGGAAATTATGGAATCCGCATTCAGCAGATTGCTAGCCGGTCAGACCGGTTGCGCAGCTTGCGATAGCACACCTGGCCCCCTCACGCGAGAGCCTCCCTGCCCCATAATGTAAACAGCTATGACGGTCGAGATTGAAGGTGTCCCACTGCATCTTGCCCATCCCGACGACCTTACGGTGCAGTGGGTGGGACAAGAAGAACTGATGCGCCAATTGCTGGCCGCCTGGATGGTGGTGCATGACCAGGATTTGCCTATGAATCCTCGTTTGCTGGGAAAGCCGGGGGTCGGCAAAACCACCTTGGCTTATGCTGCGGGCAAGCGCATGGGGCGCGAGGTTTATATCTTGCAGGCGACGCTGGACACGCGTCCCGAAGATCTACTAGTCACCCCCGTAATCCAGGGCGACGGCACTCTGCGCTACGCCGCCTCCCCCTTGGTCACAGCCATGATCCGCGGCGGCATCGCCATTGTGGATGAAGGAAACCGGATGAGCGAGAAAAGCTGGGCGAGTCTTGCACCGCTATTGGATAACCGCCGCTATGTGGAGTCGATCGTTGCCGGGATCAAAATCAAAGCGCATCCACAGTTTCGGATGGTGGCGACTATGAATGACGATGCGTCCACGTTTGAGTTGCCGGAATATATCCACTCCAGGCTTCAGCCGCAAATCTTTATCGACTTTCCGGAACGGGAAGAGGAGTATCACATCCTGCGGGAAAATCTGCCGTTTGCCGAAGAGCGCATCCTGCGGTACGTGACGGATTTTCTCCAACTTGCACATGCCGCGGACGAACGCTACACCGCGCGCGACGGCATCAATGTGGCGCGTTACGCCATCAAGCTGAAAAGCCTGGCGACACGCAAAGTCCATGAGAACGATGCGTTGGATACGGCCATTTTGGAAATCCTGGGAGAAGAGGCGCTACGCTATGCCCGGCGAGATCGATCTTCCGATTCCTGATGCGGGCAGTCTCCGTAGAGGACGGTTCACGTACTTCCCAGTCGTGCCCGGGCGCCTGGAGTTTGCGATTGAAGTGCGGCAGGCGCTGTTGCGCGAAAAGCCGCGAGTGGTTGCGCTGGAACTTCCAGCAGCTCTAAAGTCGGCCTGGACCCAGGCGGTCGCACGGCTACCCGAAATGTCGGTCATCGTATATCCGGACGACTCGGGCGGCGAAGACCAGGCCATCTATGTTCCCGTGGAGCCCTGCGATCCGTTTACAGAAGCCGTTCGTACCGGGTTGGAAATCGGCGCTGAAATTTTGTTCGCCGAGCCGGATGGCAGCCGCCGCCCCCATTTGAAAGACGTCTATCCCGATCCATACTCCATCCGGCACATTGGTGTCGACCGGTATATTGAAGCGTACAGAGTCTACCCGCAACCGCGCTCTGAGGAGATCGCGCGTCACGCCGCGGGAATCGCCTGGAAATTGCAGGGGGCCGATCCGGAAGCGCAGGTGTTTGTGGTGGTAGCCCTCAATCTGCTCGATCCGGTCCTGGATGCAATGGAAGAACCCCAAGCTCAGCCCATGACTCGCGTTCGACGGAGAGGGATTCAAGTACTCAATCCGCACCCGGATTGCCTGGCAGAAATCACCAGCGAATATCCGGCCCTACAGTGGCGTTATGAAGAGTTCCGCGGATCATCCGCGGACTGGCGGCTGATTGACCGCCGTCACGCACAACTGGCGGTGCTGCGCGCGGCCGAGAAGGAGTATGAAGCTCACACCGGAGAGCGTCTGGCGCATTGGCAACGCAGGCTGCTGGCCCGGTATACGCGCAATCTGGCCCTGGCATCACAGGAACTTTCTGCCGGCGTTTTTGATCTGACCACTGCAGCCCGCGGGGTTGCTGATGACAATTACGCGTGGGAAGTCTGGGAAGCCGCCAACCGGTACCCACCTCAGAACACCGTGTCCGCTCTGCCGACCGCGCACATTCGGGGAGACGAGGTTTGGCTGGACACGCGCCGCATTCGCTTGCGGCGCCGTCTGCCTAGCACCAAGCAAAAGCTGCGGCCTTACGGATTGAAACCGCGCAAGAAAGAGAAATTCCCAGGGGAGTGGGCCAGTCAGTTGAATGGGACCAGCATCTGTTCGTATCCGCCCGAAGACCTGGTGATCGAAGATTACGGGCGCTTCCTCAAACAGAAGGGCAAGAGCGTTCTCTCGGAGGAGCGCGTTCGCGTAGAGCCCTTTACGACCTCGATTTTGGACGGCATCGATATCCGCGAGACCATCCGGCGCTGGCATGAGGGGCGCATCTATGTGAGGCAATTGCAGAAGGTTCATGGGGAGGTGGGTTCAGTCGTCGTGATCTTTGACGAAGACCGGGCCAACCGCTATTCCTATATGACGACGTGGCTGGGAGAGAACCAGAACGAGTCGGATATGGCGTTCTACTCCACGTTCCCATTCGAGAATCTGGTGGGCCCCGGAATTGGCCGTGCCGAGTATGGCGGCTTTCTCATGAGCCTCCCTCCCCGGCGCATGTATGACGTTTGGAATGACCCGGACTATGAATCGGCCGAAACCAAGCCCGAGCGCTTGCTGCTTGCCGCTCTCGACTATTCCATCCACCATTTCGTGGTCTATGTGGCCGCCAAACCGCCGCGTTCGATTTTCAAAACCATCGCCGGCCGGCTCGGCCGCACGATTATCTATATACCTTTAGGGCAGTTATCACCGGTTTCTCTCAAAAAAATTCGCGTAGTCCACGTGCTGGATGGCTATGACAAACGGGAAACCGCCAAGGATTACCTCTGGTAGATCTCAGTTAGCCGTGCATCGTTTCCAAACTCCGTACTTTGGCCGAAAGTGTGGTCCGTTTCAGCCGGAGCATAGCGGCTGCGGCCTTCTTATTTCCGGCAGTTCGTTCCAAAGCCTGTTCCAGGATGCTCCGCTCGATCCCCGCCAGGGTCCGCTCGTAATCCAGGCCAGCTTCCGGGAGGGCAATTGCCGGAATCCCGGGAACGTCTACTGCAGACCGGGCCAATGAGGGAAGCGGAAAGTCTAGTGTGGAGAGGACTTGCCGGTCACCGCTCAGCACAACCGCTGTTTCGATAGCGTTCTCCAGTTGGCGGACATTTCCCGGCCAGTCCTGGCGGCATAAATGTTGGAGCGCCGGCGGGGACAAGCTCTTGAGCCCAATCCCTTCCAGTCCGCAGATTTTCTCCAGGAAATGGGCAGCCAGCAGCGGAATATCTTCGCGCCTTTCCCGAAGCGGCGGCAAGTGGAGAGGGACCACGTTGAGACGGTAGAAAAGATCTTGTCGAAATTGGCTCTGCGCTATCTTCTGCGCCAAGTCGCAGTTGGTCGCCGCCACCACGCGGACATCCACGTGAACTGTCTCCGAACTTCCCAGGCGCTGAAATTCCCGTTCCTGTAGTACGCGCAGGAGCTTGGCCTGAAGTTCCAGGGGGAGATCCCCGATTTCATCCAGAAACAGGGTGCCGCCATGGGCCTGCTCGAACCGTCCTGCCCGCGACAGGACTGCGCCGGTGAATGCTCCCCGAACATGGCCGAACAGTTCGGCCTCCAACAAGGTGTCCGGCAGGGCGCTACAATTCACGGCCACAAATGGCTTCCGCTGCCGCGGCCCGGCTAAATGCAAAGCCCGGGCTGCGAGTTCCTTACCGGTGCCGGTCTCTCCGGTGATCAAAACGGTCGAACGGCGCCCTCCAATCATCCGGATAATATGAGACACGCGTCGCATTGCGAGGCTCGCGCCGACCAACAGTGATTCCCAGTTCTCGGTTCCATCACCTGTTCGTGGTTGCATACCGCGTTCTTCCCTGCCATCGTCGGGGATTCGGAAAAACTTTAGAAGAGTACCAGACTGGTACGAACGCCCCTAAAGACGGATGGCCGATTTGCCGATGAGTCATACAGCGAGGATTCCTATGAGAGTCAATGATCACAATGCGCTGGGGACCGTGGCGGCGGAAACCGGGCGCGCCCCGGAGACCAGCAAGGTCGAGCGAGGGGGCGGGCAGCCGGACCGGGTGGGCTCCGGCGGTGATCGCATCGAGTTCTCCTATACATTAGGGAGCCTTTCCCGGTCGCTATCGTCCCTCAGTTCCCAGCGAGCGGAACGGGTACAAGCCCTGGCAGCGGATTATCAGAGCGGACAATACCAGCCGGATGCGCTCGCTACCAGCCGGGCCATGGTGGCAGAAGGGTTCAATGCGGAAGCCGCCTAATGCGGTGGACTGCGCGCAGCCGCCGCTGGCGGCCGCCCGAACCGCTGTCCTGGAAGCGGCCCGGCGCATGGAGTCGCCGGACCGGCAGTCGCTTGAGGAGTGTGCAGTCCTGCTGGAAAACGCGATTGCGGGAATGAACGCTTGCCGGTCTGCGTGGCCTGAGGAAAACGCGGCGAGTTTCCAAGGCTGTCGGCAGCAGCAGTTGGATGAGGTACGGCGATTACGGCAAGGTCTCCTCCACCTCCGGCGATTGCTCGATAATGCGGCGAATTTTTACCAGAAGTGGGCCAAGCGTCGCGCTGCGCTTAGTATGGGTTATACGGCAGCCGGGGAGCCGGCGGAAATTACCACTGCCGGCCGCATGCTGATCAGAGGATAACGATGGCCAACCTGTTGGCATCGCTGCTCTCCTCCGCGCATGCGCTCAGCGTTTACGACCAGGTGCTGGCGGTTACGCAGAATAATGTAGCGAACGCATCCACTCCGGGATACGCCGCCCAAACTCTTCCGTTGGAAGCCATGGAACTCGATCTCAGTACGGGAGCGAGCGGTGGTGTAACCACCGGTCAACTGCAAAGCGCCCGGAACGAGTACGCGGAACAGGCCGTCCGCGAACAAAACAGCGCGTTAGGACAGCAGCAGCAGGCGGTTAACAGTTTTTCTTCCCTTCAATCGTTATTCGACATCTCCGGCAACATTGGTATGCCCTATGCATTAAACCAATTCTTCCAGAGCGTCTCGGCCTGGGGACAGGACCCCAGCAATCAGGCGGCACGCCAAACCGTGCTTTCTAATGCGGCGGCAGTCGCGCAAAGCTTTCAAAGCGCGGCACATGGGCTGCAGAACTTGGCGCACGATACGGAAACCCAGATCCACAGCACCGTGGATCAGGTTAATTCGCTGGTTGGTCAAGTCGAAACGTTTAATCATCAGATTCTCGAAACCGGGTCGGGTGGTAACGATCCCGGGATGGATGCGCAGATCCACGCCACGCTCGAGAACCTGTCGCAGTACATCAGTTTCAGCGCCATCAAGCAGGATGATGGCACCACGAGCATTTCGGTTAACGGGACCACACCGCTTTTGGTTGGAGATCACCAGTACACCATATCCGCGGGACTGGCGCCGGCGAACGATTCAGGGACTTACCCAAATGCACCGGCGGTGATGCAGTTGCGCACGTCCGCGGGCGCCGACATCACGAATGCGACCACTGACGGGCAATTGGGTGCGCTGATGAATATGCGGAACGTTGTGCTGCCGTCTTACTTGGGGGACAATAACCAGGCCGGCGATCTCAACCAGATGGCGAAGGCGTTCGCGGACCGGGTCAACCAGTTGTTGACTGCTGGCAACATCTCCGATGGACCTCCTCCACAACCGGGTGTCCCTCTGTTTCAGTACGATACAACTAACGACACCAACGTTGCCGCCACCCTTACCGTCGATCCTACGGTGACTCCCGATCAACTGGCGGTCAGCACGCCGGGGCCTCCTTACGTTTCCAATGGCGTTCCGCTCGGTCTATCGAATTTGGCCACGCCCTCCACTCCCGCGGACGAGATTGATGGCGTAAGCTTCACGCAGTTTTATGGAAACATGGCGGCTGATATTGGCAGGCAATTGCAGCAAGCGCAGGGTGGACAGCGGGTCCAACAATCGCTCGTGGCGCAGGCTCAGAATCAACGCCAGCAGTTCTCGGGCGTGGACCTCAATGAAGAGGCCATGATTGTGGTGGAGTTTCAAAGGGCTTATGAGGCGAATTCCCGTCTGATCACGGTGTTGGACCAGTTGACGGAAGACACGATCAATATCCTGCAGTAGGAGGCTCATGTGGTTTCCAACCTCAGCCCGCAGTCGCAGTACTTCCTGGCTGACATAAACAATGTCCAGCAGATGATCTCGGCTGCCAGCCGGGAGATCTCCTCGGGAAAGCAGGTCACGCAGGCTTCCGATGCTCCCGATGTCGTGAGTGAATTGCTGCAATTGCGAACCGCCGAGCAAAAGAACAGCCAGATCACTTCCAACCTGACGTTGGCGCAGTCGGACGCCAACGTTGCGGAGAGCGCGCTTAGTTCCGCAACGCAACTCATGGATCGGGCGGTGACACTGGCGACTCAGGGGGCGACGGCAACCACGGATGCGACCGGCCGCCAAAGCCTCGCTGGCGAAGTGGAGTCCATTCTGGACGAAATGGTCAGCTACAGCCAAACCCAGTCTGCCGGCCGGTACGTATTCAGTGGCGATCAGGATGCTGCTGCGTCGTACCGAGTTAATCTGGGGAACCCGAATGGAGTGGACCGGCTGATCACCCCTACAGCGACCCGGCAAGTCGAGAATCCCGCGGGCGGTACTTTCACGGTATCCGAGACGGCGCAAACCATCTTTGATGACCGAAATGCCGACGACTCCTTGGCTTCGGATAATGTCTTCGCCGCCGTGAACGGCCTGCGCACAGCCCTGCTAAACAACGATCAGGCTGCGGTCAGCGAGTCGATCACTTCGCTCCATCAGGCCTCCGACCATCTCAACGTCTGCTTGGCGTTCTATGGCGATGTGCAAAACCGGATTCGGGATGCCAGTAATTTCGCCGCCAACTATGAAGTGCAGCTCAAGACGCAGATCAGCCAGAAGGAAGATGCGGATGTGGCGGCCGCCTCGCTGGAGCTATCCGAGGGAACCGCTCAGATCCAGGCGGCATATGCGATGGAAGCGAGGATCCCCCGGACTACTTTGTTTGACTTCCTGACGACCGGGTAGCGTTCATTGCGGCTTAAAGGTCGATTCCGCCCCAAACCGGCGGTAATTGCTGTACTGAATGCGCAGCCGAATGCGTTGGCCACCCGTGCGAAACGGCAGCGTGTCATCGGCATACGTGTACGTGGCAAACCAATGCTTTCCGTCCACTGGCTTGCGGATCGTGGTAAAGCGAGGAAACAGGTTCTCCTTGCCCCCCGTGTAGATCTGAGGGACGGCCTGGCCTTCCAGACGGACGATGTTGTAATCCTTCTTATCCACCCATATCAGCCCGTCGAAGAATCGCTGGTCCTGGAGGATTTGGCGGGGCTTCACCTGTAAGACCCAGCAATCCATGTCATCCATATTCTCGTCGCCGCGCGGCTTGGTCTCATAATTCCAAAGGCGGTCGGTGGTGAGGACTAGCGGTTGGATGTCGCGGATGTCTTGAAAGTCTTGGGGAGTCAGCGTGAGGAACTTCAAGCCATTTTCCGGCTGGCCGATGGTCTCTTCGCTGCGCTCATGCCCAGGCAGGAAAATGATGTCCCGCAGTTCGCGATAGCGGCCGCGCGCGGCTCCGCGGTTATCCAGTTCCTCCAGGGTGATGGTCTGGCGATACATGAACTCGCTGCGCTCGGCCACGGTTTCGGTTTCGCGCTGCGCCACCAGGCGTGCCAGGTTGGGGGGCGGGTCGTTGGCTGCCGGGTCCTGCGCGAACACGGCGGAGGCGCAAAGCCCGAATGCTAGAATGAGGCCGATGGCCCAATCGCTCGGCGGCTTCCGGGCGGCCCTGCTGACCGGCTGGATCGCGCTCGGTGCGGCGGGCTCTCTATACGCGCGGTTCAAAGGCATTCCCGCTTGGGCAGCCATTCCCATTCTGGCCGCCTTCCTGGTCGAATATCCATTTTATCTGGTTGCCGGGTTTCCGGAATTGCGGAAGCGCTGGTCCGGTACGACGCTGCCGGTAGTGCTGATCGGCTCGATTCTGTTGCCGTACCTGATCTGCTACGGAGCGCTTGGCCAGGCGCACTGGGGCAGCCTGGTGAAACTGGCGGCGCTCGCGGTTGCCTTGGCGGTCTGGTACGTGATCCTTCCGGCGCACCCGATCACGGACGTCGCTTTCCTCGTGTTCGTAGGCGCCGTGCTGCTGAGCCCCTACCTCCCAGCGATCTATACGGACCCTTATCCCGGATTGAAGCTGGGCGGCATTCTGGGGCGGATCGCGGTGTTCCGGACGACGGTGCTGGTTCTGATTTTGCAGCGGAAGGTGCAGGAGACCGGCTACGGCTTTATCCCGAACAGAAGAGAGTGGCGCATCGGAGCGCTGCACTACCTGTTTTTCCTACCAGTAGCGGCGGCGATTGCGTTTCCGCTGAAGGCGGTCCACCTGGCGGCGCCGGCGCCGGCCGGGAAGACGCTCGGCATATTCCTGGGCTTTTTCTGGGTAATCGCGCTGTTCGAAGAGTTCATCTTCCGGGGCGTGCTGCAGCAGTGGATGGAACAGTGGGCCTGGAGCCGCGCCGCCGCGTTGTTCCTCACATCGGCCATTTTCGGTTTGGCGCACCTCTGGTTCCGCAACTTCCCGTTTCCCAACTGGCGCTGGGCAATCATCGCGGGGATTCTCGGGTGGTTCTGCGGGCACGCGCGGAATGAGGCGGGCAGCATCCGAGCGGGAGTAGTGACGCATGCGCTGGTAGTAGCCACCTGGCGCGGCTTCTTTGCCTGAGCAGCGCCGGCTACATGACTTCGAGGACGAGACATTTCAAATAGTGAGTTTCGGGGACGGTAAGCAGGATGGGGTGGTCCTGCGCCTGAGTGCGGCGCTCGAGCACGCGCAAGGTGCGTTTGGCGTCGAGGGCCGCTTGCGCTACCAGTTCCAGGAACGCAGCCTCGCTTACGTGATGGGAGCAGGAGCAGGTGACCAGGATGCCGCCGGGACTGAGCAGGCGCAGCGCACGGAGATTAATCTCGCGGTACCCGGCGAGAGCCGGTTCCAGGTTGCGGCGTGACTTGGTGAAAGCCGGCGGATCGAGGACGACCAGCGAATACTGGCGGCGGGCGCTGGAGTATCCTGCCAGCAAATCGAAAACGTCCGCTTCGCGGAACTGGATATTGGGGATGGCATTCGCCTCGGTATTGGCGGCGGCCGTGGCCAGAGCGGAAGCGGAACTGTCCACCGTTTCGACCGACTCACAGGCGCCGGCGAGATGCAGGGCGAAACCGCCCGTCGAGGTGAAGCAATCGAGTGCACGGCCGCCACGGGCGTAGCGGGCGACGGCCAGGTAATTCTCGCGCTGATCGAGGAAGATGCCGGTCTTCTGGCCCTGCAGCAGATCGGCGCGCAGTGTGAGGCCGTTCATGTGGACGGTGACGCAATCGGGGATTTCGCCGCTCACAACGGACGTCTCCAAAGGGAGTTGTTCTTTGGAACGGACGGCGGCATCGTTCCGCGCCACGATGCCGCGCGGCTGGAAGATCTCTTCCAAACAGGAGACGATCTCCGATTTGGCGGCGTCCATGCCCTGGTTCAAAGTTTGCATTACGAGGTAATCGGCATAGCGATCGACTACCAGGGCTGGCAGCAGGTCGGCCTCGCCGTGGACCACGCGATACGCATCGGTATCCCGGACGACGCTGCGGCGGTGCTGTTCGGCGGCCTGCAGGCGCCGCAAGAAGAATTCGCGGCCGATCTCCCCGGTCTCGGCGGAGAGCATACGCAGAGCAATCTGGGAAGACGAACTATAGTGCGCGGTTCCCAGAGTGCGGCCCCGGTTGTCGACAACGCGGACGGCTGAACCCGGCTGGGCACCATCGCGGTCGGTGATGTCGCTGGCAAAAATCCAGGGGTGACCGGAGGCCACCCGGCCGGCGGCCTTGGCGTTCACCCGCACTTGATTCATCGCATGGCCTGCAAGCGAGCGATGCGATCTTCGGTAGAGGGATGGGTGGAGAACAGCCGCATGATGTTCTGGCCGGTGAATGGCTTAATGATGAACATGTGGGCCGTGGCGGGCGAGGCATCCATGGGGATGCGTTTCGACCAGTTCTCCAGCTTCTGCAGGCCATTGATCAGAGGATAGGGCGAGCCGACATACTTGGCCGAGGCGGCGTCCGCATCGTACTCTCGGGAGCGGGAGATGGCCATTTGGATCAGCATGGCGGCGAAAGGAGCCAGGATCATCATAAGCAAGCCTCCCCACATGCTGCCGCCTTCGTCATCGCGGTCGCGCGGGCCGAACCAGAAAGCCATGCGGGCCAGCATGGTAATGGCGGCGGCGACCATGGCCGCTACGGAGCTGATGAGAATGTCGCGGTGCAGCACATGGCCCAGTTCGTGGGCCACCACGCCTTCGATCTCCCCATCGTTCATGAGCTGCAGAATGCCGCTGGTGAAAGCGACTGAAGCATGAGAGGGGTTGCGTCCGGTGGCAAAAGCGTTGGGCGAGCCCTCTTCGATGAGCCAGAGTTTGGGCATGGGCAGCCCCATGCGCTGGCAGAGGCCGTGCACGATGGGCGCCACCCGCCGGTAGATATCCGAGTTGTCGGTTTCCGTGATGGGTTGAGCCTGGTACATCGCGAGCGCCATCTTGTCGGAGAAGAAATATCCGGCAAAATTCATAATGCCCGCGAAGACCAGGGCATAGTAGAGTCCCTGTCGGCCGCCCAGGGCCTCTCCAATTACGAGGAAGAGGCCGCTGAGCAGGCCCAGCAGAAGAGCGGTTTTCAGGGTATTGGTCGTCATGGGTGTTTCTCTAAGCGGCCACAGGCATCAATTTCGTGAATACCAGATCGCTTTCATTCGGCCTGGCATCCACTTGAACCGTGTCGCCTTCCACAAAGTCGCCATTGATCAGTTTCAGCGCCAAGGGATCCTGCACCAGCCGCTGAATGGCGCGCTTCATGGGACGAGCCCCGTATTGTGGCTCATAACCTTCGGCGATCAGGCGGTCCTTGGCGGCAGGCGTCACTTCGAGAGCGACCCTGCGATCCTTCAGCAATTTTGCAACATTGCGCAGTTGAATATCCACAATAAGCCCCAGATGTTCGCGCGTCAGCGAGTTGAAGACGATGATATCGTCCACGCGGTTGAGAAATTCGGGACGGAACTGGCGGCGCAGCTCTTCGAGCAGGCGCCGCCGAGTATCTTCGGTGCGCTTATCCTTCCCGTGCACGGAGAATCCGATGGCGTTCTTCTCCACCATCCCCGTGCCCACATTGGAAGTCATCACGATCACCGTGTTTTTGAAGCTTACGGTACGGCCCTGGCCATCGGTGAGGCGGCCATCGTCCAGTATCTGGAGCATCATATTAAAGACGTCCGGATGGGCCTTTTCGATTTCATCGAACAGGACCACCGAATACGGCCGGCGGCGCACCTGTTCGGCGAGCTGTCCGCCTTCTTCGTAGCCGACGTAGCCCGGAGGGGCGCCGATCATGCGAGCGACGGCGTGCTTCTCCATGTACTCGGACATATCGATGCGGATCATAGCCTTCTCGTCATCGAACAGATATTCGGCGAGGGCCCGGACCAGCTCGGTCTTGCCCACTCCCGTGGGCCCCAGAAAAATGAAGCTTCCAATGGGACGATGGGGGTCGCTCAGGCCGGCGCGGTTGCGCAGGATCGCATTAGAGACCAGACGCACGGCTTCATCCTGGCCGATGACGCGGTCCTTGAGGCGTTCCGGCATCTGGATGAGCTTCTGAATTTCTCCTTCCAGCATGCGGGTGACCGGAATGCCGGTCCATTTGGCTACGATGCGGGCGATATCATCCTCGTCGATCTCCTCTTTGAGGAGCGCGTTCTCCTTGACGGACTCGAGTTCCTGCTCGGCGGCCTGGATATCCTTCTCGATCTGGGAGAGGCGGCCATAGCGGAGCTGCGCGGCCTTCTCCCAATCCCCGGCGGCGCGGGCCTTGTCCTCTTCCGCGCGGAGGTTCTCCTGCTCCTCCTTGAGTTGTTTGACGCGGTAGATGGCGCTCTTTTCGCGGGTCCAGCGCTCTTTGAGGCCGGCAGCCTCGCCGCGCAGTCGCTCCAACTCGTTTTCGACGTGGCGTAAGCGTTCGAGCGAACCGGCATCCTTCTCTTTTCCGAGGGCCTGGCGTTCGACTTCCAGGTGCGCGATACGGCGGTCGATTTCCTCGATCTCGATGGGCATGGAGCCGATCTGCAGGCGTAGAGCCGAACCGGCTTCGTCGATCAGGTCGATGGCCTTATCGGGCAGGAAGCGGTCGGAGATGTAGCGCTGGGACAGGACCGCGGCCGCCACGATGGCGGAATCCTTGATGCGGACGCCGTGATGGATTTCATATTTCTCCTTGAGGCCGCGGAGAATGGCGATGGTGTCATCGATCGAGGGCTCGCCGATCAGCACCGCCTGGAAACGGCGGGCGAGCGCGGCGTCCTTCTCGACGTGCTTCTTGTATTCATTCAAGGTAGTGGCGCCGATGCAGCGTAGTTCGCCGCGCGCCAGGGCCGGTTTCAATAGGTTGGCGGCATCGATCGCGCCTTCGGCGGAGCCTGCCCCCACGAGCGTGTGCAACTCGTCGATGAAGCAGATGATCTCGCCGTTGGACTCGATGATCTCGCGGACGACGGCCTTGAGGCGATCTTCGAACTCGCCGCGGAACTTGGTTCCGGCGATCATGGAGCCCAAGTCGATGGCAACGAGCCGCTTGTTTTTGAGCTGATCGGGGACATCGCCGCGGACGATGCGCTGCGCGAGCCCTTCGACAATGGCGGTCTTGCCGACGCCGGGCTCGCCGATGAGCACGGGGTTGTTCTTGGTGCGGCGGCTGAGGACCTGCATCACGCGGCGGATTTCATCGTCGCGTCCGATGACGGGGTCGAGTTTGCCCTGGCGGGCCGATTCGGTCAGGTCGTGGGCATAGCGTTCCAAGGCCTGGTACTTCGACTCGGGGTTCTGATCGGTAACGCGCTGGGTGCCGCGCACGGACACGAGCGCCTTCAAAATGCTGTCATGGGTAGCGCCCGCGCGATCGAGCAACTGGCCGGCGGGATCGCTGCGCTGCTCGGCCATGGCGAGCAGCAGGTGCTCTGTGGAAACGAACTCGTCCTTGAAGCGGGTGGCTTCGTCGAACGCGTGCTCCAGCACTTCATTCATGGGCTGGGAAAGGTACATGCCCGGCTGCAGCGGCGCGGTTTTGGGCACACTCGCGAGCATCCGCTGGGCTTCCGACAGGATGGCATCGGGGCGGACACCGCACTTCTCCAGGACCGGACGCACGATCCCCTCCTTCTCCTGCGCCAAGGCAATGAGAAGGTGCAGCGGAAACATGACCTGGGACTGATTCTTTTCAGCGATGGCTTGGGTTTGCTGTAAGGCTTCCTGGGCCTTCTGGGTCAATTTGTCCAATCGAAACATCTCTTGAAAAAAATAAGGCAGGCGCGCCACTCCCGGCCGTCACCTGCCCTCCTTTCTCGCGCACGACGCGCGTTCAGTTGTTAGATGCCTTACGACTTCACTTCGACTTTGATCTGTCGCGGCTTGGCGGCTTCCTTCTTGGGCAGTGTCACGCGAAGCACGCCGTTCTGATATTCGGCATTGATGTGTTCCGTGTCAAACATGTTGGGCACGGCGAAGCTGCGGACGAAAGTTCCGTACGAGCGTTCGATGCGGTGGAAACCTTTGCTCTCGTTCTTCTGTTCAAACTTACGTTCTCCAGCGATGGTGAGCGTCTGGTTTTCCACTCGCACGTCGATGTCCTTCAGCTCCACCTCGGGCAGATCGGCTTTGAGAACCAATTCGTTATCGGTTTCGTAGATATCGACGGCGGGGCTCCAGGGACGGTTGGTCGCCGGCTCGCTCAAGTACCGAGAGAAGGCATCCTCGAACACCCTCAGATTGGCTAAAGGATCGAAATGGCTAAGAGACATTTTGTTTGAGCTCCTCATCTGGATTAGTGAGGCCGGTTTCGACCTCATCCAATGACAATCATAAAATATGAGTGGAATAATGTCAATAGTTGTTGAGCGGAATTTAGAGAGGATGGGAAGAATTCGTTTAATTGGATATAAGCCATTTATTTACTATGATTTGCATTCAATTTGGACGGTCTCGGCGATTCCTCGCGTCGGTCGAAACGCCCGAACAAACGAACTTCCGCTGAACACCGCAGGCGCGATAATCGAAAAAACGAACTGGCTGGCCGGTTCGAGAATCCCTGGGCGGGTGGCGAACCGGAGCGTAATGACTGGTTCACCACGGCCAGACGAAAAAACGAACTCCTTTTGCTGTCCGCAGATGGCAACCAGCGGACATTTAGCCTCCCATTTCCCGATTTCGAAAAAACGAACTGTGGGGATCCCCATCCGCCCACTATCCCAGGACGGTAGCTATAGGCCGCTCTCGATTCCTCGGCAGGAAACCCTGTCCGACCCCCGGAGCGAATAGCGGGCAGTTGCTTTCTCGACTGCGAAGCTGCTCGATTGCCTCGAATGGGCGCTCGCAAAAACGAACTGCCCTCCGACCCCCGCAAGCAGTAGCGGAGGCTCCTGGTTTCTCAGAAGCGAAGCTCACCGGCTATGCTGGCGCGGAGTAACCGGTATACCGCGCTAAGCGGACAGGGTCCGATGAGGACGCACCCATCTCTTACAACTCCACGATAGCGCGGAGGGGGTTGGAAAAACGGTTCGCGGAGAGGGTCGATCGGGTGTAATCGGTTGAATTGGCGGGAGTAAAGCTTTTTGACAAGTGGCGTGATCAGGGCGATGGAGGCGGGCGATCGGAAATCTGGGCCACTGGCCGGGAGGGGTATCCGGCGGAGGCGGAGCGCCTAGTTGTACACAGGCGAGATGCGGCCGAAAACGAAAAAACGAACTCAGGTATCGGTATTGGGACGTGCACTCGTCTCGACCTATCATGGATGTCACGCATTTTCGTTTGGCCAATACCGGCTTGTTTTTAGCCCACGGCTGGCGGTTCAGGCGAACTCACCGCCAGGGGGATGGCCGTCCCGTTCGGGCGCCGCCAAGTCGTGCGGAATTCCCGATCGTAGGTCCACACTTTGGCGTTGGTATCCCGACCACTGAGGACAGCCAGGCAGCCGTCGGCCCAATCCGGCTGATGGTCCGCATATTTCGTATGCCAATCGAACACCTCCAGCCAGAAAGCGCATTCGTTTTCCATAGCAACGGGCTGCGCACCGAGGCCGTCCAGTAAAGCACGAAGCCGCTGCCGCTGGCTCCGGTGCGGCAAATGAAAACACGTCTCGGCCAGCACAGCAGCGCAGACGGCAAAAGAGGTGGAACCTATGGATTCGAGGTGCTCCACGGCGACCCGGTGCTTCTGGTCACGGGCATCGCATAACGCCACCAGCGGAGTAGTGTCGATGAGGATCCTCATCGGGAAGAGCGGAGTTTGCGGATTATGGCCTGACGCGCGGCATCCCGGTCGTGTACGTCATAGTCTCGCGGCGGCAGTCCGGCAGGATCCGGGTACTGCTCGAAAATCCTTCGAATCAGAGATTTCGCATCCGGCCTGCTCCGCAATCGCAGGAATTTTTCGTCAATGGCCTCACGCACCACGTCGGACAAGTTGATTCCGCACTCGCGAAGTACCTGAGCCTTGCGGAGACGCTCGGGATCGAGCCGTACGTTTAACAAATGAGAGCTCATGGCCCGGCCTCACTGTAAAGTTATCTTGTCTTTACATGTGAAAGCAAGTCTGGTTTAGGGTCGCGGCGCGGTGAGTGCATTGGGCCCCGACTTTCTGTCGCACCCATGCCGCTAGGCTATACTTTTCTCTTATGTCTCTCGTCGTGGTTGGATCTGTGGCGTATGACGGCGTCGAAACGCCGCATGGAAAAGTGGATCGCATGCTGGGTGGAGCGGCTACCTATATATCGCTCGCCGCCAGCTATTTCACGCCGGCCAAAATCGTCGCGGTGGTGGGGGATGATTTCGCGCAGGAGGATTTGGACCTGCTCTCGTCGCGGAACATCGACGTTTCGGGGATCGAGCGGGTGAAGGGCGGCAAGACCTTTTTCTGGGCGGGGGTGTATTCGGCCGATATGAACGACCGCACCACGCTGCGGACGGATCTCAACGTCTTCGCCGATTTCAACCCGAAACTGCCGGCATCGTATCTGGACTCGTCGCACCTGCTGCTGGGCAATATTCAGCCGGCTTTGCAAAAAAGCGTGCGGCGGCAGATGAACGGCGTGAAGTTCACCGGCGGCGACACCATGAATTACTGGATCAACGATTTCCGCGGCGAACTGCTGGAAACCTTGAAAGACTGGGATTTTCTGCTGATCAACGACAGCGAGGCGCGCCTGCTTTCGGGCGCGCAGAACCTGCGGCGCGCCGCGGCGAAGATCCTCGAAATGGGCCCCAAGATTCTGGTGATCAAGCGCGGCGAGTACGGGGCTGTCCTGTTTACAGAGGATTGCCATTTCATGGCCCCCGGCTATCTGCTGGAAGATGTTTTCGACCCAACCGGGGCGGGCGATTGCTTTGCCGGCGGCTTTATGGGCTACCTGGCAGGCCGCGGCATCCAGCCCGCCGATGGCCGCATGGACAGGGCGGAGCTGCGCAAGGCGGTGATTTACGGTTCGGTGATGGGCAGCTTCTGCTGCGAGAAATTCGGCGTGGACCGCTTCCGCACCCTGACGCGCGACGAAGTCGAAGCGCGCTACCAGGAGTTCAAGAGCTGCACGGCGTTCTAAAAAGCCGCAAACGTTCTTTTCCGGCTACGGTTCTCTTGCTGCTCGCGGCGTGGAGCGCCGCCGCCGTCTGGTTCTTCTACGCGCACGGCTGGTTGCTGTATTACGGCGATGCCGAAGCGCACCTCAACACGGCACGGCGGATTGTCGATTCGCAGACGCCGGGCTACGAACAGATCGGCCGTATTTGGCTCCCGCTGCCGCACCTGCTCATGGCGCTTCTAGCACGCTACGACCGGCTCTGGCGGAGCGGCCTGGCGGGGTCGATTCCGTCGGCATTGTGTTTCGTTGCGGCCGGAATGTTTCTGTTCGGGGCGGCGCGGCGGCTGCTCGATTCGAACCTGGCAGGGGCCGTGGCAGCCACCCTGTTCGCCCTCAATCCGAACCTGCTGTATTTGCAATCCACGGCTATGGGCGAACCGATCTTCTTTGCCTGCATGATGGGTTTGCTGTACGGCACGGTGCGGTTTCGCGAAAGCCAGTCGTGGATCGCGGCCGCCGGGGCCGGCCTGGCCTGCTCTCTGGGCGCGCTGACCCGCTATGAAGGCTGGTTTCTGGTTCCGTTCGCAGCGGGCTGGTTCCTGCTGGCGGGCGGCAAACGGCGGTTGGCTGGGACTGCGCTGTTCTGCGCCATGGCCGCACTCGGACCCGCCTGGTGGCTTGCGCACAATTGGTGGATCACCGGTGACGCGCTCGATTTCTACCGCGGGCCCGGATCGGCGATGGACATTCAGCACTCTTTGCCATATCCAGGCCACGGCAATTGGCGGCTGGCCTGGCTCTACTTTCGAACTGCCGCGGAACTGTGCGTGGGACCTGGTTTGGCAATCGTTGGCCTCGTTGGTGTTTTGGCCGCACTGGTGAAACGTGTCTTCTGGCCCGTCCTGCTACTCGCGTTGCCTGGCGTTTTCTATGTGTGGAGTATGCATTCCGCGGCGACTCCCATACATGTCCCGAACCTCTGGCCGAACTCCTACTACAACACGCGGTATGGACTGGCGGTGCTGCCGCTGCTGGCGTTCGCGTCAGCGGCATTGGTCGTCGTTGCGCCGCGGCGTATGCACGCGGCAGTCGCAGCGGTGTTGATCGCGGGCGGAAGCGCCTATTGGCTGATTCACCCGCGCCCGGAGAGTTGGATTACGTGGAAAGAATCGCAGGTGAATTCCGACGGCCGGCGGCAATGGACGCGCGAAGCCGCCGAGTTTCTGCAGCCGCTTTATGTGCCCGGTTCCGGCATCATCACCTCCTTCGGCGACCTGACCGGCATTTTGCGGGAAGCCGGCATTCCCCTGCGCGAAAGCTTCACCGAGATGAATAACATCCCGTGGAACGCCACTGTCACCCGGCCGGACCTTTTCTTATGGCAGGAATGGGCGATTGTGGAAGGCGGCGATCCGGTGCAGAGCGGGGTGAACCGGGCGGGGCGGTACGGGATTCACTATCGGATGGAAAAGCAGATCTTTGCGAAGGGGGAGCCAGTGGTGGAGATTTATAGGAGGAGGTGGGGAATTAATAGCGCAGCAGGCGCTCGATTTCGGTGACCAGGGTTTCGGTTTGGGGGAGAATGGCGGCTTCCAGTTGGGGGTGGTAGCCGACCCAGGTATCGAGCGCGCCGATGCGGCGCACGGGGGCATCGAGGCTAGTGAAGAGTTCGTCGGCAATACGGGCGGCGATTTCGGCGCCGTAACCCCAGGAGAGCGTGTCCTCATGCGCGACGAGAACGCGGCTGGTCTTCTCTACCGACGCCCGAATGGCCGGCCAATCGTAGGGGGCGAGCGTGCGCAGATCGAGGATCTCGACGGTGGAATGCGGCATACGGCGCTCGATCTGGGCGGCGGCGAGTAAGGATTTCTGCACCAGCGCGCCATAGGTGATCACGGTGAGGTTTTGGCCCGGCTTAATGATCCGGGCGCGGCCGAACGGGATGGTGAAATCCTCGCCGGGGTGCGGGGAGCGGTTGTAGGGCTCGCGGTAGAGCCGCTTGTGCTCCAGGAACAGCACGGGGTCGTCACAGCGCAAAGCGGTACGCAGGAGTCCACAGGCATCCAGGGCATTGGAAGGCATGACGACGCGGAGTCCCGGGATATGCGTGAACTCCACCTCGCCGCATTGGCTATGGTAGATGGCGCCCCCGTTCAGATACCCCCCGGCCGGAATGCGGATGACGGCGGCACTGGAGAAATGGCCGTTGGAGCGCCAGCGCATGGTGGCCAATTCATCGCGAATCTGCATCATGGCGGGCCAGATGTAATCGAGAAACTGGATCTCGGGGGCCGGTTTCAATCCGCGCGTGGCCATGCCGATAGCCCGCCCGACGATGGAAGCTTCAGCCAAAGGGGTGTTGAAGCTGCGGTTGGCGCCGAATTCGACCTGCAATCCGGCGGTGGCCTTGAAGACACCGCCTTTGCCTTTGACCTGCTGGAGATTCTGCTCGCGGCTGCAATCGGCCACGTCTTCGCCAAACACGAGGATGGCGGGGTTGCGCCGCATCTCTTCGCGCAGAGTGGCGTTGATGAGGTCCACCATGGTCATGGGGTCGCCGCGGAAATGCGGCTGCGAATCGAAAGAATCGGCGGTGGGGTCGATCTTGTCCGAATAGAGATGTACCAAAGCGGAAGCCGCGGGCGGAGCGCCGGCGCGCAAGGCTTTCTGCGTGGCCTCGTGTATTTCTTCGTCGATTTCGTGAGTGATCAGTTGCAGGCGGTGGCGGTCGAGAACGCCGAGATCTACCAAAAACTTGGGAAACAGCAGGACGGGATCGCGCGCGGCCTCGTCGTCACGCTCGGCGGGTGTTTTGTAGAGGCGCTCATCGTCGGAGAGCGAATGCGAATACGGCCGGATCACATGCGCGTGTACCAGGGCGGGCCCATGGCCATCGCGACAATACTGGGCGGCCTCACGCATCGCGCGGTAAGAAGCCAGGAAATCGCCGCCATCTATTTCCAGACGGAACAGGCCGGGAAAGCCCTCAGCCAGCCGCGAAATGTTGCCGCCGGCGGTCTGGCACTCGCGAGGAACCGAAATGGCGTACCCGTTATCTTCGATCAGAAACAGCAGCGGCAGGCTCTTCAGGCAGGCAATGTTGAGCGCTTCCCAGAACTCGCCTTCGCTGGTGGCGCCGTCGCCGGCACAGACCAGCGTGACCTCATCGGCGCGGCTAAGGTAGCGGGACGCTTCAGCGCAGCCGGCCGCCTGGACGAACTGCGTTCCCGTGGGGGAGGAAGAGCTGACGATATGGAACTGGCGGTGTCCCCAATGGGAGGGCATCTGCCGGCCCCCAGAGGCCGGGTCGGCCGCCGCCCCTACCGCGGCGAGCAGCATTTCGTACGGCGTAACGCCCAAGGTGAGGCAAAGAGCACGGTCGCGGTAGTAGGGGTAAAACCAATCGTGGGCGGAGCGGAGCACCATGCCGGCGGCAACCTGCACCGCCTCATGCCCGGCGCCACTGATTTGAAAGAAGATGCGGTTCTGGCGCTTGAGGGCGATTTCGCGGTCATCGAGCCGGCGCGCGGTATGCATGATGCGAAAGGCGCGTATGAGTTGTTCGGGATCGAGGCCCTCGAACCGGGACGCGGTGGAGGGGGCCTGGGTCGAAGTGGGTGTCGCCAACGACGCTCCTGTTCACAGTGTAGCGGACAGCTTCGCGGCACTGATCGCCTGACCCACGTGCCGTTGGGTGTGCTCGGCGATATGTGTGAGTAAGCCCGCAACGGTGGTCGGCAGTCGTCTGCGGCCCACCCAGCGCGGCTCAGCCAAGGTGGCGGGATCGAGGGCGCGCACTACCGCCTCAGCCTGCTGCAGGGCGCGGTCCAATTCGGCCAAGAGCTCGTCTCGGCTGAGGGTGGAGTCTTGTTCCTCCGCACGGAGGACGGCCATCTGCTCGGGGGTCAGATCGCGTCCCTGGAGGTAGGTCATGAGCCGGTCCGTGCTGCCAGCGATGTGGCGGATATGGAAGCCGACCGAGCCGAATCCGTGCGGCTTGGCCCAGATCTGAGCGGCGGTCAGTTGCTCAGTGTACCTCGCAATATCCTCTCTTGCCTGTTGAAAAGAAAAGAGAATCGGCGCGAGGAGGGGATCGAGGCCGGGAAGGGGGCCCCGCAACCATGGTTCCGCCGGGGCGTTGGCCATAACTCCATGGTAGGTGGTTTGACGCACCTGGGTGTGTGAAGGAGCGCCCCGCGCCGCTTTCCAGATCCGTAAAGTCCACATTCTGAAAGGTATGGAGAGGTGGTGCTTAGAATGCAAGGGAATAACCAGACAAAAAGGACTCGTTTTACTGGAATGCAACTGACACGAGCAGCCGATTATGCGGTCCGGGTGATGATTCACCTGGCGGCGGTCGCGCCGGGTACGCGCGCCAGCCGCGGCGACCTGGCCGGGGCGGTGGATTGTCCGGAGCAGTTCCTGTCCAAAGTCCTGCAGAGCCTGACGCGGGCAGGCCTGGTGACTTCGCATCGCGGCAACACCGGCGGTTTCGAATTGCCGGCAGCGCGCCGGCACGCGTCGATATTGGAGATTGTGGAGGCCGTAGAAGGCCCCATTCATCTGAACATGTGCCTGGGTGAAGAAGCGGAGTGCGGTCACAGAAACGGATGTCCGGCCTATCCCGTCTGGGACGAAGCGCAGAAGGCCATGACGTCGGTACTGCGCTGCGCGAGGATCGACGAACTGGCGCGGCAGGCAAGTCCGTGGACGCCTCGGCCGGCCGAAGCACCCGATAGAACGGAAGTCGAGAAGGAACCGCAATGGAACTAACGACCCGAACCTCATCGCCTCGTACGCAAACACCTGCCGCTCGCGCGGAAGCCATCGGCCTGACGGCTTGGATCAAGGTTGCCTATTCGATTGTAGGATGCGCCACAGCGATTTACTTCCTGCTCCGGATGTTCGACGGGGGTAATCTGGCAACGGCGGCCGAGCAGGCGTCCCGGGGAATGCTATATGGGATTACCGGGCTGATTATGGTGTTCGGGGTGGTGGCGGTGGGGGTGTCGTTCCGGCGGAGTGGAACGAAGAATTAAGGCCAGCCGCCTAGTTCTCACGGTATGGTTCTTTCGAGTATTTTTCGGCTTCGTCGAGCGCGCCTCGGGTGTTGTCCTTGGTGCGCAAGGCCAGCCGGTACTCGTTTAAAGCCCGCTCCCGCTGGCCTGTCCGGTCAAAGATCTTCCCGAGATTGACATGCACCCAGACTTCCACCCACTTCGGCTGGAGATTGCCGTTGAGCGCCTGGCGGAATTCATTTGCAGAAGATAGAAAGTTCTTGTCGCGAAGGTAAAATTCTGCGAGGCGGTAATGGGCGAGCGAATTGGATGCATTGGCCTGGAGCAATTCGCGGCAGTTCTCCATCGAGTTGCAATCGTGATCCTGGCCGAAGGCTAGCGCAGCAAGCAATGCGGCGATGATTGAGAGATGTTTCACGGTGTCAAACCGCAACCGGGCGGTCGTTTCGGGAAGCGGGCCACGCAGCCGATAGGAATTGTAGCAGGAGCCGGTTGACCTCTTGGGGGTTTTCCTGCTGAACCCAGTGCCCCGCACCCGCGATGAGCGTTTTCGCCGTTAGACCCGGCATCGTCTGTTCGAGCAAATTGAAATCGCGGCGGTACATGGCGATCACCAAGTCGTCTGCGCCGGCGATGAAAGCCGAAGGCTGGAGGATCTTAGCGCCGGCCAGGAATGGCAGCAGTTCGCGATCGCGGTCCATATTTCGGTACCAATTCAGGCCGCCGGTGAAACCGGTCCGTGAGAATTCGGAGACAAAGAAGTGCAGGTCCTCTTCCGTGAGCCATACAGGCAGACGATCCACTTTGGGGAGGGTATCGAGGAACGCTTCCGAAGCGGAGTACAGGAAGCGCCAGCGATGCTCGGGCGGGACGCCGCCGGCGCAGCCTACGAACAGGCGCAGCATCGAGTCGCGAACATCTCGGGCGAGATCCTGGTCGGCTTTGCCCGGTTCCTGAAAGTATAGCTGGTACAGCATCTGGCCGGTCGCCAGTAGTTGCTTCATGACATCGGTCGGGCGCGGGCCGTCCCAAAGCCCACTCAAGTAAGGCACGCTGAGCAGCCCGACGGCTTGGAACATATCCGGGCGCAGCAGGGCAGAGGTCCAAGCCACTCCCGATCCCCAATCGTGGCCGATTACGGCGGCCTGTTTTTCTCCGAGGGCGTGCACGAGGCCGACGACATCGCCGGCCAGGTGACAAAGCGTATAGTCTGCGGCGGATTCCGGCCGATCGGTTCGCCCGTAACCGCGCTGGTCGGGCGCCACCGCGCGGTATCCCGCATTCGCGAGAGCGGTTAACTGGTGGCGCCAGGAAAAGCCCAACTCTGGGAACCCGTGCAGCAGGACTACGAGCGGCCCAGTGCCTGCCTCCAGCAGGTTCATGCGAATGCCATTGGTTTGGACGGAGATGGTTTGGAAGGCAGGCATAATTTTCTATTGGGCCGCGTTGGCGGCGGCAGCGTTCGCGGCTGGCACGGGCTGCGGACGAGAGCGGAGGTTCCCGCGGAGGACGCGCAGCGCGATGCGGGGGTGAAGGATGCTCGGCGGAGGAGCGAGCAGGTTACCGACCCTGTGGAAGGCGCGGGCGACTTCCGGATCGAGATGAGCGGCTCTGTGCAGCCGTGCGATATACGCATTAATCAATTTGAGGCCGAGGGTTCGCGGGCCGGCCGCTTCGGGCATGCGAAGGTCGTTTCCCACGGCGATGCTCCAGGGGATATCGACCACTTTCGCGGCGCGCGCGAAAAACCGGGGGGCCAGGTTGTTGGAGGGTTCGCGCAGCACCGCTTGGAGTTCGATGGCTTCGAGGGCCGCCACACTCATGCCCTGGCCGTAAATGGGGTTGAAACTGGACATCGCATCGCCCATTACCAGGTACCCGCGCGGGAAGCGATTCAGTTTCTCATACCGGCGCCGGACGCTGGCGGGAAAACGCGCGCTGGCAGGCTCGCCGGCCGGCTCGGCTTGCCGGACCACTTCGTAAATATACGGGGCGGGCAGGTTCCTTGCGAACTCGCGAAAGCCCTCCAATTCGGTGGGAGCGGCAGGGCCGAAATGGGAAATCAAGGTGACGGTCCAGCGCCCGCCCTCCTGCGCCAGCATCACGCCGCCGCGCTTTCCCGAGGGAGTGGGTGGAATAATCACGGCCATATCGCCGCCGAGATCGTCCGGTTTCCTGCGGAACAAGTTGGAGGTGTAGCTAAGCCCGACTTCGACGCGCTCCTCGGGAGGCTTGGGATAACCCATCGCCTCGATCCACTGCGGCGAGTGCGAACCCCGGCCGGCGGTATCGACGACCAGATCTGAGGCGAGCAACTCGTCTCCCAGTTTTACACCGGTAACCCGGTCGTTTGCAGGGGTTGCTGCCAGGCCGCCGGCCTCGCAGTTCTCTCGAAACCGCACATTGGGGAGGAGGCGCACGCGTTCGCGGACGGCGCTTTCGAGAAAGGGGCGGCTCATGGCGAGGGCGTCTAAGCCGCTTTCAGAACGGGCGTGGCAGCCGCCCTCGAGGAACCAGCGGCTGTCGCGGACGATATCGCCGGGCACCGCTCCGGCCGCGACGAGTTCGGCGGAGATGCCTGGAAACAGTTGCTCCAACACCTGACGCCCGCCAGCCAGCAGCCCATGCGTGTGCCGCCCCTGCGGTACGCCGCGCCGGTTCTCCGCGGCCGTGGGCAGGGTATCCCGCTCCAGGACCGTGACCTGTTTATAGTGGCCGGCCAGTACGCGGGCAGCCAGCAGCCCCGCCATGCTGCCGCCGATTACGATCGCATGGCCCCTCTCGTCGCTTCCGTTGCTACTCATTTGTGCCTCTACCTGAACTTACGGGAATCCGGGCTCATTTGGATCTCGGGAGTTGGCCTTAGAACGCCTATAGATGAGCGAGTTCAATAGCCGCGGACCGGTGCACCGCGGCGGCGAAAAACTGGCCGCGGGGCGCGCGCAGCCGCGGCGGGGCCGGTATGGTTTCGGGGTTGGGGAGGAGGGTTCCGTGATAAACTGGCAAGCGGCACCCGTCTGAACCTGCACGAATAAGCAGGTCAGATATCGCAGGAGCATTCTGCCGGTGCGGCTTTTTCCAGGGCGCGTAGCTCAGTTGGTTAGAGCGCCTGCTTCACACGCAGGAGGTCACAGGTTCGAGTCCTGTCGCGCCCACCATTTTATCGATCCCTCCCGCCCGCAGAAAGGCTGGCGCACCGCTTGGCGGAAGCTGGTCCGCGAAACCGCCAGGTGCGTCGGAAGAGAAGCCGCGCAAGAGGCTGTCGAATCCGGGAAAGGACTGCGCGGCGCCATCGCCGCCTGGAAACGAGCCGCCGCCCCGATCCGCGGCCTCCGGTTCCACGATCTCCGCCACCAGCCATCACCGAAATGGCCGAAGCCGGCGCGTCCGATGCCCTTGATTTCGGCAATGCGATTCTTTTCGAGCTCTTTCGCTTGCCGCTTATCGGTTGTGTTCAGCGCCTCGCGATAACGAACGCCGTGGATCCTTACGTCGAGGTGCCAGTGACCAATGCGCTTGTAGATCATGCTGCTCCTTTCCAGGCGGGATTTCTTATCCGCCCTGGCGATCAGTATTAAGCACGGCTGGTCATGACGGCAACAGCGCCGCCGGTGGGCAGTGCAGCAACCCAGGAGTCGAGATCTTCCGGGCGATAGCGTACGAGCGAGCCGACCTTGACGAACATCGGCCCGCGCTTCTCCAGCCGCCACCGCCGCAGCGTCGCGACGCTGACATTCAAGCGTTTCGAGACTTCTTGTTCGTTGAGAAAACTCTGCATAGTTCACCTCTGAGTGAGAGTCGGACTCCAGTGCTCGCTGGAGCCCCTAAGTACTAAGTGATTGCCAGAGGATCTTAGGGACGCTTGGCCAGAATTTCCGCTGGACGCGTGCATCCCATCTGGGATGCAATGACTTGGAAATGGGATGCGCCGGAGGATGCTGAGAGGACGAGAGATCTGCCGAATCAGAAGCGCGTCCGCATCCCGTTCTCCTTATGTTCCACTACCACTGTTTGGCCGGAACTGATCTCGGCGGTCAACAAAAGTCAACAAATTACAACAGAGGTCAACAGAATCCAACAGAAGTCAACAGTCTACGACGACTTACGACAGCCTACGGCGATCTACGACAACCCGGTCACTCTTTGGAGGAGGCCAAACGCAGCCAAAACCTGGTAGTGGAACATAAAGGAGCCGTGTTACGCCAACGCCGTTTTTGAGGCGCAACTCCAGTAACGTTTTGCATTTACCGCGTGTCACGCTTGCTGGTGCGCGTGCTCCCTTCGTGGCACGCCCACTCGGGCGAATCAGCGACTATGCCGCCGGGCGGCAAAATGCGTTGCAGGCGTTAGAACCCGCCGTTTGGGACAATTGAGAAGTACTTGAACGAACGGCACCCCGAGCTGCCCTCGCGGTGTGTGGGTCGAAGAGATGACAAGCGCTAAGCTGAACGTGGCATTGGGGGGCGTGATCGCCGCCAGTCTCCTCGCGTTGGGTTGTTCCCGCGCACACACAAAAACTGAGGCGGCGGTTGCAACCCCGAAACCGGACGTGCAGATCGACCTTTCCGTGCACGGCCTACCGAAAGGCTTTTTCGAGCCGGACGCAGACACCAAGTGCGGCAATCAGATTATCGGTTATCGCTTTGTGGTCTGGTTGAATGCCGACACCTTGGCAGTAGGGTTCAACACTAGCCCCAATTGCAGGTCGAGTCCGGATCGTAAGGTCGACGGATTGGCCAGAATTCTGGTCTTCGGTTCGACGGGCGCTCTTAAGGCTGAGCGGGATATCCCTTACCTCGCCGATGGGAACGGCGAGCTGGTGGCACCAGGCGAGGTAGCACCAGGGCCGGACGGTACGCTTCTCTTCAGAATAGAGTCAGTGAATCTCGATCCGGAAGGCAGGAACGAATCGAAATCGGGCATACTGCTACTCGATGCAGAATTGAAGGACGTAGGTCGTCTTGATCGCTTCTTGGAACAGACTACCTTCGTGAATCACGCCCTCGTCTTTCAGGACCTCAATACGCACACGTATTCCGTTTTTGATCGTGTACCGTTGACACAGCCCAAACAGTGGGAACAGGTTTGGCCGGTAGATGCGCGTGATCGAAAGTTTGGCGAGGACGGAATCGCGTTCATGGCTTGTAAACAAGAACTGCGACCCAACGAATACGTCTCAACTGGGATCGTATACGCCGGCGCCAAACAGCGATGCACAATGACGGCGGAAAGCGAGGATCGACGGCAATGGACAGTCCCCCTTCGGGACGGTGAGACAGCATCGATTGTTGGCGTGTTAGCCGGTGGTGCCATAGTCGGCAATATCAATGTGAAGGACAGCAACGCCGGCAAGCTTGTCATTTGGCGGAAAGATAAGCCGATGGAAATGCTACCTTGGGTTCCAGATAAGTACTGCGGTGCTCTTACAGGCGCGACAGTAGACATGTCGCGCTACGCGGTGTTCGCATCGGACAACTGCAATGACGTTAGGGGTCTAATGCGAATATTGGGCGTCGGTCACAGCACAACCGACGTTGGCCATTTCATAATCTTGGATCGGGGATCTCAGAAGGCAATAGCCGATCGCACGCTTGCGAAAAATGCGAGGGCCGCGCTTTCACCAGATGGACTGCGCTACGCAACCTTCGAAGCGGGGCAATTGCGCATTTACACGTTGCCGAAGTCGCAGTAGCCGGGCGGGCGGAGCCCTTTTGGCTGAATCATCCTCCTGGTAACGGGTACTCCACGCACTTTACCTTCTTGCCTTCCAATCCGACCTCAATTACGGAATTGACGAGGTCCTTTCCTGCGAGGTACAGAATCGCGCCTTCGAACAAGGCACGCTGAAGGACGGGAACGGTGTTCGGAACGATGACAATCAGTCCGGCGTGCAGATCCATGCGAGCGAAGAGCCGAATAAAGTCGACGCGGTTATTGGTGACGAACGTGAACTCATCTTTGACGATTCGGTCGGCGAGCTCCCAGTCCGGCTTGCCGCTCAGACCGAAATGATTGACGTGGGATGCCTCAAATCCGGCGGCGTGAGCAACTCCGACCAGCGACTCATGCAGACATTCGTCGATCAGGAACCTCATGCACTCCTGAGCAAAGAGCCCAGTGGATAGGACTTCCGGCCACGCGCCTTTTTCCCTTGCCAGGGACGGCGGCTCGGGCGTCCCCGCCGTGGGAATGCACGCATGTACAGCGGAGCGATGGCGATTTTTTCCTTGCTCAGGGTTGGGTAGCCTCCGAGAATCTCCTCCGCAGTCGCACCCTGGGTGAGCATGTCGGCCACCAGGTCCACGGGGATCCGCGTGCCCTTGAATACGGGCGTTCCGCGCATGATCTCCGGATCGCTAACCACCATCTCCCCCATACGCGCCAGGTGCTTCAATTGATTCTCTACGGCCCGCCTGGCAGTCCCGATCTCAATCAGCAGCGCCGTCCCGTTCGCGACTGGCAGCTTTTCGGTTTTAGGCGATCGTTGAATCGATTCCGCGATTTCTCGGCGGGTGCCTACTGGCAACAACCGCAGGCCTTCCGCTTCGAGTTGCAGGTAGATCAACTGCTCCTTTGTGAGCAGCCGCCGAACGCTTCCGCCGCTTCGGGCAGAGCGCGGACGTATGAGGCGACTGTCGATCGCTTTGTGAACCGCAGCCAACGGTAAACCTGTTATCGCGGAGGCCTGCGCGGGGGTGTATCCGTCCATGCTTTAATTCTACTCCAGTCGGAGAAGAATATTCGTCTGAGCACGTGGTCTAGCGGGAACTAATCCCACGCCGTCGGATCTAGCGGTTCTCGGTGGGCATCGACGGCAGCTTGAACGTCCGCAGCGAAATCGGCGTCTGGCAGCGGCGCATAGCCGAGTTCCTCCTCGTACGCTTTCGCAATAGCGATACACTCGTTCAACTTGCGCCCAGGGCCTTGCGGCGTTCTAATGTCAGCCATGCCTACCGCCGTGACACCTTCTCCGGGCGTCGGTACGATTGGGCTCGCGGATGCTCTTCGGGCGATGTGGCTTGGGCCAAACCTGCTCCAATTCGATCTCACCGCGCAGGTGGGCAGCAACCAGCTTCATCGCGTCCACGAGGTCCTGTCCAAAGCTGGGCTTCTGCAATGATGGCCGCATTTCCGTTACCAGTATCCCGCAATCTGAGGGAAAGATTTTGTGACGTGGATTGTGACGTAACCCTCTCCAGAATTGGCGAAAATGACCGATTTTGCGCCACCGCTCGCTGGCGCTCGAGGGAGCGTCACAAACGCGAGCACCAGCGAAGCTCGTCAATTCCAAGAGCTTCGCCGGCACTCGCGATCATCGCCGCTCACCGCTTCACACACCACCCGGCCAATTCACACGCAGGAGGTCACAGGTTCGAGTCCTGTCGCGCCCACCATCCCATAAATCCCGATCGGCTCATCGCCGTACACAAACGCAGCCCGCCAAGCGTTGTGTTAGAATAGATCCGTTCCTACAGAAGACGAAAAGCTCACTCGGGCGTTTCCCTGTTCCTCTGTTGCTCCTGATCGCTCGCGGGTAGCGGTAATCGTGTAGGCCGGAAGGTGCCCGTGTCCGATCCGATCGATGTAGTGCTGATTGTTCTCTTAGTCTTGGTGGTGATCACCGCGATTCTGATGCCGCCCGGTCCAGGAACGCCGCTGCGACAGCCCGCGAACTCGCGGTGAAGCAATAGCCCGCGTGCTACACTCGGATTGTCCTTAGCTCATGGACTTTCTCAAAGGGCTGAACGCGCAACAGCGCGAGGCCGTGGCCTGCACGGAAGGCCCGCTGCTGATCCTAGCAGGCGCGGGGAGCGGCAAGACCCGGGTCATCACGCACCGCATCGCGCACATCATTACGGCGCGCCACGTCCCTCCGTCAGCCATCCTGGCCGTTACCTTCACGAATAAAGCCGCGGGGGAAATGCGCGACCGCGTCATGCACCTCCTGGAAGGCGAGGCGCTCGAATCGTACCCCAATATCTCGACGTTTCATTCCTTTTGCGTGCGTCTGCTGCGCCGCGATGGCGATCCCCTGGCGTCGATTCGGCCTGGTTTCACGCGCCGGTTTACGATCTGCGACGATGAGGACCAGTTGGCGATTATCAAATCGGCATATCGCGGGCTGGGGCTGGACGATAAAGACTTCATGCAGTACCGCGCAGCGCTTTCGCGGATCAGCCACGCCAAGAACCTGAAGAAAACGCCCGAGGATCTCTACCGGGAAGCCACCACCCACGAAACGGAGCGCCTCGCGGCGGTTTTCGAGAGCTATGCGGCGGCGCTACGGACTTCCAACACACTCGATTTCGACGATCTCCTGCTGGAAGCCGTGCGGCTGCTGCGGCACGACAAGGCAACGCGCGAAGCTTGGAACCGGCGGCTCAGCTACGTGATGATCGACGAGTACCAGGACACGAACCGCAGCCAATACGAACTGATGCGCCTGCTCACCGAAGCGCACCAAAACGTCTGCGTCGTGGGAGACGAAGACCAGTCGATCTATAGCTGGCGCGGGGCCGATATTCGCAACATTCTGGATTTCGAGCGCGATTATCCCAGCGCCAAAGTCATCCGGCTGGAGCAGAACTATCGCTCCACGAAAAACATCCTGGCGGCTGCCGGCGCGGTGGTGGAGAACAATAAGGCGCGCAAGGGCAAGAAATTGTGGACCGAGGCCGGGGCCGGCGAGATGCTGGGGCTCTATGCCGGGTTCGATGCCGAAAACGAGGCGCTGTTCATCGCAGACACGATCGAAAAGGTGTTGGCGTCCCATCCCGACTACCACGTGGCGGTCCTGTACCGCACCAACTTTCAATCGCGCCAGATCGAAGAAGCCCTGCGGCGCTACGGGCGCAAATACAACATCGTGGGTGGATTCAGTTTTTACCAGCGGGCCGAGATCAAAGACACGATCGCATATTTAAAGCTGGCCGCGGCGCAGTCGGATTCCGTGAGCCTGCTGCGTATCATTAATACGCCGGCACGCGGGATCGGCCGCACCACGGTGGAGCAGATCGAAGCGCTGGCCCGCGAGCAGAAGGTGAGCCTGTGGGAAGCGATCGGCCGCATGATCAACGACCGCCAGCTTTCCACGCGCTCGCAATCCGCCCTGGTCACATTTCACAACCTGATTCAGGAACTGGCGCTGGTGGCCAACTCGGAACCCCTGCCCGATATTCTGAAGTTCATTCTTGACCGCACGGGCTACCGGCACATGCTCGAACAGGAGAAGACTCCGGAATCAGAAGCGCGGCTGGAGAACCTGGGAGAGCTGATCAACGCCGCCGCGGAAGCCGCCGAGCGCGGCGAGAGCCTGTTGGAGTTTCTGGACCACGCCGCCCTGGTGGCGGAAGCCGATGCGTATGACGATCGCTCCCCCGTAACGCTGATGACGCTGCACAATGCCAAAGGCCTGGAGTTTCCGGTTGTGTTTCTGGCCGGTCTGGAAAATGGCCTCTTCCCCCACCGGCGCTCGATCGATTCGCCGGAAGCGCTGGAGGAAGAGCGGCGCCTTTGTTATGTCGGCATGACCCGAGCGCAGAAGCGGCTGATTCTGAGCTGGGCGAAATACCGCCGGCGATTCGGTGGCGGCGAGCAGGAGCGCTCCACACCTTCCTGGTTCCTGGGTGAAGTGCCGGCGGAATTGGTTGTGAACCTGGGACCGGAAGACCGGCCCGGCGAAGTGAACCTGTTCGCGGAACGTTACGACGTGAGGCAATCAGCGCGGCGGAATACGTTCACGGGCAAAACCTACAATTCGCTGGAGAACATCTCGCAGTTCTTCGGCGAGCGCGGGATGCCCTTCAATGGACCGAAACCAGGGGCGCCAAATCCCGCGGCGCCGCCGCTGCCGCGTCCGCCGCTTCCCACCAAGCCTCTGCCCACCGCGCCGCCGCAGGCCGCGCGACGCACCAAGACCGGAATGACCGTGGAGCACCCCAAATATGGCATCGGGACGGTGGTGAAGCGCGAAGGCGACGGCGACAATGCTAAGATCACTGTGAACTTCCCTCGTTTCGGGCTGAAGAAACTCGTCGAGAAATACGCAGGATTGAAAAGAGACTGATGAATACCAAGACCGTTACCGACAAACTGGAACGTAAGAAGCTGAAACGCACGGCCCGCAAGAAGGCGGCGCCGAAGGCCAAGCGCGCGGCCGGCGTGGCGCGCGGCTCCATGAAGAAGAAGATCCGGCACCAGGCACAGGGACAGCGTAAGCGGTAAGCCGGCAGACGACAAGATCGTCTGCCCCCCACCTCAACGTGAGCATCTTCCGCACGAAGAGCATCGACGCGCTGATCGCCGCCTCCGAAGATCCTCAGAAGAAACTCCGCCGCACACTGGGTCCGTGGAGCCTCACTGCGCTGGGCATTGGCGCAGTGATCGGCTCTGGCATTTTCACGCTTACCGGCACCGCCGCCGCGGGCAAAGTAATTCCGGTCCAATCGATTCTTAATGCCACCGTGATTGACCTGGTTTTGTACGGGTCGCACGCCGGATCGCAGTTGGGAAGGCCAGGCGCCGGGCCGGCGATCACCGTGTCGTTCATCCTGGTGGCATTCGCCTGCGCCTTTGCGGGGCTGTGCTATGCCGAACTGGCATCCATGATTCCGATCGCGGGCAGCGCGTATACCTACGCCTACGCCATCCTTGGCGAGATTATCGCCTGGATCATTGGATGGGATTTGATCCTGGAGTATGCGGTCTCGAACATGTCGGTAGCGGTGGGTTTTTCCGCGTACATGCAGGATTTGTGCGAGAATCTCTTCGGCTTTCACTTGCCCGATAAGTGGGCCTATCCGCCATTTCCAGCGCCGGGAGGGCCGGCCGGCTGGTTCAACGTTCCGGCGCTGGTGATCACGCTCCTGGTCACATGGGTTCTGGTGCGGGGCGTACGCGAAAGCGCGGAAACCAACACCATTATGGTGCTGATCAAGATGGCGGCGATCGTGATCTTTTGCCTGGGCGCGGCGCGGGCCATTTCGCCCGGCAACTGGCGCCCGTTTGCGCCGCACGGGTTTTCGGGCGTCCTCACCGGCGCGTCGATCGTGTTCTTCACGTACATTGGTTTCGATTCGGTTTCCACCGCCGCGGAGGAGTGCCGCAACCCGCAGCGCGATCTGCCCGTGGGGATCATCGCGACGCTCGTCGTGTGCACCATTCTGTATAGTTCGGTCGCGCTGGTGCTCACCGGTATCGCGAAATATCAGACGCTCGGGACGGATTCCCCGGTGGCGGACGCGTTGAAGGCGCTCGGTTATAACCGGCTGCGCCTGGTCGTGACCGCCGGAGCGCTCACGGGGATGATTTCGTCGCTGCTGGTTTACCAGTATGGGCAGGCGCGCATCTGGTTCGCCATGTCGCGCGACCGCCTGCTGCCGGCGTTGTTTTCCGCCGTGCACCGCCGGTTTCAGACACCGCATGTGAGCACCTGGATCGCAGGGTTCGTGGTGGGGATACCGGCGGGAATCTGGGATATCGATACTTTTGCGGAATTATCCAATATCGGTACGCTGTTTGCTTTCGTGCTGGTCTCCGCGGGCGTGATCGTCCTCCGGCGGAAGCAGCCGGAACGCCCGCGCTCGTTCCGGGTTCCGTTCGTGCCGCTGTTTCCGATGATTTCGATTGTTTGCTGTGGAGTTCTCATGATGGGGTTGCCCCTGCTCACGTGGCTGCGATTCGTCGTCTGGCTGTTGGTGGGCTTCGCCATCTACTTTCCTTTTGGCCGCAAACGCAGCGCGCTGGCGGGCCAGTGACGCATGCCGGGCAATATTGAGATCAAAGCGCGGCTGCGGGATCGCGTGGCCGCACACGCCACGGCTGCCCAGTTAAGCGGCACCGGACCGGAAATCATTCCACAGACGGATATCTTCTTCCGCTCGGAGGGCGCGCGCCTGAAGCTGCGCATCCTGGCGCCGGACCGAGGCGAACTGATCCGTTACGAACGGGCGGATGCAGCCGAAGCGCGGCGGTCTGAGTACACCATTGCGCGCACTTCCGATCCGCGAAACCTCGAGGAGATTCTGACCGCCGCATTGGGGAGTACGGGCACTGTCACCAAGACGCGCAGCCTTTACCTGGCCGGCCAGACGCGCATCCACATTGATGAGGTGGAGGGCTTGGGCGATTTCCTCGAGTTGGAGGTTGTGCTCCGGCCGGGGCAAAGCGATGCAGAAGGCCGCCGGGTTGCCACCCGGTTGCTGCGCGAATTCGATATCGATGAGCATCAACTGATTGCGCGCGCCTATGTCGATCTACTGGCGAGTGCGCGTTCTACACTGAACGAATGAGCCGCCACCTTGTGCGCAAGAACCCGCTCCCGCCGCGCCGCCTGTACCAGCGCAACACCATGGCCTTTCCGCGCGAGTTGCGAGCCGCGATTCCTGACTTGCATGCCGGACGCGTTCTCGAACTCGATTCGATCAGCGGAAAGGCGACGCACATTTCGCTGTTCGGCCCACTGGTGCACTTGAAACTGGTGGTGAAGGAGACGGGAAAGCTCAAAGGGGAGTTCGTGGTCGGCATGGGGCTGCAGGTTGACGCCGCGCGCAAACTAGCCGCCACACTCACGGAGTTGGCGGATGAAGCTGAAAAGCTCGATCCGATTGAAGTGCCGAAATTGGTTTATAAGAAGAAAGCCCGAAATGAGGATTAGGACTGACCCTTCCCCCTTATAATCAAGGAATTTTTGTTAAACTCGGTATTTTCGGGGGAATTGTGAGAAAGATTATATCTGCGTGGCTAATTTCGTGCGCAGGTTTACTCCTTTTGGGAATGGCGGTACCCCGGCCGGCGCACGCTTATGCGGATCCGGGCAGCGGCGCGATGTTGTGGCAGGTGGCGGCAGCGGGAATGATCGGGGCTCTTTTCTATGTCCGCCGTTTCATGAACTGGCTGCGCGAGCATTCGCCTTTTCGGTCAGAGCGCGTCCTGGGTTTCGTATTTGCCACGGGCTACGCTCTATTAGCCTCTCCGCTCGTCGTGGCAATTTTCGGGGCTCAGTCGCTCCCTCGCTTTACTGACATTTTCCTGGTGGGAATTGTCTTGACCGCCTACTTATTCTCTTGGGAACCTGCGGTCTACCTACTGGTTGTATCGCTGGGTTTTTCGGCCTGGATTTTACCGCCTGCCCAGAGTTTTAAGGTTGCCTCCGGGGCCGATGTCTACCGGCTGGCATCCTTTACCGCGGTTTCCGTGCTCATCATTGTCCTCTTCCGCCAGCGAAAGCGGCAGAGCGCTGCCGCCCCCCGGGAAGCTGCGGCACAAGAGGAAGCCGTCCCGGAACGCACTCTAGCGTAAGCGTGCTAACGGATACGCGGCGCTGGCCTGCAGCCATTCGCGGTTGCGGCGCACCTCATCGGTCAAAGATTCCGTGAGCTTTTGCCGCTGCTCGAATAGCCGATAGCCCGCGCGCGGCCGTAAGTAACCGCGTGCGTGCGGTTCGCGCGCGAAAAGCGTCTCCTCGCCTTCCTCGTCCGCCAGCCGTTCATACCGGCACCGGTTGTCCAAAAGCGCTTTGACCAGGATCGGCATCACCATGGAATAATCCGCCTGCATCGATTCGGTGGTTTGCAGATAAGTGTCCTTATCCACCTTGCCCCAGGTCACGGCTTCGGCGGGCGGGCACGAAGAAAGCGAACCATCCGTTACCGGAGCGGTGACGATTTGGACGTCAAACTGGTACCCGCGCACATCGGGGAGGCCCAATACTTGGCCTAGCGCCGGCTCCGGCTGGAGGTTGTAGTTTTTGGGTACACCACCGCCCAGGATTACAGTGCCGATGGCGTGTGCGGGATGCTCGAATAATCCCCAGTAGTGGTAGGCGCAGGCTTCGAAAACTTCGGCATGCAGGTCGAGGCTGAAGCCGTACTGAGGCAACAGGCCTGCCTGGCGCATGGCCCACAGCTTCATGGAGTTCAGGAACACGCTCCCATCCCCCGGCGCGCCCACGAAGACGGGAATGGCCAGGCGATAACAGGTGGCGAGCAAACCGGGATCTACGCCGTTCTGCTCTTCCTGCGCCGCGTAGTATTTGCCCAGTAGATGGCGCATCTCGGTGCCGGTCATGCTGTGCTGAAATTCAGGGCGAGACAGCACCGCGCTCACGAAACGGTCCTGATCGAGGAGGACTCCTTCATCGAAGGCCATATCCGTCACGCGGATGGTGCCTTCTTCGCGCAGCGCTGCATCGTCGGAGTTGATCGAAACTTCGTGGATTGGCCCGGATTTATAAGCATCCAGGCTGCGGTGACCGTCGTGGTAGCAAACGGCGTCGGTGGTGCTGAGGTAAGCCACCCATCCGGTTTCGAGCAGCGGGATGAGCCAGGTATGATGCTGCCCGGATACTGTCACTGGGCCGGCGATGGCCAAAGTCAGCGGACAGCCCATCCCCACCGCGCGGTCCAGGATCTGGTAAATGCGGCGCAAATAGGCGCCGCCAAAGGCTGGCAGGCAGTGGGTCAGCAGATCGTGCAAAGTTTCGCATTGGTCTACGCGGCGCACGTGGACATAGCGGCGGTGTTGTTCGGGTTTCATTCGAATTTATGCCTGAATCGAATATTATAGAAAGGTTCGAATTACCGCCCGCACGGAGAGGCAGATGACAGTTGGCGAACGATGGGTGCGACGGCCGCAAAGCGTTTGGTTGCGCAAAGCGGTCTTTCAGGTTCACTTATGGGCCGGGCTCATCCTGGGGCTATATGTTCTGGCGATCAGCGTTTCCGGCAGCGCCATCGTTTATCGAAACGCGCTCTTCAAGAAGCTCTCCAACCCACCCAAGCTGTTCGAGCCCTCGGGCGCGCTGCTGACGCACGATCAGATCAAACGAGCCGCCCAGAGGGCCTACCCGGATTACGTGGTGGCGTACATCTGGCCGGGCCGCAAGCCCAACCAGGCGGTCGAGATCTGGATGCGCCGCGGCAACAAGCAGAAGCAGCGCCTATTTAATCCCTACACGGGGGCGGACGTGGGGCCTTCTGTTCCGGAGGGCATAAAAGTGATCTCCTGGTTGGCCGACTTGCACATCAACCTGCTGGCCGGCAAACCGGGACGTGCGATCAACGGTATCGGCGCGGGCTTCCTCACCCTGCTTTGCCTCACCGGAGCGGTGATCTGGTGGCCGGGCATCGACAGTTGGCGGCGCAGCCTGCGGATCGACCGGCGGGCCAATTGGAAGCGGTTCAACTGGGATCTGCATAGCGCTTTCGGCGCCTGGACATTTCTGTTCATCTTCATGTGGGGAATTACGGGCGTGGTGCTGGTGTTTCCGATCCCGTTCCAAAACCTGGTGGCCCACTTTACCCCGATCAACCAGCCGTTCTACCGGCGGCAGCCCGTCGCGATTGGCGACAAAATTCTGCGCTGGCCGGCCTATCTGCATTTTGGCAACCGCTGGGGCTGGCCGCTCGAAACCTTGTGGGTGATCCTGGGGCTGGTGCCGGTGCTGCTGCTGGTAACGGGAGTCATCATGTGGTGGAATCGGGTGCTGAGCCCGGCTCTGAAGCGCCGGCCCGAACGCGAGGCAATTGCGGCGCAAACGACGACGGCGGTAGAAGTTCGCCTGTAGGTTTTTCCCCCACAATCGCCCCTCCGCCCGTGCTACGCTTTACCTTTTATGCAGCTTTCGGACGTTTATTTAGCGCTGGGGCAGGACTCCTTCAGCCAATTGATTCGTGGCATCTCCATCGGTAAGTTGAAGACCTATCAGATTTATGAGGGCTTTAAGGTACGCGCGCACCTGCACAAGATCAATACCGAGGTTCTGCGCAAGGCGGTCCCGCGGTTCTGGGCTCGCCTGGGAGAACATGACGAGGACTTCGCAAAGGATCTGGCGCAAGTCATTCTAGTCTCCCGCCTGGACATGATCACGGCGGTGTTGGACTTCCTGGGCGTGCCCCACGAGAATGGGTTTTTCGCCAAAGATATGGATCCCAAGCCCTACTTTCCGGAGGGGTGGGAAGCCAAGGTCCTGGGACAATTCCACGATACCTATCCCGAAAGCTTATTAGTCTTTTATATCAACCACTTGCGCTGGGAGTTGTTGGGCGCCACAGAGCCCTTTCACCCGGTTGCCCCCAATGCCGCTTAGTTCGGCTGGTGGCGTGCAGTTAGAAGTACGAAACGTGACAATTCTGGGCGGGCAAATGTTTGTAAGTCCTTCGAGCATAAGCCTATTTGCGCCCTTGGAAGGAGAATGGCCTCTGGGTTTCGGTTGTTGGAATTTGAAGCACGCCGGGGACGCCCCTTGCGCCAAAAGACCCAATTCGGAGCGGTTCTTCCGGAAGTTGTCCTGTACCCCATCGAAAAGGCCCTGACATGACTCATTGCGATTTTCACTATTCCCATTTATTGCCCAAAAAGCCGGGAATTCTTCCGTTGGAAGAGACGATGACGAAACAATGCCGCCGCTGCGGGGCTGAGTTCGTCACCCGCTCCCGGATCCGCAAACGCTGCGATTCGTGTCAGACGGTGGTCTCTGCCGAGAAGCAGAAAAAAGCCAACGAGCGGCTCAAGGCGCGCCGCGCCGCGCGCCGGATGTGCGTGCTCAACGCGAACTAGTGGCTCCGGCCTGCGGCCGGCAGACAGGCAAGAATGCCTGTCCCACTGATTGGTTAAATGGACGCCAGCGTTACGATGGCTTGGGATTCCGCGGAGCGCTGCTCGCCAACCGGCCCCACCTGCTCAGCGGTCTTGAACTTGACCGACACTCGGCCGAATTCCAAGCCCAACGTTTCGGCGATCCGTTCCCGGATCGCCTGGCGGTAGTCCTTCAATTTGGGGCGCTCCAGAATAATGGTGGCATCCACGTTCACGATGCGATAGCCCCGCTCCGCCGCCAATTCCTTCGCACGTCGCAGGAACACCAGGCTGTCGCAGCCTTTCCAGCGGGGGTCGGAATCGGGAAAGTGCATTCCGATGTCCCCGAGGGCTGCGGCGCCCAGAATGGCGTCGGTAATCGCGTGCGAAAGGACATCGGCGTCGGAGTGGCCTTCGAGCCCTAGTTCGGAGGGCACCTGTACGCCTCCGAGGATCAACGGCCGTCCAGGCGCCAGCCGATGCACATCCCAGCCCAGGCCCGTCCGGACCTCCGTCAAGAGCGGACTTCCCCGGCCGTCTCTTCCTGGAAAAAGAGCCGCGCCAAGTCCATGTCCCCCGGCCGCGTGATTTTGATGTTGCGGTCGCTGCCCAGCACCACGCTCACTTCCACATCCAAACGTTCCACCAGGCTGGATTCGTCGGTGCCGATGAACCCGTCCGCGCGCGCCGATTGGAACGCGCGGACCAGCAGGTCGTAGCGGAAAACCTGAGGCGTTTGGGCCAGCACCAGGCGGTCCCGTTGCAGAGTGGAGCGTACCCGCGCCTTTCCGGTGGCGCGAGTCACCTGCTTCACCGTATCCACCGGCACTACGCCCACAATGGCTGCACCGGTCTCCGCGGCTTCGTCCAGCACCTTATGGATGGTTTCCAGATCGATGAACGGCCGCACGGCGTCGTGTACCGCGACCAGGTCGGTATCCGGGCCTAGTGCCCCCAACGCGTTCTCGACTGATTGCTGCCGGCTGTTGCCGCCCTCCACCACACGCACGGTGCCGTTACGGAATTCGCGGCCCAACATGTCGCCGACCCATTCCACATCTTCGACGCGCACCGCGACGATCACCTCCTGCACGCGATCCGACGACAAGAATTTTCGAACAGTGTGCAGTAGAATGGGCGACCCTTCCAGGAGCATGAACTGCTTCCGGCTGGTTCCCATCTTTTCGGCGCTGCTGCGACCCATGCGGGTACCCAGACCCGCCGCGGGCACGATCACGGCGACTTTCATTGGCTCTACGATTCTATCGTGGTTCTCTCGGTGCCAAGATTGGTTAGCGCCTGCGGTTCGCTCTTGCGCACGGGCCGGTCATGCCGCTCCGCGCCCGCCATAGCGTGCATCCGATCGTCGTACTTCCCGAAAATCATCTTCCCCGCCGTGGTCTGCAGCACGCTGGTGACCGCGATATCGATGGTCTTCGAAATCATCCGCTTGGCGTTGTCCACCACCACCATCGTCCCATCGTCCAGGTAGGCCACGCCCTGGTTGTATTCCTTGCCTTCCTTCAGGATGAACACCCGCATGGTCTCGCCGGGCAGCACGATGGGTTTCAGGGAATTCGCCAGTTCGTTAATGTTCAATACCTCGACGCCGTGGAGTTGGGCGACCTTGTTCAAATTGAAGTCGTTGGTGATGACCTTGCAGTCGTAGATCTTGGCCAACTCGATCAGCTTCATGTCGACTTCCCGCAGGTTGGGAAAGTCTTCCTCCACGATCTGCACATTCAGGTGCGCCATCTTTTGGATGCGCTGCAGGATGTCGAGTCCGCGCCGGCCCCGGTTGCGCTTCATGGAATCCGCCGAATCGGCCACCAGTTGCAGTTCGCGAAGGACGAACTGGGGGATGACGAGCACGCCGTCGAGGAAGCCGGTTTCGGCGATGTCCGCAATCCGGCCGTCAATGATGACGCTGGTATCCAGGATTTTGAAGCTCTTCTTGGACGACTTCTCTCCGCCAAACAGCCCGCCCAGCGCGGCCAGGTTGAGCATGTCGCCCTTTTTGGCGCCCACAATCAGCCCGACGTAGGTCATCAGCAGAAGTACGACCAAGGGTAGAAAGGGCTCCGGGCTGGCCTTGCCGACGACCAGGGAGATCAAAAACGCGCCCACAATCCCCAGCACCGAGCCTACGGCGGCGCCGATGAGTCTCGTTAAGCTGACTCTTTCCAGGCGGATTTCAAACAGAACAATGGCAAGCCCCAGCAACAGTCCACCGGCGGCGGAAACCCAAGGCGCCGTTTGAAACGGATGCAGGGTATAAGCGGTGATTGAGAGGACCAGGATGAAGATCGCACGAACGATAACTAAGTCGAGCAAGAGAACACCCCCTCAGGGTGAGAAAACCATCGCGAGTGATTGCCATAATAAATGATCGAGTAAAGCGGGCAACGTCGCGCCAAGAGTATATCATCCCGCAACGCGATCCGGAAAAAACCGGGCGGCTGAACGCACGGCAGATCGCGTGACTCAGCCGTTGGGGTTGGAAACTTGAAGTTCCGGTTTCGCGGATTCGACGTCCGCTTGGATTAGAAGATCGGCCCATCACCCAGGCGCAGGTACGCGACGTGTTGCCTTCACAGGAATAATCGGGAGCCGCAGAACTGTTGTCTTTATAGGGGACATTCTCCGGGACGTGCGGCCGGAATTGTCGCACAATGGTGACATGGTCACCTTGGACACATTGCGTGCGCAGCGGCGGGAGGAGATTCTTCGTCTCGCCGGGCAGCGGGGCGCCCGGAACTTGCGCGTGTTCGGATCGGTGGCCCGGGGCGAAGCCACTTCGGACAGCGATCTCGATCTGCTCGTCGATTGGGAGCCGGGGAGGAGTCTGCTCGATCCCGCTGGCCTGGTTGCGGATCTCGAAGAACTGCTCGGAGTCAGAGTGCATGTGGGTACGGAGAAGTCCATCCACTGGTACGTTCGAGACAGGATCTTTCGTGAGGCCACGCGTTTGTGAAGAAAGGGACACGAGAACTCCAGGAGGCGCTGGAGCGATTTCTGACTCTTTGAGCCGCTACACTGGAGAGACCATGGCCGCTCCCAGCATGTCCCTGCCTGCAACCAAAGGCGGTTCCTTTCTCCTCGAAGATCGAACGTCCGCGGAGATTTTCACGCCGGAAGACCTCAGCGAGCAGCACCTGGCGATCGGGCGGGCGGTGGACGCGTTTTGGGAGAACGAAGTAGAGCCGAATTTGCCCGCAATTTTGCGCCAGGAGCCGGGCGTCGTGCGCAAGGTGCTGCGGAAGGGAGCCGAGTTGGGCCTGACCGGGATCTCCATTCCCGAACGGTTCGGCGGGCAGGAACTCGACCTTGCTTCCGATCTCGTCGCCACCGAGCACCTCGCCCGCGATGGTTCCTATGCGGGCTGGCACTCGGGCCACACAGGGATCGGCACATTGCCGGTCTTATACTTCGGTACGGAACAACAGCGCCAGAAGTATCTCCCTAAGCTGGCGAGCATGGAGATACTCTCGGCCTACGCCCTGACCGAACCACAGGCTGGCTCCGACGCCTTGGCCGCCCGCACGCGCGCCGATCTGACCGCCGACGGAAAGTTCTACCTGCTTAACGGCCAAAAGATGTGGATTACTAACGGCGGTGAGGCCGACCTGTTCACCGTTTTCGCCAAAGTGGGCGGCGAGCAATTCTCGGCGTTTCTGGTGGAGCGTAGCTTCGGTGTGAATAGCGGGGCCGAAGAGCACAAGATGGGTCTCAAGGGTAGCTCCACCACGGCTTTGTATTTTGATAATGTCCGGGTTCCGGCCGAGAACCTGCTGGGTGACATCGGGCGCGGGCACATCATTGCTCTGAACGTGCTCAATATCGGGCGGCTGAAACTCGCTGCCGCCGCCGTGGGGGGATCGAAGCTAGTGCTGGCCGCCGCGCTCAAGTACGCCAAGGAGCGCAAGGCTTTCGGCTCCTCCATCGCGGAATTCGGAGCCATTCAGCATAAGCTGGCGGAGATGGCGATCCGGATTTTCGCCGCCGAAACCATGACCTGGCGGATCTGCGGGCAAATTGAAGGCCACCTGGCCGGCTTCTCCTGGGATCAGCCGGATGCCTCGAAAACCATGCTCAAAGCAGTAGAAGAGTTCGCCGCGGAATGCTCCATGGTCAAGGTGTTCGCGTCGGAAGTGCTGGACTATGTGGTAGACGAAGGCGTGCAGATTCACGGTGGCTACGGCTACCACCAGGATTATGCCGTGGAACGGGCCTACCGCGATGCGCGCATCAATCGCATCTTCGAGGGCACCAACGAAATCAACCGCATGGTGGCCTCCGGCATGCTGCTCAAGCGCGCCGCGCGCGGGCAATTAGCGCTTGTGCCGGCGGTGCAGAAGGTGCTCGGTGAAGTGATGAGCGGGCCGGCGCTAAGCGATGATTCCGATGAAGAAACGCGCCTGGTCTCGAACGCCAAGAAGATCGCGCTCCTTACCATCGGCCTCGCCTTCCAGAAATTCATGGCGGCGCTGGAAAAGCAACAGGAAGTGCTCATGGCCATCGCCGACATCCTCACCGAAACGTTCGCCATGGAATCGGTCCTGCTGCGCAGCCGGAAGATGGCTGCTTCGGGCAAGGAGGGCCCCGCCGCGGAAATCTGCGCCGTTTTTCTGCGCGATGCGCTAGCGCGGATCGAGGTATCGGCGCGCGACATTTTAGGCGCGTGCTCGGAAGGTGATTCGCTTCGCACCTACATGACCGTCCTGCGCCGCCTGGCACGCTACGAGCCAGTCAACACCGTGGCGCTGCGCCGCAAAATTGCCGGCCGGATTCTGGACCGCGAGCGATATGCTGTATGAGGTATGAACGTTCCGCTCACGCCCATCCGGTGCCTCTACCGCGCCGTCGATCTCTATCCTAGTAAGGTTGGGATCATCTCCGGCGACTGCCGGTTCACGTATGGGCAGTTCGGCGAGCGCTGCGAGCGCCTGGCGGCGGGCTTGCGCGCAGAGGGTGTTGCGCCGGGCGACCGCGTCGCCTATCTCAGCTTCAACACGCATCAACTGCTGGAGGGCTATTACGGAGCGCCGCTCATCCGCGCCACCGTGATGCCACTCAACGTGCGACTGCAGCCGGCCGAACTGATCGCCATTCTCAACCATGCCGAAGCCCGCGTCCTGTTGTTCGAAAACGAATTCGCTCCTTGCCTCGAACCGCTGCGCAGATCCTGCCCCAGCATACGGAGATTCGTCGCGATTGACGCCCCGGCTGAAGGCGCCGATCTCACGCTCGATGGTCTTCTGGCTTACGGCCGCCTGGAGCGGCCCGACCTGTTCAGCTTCGACGAAAACGAGATCGCCGAGCTGTTTTACACCAGTGGCAGCACCGGCACGCCAAAGGGCGTGATGCTCTCGCACCGCACTCTTTACCTGCACGCGCTCTCGGTCGGGTTGTGCGCGGGGAGCAAAGACGATGCCGTCGAACTTCACACCATTCCACTGTTTCACGCTAACGGCTGGGGTCGCCCGCAGACCTCCACGATGATCGGCGCCAAGCAGGTTATGGTGCGGCGCTTCGAGCCTGCCTCCGTCCTACGGCTGATCCAGGACGAGCGCGCGACCGCCTGTTCCCTCGTCCCTACGATGGCCAATGCGCTGCTGAACTGCCCCGAGCTCGGCCGCTATGACACCTCCAGCATGGAAGAGATTCACATCGGCGGCGCGGCGTCGTCGCCTGAGCTGGTGGCGCGCATGGAGGCGGCATTCCACTGCCGCGTGATTGCGGGCTACGGCCTCACCGAAACCTCTCCGGTGGTCACCACCTCGCGCCCCAAGAGTACGGTGCAGTTCCGGGATGACGAAGACCGCATCCGCCATCAGGCCATGGCGGGCTGGCCCGCTCCCGGCTGCGAAGCGCGCGTGGTGGATCTCCAGTTGCACGACGTGCCGCGCGATATGCAATCCATCGGTGAAGTGGTGGTCCGCGGCGATAACGTGATGGACGGCTACTACAAGGACCCCGAAGCCACCCGCGCGGTTCTGACGGATGGCTGGCTACACACCGGGGATATGGCGGTTTGGGATGAAGACAATTACATCCACATCGTGGACCGCAAAAAAGACATCATCATCAGCGGCGGCGAAAACATCTCTTCCATCGAGCTGGAAAAGGCGATCTTTGCCCATCCCGACGTTCTGGAGTGCGCGGTCGTGGCTGCGCCCGATCCGAAATGGGGAGAGGTGCCCGTGGCCATAGTCGTTCTCAAACCGGGGCAGCCGCTCGATCCGGAAGATCTCCTGGCGTTTCTCCGCACGCGCCTGGCCGGTTTCAAGCTGCCCAAGCTCATCGAATTCACCGAAGGCCCCCTGCCGAAAACCGGCACTGGCAAAATCCTCAAGCGCGAGCTGCGCGAGAGCTTCTGGCAAGGGAAGGCTAAGCGCGTGCAGGGGTGATGCCGAACTACGGCACTGCGATCCGCTTTGCGTTCACATTCCCGGCGGAGTGAAACAGGAGATTTCCAGAAAGGTCGAACTCATCCAGTGTAAAAGTGCCCTGATAGTGGTTGCCAGTCGCATCGAGCGTTATGACTTCCTGGATTATGGCCGTTCCGCTCAGATTCCCGTTGGAATCGAACGTCCAGGAGGGATGAAACAATTGCATGGTATTGGCGCCGGTTTTCTTCCAGATCCCCAGGCAAACGTTGCCCGTAGAGGGCGGTGGGGTGTCGTTCAGAATCTCGGTCCCGTCGCCGTTCCACTGGTCGAAACCTGTATCGACCAACTGGCCGCCCGACGTAAATGCCGCCAGCCATAGCCCTGTAATCGAGCTGGTGGTGGCGGCATCGCCGCTGGGGGCCAAAGGCAATACCGGAAGGTTCCCCTTCGGGGCGGCGACTCCCGCCTTTATGCCGGCCGCCATCCCGCAATTGGCCTTGGCGGCTGAGGGAAACAGGGAAATCATCGCGGCGGCGAGATACGCCGCATGGGTCGTGGATTTGCGTAACGTAAGCATCGAATCCTCCTTGAGCGCGGCCGGAATTCGCATTCGTGCCCGGCCTCACTCGACTGTACGGAAGGAACGTCCACGCGGGAGTGCGAAATCGCGCGAAATTAGACGAAAGTTGATGAAAACAAAAATATTACGTAGCTGCCCGCGGCTGGTCTATACTTGACGAAAGTGGCTGTTACGCCATGCCCGATCCGCGCCCTGCCGTTCCGATCTCTAAACCTTTGACGTCTAAGCCCGACCGCTTGGAATCCGGGAAGGACATCGCCACCTATCTCGGCCGGGAGGTCCGCACCATCCAACTTTGGGAACGCAGTGAAGGGCTGCCGATCCACCGGCACCAGCATGAGAAACGCTCGTCCGTTTATGCTTTTCGTTCGGAACTGGACGCCTGGCGGGCGGCGCGAGCACTCTCGCCCGATTCCCTGGCGCCCGCTCCTGAACCTCCTGATGCGCCCTTGCTGCCGCAACGCCGCAAGACAACAATCCTGGTAATCGCGGTAATTGGGGTGATCGCTATTGCGGCCGGCCTCGTTTCCTGGAAGCACTACGTATCCAATTCCGCCGGTGAGACGCTCTCGTCGATTGTGGTTTTGCCGTTTCTCGATCTCAGCCCGCAGAAAGGTCAGGAGTACTTCAGCGACGGCCTGAGTGAGGAGATCATTGACGCGCTCAGCCGGGTCCCCAACCTGCGTGTGGTCGCCCGGACCTCCGCTTTCGCGTTCAAAGGAAAAGCCGCGGATATACGCCGGATCGGGCAGCAGTTGAACGTAGACGCGGCTATGGAGGGTAGCGTGCGCAAGGCGGCCGACCGCATTCGGATTACCGCACAGCTCAACCGCGTCTCCGATGGCTACCATCTCTGGTCCCGCACCTATGACCGCCAGTTGAGTGACGTCTTCGCCGTGCAGCACGAGATCTCGCAGGCCATTGCCGCGCAGTTGCGCGCCGGCGATGTTCCCCACCGCCAGCCTACGCGCGACCTGCAAGCCTACGACCTTTACCAGGAAGGTCTCTATGTCTTCAATCAGCACCAGCCGGTAACCTATAACAAAGCCGTAGAACGTTACCGGCAGGCGATTGCGCGCGATCCGCAGTTCGCGCTGGCTTATGCCGGCCTGGCGGACACCTACGCATACATGGCTGAGAACAGCTTTGTCGCGCCCAGGGAAGCGATGCCGAAGGCTAAAGATGCCGCCGCTCGCGCCGTTGCACTCGACCCAGACCTGGCCCAAGCACATACTTCCTTGGCCATCGTTCGCCTGGATTACGAGTGGGACCGGGATGGCGGGCAAACCGAACTGCGCAAGGCCTTGGAACTGGATCCCGGTTCAGGATACATCCATCATTGATACGCGCATTCGCTCGAAGCCCAGGGCCGTTTAGACGAGGCCATAAAAGAGATGGGCACCGCGCTCTCGCTCGACCCGCTCTCCCTGGTTGTGTATTGGGATGTCGGCAACGAGCTCATCATCGCGAAAGCGGTATGAAGAGGCCCGGCGCCACCTGGATAAGGCCAATGAGCTGTTTCCGAATTACCCGACCATCGCCATCCAGCGAGCCGAAGTCTACTCTCATCTGGGCGACCGACCCTCGGCGCATCGGGTTTTCGAAGAACTGGTAGCGCACATCCGGAGGAAGTCAGGACATCCGCCGAAATGCTGGCATATGCGGGTGTCAATGCGATGCACGAAGGCCGCCGTGCAGAGGCGGAAGAGAAGCTCCAGCAACTGGAGCGGCTCCGCCAAACACAATATGTGGAGCCTTTCTTTGGAGCATATCTTTGTGCGGCCCTGGGGGATCACGAGGCGCTCATGCGCTGGCTCCGGCGAGCGTATGAGGAACGTTCCACTTTATTCTTATACGCCCCGCTCTACACCTGGCTCTACGGCGATGATCGGAAAGCCCGGGCCTACCTAGAGCGGCCTCACTGACGGCCAGCGTTCCTCCTTCTTGGAGTGAGATGATATCCTCATGCTGCGCCGCCCCCTTCTGCTTCCATTCCTGGCGCTCCCGCTGGCCGCGCAGGCGCCAAACCAGCCCGCACTCGCCGAAACGCTCGGCTTCGAAGCGCCGCCCAATGGCGCATGTCCAGGCGGCTGGTCCTGCAGCGTCCCCGGTACCATCGCAGCCGATAGCGATGTGGTCCACGGCGGTAACTATTCGGCACGAATCGAGCGCAAGGCCGATTCTCCACAGCAATTCTCCACCGTCACCAAGAGTATCCCTATGGATTTCGGTGGCCGCACGCTCGAACTCAGCGGATTCATCCGCACCGAAAGGGTGCAGGATTTCGTCGCTTTCTGGATGCGCGAAGACGGGCCCACCGGTTCCGTCGGCTTTGCCAGCATGCAGGGCCGCCAGGTGGTCAAGGGCGATACGCCATGGACGGAGTATTCGATTTCGTTGCCGGTGAACCGCGATGGCCGGACCTTGTTTTTCGGCTTTCTCCTTTCCGGAGCGGGGAGGGCCTGGACCGATGATCTGCGGCTGCTGGTGGACGGTAAGCCCGTTTGGGAAGCGCCGAAAGTCGATCGCCCCAAGACTATCATCGAGACGGACCAACAGTTCGATCGCGGATCGGGCCTCACTCTCGATAACCTCAGCCCCCTCCAAGTCGAAAATCTCACGACACTCGGCAAAGTGTGGGGATTCCTGAAATATCATCATCCGCAAGTCACCGCCGGAACGCGCCATTTCGATTACGATCTGCTGCGCGTGCTTCCCCAGATCCTTTCTGCCGGGGACCGCGACACTGCCAACGCTCGAATGCTCGGCTGGATCGGTACTCTTGGGGAAGTGACTCCCTGCCGGCCCTGCGCCCGTCTCGATGAATCTGACCTATCCTTCCGACCGGACCTCGAGTGGATCTCCGATGAAACCGCTCTTGGGCCGGACCTAAGCCGAACCTTGCGCAAGATTCGCGACAACCGCACGGCCGGCGCCAAACAGTTTTATGTTTCTCTCGCGCCCGGCATCGGCAATCCTGTTTTTCAAAATGAGCCTGTTTACAACAATGTCCGCCTGCCCGATCCCGGCTTCCAGATCCTGGCGCTCTATCGCTACTGGAACATCATTGAATATTGGTATCCCTACCGCGATTTGATCGGCGATCGCAATTGGAGCGCCGCGCTCACTGAATTTCTTCCCCGCATCGCTGAGGCCAAGGATCGCGACAGTTATCAGCGCGAAATGATGCAGTTGATCGCTCGCATTCAAGATACGCACGCGAACCTGTGGAGTTCGCTGGCGGTCCGGCCGCCTGTGGGGGCCTGCCAGGTTCCCGTCGTCATCCGGTTCATCGAGAACCGCCCGGTCGTCGCCGCCTATTCCAACTCCGAATTGGGCAAAGCCACCGGCTTGCAGCCGGGCGATGACATCCAACAACTCGACGGTGTAGACGTATCCAAGCGCGTCCAGCAATGGATCCCCTATTATGCTGCCTCGAACGAAACCACGCGGCTGCGGGATATCGGAAACTCCCTAACGAAGGGCGATTGCGCCCAGGCGCTCTCGTTGCGCGTTCGGCGGGGCGCCGCAACGCTCGATCTCCAGGCGACGCGCGTCATGCCGGCCCAGATCGACGCGAAAATCTCCGCCACGCACGACCGTCCCGGCGATGCCTTCCAACTGCTTTCGCCCGATGTGGCCTATTTGAAGCTCTCCGCCGCCAAAATGGCCGATGCTCCGCGGTATGTGAATTCCGCCGCCAAAAAGAAGGGGCTCATCATTGACATCCGCAACTATCCCTCCGAGTTCATGGTTTTCGCATTAGGCGAATTGCTGGTGGACCGGTCCACAGACTTCGCGCGCTTTACCGCCGGCGATCTCTCCAATCCGGGCGCTTTCGAATGGGCTGACATCGAAAACCTGCAGCCCAAAGAGCCCCACTACACCGGCAAAATTGTCGTGCTGGTGGATGAGACTTCGCAGAGCCAGGCGGAATACACCGCCATGGCGTTCCGCGCGGCGCACGCGACGGTCATTGGAAGCACGACTGCCGCCGCCGATGGCAATGTATCCCAAATTCCGCTGCCCGGCGGGCTCAGCACCATGATTAGCGGAATCGGCGTCTTTTATCCGGACAAGAAACCAACCCAGCGGCTTGGAATTGTTCCGGATCGCGAAGTGAGGCCCACCATCGCCGGCATTCGGGATGGCCGGGACGAAGTCCTCGAAGCTGCCGTCCGCGAGGTGCTCGGCGCGGCGACTCCCGACGCTGTAGTCCGGAAAGTGGCGAACGGCAAATAGGCGCGCAAATCCAGGCTTAAATGAAATTAGGCTTTATTCGCGCTTGGCGATGGATATCCATAGCTTGTTTCCTCTTTCCGCGGTACGCGGTTGCCGGAGAGGCCGGTAAGGAGCCTGTTGCAATCCTCGAACTCGGGATAACACCGGGCCGGAGTCTGAACGATCACCTGTCGAGCGCTGGCCCGTCCGTCGCCGTGGAAGTGACGCCCATCGAGAAATGGCTGGAGTTGGAGGCTGGCGTGACGCCGAGTTTTAGCCGTCGATCCACCGAGTGGGCGATCGATCTGTTATTTAAGAAGCCCTGGAGCCTTTCCGCAAACGTGGAGTTTATGGCGGGCATTGGCCCGGAGTGGGTTCATATGAGGGAATCGGGCTTAACCAGCAACTCACTGGCCGGTGAAACAGTAATGGATTTCATGTTCTGGCCGGGCCGTAAGCGTAAGTTCGGCTGGTACGTCGAGCCGGGGTATGAGTATAACTTCGGGCGAGGCCACGAACGATCGATTGCTATCAGCATCGGCCTGCTGATCGCGATTCACAAACGGTAAAGCTCCGTTACAGCTTGCAACTCTTCCGGGATTGCTCGAAATCGTCGAACAGCCGCCCGGCGTGCTCCCCGGCCAGCGTCTCCATGCGATGCGGTTGCCCCTTCTCGACTGTGTAGCGCGCCAGGGTCCCTTTCGAGCGCAGGAATTCCACTTCCTTCTTCATCTCCGGGTGCCACATGTACTCATCGTTCTCTCCGACATACAGGAAGACACACATCTTTTCGATGGCCTCCAGTTTGGGCGTGCTGGGCTGCCACATATATCCGGGAAAGGCCGTGACCGAGACGAAATACTGCGGATTCTCGGCTGCTATGTGCATTGCCGCGATGCCGCCGTTGGATGGTCCGGCGATGTGGAACTTATTGCCTTCGATCCTGTACTCCGCCAGGATCATTTTCAAGAATTCCGGAAAAATGCGTGCCCCGTCTTCGAAGAACAACTCGCCGTCCGGCGCGGCCGGAGCCACCACAATATAACCTCGCTTTTCCGCTTCGGCGCGAAGGTTGCGGCTGAGCACGCTGTCGACCGTATTCATCGTTTGGGGACCGCCGCCAAAGGCAAGGATCGCCGGGTACGCCTTCGCCGGATCATATCCGTCCGGCAAAACCACTTTATACTGCACGGTGGTTTTGCCCACCTTCTTCGTTTTTTCGAGCAGCTCGCATTGGGCGGATTGTGCTGTGCCGAGCGCGGCCACAACTGCTGTAAGAAAAAGGGCTACCTGCTTCAATCCTTCGTGCTTCATGGGCAAACCTCCAGTGCAAAAATGGCACCCTTGATTGTATCCAAGAGTTTCGTTCGCGGTGGGATATGCCTCTGGCTTGTCCCGCTGCTCGATCGGCTGCGGAATCGAGTGCTGGAGTACCGTGCTTCGGACGTCGTTGTAACTGGGACTACTAAGTACATGCGATCAGAAATTCCCCACGCATTCCGGAGCACCGCTCCCTAGCGGTCCCGGCTCAGTAAGGCAAATCAACGGAGCCGCGAGCGTTAGGGAGTGGTGAAGCCGGCCAGCGACAATTGGTGGCTGTATTTACGAAAGGGTGTACTAAGTTTAGAGTCTGACCCTCGAAGCTAGGAACCCGCACTCCAGGTTACTGGAGTGTAATAATAGAGTCCGAAGGTGAAAACAAGTTAACTAAGTCATGCCCAAAAACCTGAATAACGAAATCATCGCTGCGGCGATCGAAGGCTACGAGGAACAGAAGAAACGGATCGACGCTCAGATAGCGGAGCTTCGGCAAATGCTGAGCCCGGGCACCTCTGACGGCGTAGCAGCAGCACCACGGAAGAGACGCCGTATGTCCAGAGCGGCGCGCGCGCGGATCGCCGCCGCTCAAAAGAAGCGATGGGCGGAGTCCAAGCAGCAATCCGGGACAACCGCGGCTCCGGCGCGGAAGAAGCGAAGACTGAGCGCCGCCGGCAGACGCGCGATTATCGAGGCAACCAAGAAACGCTGGGAAGCTTTTCGAAAAGCACAAGGCAAGTAGCTGGCTTACTCCTGAGCCGCGCGCATGCGCGAGGCGCTTTACGCCTTTTCAGCTAGCGCTAGTGGCTCGCTGCGCGAAGCTTCGTGGCCTCAACGCAATTCTCGACCACGCTGAAATACCGGGCGACCCCATCGGCGCCTACTTCGAATGGATTCGCTTCGCCCGGCTGGCGGCCGGCAGCGGTGTGTGCCTTGAAATACGCATTGTCGAACTCGGAGTGATTCGAGAGCAAAACTGTGGCCCCGTAGTCCGCCGCAGCCTTTGCCATTTTCTTGGATGAGGCGATATAGCCATCGTAGAATTCGGCGGTGCCGTTGAACGGTACCGCTGTCCCACCTACATAGGCAACGCGCAGCGGCTTGCCATTGTCACGGACTTCGAAAAGATACGAGAGCGTTCCGGGAGTATGGCCAGGCATGGTGACGATCTGGACGGAGGCATCGCCCACTGAGACCTTCATTCCATCCGTGCCCACAACGTCGTGCTTCGGCTTACCGCCGGCGTGATTGGCCGATTTGTCCACGGCGTCCCAATCCTCGGCGCCATAGATGAGGTGCACGCCCGCGATCTCGTCCTGAAGCAACTTGGCGCCTCCATCGTGATCGGCATGAGCGTGCGAGAGAATGACATACTTAACCTTGGTCCGGTCTAAGCCGAGCTTCTTCAGTCCTCCTAGAATCTCGTCGTTCGCGGCATAGTCGAACAGCGCTTCGATCACGATAATGCCTTGGCTGCCCACCAGCGCCCAGGAGCTATGAATCCGGGTGCCGATGAAATAGAGATTATCGGCGACTTTGGCTGGCTCGGCGTACCACGTGTCTTTGCCGGGCGGCCGGCGAACCGCTCCGCGCGCGGCTCCGGCTGCAGGAGGCGGCCCGGCCGGGCCCGGAATGCAAAGCCGCAGGAAGGTGCCGGCCCAATCGGTGCCGGCCGCCACCTTGGCCGCTGCGAGGTATCCATCAACCGTGGCGGGAGGCGTCTGCGCTGAAGCGATAGCGACTCCGGCAGCCACGGTCATGATTGCGATCGTAAATGATCTCATCCTTCCTACCCCCTTCGCTGTCTTACTCGGGAAGCCGGTACGCCACCAATTCGCCCGGGAACCCGGAGCCGCCGATGGCGATCACAATGTATTGCTTGCCGTTCATCATGTAAGTCATCGGCGAGCCGGTCTGGCCGGTGGGCATAAAGACCGCGCCCACTTCCTTGCCCGTGGCTTTGTCGTAGGCGCGCAGGCGGGCGGCGTGGCGGCCTTGCTCATCGGTATAGGTTCCGCGCTCGCCTGCAATAACCAGCGTCGCGGTTGTGAGAATACCGACCAGGCCGCCGCGGCCTGTGCGCGGAATGGTGAGGCCTTTCAGCGCGGGGTTGTTGCGGATGTTATCGGGCGTCTCGCCATGCGCCACTTTCCAGGCGATGTCGCCTCGATCCAGGTTGATGGCCACGATCGAGCCATAGGGCGGCTTGAACAGGGGAAGACCCTGCACGGTAAGGCCGGGGCCGCCGCCCTCGCCGCCTTCTCCGCCGCGTCCGCCCGCCGGAGCCGCGGATGCCGGTGGCCGGGCAACGCCGGAGATATAGTTCATGTCGGACCGCTTGGGATCGGCCGGAATCAGTCCGAGAGGGCTCACGTTCGCCCAGGTGAAAGTGTAGAGGAGATGGGTCTGCGGGTCGTAGGAGCCGCCCGGCCAGCCAGTGCCGCCCTGGCAGCATCCAGCTACCAGCGTTCCGAGCGGGCCTTCCACCTTGCTCACAACCGGCGGAGTGAAAAGCGGACCCATCTTGTAGCGCGAAGCTACTTTGATGGCTTCCGCGCGAAGCTCAGGCGTGAAATCGATCAGCTCGTCAATCGAAGTGCCTGTGCGTCCGTAGGCCGGAGGCTTGGTGGGAAACGGCTGCGTGGGTGAAGTCTTCTCGCCGGGTACATCGGATTGCGGCACCGGCCGCTCTTCGATCGGCCAGATGGGCTTTCCGGTAAGTCGGTCAAACACGTACAGGACGGATTGCTTCGTAGGTTGCGCAACCGCCTTCACGGTTCGTCCGTTCACCGTAAAATCGACCAGCATCGGCGCGCACGGAATGTCCCAATCCCAGATGCCATGGTGGACCAACTGGTAATGCCACTTGCGCTGGCCGGTTTTGAGATCGACGGCCACGATGCTCTCGCCGAAGAGTCCGTTACCGGGACGATGGCCGCCATAATAGTCCCCGGTCGGCAATTCCACCGGAAGATAGGCCATGCCCAGTTCTTCATCGACGCTGATCTGTCCCCAGACACCCGTGTTGCCGGTGTAATCGGCGGAATCCTTTTCCCAGGTGTTATAGCCGAACTCGCCGGGTTTCGGGATGGTGTGGAAGATCCACAGCCGCTTGCCGGTGTGCACATCAAACCCGCGAACGTATCCCTTGACGTTGCTCTTGCTCTTGGGTGCGCCGCCGGCGAGGTGCGCAGCGCCGACAATGACCGTATCGCCGGCCACCGTGGGAGCGGCGTGCAAGCCCACTTCGCCCGTAATCAGATCGATCTGCTGGTCATCATCCATCTTCAAATCGACCACGCCGTTGTTGCCGAAGCTGGAGATCGGAATTCCCGTTTTCGCATCCAGCGCGATCAGCCGATATCCGGGAGTGACATAGAGAATGCGCTCTTCGCGGCCGTCGGTCCAGTAGGCGAGGCCCCGGCCGGAGAGACGGCGCGGCGCTGCCCGGCCGCGCGCGCCTTCGTCTTCGCGGTGCATCCACAAAAGCTCGCCAGTAGCGGCATCCAGTGCAACCACGTCACGGCGCGAACCGGCGACGGAGTAGACCACGCCGCGAGCCATCAGCGGCGTGGCTTCCAGGTTGAATTCCGGCGTCGGCCCGAGGCTCGTGGTATTGAAGCGCCAGGCGATCTCCAGCTTGTTGAAGTTGGAGGCATTAATCTGGTCCAGGGCCGAGTAGCGCGTATTGCCCAAATCGCCGCCATAGGTGCGCCACTCGCCATTTTTTGCGCCGGTCTGGGCATGCAGGGCCGCCGCGATGCATAGGGGGATCAGTAAGCGAATTCCGGACATCCAGCTCTCCATCAAGACTCAGCGTTTTCCCGCCGGCTCAGCGTACGGGCCGACCTCCGGCTTTGCCTGAGTATTGGCAAGCGGGCCAAGCTCGGCGGCCACGCCGCGCGCAATGGCGGCGGTTTCGCTGCCTGCCTGGAAGCAGGTGAAATCGGGACGGTCGCGCCATGCCAGCGGGCCACACAGCCGTTTGCCGGCTGCTAGGGCCGCGTCGTGCACCACATTGATGAGCCGCTCGTAATCGGGGTCGCCTTGTTTGTAGCCCGAAAAATTGCCGAGATCGCCGCTGGCCGCAAACACTGCGTCCACGCCGGGAATCGCCGCAATCTCGCGAGCCTGCGCCGCGCCACCGATGGTCTCGATCATCTCGATGAGAACTACATTGTTGTTGATCGTGTTCCGGTAGCCGCCCGGTACCGTTCCCCAGAAATCGGCTGAGAACGCCGGACCGCCGCCCTGGCTGCGTTTGCCCAGTGGCGGGAAATAGGTCCAATCTCTAGCGGCTACGCCTTCCTCGACGCTTCTCACCGTGGGGACCACCACGACCAGCGCGCCGGCATCCACCGCATGCTGGATCTCGCGCTCATCGGTATAGGCGACGCGCACACCGGGCACCGCCTTGGCATGCGGACACGCCTGCCACATCTTGGCAACGTTTTCCCAGTCGCGCGAATCATGCTGCATTTCCGTCCAGATGAAGTCGTACCCGGCGTTCGCCATGGCGCAGTAGGTCGAAGGATCGGATGAGGCGAACACCGTCCCCCCGGTCACCTTCTCGCCGCGCATCATCTTCAGCTTTACGGGGTTCCAGATTTTGGTGGCATTGGCCGGTGCATCGAATGCGTGGCCGTACTTCCAGGTTTTCTCATCGATCACGCCCTGGTTCACAGCCCCGGCGGGCGCCTTCGTAATAGCGCCGGAATCTTTGCCGGCCGGCGCCGCCAGCGGGAACTTCAGTGTGCCGGGAGCGGCGTTATTGGCATAGGGATCGGCGTTCGGGCGTGGCGGCTGCCCCGCCTGCCCCTGTGCCTGCGCAAGGGCCTGATAGGCAATCCCTCCGAGGGCGGCGCATAATGCAAGAACTAAGAACCAGCGCTTCATAAAAATCTCCTTTTCACCGGCCCAGATCGCCGGTGCATTACTCCAGAATTGGGCGGCAGAGCGCGGCGCTTCTGCCTCTTGCCGTTGGACTGGCGCATCGTTTCCAACAGCGTGGATTTTATCAGACTGTGGGCAACCTCATCCGAGGTGGCTCTGCACCTGAAACCGCTGCCAGGCTTCGGGAGTCCCCATCAGAACGTGTACTTCAAGCCGAGCTGGATCTGACGCATCGGAATCCCGGCCGCCAGGGTATTGATCGTGCCGAAGCCCTGGTGGGGATAGGTGGCCGGCTGGCCGGGAGTTGCCGCACCCGCCAGGATGTTGGCGTTGGGCGCCCCGAAGTTCGGGTGATTCAGGACATTGAACGCTTCGGCGCGGAACTGGAACTGGTGGTTTTCTTTGACCCGGAAGTTTTTGTGAACTTCACCGTTGATGGCGAAAATTCCGGGAGAGGTCGCCGTGTCCCGCCCCGCATTGCCGAACTGCCCCAACGGCGCTTCGACGAAGGCAGCCCGGTTATACCAACCCGTCGCCGGGTTCGGGTTCGCGACGCCGGAACTAACCCCGGTGGCGTTCGGCCGGTCGTATCCGCTTTGCGTAACGGAGTTGTCCACTCCGCCTATGGTGATGACTTGGGGTAGCCCGCTCTGGACCGTGAAAATCCCGCCGACTTGCCAACCGCCGATCACGGCGTTCGCCACCGAATTGTTGATGTTCAGCGGCTTGCCCTTGCCAACCGGCAGCTCATACAGCGGCGACACCACGAGGCGATTGCGGGTGTCGAACGAGGAGAAGCCGCGCTCGCACCGGATGCAATAGCTGTTTTGCGGAAACAAAGTGTCGTAACCCTGGATGCGAATGTTGCTGGTGTCGTCGATCGATACGGCGTGTGTGTAGGCAGTAGTCAGGCTGAAGCCCCCGCTAAAGCGCTTACTGACCTTCACTGCCAGGGAGTTGTATTCGCCGTTGCCCATATCTTCGACCGACTGAATGAAGTTGAAGGCGGGGAACGGAAGATGCGAGATGGCCGTTCCGGTGGGTGACGGGATTCCCTCGTTTTGGTTCCAGAATCCGTACAGGTGGTGGCTCAGCGATCCGAGATAGCCGGCTTCGACCGCCCAAGTGGCGCCCAACTGGCGCTGGATGTTGAACAGATACTGCATGTTGACAGGCGTATGGTGCAACGGGTTATCGGAGTAGACGTAGGGCGTCGCGACCGTCGTGATGCTGCCGATTTGCGGAAAGGCGTTGGCATAGGTGCGATCCGGTTGACCGGTGGTGGCCACCTGCGAAACGCGCGCCGCCAGATTCCGCGCCAGGTCGAAGTACACCGAGTTCGAATTGTCCTGGCTGAAAAAGATTCCGAAGCCGGTGCGAATCACGGTTTTGGCGTCGGGCGAGTAGGCGATCGAGAAACGCGGCGCAAAATCCGTATAGCGCGTCTTCATGAGCTGGTTGGGCAGGAGCCCGTTGCTGCACGTCGCCTGGATGTTGGTCCAGCGGAGGGTGATCGGCGGATTTGCGTTAAACGGATCCGTGCAGTTGCCCTGCCGGACAAAGTACGGCCAGTTCGCTTGCGGCGCATTCGGAGTTTCATAGATCTGCGGCACGTGGACGATGAACAAATTGTTCATCTGGTCTGTGTAGGGCGGCGTCAACTCGTACCGTAACCCGAGTGACAGCGTCAGCTTGGAAGTGACCTTCCAAGTGTCGTCGACGAAGGCGGCATACAGGTTGCGTTGGAAAGCGGCCTGGGCAACGGCCACAGCCACGGTCGATTGGAAGATATCCCCCAGCAGGAATTCGGCAAAGGCATCTCCGCCGGTATTGGTTGCACTCCGGGTTGCATTGGGCGAGAAGCTGTATTGGCCGCGTGGATACTGGTTGCCGATCTGGTTGAAATTCTGGCGATCGTATTCGAAGCCGAATTTCAAGCTGTGTTTGCCTTTGCTCCAGGAGAGGTTGTCGATGAATTGAGCCGTGTTGTTCTTGTTTTCGTAAGGGCCGTCGGAATTGTCGCCGAAGGCGGAAAAACCATCTCCGCTAAACGTGACGCTGGGGATGCCCCACGTGACCGGCGGGCCTGACGTCGGAAGATTGGGAAGGCCCAGCGAGGCGGTTATGTCCGTTTTGTAAGCCCATACGGTGCTGAGCGAATTGTAAAAACGCGAGTAGCCGAAACGCGCTTCATTGATGACGTTATTCGAAAGGATGCGGGTGTTCGAACCCATGTATTGTTCGTAATTGGTAATGAGCTTACTGCCGCTGGCGTTAATCGTTTGGACGAGTTGATTTTCGTCACCCCAACTGTACCGGCCACTCCACTGCGACTTGGCGGATTCGACGAAATCCATGCGCAGCACGAACCCGTCGCGGTTGAAAGGAGAACCGTTATCCTGGACGTAGTTGTTGGTCAAGCCCGGAAGCGCGGCGGGGTTGTAGTATTTCAGCAGCGCCGTTGAAATCGGGCTGATCATGTTCGCGGGGATGATATTATTGGCGAACGGCGTCTTGGTGGTAGGGTCGTAAATGGTGGTTCCATACTGGCTGAAGTCCCCTTTAAACATGGCGGCGGTCGGTACGGAGTAGACCACTTGCTGCGTCTGCCTCTGCCGCAGCCACTCGTAGTTGCTCATAAAGAACAGCCGGTTTTTGCCGTTGAACAGCTTTGGGATGGAGACCGGTCCGTCGACCTCGAACCCGTAATCGTTCCACTTGAAGGGCGACACGCCGGGCTTAGTGGCGGTGAACTGGAACGGCAGCGCGTCGAAATCGTTGTTGCGTACGAACTCAAACAGCGAGCCGTGATAGGCGTTGCCGCCGGATTTGGTGAGGACGTTGACCTGCGTAGCCTCATGCCCGAACTCGGCCGGATAGACACCCGTCTGCACCTTGAATTCCTGTAAGGCGTCAATCGACGGAAGCACGACGTAGGTATTGAAATTGGGATCGGTGTTGACCACGCCATCGAGCGTGAAATAGTCGAAAACGATGCGGTTCCCGCCGGCCGAGATCGACTGGTTCGCGCGATCGCCTCCCTGCCGTGACTGGGCCTGCCCCGACGGGGGCGCCAGGTTGCTGATGTTGGGTGACAGCGTCACCAGATTCAGGTACTCGCGCCCGTTGAGCGGAAGCTCGGCAATGCTTTTGCTCTCGATTACGCTGCCGACGGTGGCGTTGTCGGACTGCAGCAGCGCGGCGGAAGCCTCCACCTGAACGGATTCGGTCACCTGGCCCACTTGGAGGGTGAAGTCGAGCCGCACGCTCTGCTGCACCTGGACTTCGACATTGTGGCTGTCCTCCGTTTTGAAGCCGGAGTGCTCGACTTTGACGTCGTAGATGCCCGGCGGAACGGAAGGAAAGGTGTAAAGCCCCTCCGCATTGGTGTTCACCTGACGCATGGCATTGGTGCTGGTGTTGGTTAAGGTGACCACTGAATCGGGCACGGCGGCATGGCTCGGATCAGCCACTTGTCCGGAAATATCTCCCAGCGTCTGGCCCGGCAGCTTTAGGGCGGCAAACAGAAGTACGGCAAGAATCGATTGGGTCCGCATGGTTAACCTCATCTGGAATTCAAAACGCTGATACGTAGGCAAGGGATGGGCTGCGGGCTGGATCGCACCCGGCGCCCGGCACACAGCGGGCGAACGCCGCGGCGCTGGACAACACGAACTTGGTGAATCAGCCCCGTCCGATTGATAATCCCCTCCAGACTGCTTTGGTATTCCCTATCAGGAAAAGCGGATGTTGTCAATCAAAAAGTGTGGCGGGCACCGAAACTCCCGTCCACATCTGGCTTGAGGTTGCATGGGACGGGCTCCTGCAGGAGAAATCCGATATGGATGGGATGGATTTGATGCACGCGTATCTGGATCTGGCCCAAACATTCCTGGACGTGGCTGAAATTACCGGATTCGAGCAGGTGGCCCATCGCAATTGCGAGAAGGCCTCCCATGCTTACCCGACCGTGGTGCTCTGGTTGCAAAACGCGAAGCCCATCGGGCCTGAAGATCAAGCGATTCACGAGAAGTTATCAAAACTAAAGGCCCGCTTGCATACCGTGGGTTATGCGGTATAACGAAAGCTGGTGGCGAGGAGATGCAAATGTGTTCACCTGCATACTGTGCCGAGCGGGATCGCATGCTTCGGGATCTGGTGATGGTGGCCCGGGAAAACGCCCAATTAACAGTCGAAATGGGACGTGCCGCGGGACCCAGCAATCGGGAAATATTTCGGCTTTTGGAGAGCCGCGTGTGTCAAACCAGGCGGGAAGCCACATCGGGTTGGATTCAGTATCGTAAGCACATCGAAGAGCACGGTTGCTAAAAGCTCCAGATCCCAGCCCGAGCCACTATACCCGCGCCGCGGGAAAATCGTTAAGATATCAGGGACCAGCCAGAAATCCTAAAATAGATATAGGAGGGTGTATGGCTGTCCCCCGATTGTTTTCGGCCCTCGAGTCCCTACCCGCAGGTCCTTTACGGTTCGCCGTTTCATACCCGGGCGGGATTTGCCCGGAGCGCGCGCGGCTGCTTGCCAGAATAGCAAGAGCCGCATCGGCACAGTGTGAGAGTGCGGCAAAGGCGTTCATCGTCGCGGGCACGGACAATCCCGCCGAGTTCACACGCTTGCAGGATCGGGTCCGTGTTCAGCTCGCCGAATCGCAAACCGCTTGGACCGAGTATTATCGCCACATAGAAGAACACGGTTGTTAGCGGGGTGGTCGCTGGTGCCGGCGATCTTATTCGCCGGGCGGTTCGTTGCCGGCGATGATCGGCGGCGCTCCTCGCTATTTACTCCCGCGGGCCGCCGTACATGTGCTTGGTGTCTTTGTTATTGTCCTGGCAGATATACTCGTACATCTCCTGGCCGGGTTGCCAGCGGATGATCCAGCCGCCGGACCAAGGCTTGGTGTAGGCGCCGGGGTCATCTACGGTGGCTTCGTAACGGAGGGTATCGTAATCGGTGCGTGTGAAGCGCTCGATCAGGTGAAGCTTCTCCGTGATCGGGATGCCTTCCCGGGTGAGCCAAAAGCGTTCGTTGAAGCCAATGGTATCAACTACCAAGGTGTCGCCTTCCCAGTGCCCGATTGAATGGCCCAGGTAGCTGGGCTCCAGATTCTCAGGGTGCTGGCTGCCATCCATGAAAATTTCGCGCCAGGTATGGGGGCCGCCCACCTCGATCATGTAGATTCGCTGGAACTCCGGCATGTCGATGAACTCGAACCCGTAAGGCGTGTGAAACTGGCGCGAGCCGCCGGATGGCTTGCAGCGAACGTGCGGGTCGTCTTTGGTCGTGGTGGCCTGGCGGTAATCGTAGAGCGCCCGCGCCCACGGCTGGAAGGGGACTTCGTTGATCTTGAGATTGGTGGGCAGGTTCATCCGGGCGTTGTCGATACCGCCGCGGATATTGGTGGCGAGGGTTGCGCCTGCGTTGCCTTCCCAGACGCCTTTCTCCCCTGGGAGCGGACCCAGATTGACCCGGCCATCAGGCCAGTGGGGAGTGGGCCGAACCGGCCCGCGCGATTGGCCGCGATCGAGACGGCCGCCATTCAAGCCTGCAGGCGGCCCTTGCGCGAACAGCGAAACGGAGAGGCAGACGAAGACGAAGCCCGACCGCACTACCGTTCGCCGCCGTACATGTGCTTCACGTCGCGATTGTTTTCCTGGCACATGTATTCGTACATCTCTTCGCCGGGCGTCCAACGAATGTTCCAGCCGCCGGACCACGGCTTGGTGTAAGCGCCGGGATCGTCGATGGTGGCTTCGTAGCGCAAGTCGTCGTAATCGGTGCGCGTGAAGTGCTCGATGAAGTGCAGCTTTTCCGTAGTGGGCGGGCCTTCGCGGCTGATCCAGAAGCGCTCGTTATAGCCAACGGTATCGACCACAAGCGTTTCGCCTTCCCAGTGGCCGATGGAATGGCCCAGGTAGGAGGGATCGAGATCCGCGGGATGCTCGCGCCCGTCCATATAGATCTCGCGCCAGGTGTGCGGTCCGCCGACTTCGATCATGTAGAGGCGGCCGAGTTCCGGCATATCGACCAACTCGAAGCCATAAGGCGTGTGGAAGAGGCGCGCGCCGCCCGAAGGCTTGCAGCGCACGTGCGGATCATCTTTCGTCAGAGTGCCGACGCGATACAGGTACAGCGCGCGGGCCCAATCCTGGAACGGTACGTCATCGACTTTCAGGTTGGTGGGGAGATTCTGGCCAAAATTGTCGATGCCATTGCGATTGGTGATGATGGTGGTGCCGGCCTGTCCGCTCCATACCCCCTTCTCACCGGGCAACGGGCCGAGGTTCACGCGACCATCCGGCCAATGCGGTGTCGGACGCGAAGGTGGACGCGCGCCGCGTCCCCGTCCCCGGCCGCCTTGCCGGCCTTGCGGAACCCCTTGGTTGCCGAGATTGCTGTTATCCGGCGGAGCCTGCGCGAACGCCGGCGGGGCCGTGAAGGCGTAAATCATTGCGGCGGCGGCGATCGCCGTCAGGGGGGCAGGGAATCGATTGCGCACGAAAACCTCCGGCTTACGGATTGGTCTGTTCACTGGATGCAGCGCCAAGCTTTTTGCCCGTGTTGGCCATAGTCACCGAGCGGGCGTTCGCCTGGTTGCTGCCATCCTTAGCGAGCGTGCCCTCCACTACGACCTCGTCGCCGATCTTCATGGTGTTGCGCGTCCAGCCGCTGCGCTGCAGGCCATTGGGCGGCCCCATTTCGAGGCCCCAGTTGGTGATGTTGCCGGAATCGTCCTTCACGTCGATGTAGAAATAGACGTGAGGGTTCATCCAATCCACCTTGGTGACGATGCCCTTCAGCGTGACGGGCTTCTTGCTGTCGTATTCGGCGGCGAAGGAATGATGCGCCTGAACCGGCACGGCGGCCGCGAACAGGCCAAGGGCTAATATTGCAAGGGCAGCGGACTTCATGGCGGCGTCTCCTTTACTTACTACTTACGGATTGGTCTGCTCGCTCGATCCGGCGCCGAGCTTCTTGCCGGTGCTGGCCATCGTGACGGAGCGGGCGTTGGCTTGGTTGGTTCCATCCTTGGCGAGGGTGCCTTCCACCACCACCTCATCGCCAATCTTCATCATGTTCCGGCTCCAGCCGGCGCGCTGCAGCAACTGCGGCGGCCCCATTTCGAGGCCCCAGTTGGTGATCTTTCCGCTATCGTCCTTTACGTCGATGTAAAAGTAGACGTGCGGGTTCATCCAATCGATCTTGGTGACAATGCCCTTCAGCGTGACTGGCTTTTTGCTGTCGTACTCCGCCGCAAAGGAATGATGCGCCAGGGCGGGCGTAACTGCGAGGGAAGCACCGAAAGCAACCGTGACCAGAGCAAGCGCGCTCAACTTCATGGCCAAAATTCTCCTTCGTAAGAGTTTATTCAAAAGCAATTCCAATTTCCACGGGCTCTATTTAGCTATGTTGCCCAGAAGGTGCTCGGCATCCCTGGGATTGTCCTGGCAAAAGTACTGTTCCATATCTTCGTTGGGAACCCACTGCAGCGTCCAGCCGCCGCTCCAGGGCCGGGTGTAAGCCCCTGTGTCGTCCACAGTTACCTCATATTTAAGGGTATTGAAATCGGGCCGCGAGATGCGCTCGGTGAGCTTTAAGTTTTCCGTGTGCGGAAGGCCGCCATTGGTGAACCAGAAGCGTTCGTTAAAGGCGTTGGCGTGAATGACGAGGGTGTCGCCTTCCCACTTGGCGGTGGAGTACCCGAAATAGGTGGGGCTCACGTCGTCGCTGGTAGGTAGTTCGCGGCCGTCCAGATAGATGAGGCGCCAATTGCGGTTGCCGCCACCCGATAGGACGAAGATGCGCTGGCGGTCCGGCTGTTCCAGGAGTTGGACGCCGCGGGGAGCCATGAACTGGCGCGGTCCGCCGGGCGGCAGGCAACTAACCATAGGGTCATCTTTCAGCAGTTCGCGCTGCCGGTATTCGTAGAGGCCTTTGGCCCAGGGCTGGAACGGAGCAACTTTGCCGGCGTCGGCTATGTTGGCGAGGAGGCCATCGCCATCCATGCGGATATTTCCCGCGGCGGCTTCATAGAGTCCTCCGGTGCTGGCGTTCGCCCAATAGCCTTTCTGGCCCGGCTCCGGACCGAGGCGCGGGTGGCCATCGGGCCAGCGCGGAGTCGCCTTGGCGGACTCTTTGCGCGCCGCGGGTGCGATGACATCGACTTTCGGTTCCATCAGCTTCTTGCCGCCCGTCAGGGTGATGGACTTGCCGCCCGCGGCTTTGCTGCCGTCTCGCGCGGCGCTTGCCTCGACCGTGACTTGATCGCCTACTTTAAACGTGTCGCGGGTCCAACCCGCCTTTTTGAGCTCGGAGCGGCTGGCGAATTCCACCGACCAGGTGTTGACTGCATTGCCGTCCCTCACATCGACATAGATCAGGACGTGGGGGTCGTTCCATTCCACTTTGGAGACGGTGCCGCGCAGGTTGAGGGGCTTTTTGTCGTCAAACTCGGCCGCGAATTCGTGGTGCGCCAGGAGCGGCATCACCACGCCGAGGGGCACGGCGACCGCCAATATACGGAACAGGCTTGCTCTCATCTGGTTTCCGGATCCTTCTCTCCAAAGTTCTTAGTCAAATAGTCGAGTATCAAGGAGAACTCCTCGTCGGTCACAGGGGCGCCTTCGAAGATCATTCCCTTAATAAGGTCGCTCCACTCTTCGCGGCTGAGCGCGTGGCCCTGGAGCTTGTTCAAGTTATGGCAGTATGTGCAGACGTCTTCGACCAGTTCCTGGCCCCTGTCTGCGGGCCCGAAATTGCGGGCCAGGTAAGCGACCACCGCAGGCTGCTGGTCCTTGGTGAGCGTGGCGCCGCGCTTCATCATGGCATTGACGACATCGCGCCACTCGGGGTTACTCAAGCGCTTGTTGACGATCACGCCCAGGCCGTGGCACGAACCGCAGGCCGTCTCGACGGCGCGGCGGGCATCGCCTTCGGGCAGCCGGATTGGCGCGGCGGCGAACGCGGTGGCGGCGAAACAGAGAATGGGGCCCAGCCTAGTCACGAGTGATCTTGAACTCGCCCTTGGTAGAGCCTTGAGTCCATGTCCCTGCCAGGGTGCGGTTGTAGGAACCGATGTTATCGAGCTTGCCATCCAAAACGATGTGGACGTTGTCCTTGGTGTCGCCTTCCAGATGCACGGTCCAGTTGTTCGGATCGACCGTGGCCACCTTCAACGGCGTGGCGTTAGGGCCGGGGTTGATGGTGCCCTCGATGTTCTTCGAGTTCCATTTCATGTAAATCATGACCGGATTCTTCTGCCCGGAAGCAGTATGCCACTCGCCGTGCCACGAGCCGGTCAGGGGGTGGCCTTCCTGGGCCAACGCTACCACGGCGGCACACGTCAGGATCAAAACTAAAAGGACTGCGATCTTTCGCATGATTCTCCCTCGCTGGGAGGCCATTCTACCGGAGGGGAAGGCGAGAGCGCAAGGAAGAGCCGCGGACCGGCTTCTGAGCGGCGGTGTCGCGCGCCCCCGGACCCGATCCCGGTCCGTACAAACAGAAAATAAGGTCTGAAATGGTATAATAATCCCCTGGATGGATCAATGCGGCTCGCAACCATCAAGCCCTTGGCCGGCGTTTGCTTCAGCCTCGCGATCACGGCGGCGTGTCTTTTCGGGTCAGCCGGCCGCCTGGATTGGTTGAATGCATGGATTCTGCTGGGGCTCTCTTTCGTCACCGGCGTGGCGTTCACCGCTGGGCGCAGTCCCGAGTTGGCTGCCGAGCGGCGCAATATCCAGGCCGGCAAGAACTGGGACAAGGTCATCGTCGGCATCACAGTTTTGCTCGGCCCCATGGCCATATGGATAACCGCCGGTCTGGATGAGCGGTTTCATTGGTCGAGCAGAATGCCTTTCTGGGCGTCCGCGGTAGGTGTAGTTGTGGCTGTGCTGGCCGGTGCTCTGATCGCGTGGGCGATCCGCTCCAACGAGTTTTTCTCCTCTGTGGTTCGCGTTCAGAAAGAGCGGGGGCACACGGTTGTCGCGTCCGGGCCTTACCGGTTCGTTCGGCACCCTGGCTACGCCGGCATGTCCCTGTTTATTCTGGCGACACCGTTGATCCTCGGCTCGTATCGGGCGTTCGCACCCGCCGCGGCTACGGCTGCCGTCATCGTGCTACGAACGGTGCTGGAAGATCGCACCTTGCAACAAGAACTCGATGGATACACCGATTACATGCGCAAGGTGCGGTGCAAGTTGCTACCCCATATCTGGTAGCGGGTCCCCTACCAGCGAAGCTTCAACTCTATGACGGCGGTGGGTGTGGTCGTGTGTCAGTGTCTATTTGGGGGGCAGGGGATTGAACGCGTAAGTCCCGTCCCAATGGTAATTCACGAAGTCTGGAAATGGTGTGACGTTGACCCGGGCGCTGAAGCCGGCGAGCGCGCCGGTCCCGTCTGAGAACGTGCACAGTCCGGAGCCGGTCGAAAGGTCGAGTGTGCATCGGCCGGTCGCCCAGTTGCCCGTCCCCACGAAGAGGACCACATTACTATCCAGCATGCCCTGCGGATCGCCTGCAGCCTGGTCATAATAGACCACTGCGCCGGCTGGGATCTGTGGCAGATTCGACGAGGTGATAGTGCAGAAGGAGCCGGGCCCGCCGGCGTACGATGCACAATTCTTGGCGATGTGGAACTGCCCGGTTTGTGCATTGGAAGCGGCGACTGAGCCGGTTCGCATCAGAGTCATGGTGCCAGCGCCCGCGGCAAGCACGAGCGCAATAGTCGTAGTGAGGTTGCGTAGTTTCACAGTTTTTTCCTTTCTGCCTCTATAAAGAGAGGGGTTCTTCCGAAATCCGCCAAAAAATGGCGGCGTAAGAAGAGATCTATCCGATCAGTGGATCGTAAACGTCAGTGTGTTTGAGGTACCGCCACCGGGTGAAGGATTCTTCACGGTGACATTTGCGGTTCCCGCTGCCGCGATATCCGTGGCCAGGATGGTGGCGATGACCTCTCCGCTGTTCACGAAGGTAGTCGCGCGGTTGGCGCCATTCCACTGCGCCACCGCTCCCGATACGAAATTCGAACCGGCGATGGAAAGTTGAAACTTCGGACCGCCATGCGTGTCGCTGTTCGGCTTAAGCGAAGTCAGCGATGGTGCCGGATTCGGCTGCACGACATTGACGGCCTCGGTGACGGAGGCGTAATTCCCATAGTTGTCGATGGCAGATACCGTGATCGTCCTCAGCCCGGTTGGGCCGGAGAGCGCCGAAAAGCCCGCGCTGTAGGTGTTCGTTCCGTTCAGCTTGGCCAGGACGTTTTCACCGGGATCGGTCGTGTTGCCGTCTCCATTGACATCAAAGGCAACCGTAACGGAGGAGATTGGGGCAGCATCCGTCACGGTCGCACTGACTCCGAGCGGCAATGTCAAGCCCACGTTGCCGTTGGCTGCCGGTGTCTGAATCTTAATTACCGGCGGCACTGTCGATGGAGGGCCATTCGCCGTCAGGAAATCGAGTACGTTTGGCTCCGGGGCGGCCTGACTTTCCTCGGGGACGGAGTTAAAACCCAATCTAAGGGTGTTGCCGAGATGAATGGCAGCGTCGGTCAAATCGAACTGGAGATTCGCCCAGTCGTCGAAAGTCAGATCACCAGCTCCAGAGTAACTGGTCACCGTCGAATTGCACGCGTCAGTCCATTCATAGTTCATGAGACTTAGATAGTTACTTCCTTTGTTCTTAGTTTGGTCGGTGCCTCCATGGCGGAGGCCAAGATTGTGACCTAGTTCGTGCGCCAGGATCCGCCATTCATTGCACTGATCTCCCAGGACGTTTTTCTCCGTCCAACCAAACGCGCCCATGGCACCTACCCCGATCATCAGATCATTACCAGGAAGCGAGTTCTGGTCGGCTTCGGGGTTTTCATAGAAGAATACTTCTCCTTTCCCTCGGGTGTTCTTAAAAATTACGAATATGCTGCTAGTGTCGGGCTGCGTCTGCCAAGGCTGGCTGACGGTAAGTGTGTTCGTGTTAAAGTCGATGGACTTGATCGATCGGTATTGGCCAGGCCCGGTTCCACTAACGATTTTCACGACGTCGGTTTCGATGATGCCGTTGGGGCCGGAGGGGAACGGCGACGACGACGGTGAGGTAAGAGTGTTAGCTGTCGCCGCGGAGACTTTAAAGCCACTACCTCCGTTTTCGAAGAGATCCAGGTAGTCGGCGAAAATCGCGTAATGAAACGCCAACTCGCGCCCGTCCATGTCAAACTGGCCGAAGAAATTGTCCTTTGCCGTCTGAAAGGCAAGCGTATTGACGTTTGGGACGGCAATCGAGTTCGGTGGCCCAAAGTAGAGCACGTCGGGCGTTACGCCGTTCACGATCACCTGGTTGCCGCCGGCTAACTGGCCGGTTCCCATATTGAGGTTGAAGGAGCCGCCGTTGATATCCTTGCCCGATCCGCCATCCATATGCAGCGTGATGCCGGTGGGGATGTCGGCTGGGGCATGTCCGTCCGACCGGACTCCGTACGAGTTCCCGGCGAGCGCGGGAGCATTGGTAAACATGAATTCCAGTGGCGTTACGAGTTGTCCCGGCGCCGGGCTGATCACCCCCGGTAAAGGTTGAAACCGGCTCGAACTCGTGCCGTCGCCGAGCCAATCGATTTGCAGAAAAAGATCGCGTGCGTTCGGTTTGGCGCCCATCAGAGCGATATTCAAATCGATCGAGCCGTTCTGGTCCATATCGATTCCGCTGGTCTCCCAATGGTCCAGCAAACCATCCTGGTCGGAATCGAGATGGCTTCCGCGCACAATCATTTGCTGGCCCGTCGTGGTCTGAGCCCAAAAGGCCACCCGGTGGTCGCCGCGCCGCATCGTCCGGATCGCGCCGGTATCATCTTCAGCGGCGTTGGCCAACTGGTTAAATACCCCAATCGACGAAATGACATTGCCGAGGAAGTTGTCACCGATCTGCACCGCCGGGATGGCGGTTCTCGGGTGGAAGACCATGGTACTCGGAGAGGACAGCTGACATTGCGCATCGGCGCGGATCGTCCATAACCCTTGCTGGCCGGAAAAGAGCAGAGGGGCACCCTTCATCACCGGGTTGGTGCGGCTCGGGCCACTCGGCGTACCGATGAACGAAACCACAAAGCTGTTGCCAGCGATCGCCGGGCCCGCGGGACAGGGCGCGATCGGTGCTGTTCCAAGATTGACAACGGCTACGCGACTGTCATTGGAATACGAAGCAAACGACACGGGGTTGTAGTTGTCGTCATAACCTAATTCCCCGGGAATCCCGGTGAGGCGCACATAGGTCCCCGAGGTTCCGTTATTGACATATGCGAAGATGCCGGGTGTTGGGTCAATCGAAGTAATGCAAGGCGTAGGGGCTGGGTTTGGCTCGCCATAAAAAACGACGATGAGACCATCGGCGCTGATGCCCGGTTGGTTGCCGATCACGTTAAAGCAGGTGCCATCCGCAACGTCCACAATCGGCGCAGTAAGCGTCTGGTTGTAGATATAGATCGGAGAATTCGGCTGTTGGCCAAACCGCACCAGAATATTGCCGGCATCCGTGATCTGCGGAAAGGGAAAACTGTTGGCCGGCAACGTCAATTGGCCCACTACTGCGCCCGCGTTGACGGAGAGAATCAGTGTATTCCCGGCCGCGTCCAGTGCTGGAATCGCCGCGGCCCCGCTGCTATTGACACTGCCATTGCCCGAGACCGCGAAATAAGGTTGTCCGGGCCCGCCTCGCACGAGCACCTGGTTGGCGCCGGGCTTCGCCACGTACCACAACCGGTCGAACGACGCGCCGGAAATCGCATCGCTTGCCAGCACTTGGTTGGCATTATTGATCTGGGCCGAAACGCTGAAGATCCGTCCGGAGGCTGGATTGGCGAAACTGATGAGGCTCTGCGCGAGAGTCGGGCTGGCCGCTACCACGCCTTCGCCCCCTCCATTAAACGTTGCGGAGAAGGCGACGACGCCGTTCTGGTTGATGGAAGGAGGAGACATCCCGCTGAGCGGCTGATTCGCGTTGGCAGGCGTCTGGCCGGTCGTCGACATGACCTTGTACTCGTAGAACTTGCCTTCAATAGTCTGGGCCGGCAAAATCGGAGCGACGCATGCCGCTGTGACTAATCCAGCCGCTAGAATTCTGAGCCCCGCGATAGAGTGCATAGTCTCTCCTCTGGAACAGATAGCCCGAAATGTTATCAAAATCCGTCACTCATGCCTACGCCGCGGCTCCTCCGGATTGGCGAAGCGCCGGGCCGGCTAATCTTCGCGCACTTCCGTCAACCACCCGCCGCGCCCGGCCGGACCGCATCCGGCCGTTTCGCGGGCAAATCGCAACTCCATGGTGACTGGGGAGTGCATCAGACGTCTCCTTCCCTTTTGAGCCGGAATGTATACCTGGCCTGATCCCTAATCTGCTTAGTTCGATGTCCGCTGGCCCGGACCGCGCCCGCAAGCCACCGGATTCATCCGTTCTGCCTCCGCATTAGAAAGCGAGATCCTGGCTCGAAACCCGTCAAGCGGCACTTCGTAAAACTACCCGGAACGGCCAAGCAAGTCTTGAGGGAATTCTCAAAACTTTCTAAGAAGCGGCCCGGAGCCAGTGGGATTGCTCACTCGCACCAGCAACTTCCACGGGTTCGGGAAAAACCTGCCGGTGCGCCGCCGGTAATTCTGGTACTCACCGGCCAACGGGCCGTTCGCAAAATCGCGCTCCTCGCCGCGCGCGGCCACGCCATACAGCGCCAGCATGATCAGGGCAGTGGGCAGGAGCCACAACCTACCCGTGGCGGCCACTCCGGCGAACGAAGTGAGCAGATACGAACAATAAAAAGGATGCCGCACAAAGCCGTACGGTCCCGTCTGCGTGAGGTGAGGTTTCCGGTTGGGAGAAAAGCACGCGGGCAGCGGCTGGGTCCGGTTCGCCCGGACGGCCCACCAGAACAGCCCGCAGGCGGCGGCATACAGGAGTGCGCCCATCACGCTCCTGGCCAGAGTCAGGTCGTACGCTGTGGCGAGCACGCCCAGATGCACGAAAGTGAAAGCAGGGGCGAGAATGCTGGTGATCCGCATACCGGGCGCGATGCGTTCGGGCCGAATGAAGAAACGGCGCATCCCCCAGCCAAAACTCGTGAGGCAGCCGAGCAGTAGAATGACCAAAACCATACGGTACACAAGATTTGCCATTTCGTTTTCCTCTATACGATGACAGCCGGCAACGAAGCCAATCGGAAACCGGACGCAGCCCTTGACTCCTCCGGCAGGGGAAGGGGTTCGTCTGCCATTCTGCGCCGCATGGCGGCCGGGGGGTTCGGCAAATCGAAGTACAGCAGCCGCAACTCATCATCGAATACCTCGGAAACAAACAGCGGAACCCCTTTCACGGCTCGGGCTCCCATGCGAACCAGCGCGAGATCCTGTTTCTGCCGAGTACCGGCCAGCACCAGGGCGACCGCCATTCCGAGCGACTGCGCCACCGTCCAGGAGGCGGCGACCATCCAAGGGCCGAGTTCGCCGCGGAATTCGGGTAGCGCCATCCATCGAGAGGCTTCACAGGTCTGCGCCCGCGTGGTGCCCAGATCCCGCAGGATATTCTCGAACTCACGCGCAGCGATCCTGGTTTCGATCATGGTGGCATCCGCGTTGTGCAGCGGCAAAATGCGTACGCAGCCTACCGCTTGATCTCCCGAGCGAGCCACCACGTGATACGCTTCGAGATCGATTGCGTCGCCATCATAGAACCTGCCATCCACGCGGCGAAAGGAGGGGCGCCGTCCATCCTCGTACAGTACAGCGCCGCGCATCTGCTGCACGTCCGCCAGCCAGCCGGGGATGGATTCGTCGCCGGCGCGGCGATGGACGCCGAGAGACAAGCGCCTACCACTAGCGGCAACGGTGGGCGGAATCGTTTCGCCAACGGGTATCTCATAAGCCAGGGGATTCATCAGTTCTGCCTCAACCCTACAAGCGCGATCCTGGCTCGATATCCGTCACGCCACGCAAGAATTGTTGTGATAGATGCGAGGATCCGCTTTCTCCGACCTTCAAGAGAACCTGGCGCGTCCAGAGTCCAGCCGGGAGGAGCCGCGCGGGCCGCGGGTTGATCCATAATGAACGGATGCCAATCAAACGAATCTTAGCCGCTCTGGTCTTTACGGCCGCTGCGTTCGGGCAGGCGCCGCCCATCATTCCTTACGGAACCGCCATCACGGCTGACGCTGCAAAGAAGATAGCGGCCGCCGCGGTTTCCGAAGCGCGCAAGAACAATTGGGCGATGGCGGTCGCCGTAGTCGATCCTGCGGGCTACCTCGTATACTTCGAAAGGATGCAGGATACGCAATTGGGCAGCGTCGAAATCGCCATTGAAAAGGCCAAAAGCGCTGCGCTTTTCCGCCGCCCCACAAAGACTTTCCAGGATGCCCTGGCCGGAGGCGGCGCGGGCCTCCGCATGCTGGGCCTCACCGGAGCGGTACCGGTGGAAGGCGGCATCCCGATTATCGTAGGCGGCAAAATCGTCGGCGCGATTGGCGCGTCGGGTGGCAGCAGCGATCAGGATGGCCGCACCGCCCAAGCCGGCGCCGCCGGAATCAAATAGAAAGAGAAACCTTCATGAAAAACGCGATCTTGATGACTATGGTTGCGCTGGGCGTGACCTCCGTGTTGATGGCGCAGGACGGCGCGAAGTTCAACGGCACCTGGAAAGGCGACAACGGGCAGGTGCGCAAGTTGAACTATAAGGATGGCATCGTCTACATGGAAGAGACACAGACCGATGGCCGTGTGATCCTGCGTCAATATCCCACCCAGGGCCAGGAAATCACCATGACCGAAGGCGTCTGGAAGGATTCCAAAGCGACCGGCAAAATGGAAGGCAACAAGCTGGTAGTGGATACCACCATGCCGACCGGCATGAAATGGCACGATGAGTGGACTCTGGCCGATGACGGCAAGACCTATTCAGCTCTACGCCAGATGGTCTCGCCCGGCAATGGAGGCGGCTTCGGCGGCGGTAAGGGCGGAAAAAAGGGTGGCGGCGGCCCGGAAACGTTCACCAAGACTCAGTAGCGGCCGCCGATAAACGCGGATGGAGTAAGCATTTCCATCGGCATGCATCGGCGTTTCTCTGCGGCTTCCGGATTAGCTGGCCGGCCGGCGATACGGCGTGCTGAGATAGTGCCTCGATTCCCGGGCGGCATCCGCGTCGGGCGCATAGGTAATGCATTTCCGGTAGGACTGCAGGGCATCGGTGCGGCGGTTTATTAGATCGTAAATCTGTCCCATCCGCAAATAGGTCAGCGCGCCGGTATTGAGGTCCAGCTCTTCGCGTGAGGCCGCCACTTTCTGGAAGTTCTCCAAAGAGCGGTCCAATTCGCGGTACCAGAACTGGATGGTGCCCTCCTGGTAATAGATTTTCTCCCAGGGAACGCGGTCCATTCCGGGTGCATGATTGTTCTTTTCACGCGCCAATTCCTCCACTGCCGCAAGGGCGTGGTCTTTATCGCCGCTCAAGCTGTACATCTGCGATAGCTCCAGGCGCAGAAGAAAATTTCTGGGAAACTGGTGCATCAGTTCCTGGAGTAAGGGAATCGCGCGCATAGGCTGGTTCTCCCGGCGGTAGAGGGCGCAGAGGAAGATCTGAGCGGCAGTCTTGTTCTTCTTGCCGGCGCGCGCTACTTCCTCAATGGTGGCGATACCCTTTTCTTTCTCGCCGTGGATGCCGGCGAGAAACCCCAGCATGCGCCAGGCGAGCGGCAGGCTGCCCACGATGTAATCGTGCAACCCCAACACCAACCGGGCATCCACGTTCGCCGGATCGAGTTCGCTGACACGGCTGTGCTGGCGCCGCGCGGCGGTGGCATCGCTCAGAGAATCGCGCCAGGCTTTCTTCACCACCCAGTAATAATTAGCGCGGAACCCATAGGAGACCCCTAGCGAATAGAGAGCCGCCATATCGCTGGCATTTTTCTTCAGCGCCGCTTGGGAAAGCGCGATCGCCTGCCCGATTTCGTTGAGGAACAGGCGCTCCACTTCCGGGGAGGGGTTGAGCTTCGGGCGCCGCAAAAAGGAGTTGTTGCCCGAGACCAGCTCGCTTTCCAGTGCTCCATCGCGAAACATCTCGCGGAACAGCAGCGTTTCCGAAATATGGTTGTGAACGTCCGGCGAGTTCGGATCGCGCGCCTCGGCCTGCTGGAAGTCGGCCAGCGCCTGCTCGTACTCCAGGTTATAGAAGTGATCGAAGCCGCGCTCGAGTGCCGGATCCTGCGCGCTGAGCGAACTGGTGAGCGCCACCAGCGCCAGCATGAGCCTTGTCACAACTCTATGGTAGTTGTTCGAGCGCCCAGCACGCATTTTCAGCTACCGCCGGATCGGGAAATTCGCACAGTTTTTCGAGCGCGGCGCGGTACCGCTCCTGCCGGCTGTTGCCCATAGCGGCCGCCACGTTCCGCAGAAAACCGGCATAACGCGGTCGCGTCACGGGGGTGCCGCGAAACATTTCGCGGAATTCGTCCTCCGAAAGTTGTGCGAGCCGAGCCAACGGCGGCGCGAAATGGCGCGGCTGAAATTCGGGGGCATCGGTCAACGCGGCGCGCCGGTTCCAGGGGCAGACATCCTGGCAGATGTCGCAACCGAAGATGTGCGCTCCCATGTCTGCCCGCTGCGCGTCCGGGATGGAGCCGCGCAACTCGATCGTGTAATAAGAGATGCACAGGCGCGAATCGACCGTGTAACCCAGCGGCGCGGGAACGATGGCCGAAGTGGGGCAGGCATCGATGCAGCGCGTGCAGGAGCCGCAACGGTCCGGCGGAGGGGCATCGGGTTCGATTACGAGCGATACCAGCAGTTCGCCCAGGAAAAACCAGGAGCCGCTTTGCTGATTAATCAGGCAAGTATTCTTCCCAATCCAGCCCAGGCCCGCCTGGCGGGCGTAGGAACGTTCCAGCAGCGGTGCCGTATCCACGCAGATCTTGGATTCATGGGGCGGCAGCAGGCCGTCCAGACGTTCCAGGCCGCGGCGCAGCACGTCGTGATAATCGTCGCCCCAGGCGTAACGCGAAATCCACGCGCGTTCGCTCTCGCGGAATTGCGTGGAATAGGGCCATGGGCTGTTATACAGCTTGCCCACGCAGAGAATGGAGCGCGCCGAGGGCAGCAGGTTGCGCGGGTCTTCGCGTATGGCGGCCCGGCGGTCCGTCAAATAGTTCATTTCGCCGGCGAAACCTGCTGCGACCCACTGGCGGTACCAGGCGGTTTCGGGAGCCGGTTCCGCCCGCGCCACGCCTGCCAGCTCAAAACCGCACTCGCGGGCCAGGCGGCGAATGTCCGTGGAAGTCAAATCTCCAGCCCAACCGATCGCATCAGTTCCAGGGCGTTGCTCTTGCGCACGACACCCGGGCGCATCACGTAATCGAAATGAATCCGCCCGTCCTCGATGTGGTCTTCGAAATGGACGTTGGCGGCCTGGGAGCCCAGCGCCTCGGCGATGTGAGCCAGCGCGAGATCGTGCGTGGTAATCAGGCCAATGGCGCCGCGCTTCACCAGGCCGCGCACCAGGGCTTCGGCGCCTACGCGCCGGTCATGCGAATTGGTGCCGTGCAGGAATTCATCCACCAGGAAGAGCACCGGAAGTGAGCCGCTGGTGAGGTCGAGGATCTGGCGGATGCGCAGGATCTCAGCATAGAAGCGCGAGACGCCGTTTTGCAGCGAATCGGTCAGGCGAATAGAAGCGCCCACGGCCAAGGGAGAAAGCATCAGGCACCGGGCGCGCACGGGTGCGCCTGCCTGGGCGAGAACGACGTTAGCACCCAACGTGCGGAGCAGCGTGCTTTTGCCGGACATGTTCGAACCGCTCACTACCAGCAGCCGCAGATCGCCGCCGATCCGCACATCGTTACGCACCACGCGATTCTCCGGCAGCAGCGGATGCCCGATGGCCTCGGCCTCCAGGCACGGCCCGTCCGCGGTGAACTCCGGGAACGGGTCGGCGGGATGCTCGAACGCATGGCTGGCCAGCGAGCACAGAGCTTCCATTTCGCCGGTGGCGGTCAACCACCGCCGCACCGTAGGACCGGAATGTTTTCTCCAGGCTTCCACGGCGTACCCCCAGTGCGGCGTCCAGAAAATGAAGATTTCCGCCACCCGTACGAAAACGTTCTCGCGCGAATCCAGGTACTCCATCAGACGTTTCAGGCGGCCGATGCGGCGCGAGGGGGGATCGCCGGCGGTGTCCAGCGAAGCGCGTAACTGCGCCAGCAGCGGAGATTGGAACCGCTCGCGCTCCAGCCGGATGAGTACCTCGGAAAGCAGCCCGAGCCCGTGAGCCGATTGCTCAACCGCCGACACCACGGCCTCCACGCGCTGGCGCAGGCGGTGGTAGTACCAGCCGTTAACGGCGAGGCTCACGAAGAAGAAGTCGCGGAGCAGGGAAGTGGCGGGCTCCTCCAGGTGGATAAGATTGGCGAGGAAGAGAAGCAGCGTTACGAGAGCCGCGGCACTGGCGATGCCGAGAACGGTGAAGCCCCACAGCGCGAGGCGACCGCCGGGTTGCAGCAGTCCGGGGGCTTCTCCCCAGGCGGCCAGAGATGCCGCATCTACGCCGGTGTGCGCTTCTTCCGCCACCACCGCGAGGTCCTCCCGCAGTTCCACCATCGGCCGCAACTCGGCCACTGCCTCCTGCCGCGCGCGAACGGTGGCGGGCTCGGCTGGCTCCAGCAGCCAGCGAGCCAGCGTTTCTTCGCCAATGTGGGTGCGAGCGGTCGAAAGCAGCTCAAACAGCGATCCCTTCCCGAACAGGTCGAGGTCCTGCGCATACGGATGGGCCGGGTCGAGGTACGCGAGTCCGGCTTCGCCCGTGCCCGCCCAGTTCCCATCCAGCCGGGCCAACCCTCGCTCGAAATAGCGGACGGCGCGGCGATGCAACTCGGCAACCTTCAGCAAACGATCATGGATTACGAAGAGGGCTATGAAAGCGGTCGCAGGCACCGACACCCAAGCGATGGAAAATGAGGAGCTTGCCAGCGCCAGGATGACCCCCGCGATAGCCCACAACACGGCCGCCAGTTGCAGATAGCCCAACGTGCGATGCCGCCGCTCGCGCGCGGCCACATCGGTGCGGCGTTCCTGCAAGCGTTGCGAATAAATGAGGCGCGGATCCTGCATGGGGCCTTTTTATTGTCGCCGGTTGTGGCGCAAGGCTCCGCCTTGCGCGCCAAGCCTGTCCTATTCATATTGTGTGCCAGGTGTTATAGTGCGGTTATGCCGAGCGGGTATATCCCGATCTTCATCTTTCTGGCGCTGGCAATCGCGTTTCCGATTCTGTGCCTGGGATTGGCCAAGCTGATCCGCCCATCAGCCCCTTCCCCCACCAAGCTGGCAGCCTATGAATGCGGCATTCAACCCACTTCGGATTCGCGCGGCCGCTACACGGTGCGGTTCTACATCATCGCGATTCTGTTCGTCATCTTCGATGTGGAAACCATCTTCCTGTTCCCGTGGGCCGTCCGCTACCGCGCGCTGGGCTGGTTTGGCGTCGCCGAGGTGGCAGTGTTCCTGGCCGTCCTGTTTGTGGGGTACATCTGGGCCTACAAAAAGGGCGCCCTGGAATGGGTCTGAGGCCTCGGTAGCGCCGGCGATCTTGTCGCCGGTGCAATTTTGCCGCCGATGAGATCGGCGGCGCTACTGAACCAGGAACGCCCCTCCCGAAGCTGTGCCCGTGTAAGGCGTCGAGGCGGCCGCTTTAATGTAACTGTTTCCCACCAGCGACAAAGTGTCCGACACAATAGTGGTCTTCGTTGCATTGGCGGAGGTCCCGCCGTTGAACGTCAGCGCGGCGGTAGGAAAGTACAGGACGCCATTGAGAAACATCGTAGAGCCGCCCTTCAGGGTCGCGGCATTGGTGTCGCTGCTCTCCTGCCAGAAGAGGATTCCCTTGTAAGTGCCGCTCAACGGCCCGTTCAGGGTAACGTTGTTGGTGCCGTGGAGGTTCACACTTCCACCAGTGACGTAAAAGGTGACGCCGCCGCTTCCGTCTCCTCCAGTCGTGTTGTTGGTCACCGTCGCGTTACCTCCGATATCGATCCCGCCCTGAAGAATGTAGATGCCGGGATTGAACGTGAGCGAGCCCGTGTTAATGCTGATTTGACTGCAGTATGTGCCAGGGTTGAGAGTAGCTTGCCCGGAATAGGTGAGGCAAGGGCCCGTAGATGATGGCGCGGTCATGTTCGCAAACGGATCGTTGGCCAGCGTCGCTCCGGTATTCGGCGCCGGCGAGATCTGGCTGGGGCTATGATCCGAAACGTTGCCGACCACGTTGACGCCGGCTCCGCCCGTGGCGGTGATCTGCCCGTTTGATCCGTTGATCGAGACGGCATCGCTGGCGGTCGAATCCACGTAGAGTCCACAGCCTGTCGTGATCGTGGTAACGCCGTTCGAGCTCAAGTCGATGCCGTTCTGGCCCAGCGTGTAAATGCATCCGCCGGCTGAGGGAAGCCACACGCCGGCAATCGATTGATAGCTCACATTGCCGTACTGCTGCCCCAGAACGGAAAGGAAGGTCAGTGGCAATTTCTCCGAAACTGTTACCGAGACCCAGTAGCCTGGGTGGAGTGTCTGCGTCGCGCTCAGAACGAGCGCCGTGGTATTGGCAGTTACCGTTACGCTTTGATTACCTGAGTTGCCGCCATTCGTAAACCCATTCTGCTTGGCGTAGAGGCAGGCAGCCTGGACCGGATCCGCCGGCGTACCCAGGACTGCGGGACAGGCCGTGCTCGCCTGGCAGGTCCACCCGGAGCCACATGATTGACTGGCGGCATTTTGGGCGGCGATGGCGCCGGCCATGGCGGCCGATTCAGCAGCGTTCTGGCAGGCCAAACGGCGGTAATGCGCCCAGCCGATATCCACCACGAAACCGACTAGACCAAAGGTGACCGGCAGCGACATGGTCGCGAAAATGAGAGCCTGGCCTCTTTGATTCCGCCTGGAATGGCGCGCGCTCACTGGATGTTCGCTCGATGCTGTGGTGAGTTGCACGAGAAAACAATAGCGTCGTTCCAAAAAACAGTTATGCTGACATTCGGCAACTTGGGGTAAACAGAACCGGTCTGGTACTTACCATTCGCGATGGAAAAAGTACCTGATTGTCGCTGGCTGGCTGTACCGCTCCATAACGCTCGCGGCTCGGTAGGTATGTGTTACTGAGCCGCGACCGCTAGAAGCTGTGAAAAAATGCGGGGACATTACGGGCCAGTGAGGCCAAATCGTGCCGCTGTACCACGCGGCAGTAGTGTCCCCGGATTTTTTCACAGCTTCCCAGGGAGCGGTGCTCCGGAATACCTGGGCGAATTTCTGATCGCGTGTACTTAGTCACTCTAGAGTGGGTCTGGCGCTGGTGGCGCCGGCGATCTGGTCGCCGCTGTAATTGCCGCCGAGGAGATCGGAGGCGCTACTGTACGAGAAATGCCCCGCCCGAAGACGTGCCCGTGTAAGGCGTCGAGGCGGCCGCTTTGATATAACTGTTTCCCACCAACGAGAGCGTATCCGACACAATCGTTGTCTTAGTCGCGTTAGCGGCCGTGCCGCCGTTGAACGTGAGCGCGGCGGTAGGGAAATACAGGACCCCATTGACAAACATGCTCGATCCACCCTTCAGATTGGCGCTGTTGGTATCGGTGCTCGCTTGCCAGAAGAGGATTCCCTTGTAAGTGCCGCTGGTAGGCGCGTTCAGGGTGACGCTCGGCGTGCCGTGGAGGTTCACGTTTCCGCCAGTGACATAAAAAGTCACCCCGCCGCTTCCGTCCCCGCCGGTACTGTTGTTGTTCACCGTCGCGTTGCCGCCGATGTCAATCCCATTCTGGAAAATGTAGGTGCCGGGATTGAACGTCAGGGTGCCATTGTTGATGCTGATTTGATTGCAGTAGGTGCCGGGGTCCAGCACGGCTTGCCCGGAGTAGGTCAGGCAAGCGCCCGTGGAGGGCGCGGTCATGCCCGAAAACGGATCGCTCGCCAGCGTCGCTCCGGTATTCGCACTAGGCGAGATCTGGCCGGGGCTATGCGTGGAAACGTTGCCCACCACATTGACAGACGCTCCGCCGCTGGCCGTGATCTGCCCGTTCGCCCCCACGATCGAAATGGCGCTGCTGCTGTTCGAATCCACGTACAGCCCACAGCCTGTGCTGATTGCGGTGTTGCCGTTCATGCTCACGTCCGTGCCGTTGCGGCCCAGCGTGTAAATGCATCCTCCGGCTGAGGGCAGCCACACGCCGCCAATGGATTGGTAGCTCACGTTACCGTACTGCTGTCCTAAGACGGAAAGGAACGTCAGGGGCAATTTCTCCGAAACCGTTACCGAGATCCAGTAGCCCGGGTGGAGTGTCTGGGTGGCGCTCAGAACCAACGCGGTGGTGTTGGCGGTTACCTTGACGCTTTGATTACCGGAATTGCCGCCGTTCGTAAACCCATTTTGCTTGGCGTAGAGGCAGGCAGCCTGGACTGGATCCGCAGGAGTATTCAGAGTGGCGGGACAGGCCGTGCTCGATTGGCACGTCCAACCGCCCGCGCACGACTGACTCGCGGCATTCTGGGCGGCGAGCGCGCCCGCGAAGGCGGCCGATTCCGCCGCGCTCTGGCAAGCCAGGCGGCGGTAATGCGCCCACCCGATATCCACCACAAAACCAGTTAGAGCAAAAGTAACCGGCAGCGACATGGTGGCGAAAATGAGAGCCTGCCCTCTTTGCTTCCGCATGGAATGGCACTCGCTCATCGATGATTGCTCGATGCTATGCCGCCTTGCACTCAAAAACCATCCTCTCGTTGGAAGGAGCGCCGGACGCTAACCTTCGGCAACTTGATCCGATCGCAAACGGTCTGGTACTTACCGTTAAGATGGGAAAGCCACAAGCGGCCAGTCAACGGCGGGGCAGTCGCGGCAGCAGCGCGCTGGAAATGGCCTTCTTGATGCCGTGGTACATCTTCCTGTTTGTGGGGGTGTTCGATTGGGGCTATTACGCGCACGCGCTGATCTCGGTCGAATCGGCGGTCCGCTCGGCCGTCCAATACACATCCCAGAGTTCCAAAACTGCTACCGACCAGACCACGGCCTGCATTTATGCCCTCAACGAAATGAAGGTTTCGCAGAACGTGCCCGCCAACAGTTCCTGCAATGCCGATCCGCTGGTGGTGACGGCCAGCCTGGTGGCCAGCGGTGCGGACGGCAATGCCGCGGCCTCGATCACTGTCAAATACCACACCGCGCAGTTGATCCCGATTCCGCTGATTCTGAACAACCAGTTCTGGATCGTGCAGACCCTGCAAATGCGGCTGCAGAGTTGACCATGCAGCGCCGGAACCAGCGAGGAAACGCGCTTTTGGAATTCACCCTGGCGGGTATTCCCATGCTGTTCGTCTGGCTTTCGATCGTGCAGATGGCCATCGGCATGTGGCAATACCACACGATGCAATATGCCGTGAAAACCGCCGGGACCTACGCCAGCTTGCATGGCTCGGACTGCGCGACCGGCGGAAACAGTTGTACCGTGCAAGTGAAGGACGTGGCCGGAGTGCTCCAGAACTATGCCATAGGGATTGACCCTACAGCCATCACCGTGACCTTCAACGCCATGGCGTCTGACCACGTAACGGTGGCCAACACTGTGACGTGCCAGCTCTCCGGCGGTGCCAGCCCCTGTACGAGCAACACCACGCAATGGCCGCCCACCTCTTACAACACGCCGGGAACCGATATCGAAATCAAGACGGAATATCAGTTCAAATCGGCGCTGGCGATGGTAACGCCGGGATCAGGGCAACCCGTGACCTTCGGCACGATCTGGCTGCCCGGATTCACCCACCAAACGATCGTGTTCTAGTCAGTGGGACAGGCATTCCTGCCTGTCTACCGGCCGCAGCCTGGCGGCCTTTTATCCCCGCTCCCACATCATAAAACCGATCATCGTTTTGGCATCTTCGATCTGGCCTTTGCGGATCATCTTGCGGATCTCTTTCCGCGTGAACCACTGCGCCTCGATCCGTTCATCCTCCATGGGAGTGGCTTCCCCTTCCGTGAGGTCCTTGGCCAGGAAGATGGTCATCTTCTCCTGGACATATCCCGGGCTCACCCAGAAACTGGCGAGCTTAGTCCACTTCGCCGCGCGGTAGCCGGTCTCTTCCGCCAACTCGCGCCGCGCGGCCTGCAGCGGTTTTTCGCCTTCATCCAAACGCCCCGCGGGCAATTCCCAGAGATACTTCGCCGCCGGCAAGCGGTACTGCTTCACCAGCAGCACGCGTTTCTTGTCATCCACCGCCATCATGACGGCCGATCCCATGTGCCGCACCACCGAGCGCTTGATTGCGAAGCCGGTCTTGCGGTCCTTAGCCTCGTCCTCCGTCACGCGGAAGAGGCTGCACTTGTACATTTCTTTCGAAGAGGTGATTTTCATGATTTGGTCCGGAGCGCCGCCGCGAATCGATCGGCCGGTAGCGTGTTCAGAATGTCGCCCGGTCCCAGCCACCCGCGCCGCGCGGTGATCACGCCGTACCGCATGCTGCGCAGATGTTTGGGATGGTGCGCGTCGGTAGAAATCGTAAACCGGGCCCCCTTGGCTTTGGCCGCCCGGATCATCGCGCTGTTCAGGTCCAGCCGTTCCGGGCTGGCATTGATTTCGAGCCACACGCCGCGCTTCACGGCCTCGGCCACTACTCGCTCGAAATCGAAAGCGAACGGGTCGCGCTGCAGCAGCATCCGGCCGGTGGGATGGCCCAGAATCTTCACGTGCGGGCATTCCAGCGCGCGCAGCAGCCGGTCGGTCATCTCCGCGGCTTCCAGGTTCATGTGGCTGTGCACGCTACCGATCACCAGGTCGAGTTCCGCTAGCGCGTCGTTAGCCAAATCCAGAGCGCCGTCGCGCAGAATGTCGCATTCCAGGCCCGAGAAGATACGGATGCCTAGGCCGTTGCGGTTGATCTCCCGAACCTGTTTCGCGAACGCCACCGCGCGCGTTTCATCGAGTCCGTTAGCCATGGCCAGTGCCTTGGAATGGTCCGTGATGGCGATGTACTCGTAGCCCAGTTCGCAGGCGGCTGCCGCCATTTCCTCTAGCGTGGCGCGGCCATCGGTCTCCGTGGTGTGCATGTGCAGATCGCCGCAAATCTGTTTCAACTCGACCAGTTCCGGCAGGCGGCCTTCCTCCGCCGCTTCGATCTCGCCGCAGTTCTCCCGCAATTCCGGAGGAATCCAGGCCAGCCCCAGAGCTTCGTACACGCCGGCTTCGGTTTCCCCTGCGACCTTATGATCGTCCTCGATGCGGAAGAGGCCGTACTCGCTCAGCTTTAGGCCCATCTTCACGGCGCGCGTGCGTATGGCCACGTTGTGGTCCTTGCTGCCCGTGAAATATTGCATGGCGGCGCCGAAGCTGGCGGGCGGCAGCGCGCGCACGTCCACCTGCAGGCCTTCGTGGCCCACCTTCGCGCTCGCCTTGTTTTCGCCGCGGCCCAGCACTTCCTCGACTTTGTGGAAGCCGATGAAGCGCTCCAGTGCCGGCGTGGGATTCGGACCGGTCACCAGCAGGTCGAGATCGCCCACCGTCTCGCGCCCGCGCCGCAAGCTCCCGGCCGGCGTGATGGCTTCCACGCCGGGTACCTGGCGCAACAACTCCGTGAGTTCCGCCGCCATCCCCTCCGCATAGCTGAGCAGATAACGGCCCGTGCGCTGCCGATATTGCGCGATGGACCGAAGCACCTTTTCTTCCAGCTTGGCGCCCATGCGCGGCAGCACGCGCAGCTTCTGCTCCAGGCAGAGGCGCTCCAGCTCGTCGATGGTGCTAATGCGGTAGTGCTCGAAAATGAGGGCGATGCCTTTGGGCCCCAGCCCCTGTATCTTCAGAAATTCGAGCGCCGTGGGCGGGAACTTCTGCAGCAGCAGATCGCGGCGTTCGCACGACCCGCTGGCGACGATTTCGCCGAGCACCGCGGCCAGTCCCTTGCCGATACCGGGGATGTCCGTGACCTTGCGCCCGGAATCGCGCAGAATATCCGCCACGCGCTCCGGGTAGCCTTCAATCGCAGTAGCGCCGTTGCGATAGCTGCGGATGCGGAACGAATCCTCGCCCGCAATCTCCATCAGATCGGCCGTCTCCCACAGCACCCGCGCGATTTCCCGGTTCTCCATCCTGAGATTCAATTATCCAACGGAGGAGCGGGAAATCCGCGATGCCGTGAGCTTTTGCCTTCCGTTATTGATCGAGCTGGAAATTCACCGTGATCTGCGTATCGGTCTGCACCGGCTCGCCATTCAGCAAGGCTGGCTGGTAGCGCCACTGCCGGACTGCATCCAACGCCGCCTGCGCGAGCCGCGGATCCGATGCGGGGCTGATGACTTCCAGGTTGATAGGTTCCCCGCTCACGGAAATCGCCGCCTTCATGGTCACCAGGCCGGCGATGCCTTGTTGCTGCAAATCCGGCGGGTATACGGGCGGGACCTGATGAAACAGCCTGGCGGACTGCACCATGCCACCAATGCGCAGGCGCTGGGGCCGGCTCGCTGGCGCAGGCGTGGCCGTGTTTCTCTGGCCTCTCACCGTAATCGTTTGCTGCGTCGCGCCAATGGCCAGTGTGGCATCCAGTTCGGACGGCTGGCCGGCCACGAGAGTCACTTCGCGAGTCGATTTCGCGAACCCATTCGCAACAAATGCCACCTCGTACTTTCCCGGCGGCAACGCCGCAAAGCGATAGATCCCAGTCATGTCCGTCGTGGCCGTGAAATCGGTCCCTCCCGGCGCATCCATGTTATGCGCGACGACCTGGACTCGCGGGATGCGCGCCGCAAAGCTATCCTGTACAACACCGGCGAGCACGATCGGCGCTGAAGTAGCCTGAGAAGCGGGCGCCTGCGCGCGGACCGCGGCAACCGGGAGCAACAAGGCCATGACCGCGAGCGCGACCGCAGCCGCAACTGCGCCGCTCAGCGGCCGGCGGTTTCGCCCGCGATCCAGCAGCGCCCGTACGCGGGTTTCGAGGTAGGAGGATTCCGCCATGGCTGGCGTATGCATGGCGCGACCGCCGAGGGAACGCGCCAGCGCAGTGAGATGAGCGGCATAGTCCGGAGCGGAGATTCCGCTGGCTAGCACGGCGTCGTCGCAAGCCCGTTCGCGTTCTTGCGCAAGCTGCCGCGTGGCCAGCCAGACCAAAGGATGAAACCAGTACAGGCAGCAAGCGAACTGGCCCAGCCGCTGCGCTAGAAGGTCGCGCCGTCGAATGTGGCTGAGTTCATGCACAAGTACGGTGCGAAGCCGGGCGGGCAGCCATTCCTGAGCATCCGGCGGTAGAATGATGGCCGGCCGCACGATCCCGAAGGTCATAGGCACTGGCGCAGCCGGGCTCAGTAAAACCGGGACCCCCTCTGCAAAAGAAAAATCAGCGGAGAATCCCATTCGCGCCATGCGACGCACGCGGGCAAACCCGGCCAGGAACCAGCCCGTCGTCGCGAGAAATCCCAGCGCCCAAATCAGTAGAGGCCAAGCTATGTGGATGGGAGCCTGCCCCCGTACCGTGATGACCGTCGCCGGCGACGATTCAGTTATATGCTCGAAAACCAAAGGCGTCGCTGTCGCGATGGGCAGCCTCCACTGGTGAGCCGCCAACTGGACCAAGGGTAGCAGCAGTAACCCCGTCAAAGCCCCGGTCCAGACGAAGTGCCGTACGGCCGATGACGACCGCCGCAAGCATATCGAGGCGGCGCCGGCCGCCAGCAGAAGAATCGTACCCTGGGCAGCGCTCGCCACCAGCAAATCGATCCAGCTCATTGTTCCTCTCCTTCTTTCTTGGCCTCTTCAATCAAAGCCGAAATGCGATCCAGATCCTCTTTTGACAGGCGGGATGCGCCGAGATCCAGCATGGCGGCCATGGCCTGTTCCACGGAACCTTCAAAAAAAGTGGCGATCATGTGGCGCAGCGCCGAGCGGCGCGCCGTTTCCCGCGACGTGGTCGGGAGATACACATAGCGCAGCATTTCCGCCTGGTGCCGCACATGGCCCTTTTCTTCGAGCACGCGCAGCTTGGCCCGCACCGCGGAGTAGCTGGGCGCATCCGGCAAAGCCTGGTGAATTTCCGCAGCCGTCGCGCGCCCACGCTGGTACAGGATGTCCATGATCTGCCGCTCCCGGCGGCTGAGTGTGCGATGCCCCACAGTGCTCATTTGGTGAATGCTGCTAAAGCAGCAGCATGTTGCAAAAGTAGCACATGCGGATAGAGATTGCAAGAGGCAATTTCTGCAGGAGCCTCTAACTGCCGCGTGCTACCGAGCCGCGACCGCAGGGAGTGGTTTAGCGGGCTCTTACATTGAAGCTACATCCCTCTTGAAACGTGTTAAGTGTATTTTCAGATTTATGGATGCGTTAACGGTCCATCGCCTGCATTTCGCATTTACCGTCACATTTCACTACCTCTTCCCCCAGTTGACGATGGGGCTGGCACTGCTGATCGTGGTGCTCAAGACCCTCGCGCTTCGTACCGGGGACGAGCATTACAACCGCGCTGCGCGCTTTTGGGCCAAAGTGTTCGCCATCAATTTCGCCATGGGCGTGGTCACCGGGATCCCCATGGAATTCCAGTTCGGCACCAACTGGGCGCGCTTCTCTAAGGCCGCCGGCGGCGTGATCGGCCAGACCCTCGCCATGGAAGGTGTGTTTTCGTTTTTCCTGGAATCGAGCTTCTTGGGCCTGTTTTTGTGGGGCGAAGAACGGCTCGGCCCCAAGGCCCATTGGGTCTCGGCATTCCTCGTATTTTTAGGTTCGTGGCTTTCGGGCTTCTTCATCGTCGCCACGGACGCCTGGATGCAGCACCCCACCGGCTATCTCTTGCGGAATGACGGCCAGATCATGCTGGCCAGTTTCTGGGGGCTGCTGCTCAATCCCTGGCTTCTCTGGCAGTATCTCCACAACATGATCGGCGCAGTGGTCACAGCCAGCTTCGTGATGGCCGCAATAGGGGCTTTTTACCTGTTGTCGCGCCGCCACCAAACCTACGGGCGGACCTTCGTACGCATTGGGGTCATTGCCGGCACGATCTGCGGTGTGCTCATGCTATTCCCGACTGGCGATCAGCAGGGGAAAAATGTCGCCTGGCACCAGCCGGTCACCTTGGCTGCCATGGAAGGCCTGTTCCACACACAGGATCGCGCGCCTTTGGAGATTCTCGGCCAGCCGGATATGGATCATGACGACCTCGATAACCCGCTCACCGTGCCTTACGCGTTGAGCTTCCTTACCTATCAAAGATGGAAGGCCGAGGTGAAGGGGCTCGATGCGTTCCCGCGCGAACTCTGGCCCGATAACATCCCGCTGCTGTATTACAGCTATCACATCATGGTCGGGTTGGGGACCATCTTCATCGCGATCATGCTGCTGGCGTCATTTCGTTTGTGGCGCGGGAAGTTGTACACCTCGCGGCCGATGCTCTGGACGTTGATGCTGGCCCTGCCGTTCCCGTACATTGCCACCATCGCCGGCTGGATCACCGCCGAAGTGGGGCGTCAGCCCTGGCTGATCTACGGCCTCCTGCGGACGCCCGAAGGAACTTCGGATCGCGTAGTCGCGGGCAACGCCTTGTTCACCCTGATTGGTTTCATGGGTATGTACGCGCTGCTCGCGATTCTGTTTCTCTTCTTGATTTCGCGGGAAATCGCGCACGGACCGGAAGAGCCGTCGCCCAAGCAGCGGCCGCTTTCCTCGCGCGAATTCGCGGAGGTGGGGGACTAAATGGAAACGATCTGGTTCTGCGTGGTCGCGGTGATGATCGCGATATACGTCGTGCTCGACGGCTTCGATTTGGGCGCCGGTATCCTCCATCTCTTCGTGGCCAAAACGGATTCCGAGCGCCGCGCCGTGCTGGCTTCCATCGGCCCGGTGTGGGATGGGAACGAAGTCTGGCTGCTGGCCGGCGGCGGCGTGCTCTACTTTGCGTTTCCCGCGCTATACGCTTCCAGCTTCAGCGGCTTCTATTTGCCGCTCATGGTGGTGCTGTGGCTCCTTATCCTCCGCGGCATCGCCATCGAGTTCCGCAACCACTTCGATAGCCACGTTTGGGGGCCGCTGTGGGACGCGGTCTTCTGCGGCGCGAGCGCATTGCTGGCGATCTTTTTCGGCGCTGCGCTCGGCAATGTGGTGCGCGGTGTTCCGCTCGATTCCACCGGCTATTTCTTCCTGCCGCTCTGGACGGATTTCTCCATCGGAATCAAGCCCGGCATTCTGGACTGGTACACGGTGCTCATCGCCCTAGCCGCGTTCTTCACTCTCGCCGAGCATGGCGCCCTGTGGGTCGCGCTGAAAACGACTGGAGAATTGGAGACGCGCGCCCGCCGCGCCGCCGCCCGGTTGTGGTGGGGTGTGCTGGTGATGGTCGTTGCGATTACCATCGTGAGTTTCCGCGTCCAACCTCACTTGGGCGAGAGCTTCGCCGCGCGGCCGTGGGGGTACATCTTCCCGCTGCTGGCCGTTGCGGGTCTCTTCGCGATGAGGATACTTACTGGCCTGCGCGGATTTCTGGGCTCCTGCGCGTTCATCATTGGAATGCTGACCAGCGTGGTCTTCGGAGTCTATCCTCTGGTCCTGCCGGCGGTCGGTGACCCCGCCCTTTCGCTCACCATCCACAACGCCGCAGCCCCGCTCTACGGGCTGCAGGTAGGCCTGGTTTGGTTCATCCCCGGAATTGCCCTGGCAGCCGGTTATTTCGTTTATACGTACCGTAGCTTCGCCGGAAAAGTGCCCACACCCGCCCCGCGCTAGGTGGGGCCGGGCTTTCAGCCCGCCGGCCGGATTTCCATCCGGCCACCCGGCCGCAGGCCGGCGTGTTTTTCCAGCCTCACGCAGCCTATCGGGCGCACCACCGGAGTGCTTGGTCGGGCAGGCCGCAGGCCGGCCTCACGGCTGCTTGCAAGCAAAGTTCGCCGCGTCGTTGGTGCTGCCCACACCCTTGTACACCGCAACTTGCGGATACGGGCACAGCGGCCTCGTGATATCCACCGCCCCATTCGTCACATGCGAGGCAAGAATAGAGGCCGGAGCTTCCCCGGCTTCCCGCCAGCGCTCGATCACGCCCATCTTGTTGAATTGGTCGGGGCCTGCCCCGCCGCGGCAATGCGCCATCCCCGGCTCCATAAAGAGTCGCACCCAGTCGCTCTGGTCACCGCCCATCGTGGCCAGCACGTTCTGGTAATAGCTCACGGTATGTCCCGGCGGAATCCCCGGATCGGCCCAGCCGTGATACAGCAGCAGCTTGCCGCCATGCGCTTTGAAGGCCGAGAGATCGAACGTCAGCACGTCGATGCCGGCTTTATCCGCTTGCGCGACTTCTTTTGCCAGATCGAAATGATGCCAGTCGTAATCTTTATCCTGATGCCCCAGAATCCGAATCACATCCCAGACGCCGCCCGGGCTCGTGGGCACATTGCGCAGCGAGGCGAGTTCCATCTCCGTGCCCACCGGATATCCGGTCCAGATGACTTCCCCGCTCGGCGTCTTCACGTCGCCGAAAACGATTTGCACCGTCTTCAATTGCCCCGGCGTTAAGCAGGTGGGGGCATCGCCGTTCTTGCACAACAGCGCCGATGGATCGTAATGGCACTTCTCCGGATTGCTGATGATGCCGTCCTTTACTCCATCCAGGGCATCGCACGCATCCATCACCGCCTTGTGCAGGGCCGCTACTTTCTCCTGCGTCAGCGGGGCGTTGTTCTTCATCAGCTCCAGGCTCCGCTCCACCCCGGCTGCGTGCAGATGAACGTGCGGGTTGGCCGGAGCGCCCGCCGAGATGGCGTCGAAATCGTCTGGAAAACGCGTTGCCTCAACCAAGCCTTGCCTTCCGCCTGTGGAGCAGCCGTTATAGTAGGAATACTTCGGTCCCTGCCCGTAGAACTTCGCCGTAATGAGCTTCGCCTTTACCACCGTCTCGTGCATGGCCCGGTATGCGAAGTCGGTGATCTTCTCCGGATGGCCTAGCGCGAACATGCCGCCCCCGCCCACATCGCCGGCGCGGTGCCCCGTGTCATTGGACGCCGTGGCATAACCTTCGCGGAGGGCATCGGCCATCGCCGGATAGCTCACGGTGCCCGCCCATCCTCCATTGCCCACCACCTGCAGCTTTCCATTCCAGTTCTCGGAGGGCAAAAAGACGGCCGCCTCGATTTTCGAATCCGAAGACGGCGTCAGAATCATCATCACCCGGCAGTAGGCTGGAACCGGCAGCGGAGCGGGCCCGCGCCCCTGAGCCGCGGGAGGCCGGGCAGCGCCGCCGCGCCCCTGCCCGCCGGAGCCGGCCGCTTCGTTGTCCGCATCCGGTGCGGGAATGGTTGCAATTTGTGGCGCCGGAGCTTTGAATGGCCCCGCCGGAATGAATTGGATCGACGTTACGGTCGCATCCGGGAACGAAAGCTTTAACTGGTCGCACGGGGTCTGCGCGAACCCGGCGGCGGCCATCAGAGATAACGCCAGCAGCGTAGAAACTCGGAACATTTCCCAACCCTCCAATCGCTCCTAGCTACTCTACACAGAAAAAGCGCTGGCGGGAAGCGCGCCCGCGATTCGATCGGTTGGCGTAAACCAAAAGAAAGCTCTCGGTGGCTCAGCGGATTCTTGGAGTGCCTTCCGGGAATTTAGGACGCGTTGCTCCGCCGCTCGCAATAGATCCCGCAGCACCGGTTTTTCTAAGCCGCCACGTAGAATGCGTGCGCGTGACTCATGCACAATCGTTCTCGAATGCCTACTCGTTCTTTGTGAAAATCCATGCTGGCCTCCAGTCTGCAGGAAAGAGGAGCCAGCCGGTCTTTGCGGTTTAGACGGCTCTTGCGTGCTCACCTTACTATACCGCCTTTGAGTTCTGCTGAGGCTGACGATCGCTGTTGATCGTCTGCCACCGGCCGAACGTCCAGCAATTGACTCGGCTACTGCAGCGGGTACGTCGTGCCGAACAGGTCGGACATCACGTTCACCGTCGCGTCGCACGCGTGGTTCAGGCAGGGCAGCCCCAGCCCGCCTTCGATCGAGCGTAGCAGCGAGTAATGATTATATGCGGCTGAGCTCTGGATACCGTGCGAGCCGTAGTTCGTATCGACGATCAGCAGCACTTTGTTGCTAATGGGGGCCACCGCGTAATCGTTTTCATCCCACACAATCACGATCGCGTTATGGCCCTGGCTCCAAACCGGGGACTTTTTAATGGCCGAGACGATTTGCTTTAAAGCCACATCACCGAGTTGCATGAGGGCCGGATTGAGACCGGCTTGCGTGCCGTTGTCGTTCGGATCGTAGTTGCAGAAAGCCGTGCCGTTGCCGCGGCCGTGTTGGTCGTTGCACTGGTTGGGAGCAATAAAAGAGAAAGTCGGCACGTTCCCAGAGGCAAGATCGGCGTAAAGACCGTTCCACCCGATAAAGCCGGCCATGTTGGTCAGGTCGCTGCCCGGTTGCTCGCCTTCCTGCACGCTGCGGAAGTAGGCGAACGGGTTGTGCTTCACGGCATACAGCGCCACCACGTTGGAAGATGTCAACGGTGGCGTCAGAGCCGGCGTGATCAGGCTGAAATTCGTCTGATCGGTGAAAACTCCGTCGCTGATGTTGACACCGTCTGCGCCGCGCGGGGGAAGGCTTTCCTGATAGCTCTTCCACGTGCCCCCCACCTCCGCGAGTTGATCCGCGATGCTCTTCCCCGAAATATTCGTGGCGGCTGCAATCGACTGCGTGCCGTCGATATTGTTCTCGCCCGGAGGCCCGGTTGTCTCGTTGGTAGTGTCCACCGCGGGTGTCGCCGCTTCGGTTCCCACTCCGGAAATCGGGCAAATCGCGGGAGAACTGGGATTATCCGCATTCACCGTGGCGGAAAGCAGGTTCGGTGTGCAGGAAAAATCATGCCAATCGGGGTTGTTGTCGCTGTGCACGCCAAAGTTGGAGCCGCCCACGATCTCCAGGTAGTTGGTCAGGCTCGGATGCGCGATCGCGAAATAGTTCGTAGCGCTATTGGCGAGCCCCATCAGGTTATTCGTGAACGGCAAGTTCGGGTTCCCCACCACTTCGCTGTATCCGTGATTCTCCATCATCACGACGAAGACGTGATCCAGACGCGGGATTCCTCCGGGAACGGGCCCCTCGGCGGCGACGCTCAAGCCTGCCACTACGAGCGTCAGACTCAAAAGTATAATTCTCTGCACAGCTTCTCCTTTCTTCTATTGGGGGTGTGACAAAACGGATTTGTGATTATGGCAGGCGAATGCATCCGCTTCGTTACGAACGCATCAATTGTTAATGACAGTGGCTGGACGCGCGGCGAAAGCCGCGCCCGGGAGTTTAGACATTTCCACTCCACTCAGGCAGGTGTATTTCGTGGGGCGGGCTTTCAGCCTGCCGGCCGGATTTCCATCCGGCCAACCGGCCGTAGGCCGGCGTGTTTTCCGGCCTCACGCAGCCCACGGGCGCACCACCGGAGTGTTTTGGTGAGGCACTTTCAGCCTGCCGAGCGCCGGCCAGAAGCCCGGCGGCCGCGCGCCGAAAGCCGCGCCACCCGCCGCTAGCAGCCCACCAATCGCTCCGCCCGGCACAGAGCTTCGGCGTACTCGCGCTGCAGCACGCGGCGATATGAGCCCGAGCCGTTTGGCACCATGTCGAAGAGCCCGCTGTTGTGCCAATGCGCGGGGTCATCCCAATCGAATCGATCGAGGATCGGGTACAGGCACACGCCTTCAAGCGGAACGCCGTTCTTGCAGGCCTGCTGGACTTCCGCGGCGATCTCATCCAGCCAGTCGGCCCGGCCAATTCCGTAATGGCTGGTCTCGGCGATAAACAGCAGCCGTCCGTACCGTTCATAGACCTCGGCCAGGAGCTTGTGCAGAGGCATCCAGCGTGGGTCGTCGGAGCCGGCATCCCAGTGCAGCTTGCGGCCGCCGGGCATCTCCCACTCGTTCGCCGCGTAGAAATTCACCCCGATGATGTCCAGATAACGCTCAGCGCCGCCCAGTTCCGGTTCGATGCGCCCGGCGATCATGTCCCAGGCTTCGAACTGGCTGTTGCGCTGCGCCTGAGCCGGGCCGGTGAGCCACGGCCGCCAGCGGGGCGGGACATTGTGGATCAACGGCTCCGCCCAGCAGATGCGCGCCTCCCCATCCGCGGACCAGATCGCTTCGCAAGCCGCGATCGCCGCGCGCACCACCTGCCGCTTCAACGCGCCATCCCGGCCATAGGCGTGTGGGTAGATCAGGTCGCGCGTGGCCGCCCAGGCAAAAAAGTTGATCTCGTTGAATGGCGTGAAAAAACCAGCCCGGCCTGTGCGTTCGCGCTGCGCGCGTGCGGCTGCTGCCGCAAAATGCGAGAAGCGCTCTACGAATTCCGGCGAAAAGATATCCAGGCCGTCAGGCCAGCCATAGTGGCACAAGTCCCAGATGACCTGCACTCCCTCCGCCTCGGCAGCTTCCAGCATGGGAAGCCATGACGACCAGTCATACGCCCCGTTGCGGTCGATCAGGTGCCACCGGAGCCCGTCCCGCGCGGTTTGGATCCCGATGCCGCGCAGCAGGCGGTAATCCTCGGCTGCCAGCGTGTCGTGCTGCAGCGCCGCGGTCATATCCAGCCGCTTGCCTTTGGAGTTGACATGGCAGGAGCATTCGAAACCACCGATCCAGAAAGAGCGGAACAGTCTAGCGGGGGTCATTCGCCGTGTGGTGGTCTTCGCTGGGAATCATATACTGCTGGCGCTGGTGATTCATCAGCCGTTCGCGCCATTCCCAATCGAGCTGATAGTCGCGCTTCGAACGCGGGCCGCGCGTCGCCAACGCAATGTGCTCGATGGCGAACTTGGGAGTGCGATCCGCATACAGCAGGCCATTCGCCTCCTGGTAGGTGTCGGTGAATTGGGTATAGCAAAAGCCGGCCAGGATGGGTAGGGTGCGCACCACCTGCAACAAGTGCACGTAGCGCTTGCCGAACTCCTCTTCGGTTTCCGTCCGCGAGTAGCCCCACGTGCCGTGCGTGTCCCGGGAATAAGCAATGCCGCCGAACTCGGTGAGCATGATGGGCTGCTCTTGCACTTGGTTTTCCAGCAGCAGTAGCCGGCCGCCGGGCCGCTCGCGTTTGAATAGCCGCGGAATCTCCTCGATCCCGTACCGCTTGGCGATGCGCTCCGGTTGGTCGTCGTAATCGTGGATCCCGATGATATCCGTGGCGACGGACTCCCAGCCATCGTTGCCCACCACGGGGCGCGAAGGGTCGAGCGTCTTGGTCAGGTGATAAAGGGCCTGCACATAGTGGCGCTGCGCCGGGCTGTCAGGCAGGTCCGGGACGCCCCACGATTCGTTGAACGGTACCCAGGCGACGATCGAAGGGTGGCTTACATCCCGCGTGATCACGTCCGTCCATTCGCGCGCCAGCCGCTCGATCGAAATTCGCGTGAAGCGGTACGCGCTGGGCATCTCTTCCCATATCAGCAGCCCGAGCACGTCCGCCCAATATAGGTACCGCGGGTTTTCAATCTTCTGATGCTTGCGCACGCCGTTGAACCCCATGGCCTTGGCCAGTTCCACGTCGCGGCGGAAGGCGTCATCGTCTGGGGCCGTCAGGCCGGAATCGGGCCAATAGCCCTGGTCCAGCACCATGCGCAACTGATAGGGCCTGCCATTGAGGACGAATTTGTCGCCTTGGGCGCCGATGGAGCGCAGCGCTGTGTAGCTCCGAGCCGTATCCACCAGTTCGCCCTCCGCATTGGAAAGCTTCAGTTCTGCATAGATGATCGTGGGTGTGGAGGGGCTCCAGAGCAACTCGTTGCGATAATCATCAATGCCGGGATCGGAGAGCGCAATGCGCCGGTGGACTTCGCCGGCCACCACGACGTAGCTGTCATCCGCCAGCAGCATTTCGCCCGCATACAGCGTCACGTTCAGGCGCATCCCTTGCGGCCGCGGCCCCGATAGCCAGGCTTCGAAACCAATCTCCCACCGCTCGACATTCGGGGTCCAGCGAACCGAGCTGATGTGCGTGGCAGGCACGCGTTCCGCCCAGACCGATTGCCAAATCCCGGTAGTGCGCGGATACCAGATCGAGTGGGGATGAAGCTGCCAGTCCTGTTTGCCGCGAGGCTTGGAAAGATCGGCCGGATCGTCTTCGGCGCAGATCACAATCGTTTGCGGACCGTCGCCATCGAGGTACTCGGTGATATCTGCATGAAACGGAGTGTAGCCACCCTCGTGCTCGGCGGCGGCGTGGCCGTTGATCCAGACCGTGCCGCGGTAATCGATTGCGGCGCAGTGCAGCACCAGCCGCTCGCCGGGCCTGAGCCGGGGCGCCTCAAACTGCCGCCGGTACCAGCACGCCCGGTAGAAACCGGTATCGCCAACGCCGCTCGCGCGTGTCTCGGGTGAAAACGGAACCCGGATGCGGCGGTCCCATCGGGGTTCGGAAGGTAGTTTCCAGGTTGCCTCGGCGTCTAACGCGAATTCCCATTCCCCATCCAGGCAAAACCACTCCGCCCGCTCGAGTTGCGGGCGCGGATACCCATGCTGGCCGTTCAATCCATTCCCCCAATCTCAATGTAGCGGGCCATGCGGCCACACGGCCCGTCACGCTTTGGCATAACGTGCGGAATCGGACGGCGACTATGGCCGGTACGTCACGATAATCGAGCGCCGAGTGGACCCTACAGGTTTGCCGCTCGCCGGCGTTAGCTAACCTGCCTCTTTGGCTGGCGCGTGCGGCCTTCTTGCTCCAGTGCTCGGCCGAGCAAGGTCTTGATAACCGCTTGCCGGCTGATGTGCAGTCGGGCTGCCCGTTCGTCGAGTTGGCCGCCCTCGAGGTCCTGTGGACTCGGATTACTCGCTCTTAGGCGGAATGCTACCTTCGCGCGGCGCTAGCCATGGCTCGGCTTTCCAGCGGATTCGGCAAGCCCCTCTGCGCGTAATACCCCGGTTGGACGCGCTCCACGATTTGCGCCACCGGCCTCTCCAGAATGCGGAAGTACGGCTGCGGATTCAATCCGATCCAGAACGCCCAGACTACCAGAGGCGAAAACACCGCGATCTCGCGCCAGGAAAGATCTTTTAACCCGAGGTTCTTCTCTTGCGCCTCGCCCAACATGGTGCGCTGGAAAAGCCACAGCAGGTAAGCGCCGCCCAGCGCGATCCCCACTACCGCCCAAAAGGCCCAATTCAGGGAGACCTGGTATGCCCCGCCGAGGATGGTGATCTCGCCGATAAAACCGTTGAGCGGCGGCATCCCCATCGAACTCAGCGCCGCCAGCGCGAAGATTGCCGTAAACACCGGCATCACCCGGAACAGCCCGCCGTACTCCGAGATGTCGCGCGTATGCCGGCGCTCATAGACCACGCCCACGATCAGGAAGAGCATGCCCGTCGAAATGCCGTGGTTGATCTGCTGGATGATGGAACCGGCAATCCCTGCCGGGTTCAAAGCGAAGATGCCCAGCGTGCAGAACCCCAGGTGACTTACGGACGAATACGCCACCAGTTTCTTCCAGTCTTTCTGCATGAGCGAGGCCAGCGCGCCGTAAACAATAGCAATCATGGAAAGGATCGCCATGGCGTTGACGATCGTTGGGTTCTTGGCCGATTCGGGCAGCAGCGGCAGTGAAAAGCGCAGAAAACCGTAGGTCCCCATCTTCAACAACACGCTCGCCAGAATCACCGACCCTGCCGTGGGCGCCTCCACGTGCGCATCCGGCAGCCAGGTATGGAAGGGCCACATCGGCACCTTCACCGCAAAGCCCAGGAAAAACGCCCAGAACACCCACCACGAAACGCCCAGCGGTAAGTGTGTCCGAACCAGGTCCGCAATATCGAAGCTGTAGGTCTGGAACTGAAGGTAATGCTGATAATACAGCGTCAGAATGCCGAGCAGCATCAGCACCGAGCCGATCAGCGTGTAAATGATGAACTTCATCGCCGCGTACGAGCGCCGCGGACCGCCCCAGATGGCGATGATGAAGTACATCGGCACCAGCACCGTTTCCCAGAAGATGAAGAACAGCAGGAAATCCAGCGCCATGAAGACGCCCAGCATGGCGGTTTGCAGCAGTAGAAACAGCGCGTAATATTCCTTGAGCCGCACCTGGATGGCGTTCCAACTGGAAAGGATGGAAAGAAACCCCAGCAGCGTGGTCAGCATTACCAGCAGCAGGCCCAAGCCGTCGATCCCGATGTGATACGTGGCGCCCAGCGTGGGAATCCACGACACGCGCTCCACGAACTGGTAATCCTTGCCGGAATCGAACTGGAAAACCAGCGGCAGCGACACCACAAATCCGGCTAGGGCGGCGATGTTCGCCGCCAGCTTAATGGCGCGCGCATGGGAAGACGGAATGACCAGCAGCACCAAGACTCCCGCCAGCGGCGTGAACAGGACAATTGAGAGAATATGGTCCATATAACTCTTATCAAAGCCCCATAGTAGCACTATTCACTCGATTTGCTTCGCGTCCTGTGGTTATCTTTCTCTTTGGCTATTCTGGTTCCGTGGCCAATCCCCTCGCATATCTCACCGACCAGTTGAACCAGTGGCGCCAGGAAGGCACGTATCAGCGCTTGCGCGTGCTCCAGTCGGAAAGCGCCGCCGAGTCCCGCTTCGATGGCAAGCAGGTGATCAACCTGGCATCCAACAATTATCTGGGCCTCACCACCCACCCCAAGCTCCGCGAAGCGGCTCTCGCGGCCGTGCGCCAATATGGCGTTGGCTCGGGCGCGGTTCGTACCATTTCCGGCACCATGACGCTCCACATGCAACTGGAAGAGCGCATCGCGGCTTTCAAAAATGTGGAGGCCTGCGTGGTATTTCAATCCGGCTTCGCCGCCAATGCCGGTACGGTCGCCGCCATCCTGGGCCCGGAAGACCACATCATCTCGGACGAGCTGAACCATGCCAGCATCATCGACGGCTGCCGCCTCTCCAAAGCCAAAATCCACGTGTTTCCGCATAAGGACGTGGCCGCGGCCGAAAAGACGCTCGCGGATTTGGAAGGCGTGCCCGGCCGCAAGCTGCTCATCAGCGATGGCGTGTTTTCCATGGATGGCGATATCGGCCCGCTGCCTGGCTTAGTCGAAGCGGCGGAGAAGCATGGAGCCATCATGATGGTGGATGATGCCCACTCCTCCGGCGTTCTCGGCCGCAATGGCCGAGGCACCATCGATCACTTCGGGCTGCATGGGCGCGTGCACGTGCAGGTCGGCACGCTTTCGAAAGCTATCGGTGTCCTCGGCGGATACGTTTGCGGCAGCCGCGACCTGATTGAATTCCTGTACCATCGCGCCCGGCCTTTCCTCTTCTCTACCTCGCACCCGCCCGCCGTGGCCGCTGCTTGCCTGGCCGCCTTCGATGTCCTGGAACAGGAGCCCGACCGCATCCAGTCGCTCTGGGACAACACGAAATACTTCAAGGCCGGCCTGAGCTCGGCCGGTTTCAATACCGGCATGAGTGAGACACCGATCACGCCCGTGATTGTGGGCGAAGCCCGCGTGGCTCACGAACTGTCGCGCACTCTATTTGAAGAAGGAGTGCTGGCCACCGGTATCGGCTTCCCCACAGTGCCCAAGGGCAAGGCCCGCGTCCGCACCATCGTCACCGCTACCCATTCTCGCGAAGAACTCGATCGCGCGCTCGAGGCCTTCCGCCGTGCGGGCAAGAGGCTCGGGATCGTGTAACCCGGGTTCAGAAATTTTAATTTCATTTTTTGTAAGCGCGGGCAACGTTGCGTTTTCCTCTGCCGTCGATTACGGCAGAATGGATCTTCTGGAGAGGAAAGCCAATGCGCCCGATTAACCGAAACGCCAGACACCCGCGGCTGGCCCCAGTTTTGGCCGGCCTGATGATCACGCTCGTCTCCGCCCCTGCGTTTGCCCAGGCGCCTCCACCGTTGCTGCCGCCGCCGGAACTGGATCGCCTGGTCGCCCGGATTGCGTTATATCCCGACCCCCTGATTGCCCAGGTCCTGGCCGCAGCCACGTTCCCCGATCAGATTCCCGATGCCGCGCGATGGGCCGATCAGCATCATTATTTGACCGGCGATGCTCTTGCCGCCGCCATCTCGGCCGATCGGCTGCCCTGGGACCCCAGCGTGCAAGCCCTGCTTCCGTTCCCCGAAGTCCTCGGCATGATGGCCTCCGATCCCGGTTGGACCCAGCAATTGGGGAACGCGTTCCTCGCCCAGCAGCCCGACGTGATGGACGCGGTACAGAGGGAGCGCCGCCGCGCCTACGATTACGGCTATCTGCGCACCAACCTGCAGGTGATCGTGAATAACGGACCATACATTGAGATCGTTCCGGCGCGTGCCGGATTCGTTTACGTGCCGTACTACGATCCCTTGGTCGTCTTTGCGGCTCCCCGTCCCGGTTTTGTCGTGGGAGGTGCCATCCGCTTCGGTTTCGGCATTACCATCGGCGCCGCCTTCCGCCCGTGGGGCTGGGGCTACAACCGTTTCGTCTGGACCACCCACACCGTGATCATCAACAATGCGCCCTGGCGCCGGACGTGGGTCGACCGCACCACGTATGTCCACCCGTACACCGTCCAGCGGTACGAGCCCGCCCGCCGCGCCGAGGGCCACGAACTGCATGAACGCACCGAGCGCGAGCGCGAATCCTACCGTGGCGGCCACGAGCGCTACGAGGAGCACGACCGCCGCCGGTAATTTCAGTGCCACTGGGGCAGGTCTCCATCCTGCCCCTCCTTGCCCCGTCGATTACAATGGATTGTCTCCATGAAAATCGACATTTTTAATCACTTCTTCCCCAAGCGCTTCTTCGACGAGTACATCAACACGCCTTCCGGTCCCAAGGACATCGGCAAACGCGTCCGCGAAGCCGCTACCATCGTGGACCTCGATGCCCGCTTCCGTGTGATGGATGAGTTCGGCGAATATTGCCAGATCATCTCGATGCCGATGCCGGCCATCGAGTCCCTGGCGGGACCCGAGAAGTCCCCTGTTTTGGCCAAAGTCGCCAATGATGGCATGGCCGAATTGTGCGCCAAACACCCCCATCGCTTTCCGTCTTTCGTCGCCTCGTTACCCATGAACAACCCCGAGGAGGCCCTTAAGGAAGCGCAGCGCGCCGTGTCGCAACTGGGTGCGCGTGGCGTGCAGGTATTCACCAACGTCGCCGGCAAGCCGCTCGATTCCGACGATGTTCTGCCCATCTTCGAGGAGTTGGCCCGGCGTGGCACGGTGATTTGGATGCACCCGTCGCGGGGCGCCAACCTCACCGACTACGTCACCGAAGATAAGTCCAAGTTCGAAATCTGGTGGACCTTCGGCTGGCCCTACGAAACCAGCGCCGCCATGGCGCGCCTCGTCTTCTCCGGAATCTTCGATCGCCAGCCCGATCTCAGGATCATCACCCACCACATGGGCGGTATGGTGCCGTATTTCGAAGGCCGCGTCGGATACGGCTGGGATCAGTTGGGCAAGCGCACCTCCGACGTCGATTACTCGGTTGTGCTGAAAAACCTGAAGAAGCGGCCGCTGGATTATTTCAAGATGTTCTACGCCGATACGGCCCTCTTCGGCGGCGCCGCGGCCACGCAGTGTGGACTCTCGTTCTTCGGCCTCGATCGCGTCCTGTTCGCCTCCGACGTTCCGTTCGAACCGTCGCCCGGGCTGTACATCCGCGAAACCATCCGCTGCATCGAAGGACTGCCGCTCGACACTCGGCAGAAAGACCAGGTATATCGCGGCAACGCCGAGCGCCTGCTCAACCTGTCTAAAGTGATGCAAACCGCGTGATCGGTGCCTTCCTGAGCCGCGACCGCAAGGGAGCGGTCTGCTTTTCTTTATTGTTCTTATTCCTGGCCGGCTGCCAGAAGCAGGAGCCCAAGGTGGTGGTGCCCGATCTCTTCCGCGTGAAGTTCGAGACCTCTCAGGGTGACTTCACAGTCGAAGCCTACCGTGCCTGGGCCCCGCGCGGCGCCGATCGCTTCCACGAGCTGGTTCAAAAGCGTTACTTCGATCAGGGCCGCTTCTTTCGCGTCGTAAAAGGATTCATCGCCCAATTCGGCGTGCACCGCGACTTCAATGTCCACGAGCAGTGGCGCCAGTTCTTCATCGTCGATGATCCGCCCAAAGAAAAGAACCTCCGCGGCACGCTGGCCTTTGCGCAGTCCGGCCCCAACACCCGGGCCACGGAAATCTTCATCAATCTCGCCGATAATCCCATGCTCGACGATGAGCGCTTCGTCCCCTTCGCCAAGGTCATCGACGGAATGGATGTAGTCGATCGCTTCTATTCCGGCTACGGCGAAATGCGGCCTGTCGGCAAAGAAATCGACCCCGGCCGCGTGGAAGAAGAAGCCAACGAATATCTGGTCCCGCGCTTCCCCAAGTTGGATTTCATCAAGCGAGCCACCTTCGTCCCGTAGCGTGGCGAAGCAGGCACTCTTGCCGCCGCTCCTGAACTTTAGACATTTCCACTCCACTCCGGCAGGTGCTTTTGGTGGGGCGGGCTTTCAGCCGGCCGGCCGGATTTCCATCCGGCCAACCGGCCGCAGGCCGGCGTGTTTTCCGCTGCTGAACGGAATAGCCGCCGATGAACGCCGATCAACGCCGATTAAAAACGGAGGTCCTGATGATCGGCGTTCATCGGCATTTATCTGTGGCCCCACTTAGCTTTTCAGCCTGCGAGGCCAGCCTTCCCACGGCCGCAAGCTCATTGCGTGGACGCAATCCGCCGCATCACTTGCTTCACTTTGGCAATGTATTCGGGTTGGGGATTATAGGTGGCCAGGATTCCGTCCGTATCTTTGTTCCGGTACAGATCGGAATGCGTCAACCGGTAACCCACCTCGTGAATCCCGGCACTAGGAGAGGAGAATTGCGCGTGACCCGAATCCCAGCCGAAGAGGTTATTGTTCTTCGCCGACTTTCCCCCGGTCGATTCTACGAACGAGATGCTGGGAAGGAGCCGCCAATCGAGATCGTAAATGTCTGCGGCTTCGAGGAAGACACGGGAATATTCCTGTGCGGGACATGCCGCCCGCTGGAAAAAATGCCGCAGTGCTTGCAACCGCGGGTCCTGCCGATAGTCGGGAGTGGGGGATTTCACAGTTTGATGAAACGAGATTTGGGCGGGTACCGATACCATTCCTGCAAATACCAATCCTCCGGATAGTAGTTTTCGCATCCAAAACCTCCTTATCCTATTGTTTTTTCAAAGGGCTGAAGCGCGCGTGAACAGCGTTGGTCGGACGGGATACCTTCTCCCCAGGGCAGGTTACGGGACGGTCATAAGTTGCCAGTATACCACCCGCCCGCAGCCCCTCGGTTTCTATCCCGGTACCTTCAGTACGGGGAAGTCTTTCAGGCTGCGGACCCGCTTTCCTGCGGGTCCAACCGGGCGCTGCGGGCTGTTCGCTTTTGGGAACGCGGATATCGCGAACGAACATTGCCGCCGTCGGGAAACCCTGCATTCAGCCGCATTAGCCTGAAATCCAATGACTTACAAATAGCCTGAAACCGGCAACCGACATGCGCTTGCAAAGGCGCTTCGCGGGCCGTCCTGCCCTCGAAGAGCGGCGCAACTATCGAAGCGTGGTTGGCTACCTTCTGCCTTGCCGGGCCCCCGTCGGTCATAGTCGAATATGGCCGGCATTACCACCAATGCTAGACGGCGACACATCCTCCGGCCGGAGGGAGCCGCGCTGCCGGCTGAGTGCGCCTGATGAATCGGCAGGCCGAAACCGCTGAAGGAGGCAGAATGACCCGTGCTGTTGACGAATCAGAAGGAAAACGAGAAGGAATTTCGTACTGCTTCCAGTGGGCAACCATATTTCTGGGTGACATCCGGGTCGCGTTCCGCTCCCTCCGGCGAACTCCTGCTTTGTGGGCCACGGTGGCGCTCGCCCTGGCCCTCGGCATTGGCGCGAACACGGCCATTTTCAGCGTAGTGCGAGGCGTGCTGTTGCGCCCGCTGGTGAATCGCAACGAAGATCGCCTGATTTATATCCAGCAGAGCGCGCCCGGGTTGCAGATAAAGGATGCTACGTTCTCGATTCCCGAGATCTCGGACATAGGCGCCCACCTAAAGACCATCAGCAAACTCGGCACTTTCTCCACCGTCGGCTTCACCGCGCAAGGGTTCGGCAGCGAAACCCGCGAAATCCACGCCGGCGTAGTCGATGGCGGCTACTTCGAAGTGATGGGCCTTAAGCCGGTGCTGGGGCGCCTGCTCGACGCGCGCGACGATGGGCCACGCGCCGCCGGCGCGGCCGTGCTCGCGTACAAGTTCTGGGCCACCGCGCTCCACAGCGATCCCAACGTATTAGGAAAGGTGATTCGGCTGGGGAGTATGGGGGAGGTTCGCCCCGCAACCATCGTCGGAGTTCTGGAACCATCGATTCCATACCCCGCCGATACGGATATCATCGCCAACGTGGTCACCAGCCCGCACCACCTGTCCGCAACCATGGTACAAGGCCGCGAGCACCGCATGACCGAACTGTTCGGGCGGCTGGCGCCCCGCGCAAGCCTGAAGTCCGCGCGCACGGAGCTTCGCACCGTGTACGCGGCGGTCACGGCCGCGCATCCGGAAGTGTATAAGCCTCAGAATCATTTCCAGGTCGATGCCAGGCTGCTGCGGGATCAAATAAACGCCGCTGCCCGCACCGTGCTGTGGCTGCTTTTGGGCGCCTCCGGCCTGCTGTTCGTGATTGCCTGCTCGAATGTCGCGAACCTGATCCTGGCCCGGACCGTTCGCCGCGAATCGGAGTTGGCGGTCCGCACCGCGCTGGGGGCAAGCTCCGCCACCATCCGCCGGTCGCTGCTGGCGGAGGCCCTCGTCCTGTGCGTTAGCGGCGGCTTGGCCGGTGTTGCGGTGGCCGTCCCGATGGTCACGATGCTCGCGCGTTACGCGTTGCGATATTCCATCCGGGCGGCGGATCTGACCGTAGATTTCAGCGTGCTTTGGATGGGCCTGCTTCTGGCGTTGGCGGCCGCGGTCTTTCTCGCCCTGGTTCCCCGCCTGCCTTCCACGGATACCTCGCGGGGGCTGGGTCTCACCAGCGGCTCCAGCCGTGTCACCGGCAGCCGGCGCCGGATTCGCGTTTTCACCGTTACCCAGATTGCCGCTTCGTTCCTGCTGCTGGCCGGCGCGGCCGTGCTGCTGAGGACGTTGCTTTCCCTGCAGAATGCGCAACCCGACTTTGAAACCGGGCATGTCCTGATCGCAAACCTGCCTTTGATTCCCGACGGCCGTTCGCTCCAACAAGCGGCCCAGTTCTACCAGGAGACCCAGCGCATGGTGAGTGCCTTGCCGGGGGTGGATGGCGCCGCGACCGGCTTCATGGCCCCGTGGCGCGATACCGGAATGCTCAAGTTCACTCTGCAATTCGCGGTCGAGGGGAGAACCAGTGAGAGCGGCAAGGAAGATCTGCGTGCCCGGTTCCGCAGCGTTTCCCCGGGCTACTTCGGCACGCTGGGGATTCCGCTTCTCGAGGGACGCGACTTCACGGAGGCCGATCGGCGGGACGCCGAGGCGGTAGCGATCGTCAGCAAGAGCGTCGCGCAGCGGTTGTTCCCCGGCCAATCCGCCGTAGGCCGGCACGTCCTGTGGACCGATCCCATGCTCAAGTACGCCGCCGGCATGATAACCCCCGATCCCCAGCGCATCGTCGGTGTGGTGGCGGATGTGGACGATGCGGACATCATTCCCCAACGCAACCTGACGATCTATGAACCCTTCGCGCAGGGGCCGATCTTCGGCGCTTGCCTGATTGTGCGCGCGAAAAGCGATCCCTACGCGCTCGTCACAACCATCACGAAGACCATTCGCGCCGCGGCTGCTACCCAACCCGTCGAGCACGCCGCTACGCTACAAGACGTCCGCACCGAAATTCTGGCCAACAACCGTGTGAATGCCATCGTGTTCGGCGGGTTCGCTCTCCTCGCGCTGGCGATTTCCGTCATCGGAGTTGCGGGCGTGCTGGCCTTTTCGGTGAGCTGGCGTATGCGCGAGTTTGGCATACGGCTGGCGCTCGGCGCCCAACCGCGCCGGATTTTGGCTGGAGTGCTAATCGACGGCGCGCGGATTGCCGTGATTGGCATTGCGGCAGGCGGCCTTGTCGGTTGGGGGCTGTCGCTTCTGGCTGGCAACTACGTTGCCGAACTCCAACTTCCAGGGCCGCTTCCGTTGATGGGATCGGCGGCACTCATCCTCACGTCGGCAGTCCTGGCGTCGGCGGTACCCGCGGCGAGGGCAGCCCGCGTGGACACCATTCAATCGCTCCGCGCGGAGTGAGGCGGAGAGATCTATGCGTTCACCATGCGGACTCTAAGCAGTAAGCCGGCGTGAACGGAACGTTAATTTCTATTATCGGAATCGATTTAAGCTCGTCCGGGTCTTAGTTGGATCGTGGCAGGCGAGCGCCGTTTTCCCAAGCCTTCATAAGCATCGGCTTGACTATTTGTGCAAACTCCTCATACGCAGAGGACTCAGGACGGAAGTGGAGTCCATCAGACAGGAATAGCTGTTCTCGCACTTCATTGTGGCCATCAAACAAGACGGAATTAAGGTCAATGTAGCCGACCTTCGTCCCCGTGTGGCTGTAGCGCTCCATCTCATGGTTGACCGCATCCACCACATCCCACCTCGCCCGCTTCTCCGGCGCTTTCTGAATGGATGTATAGAAGAACAACGTGTTCGGCAGCTTTTCATGGAGTACCTGAATGAATTGCTTCGTTCGCTGTATGATCGGGGCAGCATCGTCACCAGCGCTGATGTCGTTACTGCCGCAATAGTAGACGACGATCCGAGGCTCGTAAGGAAGGACGAGTTGTCCGATGCGGTTCAGCATGTCCTGAGTCACAGTGCCGGCAATCGCCCGGTTCAGCACAGGAAGGGGGGCCATTTGCTCCCTAAGATGCGTCCAGAACTGGAATATGCTGCTGCCTGTGAATACAATGCCGCCGTGCTGTGCGGAGGCCGTTCGAGACTCGGGAAGGCCTACTGTCGTCTGCGCCCTGGCGGTGAATGGCATACCCGTTGCCGCCATCAGGAAAGCCGAAGCGGCGCCCGCGACCAGGGGACTACACCGAAAACTCATGGAGAATACTGTATCGCGGAAATACGAGCGTTAGTAGCCGTGCGAATTGCGAACGCGGGATAGCCGTCCAGGATCTTCGTGTCCGCACTTACGGCACCCGATGTCTTGGCAATATCGCCAACAGTGCCGCGATGAGGTCCCAACGCCCACCGACTCGGGAGGTGAAACCGCCAGGCGCGTGTCGGCGTTGCGAGCGGATATGATTCCAAACGTTCGGTCTCGGGACGCATTATCCGGTGATATCGGTAGTCCACGCGGATAGCGTTCACTACACGCTGGCCGCCTACCAGGGTCGAATGTCCAGGTGATCGGTTACCTTGCTCTGACCGGCAGCCGCAATCACCTTCTGTTCAATATCGTGGCGCGCCTCGGCCGATGGTACCGTTCCTTCAAGGGTAACCATCCCGGCATGCGCTAAGATGCGGATCTCTCCCGTATATCGGGCCGTGGCGTTGTCGCTGAGAAGCATCGTTCTGACTTTCTCCGTAAGCTCTGGATCGCTGAGTGGCGCGTCATTCCGCTGTTCGCGTATGTGGACCGCTAGATTCGGCGCGCGGACGGGGATCGGGTCGGGCACTGCGTGCGGGTCTGGGGCCGCCGGTTGTGGCGGCTGGGCGGCTGCTCCGTTGAGGACAGGATTCTCGTGCGGGTCGGGAGCGGAATCGGCATCTTCTTGGTGTTTGACGGGAGCACTTTTGCTCCCTTTGACTCGCTGTTTCGCCTGGATTGCACCACTGCCTTGTCGTGCGCCCGGCTGTGGCTTGTTGCGGGTCTTCGGCAATTCATGGGTCTTCCCGCTTGAATCTCCTGGGAGTTGGCTTTGACCCGTGCGGTCGGAATTGATGTATCCAGGTTGCTGCGCCAAGGCGAATGAGGCCGAGAAAACGATCGTAGCAATAATTCTCTTCATCGCGCACCACGTAATGAGGCTCTTGCCCGATACCAACCATTAGGAGCCGAGCAACTGTCGTACCACCGCTTTGGTTTGTATGCCTGCCAGCTTCGCCCGGATCGTACGGAGCGCCAAAATTCTCTATGCTCGTCCTAGGAGTTGCCGAAGAGTTACCTTCTTCGCCTGCTCGCGAGGCGTCTTGCCGTTGGTGCCCAGCCAGGTTTGGACCTTAGCAACCGAAATTTCGTGCGTGGTTGCAGGCGGTTCCACGGCAACTTTCATCTTGGTGGCTGGGCCGATGCCGGCAAATGCGAATCCGCTCCGCTTAAACTCGGCGATCCCGAGCACGGCGGCTTCGTAAAGGGAGGAAGCCGAGACCGTTACCGTATGCGTCACGTCTGCGCCATCGGTGAACGATACGCGGCAGATGCTGGGCACGATTTCAGGTTAGGCGAATAAATGGCGAAAATCAACTGGCGGTTCTGGTTCAGATCAGGCGCACCCGCCGCCGGCGCTTCTTTCTCCCGCCCTGCCAGGACCCTGCGCCTTCCGCATTGATGATGTCAGTCCCCGCACCCCGGACATGAGAAACCAGAGCGCTGGCGCCTCAGTAACGGGTGCAATCACACAAGGGGGGCATCATTGCTTTAGGTATTGCGCAAAGGGAGGAAACACCGTGCATCTGTTTCTGAAAGGCATAGCGCTGACTGCGGCTGTTGCATTGCCGCTGATTGTAGTTGGCCAAGAGCGTCGGGAAGAGCCGAACAGGACTCAATCGACCGAGAGCTCGCGGTATGAGGACAGTGCCCACAAAGTACATGAGTGGAATGCGAGGGAGGATGAATCGTATCGCCGCTATCTTCAAGACCACCACAAGAAGTACCACGACTTAGCCAAGGCGAGTAAGAAGGAACAGAACGATTACTGGAAGTGGCGGCAGAACCACGCTGACGATAATAGACGATAAATCGAAGCATCTCGCCATTGCATTGACAGAAGCATCTCGCCATTGCATTGACAAATGACTCTGGAACACACAAATGATGCAGGTTGATTCTCAATTATCGAAAGACGGCGCCAGCTATCCCGAGCCTGACACACTTCGAATCCAGAGATTGGTAGAAGCCCTATTGCCCGATCTGGAACCCGATACGGCGTTTACGGTCGAGCAATTACTACAATTCGCTTACCTCAAAGGTCGCGAAGATCTTTGTGTGCATCTACGGGTCGCAAGCTTAGAAATTCAAGAACAGATCCGGGAAATCATAGAATCATCTTCGACCTAAACGGCTCACGAGTTAGATTAGTCGCCTTCCTCCTGCGTTAGTTTGCAGAGCAGGCTGCTCGCGAGCCCTTGCAATGGCATTTCCGGCCCACATGATGTCTCACTAGCCAGAGCGCAGATACGCCGAGCAGGAAGAACCAGGCGGTTCCCGGTTCTGGGACCGGACTGCCGGAAGTAAAAGCCGACGGTTGCGCTGAAAGAATGCTCGGGTCGGCATCGGCGATGAGCACGTTCTGATTATTCGGAAAGTAGATACCACGCGGATCGTACGGCGCTCCGACTGTTCCTTCCGAAAGGTATGCAACCACTTGGCCGGACCCATTGACAACGTCCACGCTGCCGGCAATTCCCCCACCAGCGTTGCTGCCGGAGACCGAGACAAACAGGTCGCCACCATACGACCCGAAACCTGCGGGCGCGAATGCCATCTGGCGCAGTCCCGCTTGACCGGGGCCGAGCGGGATGTTTGTGAACTGGGTGAGCTGGCCGGACGAACTCAAGGCGTAAACCTGACCTGTAGTGGAGCTGCTGATCAGCAGATCGCCGCCCACTGCGCCGAATCCGCCAGGAGCAAAAGAAAGACCATATGGCTGAATGCCGAGCGTGCCTCCCGGCAACACGAACTGGTTTCCGCTGGGAGGCACAGCATAAATGTTTCCCTCTTCATTGGCCGTCACCGCGTCGCCGCCCGCCGTGTCGAATCCCGCCGGCGCGATTTTCACGTCGGCTAGGATATTCGTGCCTATAGCCGGCGCGAGAATCGTCAAAGCGCCGGAAGGGCCCATCGCAATGGCATCGCCCAGCGCCGTATTGATATCGCGTCCGGTCATCAGCAAATCTCCCGCCAGCGATCCATAATTCGAAGGCAGGAATACACCGCCGATTGGCTGAAAGTAATTCGATGAAGTAAATACGGTGGGCGCCCCTCCTCCAACGGGTAACGTGTAGACTGCGCCCGAGCCGGCAAAATTGCGTGAGGCGTCGGTCACAAAGTAGTTGCCACCCACCGAATCGAAGCCAGCGGGGATAAGGATTATGTCTTCTGGTAAGGAGAAGCCGTTCGATAAAGTAGTTACAGTTGACGCATGTGCGATCAACGGCATTATGGCAACCATTGCCCAAATTATTCGTGATTTTGCCATGAGTGGTCCTTTGACCTTGGAATGGAGTTCATGGCGGTTGTAACCTCAAGGCTCTTTCTCTTTATGTGCGCGGTGAAACAAGCTCATTTTGACAGGTTGTACATCGTTGCCGTACATACTCTGTATGAACAGTCCAGTGAATTCGTGAACTGCGATAAGAGTAGCCCTCCCGTCTAGGCCAGCCTCCGAATCGCCCACAGTCTCCGAACGGGGAAATCGTGGGATCGGTCGCCGGAGCGAACACTACCGCGCCGTGCGGAGCCAAGTGCTCCAGCATCTCAACGCTTGCGTGGTGTCGCGTACACCTCGATCCATGAGACGTTCGAGCATCCGGCAGTACCGTGTCCACCCCCTGGCATAAGATCGACGTAACCGATCTCATCCACGCGGCTCAGGTCCGGATTATTAACTTCCAGCTTGACGACGACCTTCTCGGGATCGAGTTCGAACCAGCGCTGATCGTCGAAAGTCACCTCGGAAACCACGAAATCGCCCGTGAAACCCTCCGATCCCACCATCCGCCTCTGTGGGCTCTGGAAGGTCTGACTGCCCACAAGCAGCTTACCGTCGGCGAGTTTCACGACCGGATGCAGCACGTGTAGATTCTCCGTGCGCGTTCTCCATCGCATCCTCGTCAGGCCCGTGAGATCGAGGTAGGCCTTCTTGTGCCTTAACGTGAGGGCAACGGGCGAGGTCGTGAAGCCGTTCCAAAGGTCGGGGATTCCGTTGTGCTCGGTCGCCTGGATATTGCGCGCGTCCGCGCCGTAAAGCCTCAGTTCCAAATCCGGGTTTGTCAGGGCCTGCGGCGTGATCCGGCGATTCTCGTCATTGAGCGCTCCCGTATGGGGCGGCTGCTGCCAGCCCTCGCGGAACAGCAGCGGCGGCGTTACCGCCTCATGTTCCAAAAAACCGGGTACTGGGGAGCTCGACTGCGCCAGAGCGTTATTCCCGCCGCACGCGAGTAGGGTGATTGAGCCCACGATACTCCACGCGGGGCCACGGAAGCATTTGCTGAAGAAAGTCGAGATCACGGCGCCCTCCTCTGGGACGCTATGGTATCACTGGCGGCCTCCGAAGCATGCGATTTGTGCCGGCGGTCAGACGGTGGGGGACCCGGTCGAGGTGAACAGATTGCCCGGGCGCAAGCGCGGCTCGCCAACGTAACCGGGATCAAATCAGAAAGGTTACGATGAAATTTATGAGATGGATCGCGATCCTGGTGCTGACAGTCATTTCACTCATGGCGCAGGGAAGGATTCCGTGGACAGATGCGGAAAAGCCGCTATTTGCGCGGATTCAGAAGCTGCGGTCTTTACCAGATATCGAGCGCTGGCCGGCAACACGCTCGCTTGCACTCGAAATTCGCCGGCTGCCCCCATCGCCCGGCAAAGACTCGCTCGCTATCCAACTTGCGAATTTGACCACCGAGGGCGACCCGGGGCAGGACACGATTCAGGAATCAGCCACGACGCTCGCCGAAGCACTTCACGCCCAGCCCGTTAAGAATGATGACCCCTACTTTACACTGGCGCAGCTGGTTCGCTACGAACAGGCGCGTGTGACCCTCGACGATCCTCGCTTCCTCAATGCGCTGAAAACGCTGGAGGCGGATGACCAACGCCGCGAAAAACTCGACTTCAAGCTGACGTCCCTGGACGGTAAATCCTGGACCCTGCGGCAACTCAAAGGCAACGTTGTCGTTATCAATTTCTGGGCGACGTGGTGCCCACCATGCCGCAAAGAGATGCCCGATCTCGCCGCGATCTACAAGGAAAATCGCAGTAAAGGCCTGGTAGTTCTCGCAATAAGCGACGAAGAGCCGGCTAAAGTGGAAGCGTTCTTGAAAGAGCATCCAGTCAGCTACACCGTCCTGCTCGATCCTGGCCGGAAAGTGAACGACCTTTTCGTGGTTCGCGGCATTCCGAAGACGTTCGTGTATGATCGCTCCGGTCATCTCGCTGCGCAGTCTATCGACATGCGAACGAAGACTCAGTTCATGGCGATGCTGAAGAAGGCCGGACTTTAAAGCCTCGATCTCGCGAGGTGTGAGGAGTTATCACCACCGAAACAACTACACCAAGCGCCAAGTCTAATAAGCCTACTAGGGTCCCGGGCCCCAATCAGGCTTCTTGGCATTTGACGCCCGGTTTTCGCATGCGCTTGAAAAGGCGGTCACCGTTGAAACGACGCCTATCCGACGGGGTCTTACAGAGATCGCTAGGCCTGGACCTCCGTCCCCACATTTCCCCAAAGTCAGAGGCCTTTGAAGCGCCTATCCGTTTCACGCTATCCTGTATGGCTAGATCGTGGCATTTTTCAAGTATCGGAGGTCCGTTTCATGAGGAAGATGGCGTTGCTTTCAGCATCGTTGCTCGTCAGCATGTTCACTATCGTGCAGGCCCAGAATTCGGGAACGGCGGCGGCGAAGGCGACGAAGTGGTCTGATCCGGCGACCTGGCCCAACCGTAAGGTGCCCGTGGCAGGCGACAAGGTCACCATCGACGCCGGCAAAGAAGTGGTGCTCGACGTCAACACCCCGCCGCTGAACGGTCTGACGATCAACGGCAAGCTGAGCTTCGCGAACAATAAAGACGTTGAACTCACCACCGAGTGGATCATGTTGCACGGCGAGTTGCAGATCGGCACGGAAAAGGCCCCTCACACCC